>OFEK01000201.1_pt1 | contig 80241 bp, 81 predicted proteins | sample 1521131 | NCBI WGS metagenome assembly OFEK01 (sample SAMN05720209, study PRJEB24109) | activated sludge metagenome | isolation source: Anaerobic digester | place: China | collected 2015-12-16 | reverse complement strand
TATTTACTTTTTTTCACTCCACCAAATTTTTTTTATCTTTTTTAAAAAATTTTTTTACCTACCCTATTTTTTGCTCCACCTCATCTTTTATCCATCAACTTTAATTGCTCCCTACTGCCTCTTGTACCTGACTACTACTATGCCCTCCATCATATCCCGCTAACTTTCCCCCTTTTTTTGAGAATGCAAAAGTATTCACTTTTTTTTATTCTACCAAATTTTTTTTTCATCTTTTTTATATTAATTTATTACAAATAAACAAAAAATGTGATTATTACTCATTTGGCGGCAAATGATATTTAAGTAATAACAAATTATCATTCGGAAGCCAGCCTGTTTTTTGATTTGGAGTAAGTATTTTTTGCCAATTGCCAATAGACTCAATGCATTTAACCTCTGTACCTTCATTGATAACAGCTATAGCAATAGATAAAGAATCAGGACTACTATACAAATTAGTAGATTGAGCAGTAACAATGGCATTTTTAGAATTATTAATTTTGATATTTTGATAAATAAAACTGCTAAAAAAGTAAATGAAGAAAAAAGTAGAAAAAACAATTAGCCAGAATAAATGACCACGATTGGAATTTTTTTTGAAAGTAAATAAAAAAATGAATAAACTCAAAAGAACAAAGACAGACCAGGTAACCCAAAATAAAATATTATAAGGGATAGCTGTCAGGATATTATTTGCAAAAGCAGTAAAACCCATAGGTTGAGGCAAGAGCTGAGCATATCCTTTATTTACTAACAAATTGAGATTATCTTTAGCATTATTGTTATATCTAGATAATAGAATAGCTTTTTTATAAAACCAAATAGCAGTGGATATATCGCCCATTCTATAGGAGGCATTACCCATATTATAGTATAACTCATCAGTAATGTACCCTTTATTAATAAGAGATTCCCATATTTGATAAGCAGTTTTAAAATCTTGAGATTTATAAGCGCTATCAGCCTTTAGCAATAAAGCTTTGGTTTCTTTATTAGCAAAAGAACTTATCACACCACAAATAAAAATCAATAATATAGTAAGAATTATTTTTTTCATATTTTAAATCTTTTTTCTAATAAATTCAAAAGCACGTTTATAAAAATATTTCAGGTCTACACTAGAATTCGTAGGAGCATAAGCATACATTTGGCATTCTTTGATAAAAGAAAGTAATTCGTTAATTATGCTTTCATCTACATTATGTTCTTTCATAATTTCTTTAGCTGAGTCGATATTTAATTTAGAAATAGGAATTACATATTTATCAGAAATAAATTGCCAAAGAGCAGAAAGTAATTGTTCAAAAAACAGTTTAGAGTTATTTTCTTTCATAAATTTATAAGCATCCTTAAGACGTTTACGAGCCTCTCTATCTGCTTTTTTTTGTTTTTGTAAATTAAAGTCTGCAAGGATTTTTAAGCGTTTTCTATAAAAAATAGAAACCAAAATAATCAATAATAGAGGAATAATAAACAATGAAATAGCAAATAATTTGTTATAAATCAATTTATCAAAAATGCTAAGACATTTGATAGGAGTAATATACTGAATATCATCTTTTAGATTAGTAATAGCAACTTGAGAATTTTTATTAGCATTACTTGGATCAAAAACTTGAATATTAAATTCAGGAGTTTTAACAGTAATGAATTTACCATCATGTATAGAAAAAAAAGAAAATTCTATTGGTGGAATAGTGTAGCTACCTGCTTTGAGTGGATTTATAATATATTTAAAGGTACGTGTACCAGAGATGCCAGTATTAGATTTAGTAAAAGCATCTTCAATCTCAGGATCAAAAACTTGAAAATTATCAGGTAATTGAAATTGTGGAGGATTAATCAAAGGTAGATTACCTTTACCAGAAATCATTAAATTGTAAACAATATTTTCACCAAGGAAACATCTATCATTTTCTAAAGAAGCACTGACAGTAAAATTGCCAACAGCATTAGAAAAGCTAGCAGGAGCGCCATTAGGTAATGGTTTAACATGAATTTGAATAGGATTACTTTTGAGAGTAATTTTTTCTGGTTGAGTAATCAAAGAAGGACTAATCATACTAAATGGATCAAAACTGAAAGGATCATTAAAAAAATCATCGAAGACATCAAAAGGGTCTCTCTGTGCTACTGGCCTAACAATAATGGCTTCTACTTCTAATGGATCTACTTTTAGATTACCTGTTTCTTGAGGATAAAGAGCAATGCTACGAATGTGAGCTACGACATAACGTTTGCCATTGATAATTTTTTCAGTAGTTTTGGCATTTGTATTATTATCAATAAGATTTTCGCTCCAGAAACCTTTAAAAGATGGAGTTTTATTAATACCATATTGACGAACATCAACGCGAGTGTAAATGTAATAATTAAGGATTACCGGTTCACCCAAATAAACATTAGATTTATTAACTTCTGCTTTAAGGAAAATTTCACCATCCTCTAATTGAGGAATATTTTCTGATTTATTTGATTGAGTATTAGATTTTGATGCTTGAGAATTTTTATTAGTAGCCGAACCAGCCTGAGTAATTTTAATTGTTATAGAATTACTTTCTAACCATTTATTATCTACTAAAACTTTAGCTGGAGGTATAGTAAAAGAGCCTACTTTAGTAGGGAGAAGAGTAAAAATCCACTTTTGAGAATTACTCCCATCTTTAATAACTTTATTATTTATAATGACAGTCATTCCACCACCTGTATAGCTTTGTTGGCCAACTACTCTGAAAGGTTCAAAATCTGGTCTAACAAATCTAGTAGCATTAGCTCCTTGAAGTTCATAAACAACATCAAAAGATTGATTAATAGGTACTGAAGAAAAATCTGTGCTTGCAGTAAACGATTGAGCAAATAAACTATTGAAAATTAATAAAAAATAAAATAAAAAACTTATTCGTTTCATCATTACCAATCTTTTTCTATTGAGCTTTTTGATTTACTATAATTCAAAGTATCGCGGAGCTGTTGTTGAGTTTGTAATTCTTTTTGTTGCATAGCTTTTAGCAGTCTTTCTATTTCTTCTTTACTCATTGATTTTTGATTTTGCTTATTAGTTTGATTTTGTTGCTTATTTTCATTATTATTCTGTTGTTGATTCTGCTGGTTTTGATTATCTTGTTGGTCTTGATTGTTTTGATTATCATTATCAGATTTATTTTGATCGTTTTTATTTTGATTGTTTTTATCCTTATTATTATTTTTTTTCGATTGTTGCATCATTTTCCAAGCATAATTAAGATTGTATTGAGCATCGCTATCTAAAGGATTTAAAGTCAATGCTTTAATATAGTAATCAATAGCTTTATCATATTTTTTTTGTTCTAAATACAAATTAGCAATATTATAATAAATTTTACTTTTAGCAAAATTATTATTTTTATCTAATAAATTCATAGCATTAATATACTCATTCTCTGCTAGATCATATTTTTTTTGATTATATAATGAATTGGCTAAATTAAAATAACCTTGAGATTTATGTTCTGACGGCATTAAAAGACCTTTGCGATATAATTCCTCAGCTTGTTGAAAATCTCCTTTTCTATAAGCAGTATTACCTTGAAATAAAAAAATATCCCCATTAATATTTTTCTCATTTTGAGAAAAAGAAAAATCAAAACAAAGAAAAATCAGTATAAAAAAAACAAATAATCTCATGCGTCTAAATTTTTATGAATAAACTTTTGGAAATTATATTGCCACTTATCTTTGTGCTCAGATAATAAAAAATCGAACAAAAGGATTAAAAAAGCTGGAATCAAGAACCATAGATATACAGATTGATATTGGCCTATATAAGCTTCTACCCCTTTAGAGGCTTGAAATTTTTTAATTTCATCAAATAGAATTTCATGAGCTTTGTTAATGTTTTGATAATCAATAAGTTTACCATCAGTAGCACTAGCTATAGAACTAAGGAGCATAATATTTGGAGTAGAAGTAACTATGTTATTATTAGCATCTCTTTTATAATTAATGACATTACCATTTTGTTTAATAGGAATAGGAGCTCCCTCTGGAGTACCTAAAGCAACGACATAAATAGGAATATTATTGTCAGAATATCTTTTTAGAATTTCATTAGGATCATCTTCGAAATTTTCGCCATCACTAAACAAAATAACCATAGGTTTTTTAACTTTAGAACGTTCAATAGCATAAAAAGTAGTAGAAAGAGCAGAATTAATATTAGTGCCTTGAGGTTGAGATAATTGAGGATCTGCTTCTGAAATCATCATATTAGCAATAGATAAATCAATTGTCAAAGGTAAATATACAAATGCATCGCCAGCAAAAAGGACTATTCCTACTCTATCTGAACCTAACTTTAAAAGTAAAGTTTTTATTATTTGCTTAGATTTCTCTAATCTATTAGGTTTAATATCTTCAGCAAGCATAGAATTGCTAATATCTAAAATAATAAAGATATCTGCACCTTCTTTTTTAGCAGTAGTAACAGTTTTTTTAGGCTCCAAAGGATTCATAAGAGCAATAACAATAAAAATAAAAGCCAAAGTAAATAAAGTAAATTTAGTAATTACCTTCTTAAAAGAAAAATCATAAGAAATTTGTTTAAAATTATTTTTATCAAAATTTTTATCAATCCATTTTTTTCTTTGCTTATAAAATAAAATAAAGATAAACAAAAAAAAGAGTATTAACAGCAATAACCAAGCTCTATTAGGATACATGAATTTAAACATAACTATTCCTTAAATATAAAACTAATTTAATTATTCTAATAATTATTTGTAAAAATATTAATAATTTTTTAAAAATTGTTAATTACAAACGAAGCAAAATATTAAATATTGTATAAACTGGAGATAAATGAAATATAAAAAATAGATAGTAAGTAAAATGAGTTGTGGGGTGGAAAGTTAAAAAAATAACGAAAAATTAAATGTTATAGATTAAATATGTTAATGACATCAAAGCACTGTATCGCTCCCACGCTTGCCTGTCCGACGCCGCCAAGTTCAGTATCCTCCCTGTATCTTCTATTATCTTCTCAGCCAGATACTTCCCCTTCACCACAAACCACATTATGTAGTTTGTTAAATATTTTGTTGCCACTCCACGAAACTTGTAATATATCCAGCCAACAAAATCTGTAATTTTCTTATGAACAGTTGATACACTGTATATACCTTGCTTCATCTTATTTTTGTTAGTTATTTCTTTGTGTTTGATGTGCTCGGCATTTACTGTCTTGAAAGCTTTTTTATTACTGCCACATATCACTGAATTATCAGATATTCGTGATTTTAGAAAATCAGATATATGATCAGCTTGCACTCGATTATCTTCTAATTTTTTAAAAAGTATATTTCCACTTCTATCTGTGGCAGCTAATACTGCCACTTTTGTTGGCTTCTTTTTCTTTAACTTTTTTAACTCTTTTTTGTCTCGTTTCTTTTTACCTTTTTCAGAATAATTCATTAGAAGCTCCTCTAATTCTACTACTCCGAAGAAATTTACATTGTCTTCAAAAGATTGCAGAGCACATAATATTCTATGTCGCCAAAAGAAACTCGTTGTGAGACTAATATGTACAATCCTAGCACACTCTCTCAAGCTCATGCCTGCACTCATACATTTTATGTATTCTAGCATTTTACCCTTTTCATGAACACCATACATAAAAGTGCCAGTGGTTACTCTGAACTGTCTGCCACAGGTTTTGCAGCGATAGTTTTGTACTCCACTTTGCAAGCCATTTTTGATTACATGGCTACTATTACAATCAGGACAAAGTACACCAGTAGACATAGCTTTGATTTCTTGGTAATCGACTACATCTTTACCTTCTTGAATCATTTCATCATATAGATTGTCGTATAATTCGCGTGTACCTTCTTTAGTAAGAGCAAAAACCTCAGTTGGATTTTCAAATATTTTGTTCATAATTATTAAATTTTTACAAATATATAAATTATTTTAATAATACTTGATTTTTGATAACATTAAAAAATATTATCAACTTCAACACCTCTTTAAACCACTATCGTTAATACTAATTCGCGTGCTGAAGCCTTAGTCCTGAACTCGCATAAATAGATCCCTTGCCATATGCCTAATGCTAGTTTCCCTCTTATTATTGGTATTGTTAATGATACTCCAAACATAGAACTTTTGAAATGTGCAGGCATATCATCTAAACCTTCGAAATCATGTGTAATAAATGGCAAATCTTCTGGTACTAATTCATTGCTTATTGCCTCCATATCTCGTCTGACATCAGGATCGTAATTTTCATTTATTGTTATTGCTGCTGAGGTGTGACGTAGAAATATGTTTAGTAAACCCGTATCTGGTAAGGGTTCTACTACTTCTAATATTTTATTTGTAATTAAATGGAACCCTCTTTTATATGGTGAGAGTTTGATTTCATATGTTTTTATCATTGCATTTTTAAAATTTTATGTTCTTATTAAAAAATATTTAACCTATTTATTTATAAGCTTTGATTTTGTGCAAGGTAAGATATTCTGGTCCAGTTGGTTTTAATTTACTCTCAAAAAGTATAATTTCGTCAATAGTGTATCTTCCTAGTGATAAATTAGCATTATTAGAAATTATTTCATTAAAATTACTTAAATCAGAAATCCTTTTTATTCGTCCTAATGTTAAGTGTGGAATAAATTTGTCATCAGATTTCACATTATTTATTAATGATATTTGTTCATTTAATAATTTTGCTAAATTTTTGGACTGATTATTATCTATCCACTTAGTCCATAATACATTAGGATTATCTCTATTACCAAAAGTATACAATCCTGATAACTGTACTTCAAATTTATTAAAATATTCTTGTAAATTATCTAATATTTTTATAATTGACACAATGTCATTTTCATTTGTATCTCCTATGAATTGCAAAGTAAGATGTATATTATCAAATGATACCCATTTTATACTATTTTGTGATAATTGAGTTTGTATTTCTAATAAAGATTGTTTAGCAAGGTTATTCAAATTTAAAGGTATGGCTATAAATAAGCGTTTCATTCATCTACAGTATTTTCTTTAACAAGTTGTGCTAATTTTTTACCTAATTCTTTAGCTTTTTTAATATCTTGTTCACTAGGTGTAAATTTGGTAAATATTGCATCATCTAAAACATTTAATTTCAGTCCTGCAGCAATGTTAGGAATTAATTTTTGATTTTCTCCACTCCAACCAAAAGATCCAAAGGGCAAAACAAATTTACCTCTATCTCTAATAGGATTAATAGCTCCGAATAATTTATAAATTGGTAAAAGTATATTTTGATTTATCACTGGTGAGCCAATAGCTATACCTTTAGCTCTTGTCAGATATTCATCTAAATCTCCTAAATTTAAATGTTCTATATCCTTAATGACGACCTCTAACCCTTCTTCTCTAGCACCTTCAGCTATTGCTTCTGCTAATATGCCAGTCTTACCATATGCTGATACATAAGCTACAAAAATATCTTGATATTTTTTATTAGCTAAAAATTCTTGTGATAGTTCTTGAGACCAATCTACATATCTTTTCCAATTATTTAATAGTAATGGGCCATGTCCTGTAAGTATTGCATTAATTTCTAAATTTTTTATTCTATCTATGGCTTGTAGCATAAATTTACTAAATGGTTTTAAGATCACATCAAAATAATATTTGAATGCATCGTCGAAATTCCCCACCTCATTGTCTATCATCCTTTCATCCGCATAATGACATCCAAAGCTATCACAAGTAAATAAGAACTTATCTTCTTTTAAATATGTATAGATAGTATCTGGCCAATGCAGATTTGGAGCAGATATAAATTCTAATGTTTTATTTCCTAAGTCTAAGGTATCTCCTCCCTTGACGATAATATTAGGAAAATCTCTATTAAACAAATCTTTAAGATTTCTTATAGCACTAGCACTACCTACAACAGTTGCATTTGGAGCTAATTTGAGAAGATTCATTAAATTTCCACTATGATCAGGTTCAGTATGATCTAGTACAATGTATTTAATTTTTTCTGGGTCAATGACTTGTTTGATTTTATTCAAATATGTTTCCCAAAAAGTTTCTTTTGTTGTTTCAATGATGGTAGGCATCTCAGCATCTATGAAATATGAATTATATGTAGTGCCATATTGTGTCTCCATCACTACATCAAAAGTTACAATATCATAATCTAAAACACCTATCCAGCATACATCTTTACTGATAGGTATTACCTTATCATCTATTTTCTTTGTTTTTTGCATAATTTTAAATTTTTATCTAATGCAAAGATACAATGTTATGTAAAAATATAATAATTTAATGACATTTATTATATGTTGTCTATCACTAATTGCAAGTAATTAGAATGTAACTTAAATTATATTAATATTTGTTCATACTATTTTCAAATAAAATTTTTAATATTAATTTTGGGTGAATTAAAAAAAATTATTAATTTTGCAAACTAAAATTTTAAAAAAAGATTTATGGTGAATAATTATGAAACCGTTTTCATTTTAACTCCCGTTTTGTCTGAAGAGCAGGCAAAGGAAACGGTAAAAAAGTACAAAGAATTATTAGAGCAAAATGGTGCTCAAAATATTTATGAAGAATTCTGGGGATTGCGAAAATTAGCTTATCCTATACAGAAAAAAACTACTGGTTTTTACTATTTATTACAGTATGAAAGTGATAATAAAGAACTAGTATCATTATTAGAGCTTAATTTTAAGCGTGACGAACGTGTTTTGCGTTATTTAACTGTTAAACTAGACAAATATGGCGTAGAGTGGAATGAAAAACGCAAAAAACAACAAGCTGAAAACAAAAGCAAAGAAAAAAATAAAATTGAATTATAAATTTTAAAAGATATTAACATTATGGCTATAGATCCAGGAATTAAATTTTTAACTCCAATTAATATAGAGACAAGAATAAAAAAATATTGTCGTTTTCGCAAAGCTAGAATTAAATATGTGGATTACAAAGATCCAGATTTCTTAATAAAATTTGTTAATGAACAAGGTAAGATTTTGCCACGTAGACTAACTGGCACCTCCGCTAAATATCAAAGAAAAGTAGCTAAAGCTATTAAAAGAGCAAGACATTTAGCTCTATTACCTTTCACTACTGATTTATTAAAATAATAAAAAATTAGAAAATCATGGCATTAGTAGAAGTAATTTTAAAACAAGATGTCCCAAAAGTGGGTTATAAATATGATACAGTAAAAGTAAAGGCTGGGTATGCTCGCAATTTTTTGATCCCTAAAGGATATGCTATACCAGCAACTACATCAAATAAAAAAATGTATCAAGAAATTAAAAAGCAGAGAAGTGCTAAAGAAGAAAAAACTTTAGCAGATGCTAAAGCTCTAGCTGAAAAATTAAATCAAGTAAAATTAATTGTAAAAACTAAAGTAGCTCAAAATACTGGTAGAATATACGGTAGTGTAACTACAGCAATGATAGCAGATGCTATTCTAGATCAATATAATTTCGAGGTAGATCGCAAAACCATTTCTATTCCAGATGAACACATTAAACAAATTGGCACTTACAAAGCAAAAACTCATATCTACAGAGATATTTATGCTGAGTTTGAATTTGAAGTTGTTAGTGATGAGCCTACTCCTGAAATTAATAATCAACAACCAGAAGATAATCAAGAATAATATCATTTATTAATATTTTATATTTAAAATAAAAAGGGGACTTAAGTCCCTTTTTTTATTGATTTTTCGTAATATATTTTACATTGTCAAATATATTTCTAGATAATTTTTGATTTTGGCGATAATTGTTTAAATTAAATAATGATATATAAAATTAGAAAAAATACAATTAATACATTTTGTTTATAGATAATGATACAAATTAATAAAAATTAAATTGTATTTAAATTATTGAAGCAAATATTCATTGATAATGTCTTTAAGCATATAAAAATTATTAATCAAATATCATTACTTATTTTAAACAATTAGATATATTATTTCGTAAAATACTTATTGACAATTAGATAGAAAATATATTAAAATATTTTACATTTAATTAACCAATTTATTAAAATGATGTCCATCATTTTAATAATGAATATTTTTCGAGCATACATGGGTATAATTTATTTTTTTGAATAAAATATGTTATTATGCAAAAAAAATTAATTTTACATAAATTTTTAAAGATTAAAATTATGAAAAAACATGTTGCTCTGTTAATAATATTTTTTTGTACAATTAGTTTTGTAGCAAATAGCCAAGATCTTAAAATTATTCAGTTACCATTTGTTACTATCAAAGATACCACTATTAAGCCAATATTAGATAGTGTTGTAACTTTTGAAAAAAAATGTGATTACTACAACGATTCTACTATTTTTGTGATTAATGTTTTTCCCCAAAACCAAGATTTGTATAGTATACAAATATCATCTACAAATGAGCTAAACTATGCTATGTATTTTGCTAATAACGTTTTAGGCTGTTTCTATTACCAAGATCATCTATTTGTAGTCTTTGACGACGATAATAAATTATTTAAGAAAACTAATAAAAAAAGTGATATTGAATATTTGCAGTTCAACTTTTCTACAAATAAAAATAGACCTAAAATTACTGTAAAGGCAAAAGATGAAGGTCGTACTAATTGGCATTATACTTATGCAAATAATAAATTCATATACAATAGCAAAATCAGCCAATGCAAATAAAAATAATTAGGGTTAGATATGTTTTAGATAATAAATGATTATAATACACTACTAATAGTTATTACTTAATATTAATTCTAATAGTCTTTATCACTACACTTAATCAATGTATTATATAATATATTATTTATTAGCTTTATTTTTAACCTTTCACTTTGCTTTCATATTTTTTGATAGCACTAGTGATGACTACATACATTACCCAAATCATCAGTGGCCACGAAATAAGCCATAAAATTTCTCTCCAATACATAATTTATACTTTTTTAAAAAAAAATTAATATGCTGTATCACTTTCAGATATTTCATCTGCAGTAAACTTTTTCTTTAAAAGTTGTCTCCAACTATAGACAATATATGCAACTACAAAAGGCACAAGTAGAGATACATAAGACATCACTATCAATGTATATCTGCTCGACGAAGCATTGTGTATAGTCAGACTAGACTGCATATCTACTAATGAAGGGTAGAAAACAGTATTATTAAATCCCAAACATAGGAATAATGCAAGCACCGTAAAAAACGTTCCAAAGCCAGCAAACCAGATACCTTTAGTTCCTAATTTTTTATTTTTCAAATATGGTGTAGCTATTCCTAATAATACTAACACTACGCCAATTAAAAATAAGATACCCAACCATGGTAACTCGATAAAATTATTAAAGTATTTGTATTTCTCTACATATACTAATTGAGTTGCAGGATCTACTGCATAGCCATTACCTAGTAGAATAGCAAAAACAAATGATAAGAAAAATACTAAAAAGACGGCTGCATTTATGAGTAATTGTTTTTTTGATTTTACATAAAGTTGCTCATCATCTACACGATTCATTAGAAATAAAATGGCCAAAATTCTAGCTAAAAAGAATATCGAAAAACCTAATAACAAATTTTTAATATTAGCAAAAGCCTCTAGCCCATGCCAATTTGTAGTCCAACTAACGAAATTCATATCATTATGAACGAAATTACCACCTGTGAAAAAAGTACCTACAGCTACGCCTAAAGATATAGTGCCTATCAAACCATTTAAAAATAAAAACCACTCATAAGTTTTAGCACCTAAAAAGTTGCGAGCTTTATTTCTAAACTCATATGACACGGCCTGCAAAATAAAAGTAAACAATATCAACATCCATAGCCAGTATGCTCCACCGAAACTAGTACTATAAAATAGTGGAAAAGCAGCAAACATAGCACCTCCAAAAACAACTAAAGTCGTGAAAGATAGATCCCATCTAGTACCTATAGCATTCAACATTAAACTTAGCTGCGGTTCTTTTTTACCTAATGAATATATTAATGATTGTCCACCTTGGACAAACATCATAAAAACAAGAGAGGCACCTAAAACTGATATTATTAGCCACCAATATCCTTGTAATGCATTATAACTTAATTGCTCAAACATAATTTTTTTCCTCCATTATTTTTTTAAATTATCTGGACCCTTACGTATCTGATTAAACATTATCCGTAGCTCTGCTATCAATAAAGTTGTAAATATTATTGCAAAAAGTACAAAAGTAGTCTGCACAGTAGAAACACTTAAATGAGTAACTGCAGCTATTGTAGGCATCAAATCTTGTATTATCCATGGTTGCCTACCTACCTCTGCCACTATCCATCCCATTTGTGATGCTATAAAACCAAATAATATTGACCATAACCCTATATATAACAAAAATTTCTTTTTTTCTATATTATCTCGCCATACATAAACTAAAATAAAGATAAATAACAATACAAATATAAATCCTAATGCCACCATGATGTGAAAACTATAAAATGTGAGAGCTACATTAGGTATGAGCTCTACAGGATCATTTAAATATCCATAACCAAAATATTTGAAATAATTATTTAAGAAATGTTCGCCTTCTTTAGTATTAGGATTAAATTTCTTACTAATTTCTGCCAAATTAACAGTATCATTAGTTTTTTTTGCTTTTTGATATTCCTGCAAGGTCTGAATAGCTACGCGTCCTCTTGCCATTTTTTCTTCAGCACTCATAATGTTTTGTTCTTCGTTACCATAGATGAGATCTTCTATACCTGGTACATAGGAGTTAACATTTCTATTGCTGAGAAAAGATAATAAATAAGGAATTTCAATTTTGAAATAATATGGTTTCTCATCATTAGTGATATCTTTTTTAGGATTCAAAATGCCTATAGCTACTAAACCAGCTTGAGATTTACCTTGATACAAACCCTCCATAGCTGCTAATTTCATAGGTTGTTTTTGTGCTACCTGATAAGCAGAGCCATCACCAGTGAAAATCACCATTATAGAACTTATAAGTCCAAAAATAGCTGCTATTAGCATACTTTTTTTAGCCATAAAAAGATTTCGTTTTTTCAATAGATACCATGAAGACACACTGATGACAAATAAAGCTGCAACTATATAACTGCTAGTAGTAGCATGTAGAAATTTGTTGATTGCTACTGGACTCAATGCTACATCCCAGAAATTTATCATCTCATTCCTTGCTGTGGCAGGATTGAATACTGTTCCAGCAGGATATTGCATCCACGCATTAGCTATTAAAATCCATAATGCTGATAAATTGGAGCCAATGGCCACAAGCCAAGTAGATACTAAATGAAATTTTTTACTCACTCTGTCCCAACCAAAAATCATCACTGCTATGAAAGTCGCTTCCATGAAAAAAGCTAATATGCCTTCGATAGCTAGCGGTGCTCCGAAAATATCACCTACAAACCAACTATAATTGCTCCAATTTGTACCAAACTCAAACTCTAATATTATGCCTGTAGCTACTCCGACAACAAAATTGATGATAAATAATTTCATCCAAAACTTTGTCATAGTCTTCCACTCCTCATTACCAGTTTTATAATATCTAGTAAGCATGATAGCTATCATGATAGTGAGTCCAAGTGTTATAGGTACAAAAATCCAATGATACATCGCCGTCAAAGCAAATTGCCCCCGCGACCAGTCTACTAAGGATACTAATTCATCCATATTATTTTATTTTTGTTGTTAATTGCTCTATTACGTGATCTGCACGCTCCGCATCTGTTCTATAATTTTTATTCAATATATTTGGGAAAAACAATAATTTCATTATTACAAAAAATATTAAAATTTTGAAAAATAAAATACCTACCAATTGCTTACCAGTATTACCAATATTTCTGAAACCTTCTATGTATAAATTAATAAACTTTTTAATCATATTAATATTTTTTTGTCTATGTTTTATCCTTTTTTATATTAATTTTTTAATATTTAGCAAGTATTTTGTTTATTTATAATAATATTATTCATTTAATAAAAGCAAATTTAATAAAAATATTTTTTAAAAGTTTTAAAAATATGATAAATATCATATGAAAAAATTTTTTATTTTGTTAAAATTTAAAACATGGTAATTTCACAAAACACATCAAGTATGATTTTTAAGTAATTTTTTTAAGCTGCAATAAATATACGTTTTATTATTGTAAAATGGAGGAAGTTGGAGATGCATGGTTTTATGAATATGATTATTTTGTGAAATAAGGTTTCATCGGAGTGTGAGCAAGGATAAAAAAAATAATTATGTATAAATACCTAATAGATATTATAGATTCAGACATTAGTAGGGTACTGAATTTGTCATTGCACAATAGGTGAACATCGGACGAGTATTGGTAATTAATGAAATAGAAATATATTTAACAACATATTAATTTTATACTTTCCTTTTTTCTTGCCCAAATATCTATTTATTAAAGTGATTAAAAAGCAATTTATTTACTACTTTATATTTTATTTACCCAAATTTAATGGCACATACAATGCTTTATAGAACTAACCCTATTAACATTTAAGCACTTAAATTAATCAACTTCTCAACTCTTCACCTCCTATCTTTTTCTACTATTTTCACATTTACCTATCACTTATCACCTATCACTTATCACTTATCACTTATCACCTATCACTTATCACCTATCACCTATCACTTATCACCTATCACCTATATCTCCCCATCACCCAGTCTCCCACTCACCCCGTCACGCATTCTTCTCGCCTCTCAATCTCATTCTCAACTAAATATATTAATTTCAGAACCTAAAAATTTATTAAATTTGCAAAAACATTTAAATGGACTTAAATACTATTAAAAGTTTACAAGCTAGAGGTTTGATGGCTATTGAAATAGATGGCAAGATAAATTTACATTTTACTACTAGATGGCAAAAGCTAACTTCATATAAAGATATAAAACATGACAAAGATTTCTATATAGCTTTCCCAGAAGCTACCGAGATAGTAGAAGTACAATTTAAAAATGATAGAAAGCAATTTTATAAAAATACTACAGGTATACCATTAGAAATAGGTGAAATAGTTGCAGTAGAAGCTACACCAGGACACGATATCGGTGTCGTCAGTTTGACTGGCAAAGAAGCTATTAAGCAATTAGAACGCAAAAAACCTAAAACAAGTGATGGAGAGCTATTAAGCTTGTATAGAATTGCTAAAGATGTTGATATAGATAAATTTCTAGAAGCTATCAAAAACGAAGAAATTGCCATAAAAAAAACTAAAGAAATAATAAAAAATTATAAGTTAAACATGAAATTAACTGATGTAGAATACCAAGGTGATGGCACCAAGGCTACATTTTATTATATTGCAGATGATAGGGTAGATTTCAGAGAACTCATCAAAACCTTAGCTGGAGCCTTTAGAATAAGAGTGGAAATGCGACAGATAGGTGCTAGACAAGAGTCTGCTAAACTAGGGTGGGTAGGTCCCTGTGGTAGAGAATTATGCTGCTCCACATATAAATGTTCATTTAGCTCAGTATCTATTACTGCAGTTAATATTCAGCAACTCACTCTAAACCCTCAACGCCTTGCTGGCTTGTGCACGAAACTTAAATGTTGCCTATCATATGAGCTACCTCTTTATGAAGAATTTATTAATAGCCTGCCACCTACAGATATTCCTTTGCTCACGAAACAAGCTAAAGCTCGTTTCGTGAAAGCTGATATGTTCCAAAACCTTATGTTTTACTCTATTGACAATCAAGATATTTTATTTGGCTTGCCTGTGAATGCAGTAGTTAAAATACAAGAATTAAATAAAAAAGGTGAAATTCCCGATAGTTTAGATCAATTTGCTATTACCAGTGAATTTACTGTAATGGAAAGTGTCAATCAAGAAGATTTATCAAAATTAGAAGATGAATAATAAGTTTTTAGTATTTTTATTTTTTATAATAATTATTTTAAGCTCTTGTAGCAAAAATAAATATTACGATATTGAAGCCTTTCATGATGAAAAATGGAATTATAATGAATGGAAAGAATTTAATATTCCTATACCAGATACTATCAATTTATATAATTTACATCTAATATTGAGAACTACTCAGCAATATCCATATACTAATATTTATTTATTCGTACAGAATATACCTCCCAGTGGTAATATTGTTCAAGATACTTTATTATTAATTTTAAATGATGAAAATGGTAAATCTATGGGTAAAAAAAGTAATAAAAACTATATTTATGACTTTTTAATTAAGAGAAATTATGTATTTTCTAACACTGGCAATTATACATTATTAGTAACTCATGGCATGCGTGATAGCATATTACCAGGAGTGGTAGAGTTAGGATTCAAATTTGAAAAAATTAAAAATAATGAAAGATAATTTTTTTTCGATATTTAAAACAAAGGACGAAAAATTTAAGAAATTTCTTAAAACACTTTGGATAATATTTTTCAGCATTTTAGGGTTTTTAATTATATTTTTTACTAGTGTATATTTTGGTTTATTAGGTCCTATCCCTACATTTGAGCAATTAGAAAATCCCCTAGACAAGTTCTCTAGCGAGCTCATCAGTGTAGATAATAATGTCATAGGTAAATATTATTACGAAGAGAATAGATCATGGGTCAGCTTTAATGAAATAAGTCCTTATGTAGTGAAAGCATTAATAGCTACCGAAGATAAAAGATTTTATAAACATAGTGGAATTGATTTCAAAGGATTAGCAAGAGTATTTTTCAAAACTATTATTGGTCAGCAAAAAGGTAGTGGCGGTGGTAGTACCATAACTCAACAACTAGCAAAAAATTTATTTAAACGTCCCGATGACATTAATAAAATCAAGCTAGTAGGAATCAAATTTAGAGAATGGATGACAGCTATAAAATTAGAAAAAAATTATTCTAAAGATGAAATAATAGCAATGTATCTAAATACTGTGCCCTTTGGTTATCAATTATATGGTATCAAATCTGCATCATTATATTATTTTGGCAAAGACCCCATAGACTTGTCATTAGACGAATCTGCTATCTTGATTGGTATGCTAAAAGCTACTACTAAATTTAACCCTATTCTAAACCCAGAAAATGCCAAGCAAAGACGTAATGTGGTTCTCAAGCAAATGCTAAAGAATGATTATATCACTGAGGAAGAATTTAATAATATAAAAGAAAAAGATATTCCTAAACCAGAGAAAAGCATTACCTCTTCTACTGATGATTTAGCACCATATTTCCGTGAATATTTGAGGCAATATATGACTGCTAAAGAACCTGACCCTAAAAAGTATAAAAATAAAGCTGATTATAAAAAAGCTAAAGAACGATGGGATAATGATCCATTGTATGGATGGTGTAATAAAAATAAAAAACCAGATGGCAGCTCTTATAATCTGTATAATGATGGACTACGCATCTACACAACTATTGATAGTAGAATGCAAAGATATGCTGAGGAGGCTGTACGCGAGCATCTGAGCAAAGATCTACAACCAAGTTTTTTCAAAGAAGCTAAACGTAATAAATATGCTCCTTTTATAGGTGCAAAATCTGAACAAGAAGTTAAAGATCTAATGGATATGGCTATCAAACGTACTGATAGATATATTAATATGAAAAAAAATGGATTTAGTGATAAAGAAATAGAAGAAGCTTTTCATAAACCTACTGAAATGCGAGTTTTTAGCTGGAATGGTGCTAAAGATACTATCATGACACCTTATGATTCAATTATTTATCATAAATATTTCTTAAGAGCTAGCTTCGTAGCAATAGAACCCCAAACTGGCTATGTGAGAGCTTATGTCGGTGGTCCAGCATTTAGCTTTTTCAAATATGATAATGCAGCTATTGGCAAAAGACAGGTAGGCTCTACCTTTAAACCTTTTGTATATGCCTCCGCCTTTATCAATGATCCTACATTGACTCCTTGTACTAAAATACCCCTTATACCAGTAACTTTTGATATGCCTGATGGCTCTCAATGGACACCTAAAAATTCTGGTAATGTGGATGAGGGAACTATGATAGAACTTTCTAAAGCTCTAGCTTTATCTATCAATTGGGTATCTGCTTTTTTAATAAAAGAAAAAACTTCTCCTGCTGCTGTAGTGGAATTAGTAAAATCTATGGGAATAACAGATACTATTCCTCCAGTACCTTCTATTTGTTTGGGCACAGCAGAGCTTAAATTATTAGAATTGATTAGTGCTTTATCTACTTTTGCTAATTCGGGAGTATCTCAAACGCCAATTTTCGTTACTAGAATAGAAGATCGTTTTGGTAATATCATTAGTACTTTCCCATATGGAGCTTCTAAAGAAGTAATGGATGAAATCTCTGCTTATAAAATGATTTCTCTGATGAAAGGTGTCGTAGATTATGGCACTGGTAGTCGCATTAGATATATTTATAAAATTCCTTATCCTGTTGCTGGTAAAACTGGTACTACAGATGATAATAGTGATGGCTGGTTTATGGGTATTACCCCAAATCTCGCCGCTGGCGTATGGGTAGGTGGCGAAGATATGCAAATTCATTTCCGTAGTATGGCACTAGGTCAAGGTGCTAGCATGGCTCTACCTATTTGGGGACTGTTTATGCAAAAGGTTTATAATGACCCTACTATTAATTTGTATAAAGGCGATTTCACTATGCCTAAAAACTTTACACCAGATATGCTTTGTAATCCTTCTAATTCTACTGAATCTTCTCCTATGTTTATTTTACCTAAAAATAAAAAGAAAAGCTGGAACTAAAATGCGTAGAAAAACTCTACAAATACCCGTAGGCAATATCTTCATAGGTAGCAATTATCCCATTATTGTGCAATCTATGACTAATACTGCTACTACTAACATCGATGACACAGTAGATCAATGTATTAAACTTTTCAATGCTAATGCTAAATTAGTTAGAATAACTGCACAGAATGTCAAAGAAGCTGAAGCTCTGAAATTAATTAAACAAAATTTATTAACTAAAGGCTACAACCAACCTATAGCTGCTGATATACATTTCAATCCGCAATTAGCTCTGATAGCTGCTCAATATGTTGATAAAATTCGCATTAATCCTGGCAATTTTGTTAATTTATTTCCAAATAATATTTCCTATACTTCTGCTCAATATCAGCAAGAACTTAATGCTATAGAAATAGAAATAGAAAAACTTCTTCCTATTTTAATTAATAATAATGTGGCAGTGAGAATAGGTGTTAATAAAGGCTCATTATCTCCTAGATTAATTGATAAATATGGTAATAATATAGAAGCTGCTATAGAGTCTGCAATAGAAAGTGCATTGATTTTTAATAAATTGAATTTCAATAATTTAGTGATTAGTATCAAAACTAGTTCTGTTTATGAAACTATTAAAGCAAATAGACTTTTAACTAATAAATTAGATAGTTTAGGTCTTTTGTATCCTATACATCTTGGCGTTACAGAAGCTGGCATTGATAAACAAGGAATTATAAAATCTACCATTGCCATTGGCAATTTGCTTCTAGATGGCATAGGCGATACCATTAGAGTGTCATTAACAGGTGATCCATTAAAAGAGATCCCTGCTGCTCAAAATATTTTAAATTATTTTGAAAAATTTGTTCCATTACCTTTACTTCCTATTTATGATTATACATTAGAATATTGTCCTAAGATATTTACTAATAATAATTTAGCTGATGGACTGCCCCCAAGTGATATAGATTTTATAGAAATAAATAATCTAAATCCTTTTGAAGTAATCTCAAAAAAATTAGAAACAAATAAATATGTAAACTTAAAACTTAATACATCGCAATTTGATTTATATTCATTAAGCATAATTCTCGGTAGAGGGTGGATAGATGGATGGTTGAGAGATATATATTTAGTAGATAATAATCTACGACAAGATACACTAAATGATATATGGGAAATATTACAGGCTACAGGCAAAAGAAAAACTTTGACAGAAGTAATATCGTGTCCATCTTGTGGTAGGACAATGTATGATATCGAAAAAATTACTAAAGAAGTAAAAGAAAGATTTAGTAAATATCCAGGTCTCACCCTAGCTGTGATGGGGTGCATAGTAAATGGCCCAGGAGAAATGAAAGAAGCTCAAGCAGGTATAGTAGGCAATGGCTTAAATAAAGCCAATATTTACATTTATGGCAAATTAGTATCTAAAAACATACCCATAAATGATGTAGTAGATGAATTCGAAAAACAATTAAAAATTTATAATTTAATATAAAGCTATAGAGAATTAATGGTAGAGTTTTTGTTTATTTTTATTGGAATAGATTTGGTCCTAAATTAATGTTTCATAAATCAAACTTCTTTGTTAAAATATTTCCATTATAATTAATTTGTAGCATATAAATCCCTGAAGTTAAATTTAAAATTGGTATTTTAAATTGATTCATTCCACGATTAGCTTCTATGACCGCAGACTTAAACATAGTTTGTCCCAAAACATTAGTTATACTACAAAATAATTGTCCTTCACTAGGCATATTTATCCATAAATTCAAATAATCATCATCATTAAAAAGTTTCATAATATAAAAGTTATTAGAAAGAGAAGTACACAAAATATTATCATCTACATTTACATCATTTTGGTCTAATACATCTATAGCTGTTGCTTTCACACAAAACGAGGTCATCTCTTCATCATTATTTAGTAATAAAGGCAATTTTATACTCTCCACTTCTCCTATTTCTAATCTATTATTCCAGAAATGTACAAACTCATTAGGGTAATCAAACCCAAAATCAAATTTTATTTTCTTCACAGGTCTAGTACTATTATTATAAATAACTAGTTCAGGTTGCCAAAGTGACATACTATCTATAAAATTAATTTCTAAAATCTGCAGATCTAGTATTGATGGCAATAAATATACAGTACCATAGGCAGTATCAGAGCATGTATATTCATTAGAAACTACTAAAAAGACGTTATATATACCTTCATTATTATAGACATGAGAAACATTGCTCCCGATTTCACTATTCAAATCTCCAAAATCCCAAAAATAATTTGTGCCAGTAGAATTAGTAGAAAAACTAACCTCTAATGGTGGATTACCATATTCTGGATCTATACTCATCATAGCAACAGGAGTAGGATGCACTATTACATCCATTTGTGCAGTATCGCTACATCCATAATCATTTACAGTATATAGAAATACCTCATATGATCCTGTATCTGGGAAAAAATATTCAATGTTTTTACCATAAAAAAACTCATTATTTATATTCCAAATGCTGTTTATAGCATCAGCTGTAGTGTCTATGAAAATGACTGGTTTATTCATGCAGGCACTATCATATGTAAATCCGGCTGAGGGCTTAGGATAAACATTGAGTATTTTTATTATTTTATTCTCGCAACCATTTATGAGTTTTGCACTGAAGCTAACCATATAGCTACCAGCTGATGAATAAATATGAGAAGGATTAGCTACGCTCGAGCTAGTACTATCACCGAAATCCCACAAAGTATTTATAACAGAATAATATGGTGGATATTCAATATCGCTATTAAAAATAATAAAATCCCCTTGGCAAGAATTAGTATAATCAAAGTCTACTATTGGACTTAGTTTTATTTGTATATATCTTTTAATGCTATCATAGCAACCATGCTCTGTACTCACATAATGAGATATTTCATATTCACCTGTGTCTGCAAATGATTTATTAATCTCTGTACCGAAATACAAACTATCAGAAATCGTCCATTGGTAGCTGGTAATAGCACCATCAGTACTCGAAGACAAGCTAGTAAAATGAATAGTATCATGTTGACATCCTTCTAACGGAGTGAATTCTGCCACTGGATTAGCAAATACATGAATGGTAAAGCTAGTATCTGCCCAGCATAAGCTGTCTGTAACGACTTTCAAATAAATATTATGATCACCTGCATTTGGGAAAATGTAATTCGTATTTTGAGATGAGATAGTATCAGAGCCTATTATCCAGCTCGAGCTAGCTATCTGATCTGGTGGCACTGCTGCAGAAAAATCACTAAATAGCACCGGGTATCCATCACAAGCTGTAGAATAATGAGGGTCTATATGTGGTCGCTCACCTTTGATATTAATATAAACGGTATCTCTAATCTCACAACCATGATTATTAATAGCATATACCCAATACTGCCCACTACTATCCACACTAATCCTATCATTTGTACTACCATCAGACCATAAAATACTATCTGTGAGAGAGGTAGCGTGTAATGATAAAAAATCATATTTGCATAGAGATGTATCTGGACCAAGACTAGAATTTATAGCAAAAGAATCTTCATCTACAGAGATATTATAAGTTTTAGAACAACCCGATAGATCTGTGATAGTGAGAGCATACTCTCCTTGGGAGTGGATAGTTATGTTGGGTGTAGTATCACCTGTAGACCAAGTGAACGAAAACAGACTATCTGGCAAAGTAGATTGTAGATTTAATGAATCATGTATACAAATAAAAGTATCTATGGGTAACCCTGTGGACAAATAATAAACTCTTATAGAATCACTAGAAACTCTACCAAAAATATCTGTAGCAGAAACACTATAAATTCCCTCATCTACAACAACAATAGAATCAGATGTATCACCAGTACTCCATTCATATGATGTGAAATAAGCAGGTTGAACAGGTTTGATTAAAAAAGGGCAAAACGATATTAAAATAGTATCATCTGGTAAATGAACAGGTGGAGCGTATTTTTCCATTAAGTAAATTTTTACTTCTTCTATTTCAGTAGAATTCAAAACTCTATCATAAATAATAAGCTCATAAACATCTCCTTCCCAAAAACGATTTGGCTCATATCTATCTCTTCCTATCATAGCATCTGGCCAAGTATAAGGTGTTCCTGAAGCCATGTATCCATAACATATTTTAGGCCTGGGTAAAGGTGCAAAATTATATGTCTGAGTATTATTTATATAAATATTATTTTCCAATAATGGAGCATAGTATAAATTTGTCGTTGTCGCATTAGCAGAAAAAATAATACTTAACTGTGTATCATCAAATGCTGCTCTCGTAAATAAACCAGCATAAGTTTGAAAAACATCATGAGAGTAGTTTGCAACAACAAATATAGTTCCAATAGACATTTCTTGCCAGCATTGTAATTCATCATTTTGAAATTCTATTGCTGGTTTATAATTCATACTATCTATTGAAGGAATATACAAAGGCTGTTTATCAGGATTGCTCTGATTAAAAATATAACCATTACCAGATACATCATTCCATTGACTAACTTTATTATTTAAATCATATAAAACACCATAGTCAGTTTTTAACCATACTTTTAATCCTGAAATTAAATTTGGCTGAGCAAATGAAATAGAATTAATAATACTAAATATAAAAACAAAAATGTAAAAAAATTTTTTCATTCCTTTTAATTAATATCAAAATTACAAATTTCAAAAGAAATATTATATATACTTAAAAATTAATGTTATTAATTTATTTTAATCCCAATTCTCGCATCACTATCAATTCTATTTAATAATAATTGCTCATCAAAGAAATATTCATCTACTGCTCTTTTTGCCCCAGCCCAATATCCATAATCATCAATTATTAAAACTCCATTTTTAGATAATATTGGATATAAATGATTTAATTCATGTTTTGTAGATTCATACCAATCTGTATCTAATCTAAGTAATGCAATTTTTGAAGGTATTATTTTAGGAATAGTTTCTTCAACTTTTCCTTTCACATAAATAATATTATTTTCTGGATATTTTGTTAATGCCATATTATTTTTAACTTCGTTTAAGGTTACAAAACACCAAAAATTAGTATCTTTTTTCGGTTCTTTTTGAAGCAATTCTGAAGCAAAAAAACTATTTGCTAAAAGATAATCAAATTCTGTTGGTTGACTCATTCCTTCAAATGTATCATAAAGATATATTTTTCTATTATTTACATTAAACTCGAGTAAAGAATAAGCAATTAACATTGTGCTACCTCCTCTCCAAACACCACATTCTACAAAATCTCCTGGAATATTATTTTTAATTATATATTCAACTGATTTATATAAAGCATACATTCTTTCTTTTGATGTCATTGTATAATTAAAACACTTTTCATATATTTTTTTAAATCTTTTATCTGATTCGATAATTGGATCGTAATTAGGAATAATATTATTATTTATATATTTTAAATTAATAATGTTATACCCCATCAAATTTATTGATTTTTTTATAAATTTTTTAATTGATTTCAGCATATTTTATGTGTTTAATAATTGCAAATTTATTAATTTTGCTAAAAAAATATAATGATAGGTAGATATATTTATAATTTATTAAAAAAACAGATTTATACACCATCAATATTGGGTATATTAGTTAATCCTTTATTTATTATCAGATATACACTTTTTAAATATTTAAAATCTTCATTTCAATATTTAACTGGCAAGGTTCTTGATTTTGGGTGTGGCTTTTCACCATACAAAAATTATATTAATTGTGATGAATATGTAAGAGTAGATATAGCAAGTACGTATAATAACTTTGGTACTTTAAAAGATACCATCATATATTATGATGGTAAAACATTACCTTTTAAAGATGAAGAATTCGATTCTATATTTTGTACGGAGGTTTTAGAACATATCCCAAATATAGAAGAAATCACAAGTGAATTATATAGGGTGTTAAAATCTAAAGGTATTATACTTATTTCTGTGCCCTTTACATGGGATGAACACGAGGTTCCTAATGATTTTAGACGTTTTACTCAATTTGGCATAAAGTTATTATTAGAAAAAAATGGATTTAATGTTATTAACATTAAAAAAACAACAAAAACCATTCATACTATTACACAATTATTAACTAGTGCGATTTATCAAGCGATATTTACACATAATCAATATTTTAATTATATTATTAATTTTATTTTAATATTCCCATTAAATTCATTTGGTTTAATGTTAGGATGGATAATATCAGATAAGAAAAAGAGGCAACCTTTAAATATTATTGTTTTAGCAGAAAAGATATGAAAAAAAACGTACTTTTTTATTCTCCATTCATGGGCTATACAGGTTCTGAAATTATGGTAAAATACATTGTTTCTAATGCTAATAAAATTAATCCTGTAATATTATCTGGTGAAAATGGTGCTTTATTAAATGAAATATCTAAAAATATATCTACTTATATACATCCTAATTCAATTATTTGGAAATATCGATTAGGAAGAATATTAAAAATCTTAAAATTACAGGATTTAGCACAAATGCAATTTAAAAAAATTATAAAAAAACATAATATTGAATTAATTGTAATAAACACTATCGTAGCTGACAAAATTATTCCATTAATAAAAAAATTTAATAAACCTTTCGTTTTGTATGTGCATGAATTACCAATGATGTATGATCTAAATGGCATAAAAAAAGAAAATTTGAATTATTTAATTAACAATTCTAAAGGAATAATAGGTTGTTCTGATAAGGTTTGTGAAAGTATAAATTTAATGGGAGGAAAGAATGTATATAAATTTTATGAAACAATAGATATAAACAAGATTAAACAATCAGAATTTGATAATGTAAAAATAAAATCTCAATTAAATAATTTTTCTTATATTTTTGCAATGTCTGGACAAAGGGCATATCACAAGGGATTTCATATAGTTATAGAAATTTCCAAATTCTTAAAAAAATATAATGCAGCTTTAGTATGGTTGGGAGCATCCAACGATTATGGTTTAAATTTTTTCATTCAAAAAGTTATTGAAAATAATTCTATAGACAACATAATTTTACCAGGCTTATTAAAAGGTGATGAATATTATTCATGGTTAAATGCCTGTGATGCTTTCCTTTTAACATCAATGGTAGATCCATATCCACTTGTTATGCTCGAAGCTGCATATTTGCAAAAACCTATTATAGCTTTTGATAGTGGCGGAGTTACAGAATTCGTGAAAGAAGGTATGGGTAAGGTAGTACCATATTACTGTGTAAATGCATATTTAGATGCCATTAAAGATTTCATTGAAGGTAAAATACCTGTAGATAAAGAACTTTTAAGAAAAGAAGCAGAAAAACACGATATTACAAAAAGAATTGAAGAATTTGAAGATATTATATTGAGTTTTATATAGAAATACATTAATTTTATCTAATATGATTGAGGAGAAAAGCTTTCTTTTTGAATGTAAATTTTTTTAACAAAGTTTATATTACATTTGTAAGATCCCATGCCTGCACATGCTCTATGCCCTCTTTGGAAGGGTATTTAATATCGTCCATAGATACCACATATTTATCATAATTGTCTTTTATTGCTTCCAAAGGCTTATACTCACGATTAATAACATTCTCATCAGTTAGCAGATAACAACATTGCAAATAAATAACTTTATCACCTTTTATTGCAACAAAATCTATTTCTTTGTCTCTCATTGAACCTACATAAACCTTATATCCTTCACGTCTCAATTCCAGATAAACCATATTTTCTAGTTTATAACCAAGCCCATATTCAAAACCAGGATATAGATATTTCCTGTACGACACATCATTCGTATAATATTTGCATGCACCAGATATTGTATCTTTGCCCTTTATATTGTATCTATCTGTTTTATGTATCAGATATGCCTGTTCTAAATATTCTATAAAATTAGATATAGTATCATAACTTGTTTTTCTTTTCTTTGATTCAAAATAATTAACAATATTTGTGATAGAAATCAGATTAGAAGCATTATTTACAAGAATAATAAACAAATCTTCTAACAATTTCGCATCTTTTATGTTGTAACGTTGTATGATATCACGCAGAAGGATTGTGTCTTTCAATGCAGAAATATAATTTGTTTTTGCTTCTTCATTTGGTAAGAAAAATAATTCTGGTAGCCCACCATGTTCCATATATTCAATATAACTTTGTTTAGATTTCTGCTTTTCCATTAGTTCTAAATATTCAGAATAACTGTAAGGGAAAATTTCAAATTTCACATACCTACCAGAGAGCAATGTAGCTAACTCGCCAGATAACATCTGCGAATTGGAACCAGTGATAAATATTTCATAATCTTCAGAGTAATTTTGTGAATATGAATTGACAAACTTTTCCCAGCCTTCTATCATTTGTATTTCATCAATAAAAAGATAAATTTTCCCTTTAGGTTTTAGTTCATTTATATATTTTTTTACAATATCATCTAAATCGTTATAATTGGAAATAAAATTAAAATCTGTAAATTCTTTGTTGATTAAAAAAATGTTTTCTGGTGCAGTGCCACTTATTATTAGTTGATTGGCTATTTGTCGCAAAATATAACTTTTACCAACTCTACGCTGTCCTACTAAAACTTTTACAAGTTTTGTATTTAGATAATATTTGATTTTTTCAATATAATAACTACGTGGGAATCCTATTTCTATTTTATTATTATTCCAAAAATTGTACTTGCATAATCTTGCAATTTTTTCGTCCATACTTGAAAATTTTTACAAAATTAATGATTTTTTCTAATATATTTGAATATTTTTACATTTTTGAACTTATATCTTATAATATATAATTAGTTTTTACTTAATAATACTTGATGGGACAGAATAATATTAATTTTTAAGGTCTACAAATAAAATATTATAATAATATTATGAGAAAAATTTATTTCTAAAAAAGATTGTATTTTTGCAAATTATGTCTTCAATATATTTTTCTGTAGTTTTGCCAGCATACAACACCCCTCCAGATATATTGAGGCGAGCAATAGATAGTGTGGTAATCAAACTTATCCATATTTTGAGTTAATAATTGTGGATGATGGTTCCGCTCTATCATTAGAGCCTATTGTAAGAGAATATTCGGATGAAAGAATTGTTTTTATTCAACATCCCGAAAATCGTGGTGCAGGATCAGCACACAATACAGGCATTAAAGCAGCTAAAAATGATTGGATAGCATTTATTTGCCATGATGATGAGTGGCTGCCTAATAAATTAGAAGTATGTGCACCATATATAGTGGATAATTATCCAGAATATATATTCTTTTTTCATTTACCGATATTTATTTATGATCAACCTATTAATAGTGCATTTAATTCATCCAATTCTAATGTAAAACCTCAAAATTATTATATAAATTTTTTAGTTGGCAAAAATTTAATAATTCAAACATCTTGCATTATTGTTCATAAAGAATGTTTTGAAAAATATGGTTACTATGATAAAACTGGTGTTTTAATAGATTGGGATTTATATTTACATTTTTCCAGATATATAGATTTTTATTGTATTAATGAATTTTTGAGCAATTATCATATTTCTCCTTTAGGAATGACGCAAGGTGAATATTTAATTTTAGGTGATAAAGCTGGTAATGATGTTTTGAAATTATTTTTGAAATGGCAAAACGAAATTAAAAAAAATAAAGAAGCACGAAAATCTTGGTCTATTCGACTAAACGCTATGGCAAAATGGTATTTAGATAAAAACAACAAGAAAAAAGCTAAACAATTGTATTGGTTAGCTATAAAACTATATCCGTTTTGGCGTGGCAATTATATTGATATTATTAACAAATTATTAAAAATATAGAAAAAATAACTGAATTTCGTGGTGATTTTGATAAAATTGATGAATTTGATTTTTTTGATAATATGATTTTTAATATTGCATTAGCTTCTGATAATGAGATAGATATTAATAAAAATGCGAGTGTCTTTGATGCAACTAATTTTGTTACAGAGGTTTTTAACTCTAAAACTTATAAATTAGCCAATATTATTGCAAAACCGTTTCGCTATTTAATGAAAAAATAGTTTATTTTTTTGATATTCACCAGATTATATTTACTAAAATCATTATAAACGGTTATCAAGCTATTTATTAGTTTAAAAAATATTTTTAAATTTGTTTAAAAAAGTATGAAAATCAGTATACTGATCCCTACTAAAAATCGTTTGCCTATACTGCGAGATACTTTGCATAATATTTATTTTGTAAATAAATTACCAAAAGAAGATTTTGAAGTTATTGTGAGTAATGATGGCGATGATGATTTGTCAGTATTATATGATGAATTTCCTTTTGATAATTTAAAAATAATACAAAATAATCACAAAGCAGGATTGTCTGGTAATAGAAATAATGCTATAGAATTTTCTCAATATGAAATATTACAATTCCTAGATGATGATATTTTGATAACAGAAAATTTTTTAATGAATGTAATTACCGTTCATAAAAAATTTGATAATATCATTTTATGTGGCAATAGATTTTATCCGCAACCTTTAATTGAAATAGCTAAAAAAACGCCTTTTGGCAGATATAAACTAAAATACGAATATAATTGGTTAGATGGATTAATGATGAATAAAATAGATGATGGATTATATGAAGTAAATTCTTTGGCTGGTTTTTCTATTTCAATGAAAAGAGAAACATTTGATAAAGTAAGGGATTTTGATGAAAACTTTGATTATGCAGGTTGTGAGGATGCAGAATTTTTTTATAGAGCATCACAAAAAAATGTAAAACTACTTTTTGACGAAAAAAATATCTGTTATCATAATGAACTAGATAATTTCACATTAGATACATGGCTTAGACGTCAAAGCACTGGCATACGTAGTGCTGTTGTAGTTTGCAAACTCCATCCTGAAGGGCAAAATCATCCCACATGGTATACCAATACGCCTTTTAAGAAATCTGATCCTAAAGATGTTAAATTGTTAAAACTCAAAAAAATCTTTTGTAGTTTCCCTCCAGTGTATAATTTTTTGCATTTTATAGCAATTAATGGTGAAAAAATCAAATTACCTGATTCATTTTTGTTTAGATTGTATAATGCTCTATGGTTAGGAGCTACATATCGTAGTTTTAGAGACGCATATAAAGAAATTTTTGAAAATTCTAAATCATAATGCTCTCTATTATAATTCTTAATTACAATACTTTTGATCTCACTTGCCAATGTATATCATCTATTTATGAAAATACAAAAAATGTTGATTTTGAAATTATCATAGTAGATAATGCCTCTACTCTGGATAATCCAGATAAATTTTTAGAATTATTCCCTAAAATAAAATTAGTAAAAAATACTGAAAATCGTGGCTTCGCAGGAGGATGTAATGATGGTATAAAAGTAGCAGATGGTGATAACATATTACTTCTAAACTCTGATACCAAACTGCTCAATGATGCTATATCTATCACTTATGATTTTTTAAAAAAACATCAAAATATTGGTATTGTAACGTGCAGATTAGAAAATATCGATGGCTCTCCACAAAATAATTGCCAAGCTTTTCCAAAAATTAAAAATATTTTAATTGAATTATTTAGAATTCATAAACTTTTACCTAGAAATAAAGTATACAAAAATTTATATGGTCCTTTTTTCAATTATTCAGAAATAGCATATCCTGATTGGGTATGGGGAACATTTTTTATGTTTACTAAAAAATTATTAACTATTTTCCCTAATCAATTATTACCTGAAACATTTTGGATGTATGGAGAAGATATGGAATGGTGCTGGTTAACTAAACAAGCCAGATATGAAATAGCTTTTGTACCTAATGGCAAAGTTTTACATTTTGGTGGCAGAAATCACAATCCCAAAGGCATAAAAATGATACATGATAATTATAATCAATTTATAAAATTATATTATCATAAAATAAATGCATGGATTATTATCGGATTATTAAAAATACTCGATTGGTCACAGTGGAGAAAATGGTTTGCAAAAAATAAAGAATGATATTCTATAAATGAGCAAGGATAAGAGAATAAAGCAATTTAAACTAGTTCTCAACCATCTTAAATTTATCACATTTTGTACATATCGTTTATTACCATTGTTTCTCATTCCAATCTTGCCAAAATAGTTCTTTAAATTTTTTCACTTGATTATCAGTAACTATAATTCCTTCATTTTCGAGGAGTTCTTGCATTTGATTACTAGGAAAATGGTGACGACCAGTGAGTAAGCCATTACGATTTACTACACGATGAGCAGGCACATAAAAAGGAGCTAAATAGCAATGAGCAAGTGCTATACCTACAAAACGAGCAGAACTTTTGCTACCAATAGCATTAGCTATGGCACCATAAGTAGTTACCCTGCCATATGGCACTTGAGCAGTCAATTCCCATACTTTCAAATACAAGCTACTCAGATCATTGCTCATAATCTAAATTTATTAAATTTGGAAAGCTAAATATTTGATTGTCTTTCCTTGAGACAGCCACATTTTTTCATAAAATGTTTGTACTTGAGTTATTATATCATCACCTCTTTCTTTGTATACATCATAATTGCATTCTAAAAGTTTGAAATTAAAACTTTTTACTATTTCAAGAGTATAATTAAAAAGATCGTCATCATCAGTTTTCAGATGAATAAGTCCTTGAGGTTTCAAAATTTTCAAATATCTATTAATGAAGCGAGGCGAAGTGAGTCGTTTACTTACACGACTTTGTGGTTGAGGATCAGGAAAAATAATCCAAATTTCATCAACTTCTTCATTATCAAAGCAATGTTCTATTAATCCAATAGGAACACGTAGAAAAGCAACATTTTTTAATCCTATATTTTTAACTTTGTTAGCACCCACCCACATTCTGTCGCTTTTAATATCAATGGCTATAAAATTTTTATTAATAAAACGCTGAGCCATCTCTACAGTATATTCAGCTTTGCCACAGGCTAGTTCTATTATTATTGGATTATCATTGCAGAAAAAATCACTTCGCCATTGACCTTTGAGCGGAAAGGGGTGCTGCTGTAATGTAAAATATCCAGTTTCGAAATAAAATGGAAAAGTTTGAATATCCTCGAAGCGTTGTAGCTTTTTTCTAGCCATTCCCAATACGTTTTTTCATAATCCACGCATCTCTCCTGTATTTTGCTCTTACTTCTTCTAATTTAGTCTTCATCAGTACAGTGTCTCGAGAGCCAAATGAATCTATAGCCACTCTATATCTTTTTATAATACTATCATATAAAATTACTGGTGAGAACCCAAAAGAACTGTAATGTGCACTTTCCTTTTTTGCAGAATTCATAGTAGTTTTACTAGCAATTATTAAATAATACCTCATCGTATCAAATTGAGGCCGTTGATAGAGCTTTTGTTCCAATACTATCGATAATTCTTTGTAATCTAGTTTACTATTTAAAGGTAAAAAATTCTCATTAGGGACATTTATATAATTTTCATAATAATATGCACCACCAGCTAAAAGTATCAGAATAAATACAGCAATAAAAATAGGTAATTTATATTTGTTTTTTTTCTTTTTGCTAGCAGTTTCCTCAATATTAGGATTTTCAGCTGTAGAGCTTGACTGTTCTTTTGCCTTGACTTTTTTTGCTTTAGGAGTCTTCTCTTTTTTAATTTTTTCTTTTGGTGGCGAAGTAATGTTTTTTTGTTTTTTTACCTTTTCTTTTTTTTCTTGAGAGCTTTTTTCTATATTATTTTTCTGTTCTACTTTTGTATGATTAGCAGTATTGTCTATACGAGAATCTTTATTTTTATCTTCGTTAGAATTATCAGTTTCAGTTTTTATAGATTTATGAATTTTTATAGGTACAGGTTGTAATCCATAAAAAGGAGCATTTAATTTTTCTATAAGTTCAGCATCTGGAATATATTGAATTTTATTATCAATATTCACAAATGATCCCCATTCATTATATTTAGGACTAATAAAATCTGAAGCATCTAATCCTTCATTGGCAATAAAATCAATAGAATAATATGGCGGATAAATGAGCATAGAGTCATAATGCACTTTAGCCTCATTATAAACTAAATTAAGGCTACCAAAAGGAATATTTACAAACCCTTGTTTTTTGATTAATTCTATGATATCATCCATTATAAAAATATGATGAAGACTTATAAAAAATGATATGTCCTCAATAAAATATTAAAGATAATTATTTTTTCTTACCTTTGAATTCGTCAGAAACCGTTAATTTTTTGCGACCTTTTTGTCTGCGACGAGCTAAAACTTTTCGTCCATCTTTTGATGACATTCTCTCTCTAAAACCATGTTTGTTTCTACGTTTTCTCCTAGATGGTTGATATGTTCTTTTCATAATTCATTAGATTTTAATTTGCAAAATTAAATAAAAAATTTCAATAAAAAATTATAGAAAATATAAAATAGTAGAAAATATAAAATAGTAGAAAATGGTTAAATATAATTGAAAGTTATTAGTTTTATTTAAGAAAATGTTTAAAAAAAGTTTCCTAAATATATGGTTATAAGTTTAAATATTTAAATAAGTAATACGGGGAGTGAGAAAGAGAATAATAATCATTTATGTTAGCTTTTCCCTATGCTTTAATTTTAACCTAATATATACATACCACGCTTCCCAGTCTGACGCTGCTAAATTCAGCATCCTACCTATATCATCTATCACTCTGCTCAATAAATATTTATGCTTCACAACATACCACATTATATAACTTTGCAGATACTTCGTTGCTACCCCTCTAAATTTATAATTTATCCATCCTGCAAAATCATTCTCCTTATCTTTAACTATTGCTAACCCATGCTGTCCATACTTTTTTGTCCTTCTAGTAATTATAGTTTTATCTTTTATGCTTTGTGTTTTCAAATTTTTGAATTCTTCATTATCTGGTGAGCAAATCACAGCATTATTAGATATCCTGGCTAATAATATTTTATCTATTTGATCTCGTTTCACATTATCTAAGCCTGTCAATTTGCATAGCATATTACCACTTCTGTCTATCATAGATAGCACAGCTACATTGTGAGTTTTTAGCTCTTTGGCTAATAGATATTCTTCTAACGTTTTATATCTGCGTCCTTTCTCAGAGTACTTTAGTTGTAGCTCATCTATTTCCATAATACCAAAGAAGTTTACATTATTTTCGAAACTTCTTAGAGCAGATATAATGCGATGTCTCCATTCGAAACTAGTAGGTAGAGAGATACGAAGTTCTTTAGAGCATTGACGTAAGGTTTTGCCCTCAAGCATCAGGCGAATGTAGTCTAACATTAATTCTTTTTTGTGGAGGTAGTAGACAAAAGTGCCAGTAGTCTCTCGGAAATTTTTACCACAATTTTTACATTTATACACTTGCTGACCTTGCTGATGCCCATTTTTCTTGATATGAATGCTTTTGCAATTAGGACATTGTGGAGAGACGCTTTGAGCTTTTAGATGTTGATAATCTACTACGTCGTTGCCTTGGAGTTTCATCTTATTGTAGAGATTATTGAGAAATTCTAAGTTTAGTTGTTTACCTTGGGATAGGTGCTCTTGGAGATTTGATACGATATTTTTCATGTCTAAAACAATTTGTTGCAAAGATAATATAATTTTAAAATAATAGCATATAAATTTACTAACATTTTTTAAAAAACAACAAAATATTCACCTCCCTCTCTCCCACCCTTATCCCTTACAAACAAACATTTAAAAACTATTTCTCTCAAAAATTAGTTTTCACCAAAATATTCAAAATAATTCTTTATTTTATGACCCTCAATTTAAAATATCGAATCAAATACTAAAAATAGATTAATTTCGTAATTAATAGTAAATTTTATAATAATTAATTATGGATAATGAAATTGACATAGCTACACTAAACCAAAAAATCGAGGCAGCTAGTAGCTTTATTGATTTGATACAAATAGAGCTAAACAAGGTAATTATTGGGCAAAAACACATGACAGATTGCTTGATAATGGCATTATTAACCAAAGGGCATATACTTTTAGAAGGAGTACCAGGATTGGCTAAAACGTTAAGTATTAAATCTTTAGCATCAACTATGCAAGGATCATTTAGCCGAATACAGTTTACTCCAGATCTTTTACCAGCAGATTTAATAGGTACCATGATATTTAGTCCTCGTTCAGAGCAATTTCAGGTAAGGCAAGGTCCTATATTTGCTAATTTCATATTAGCTGATGAAATAAATCGAGCACCAGCAAAGGTGCAAAGTGCATTATTAGAAGCAATGCAAGAGAGACAAGTAACTATCGGTAATGAAACCTACCCCTTGCCAAATCCATTCATAGTGATGGCTACAGAAAATCCCCTCGAGCAAGAAGGTACCTACCCATTGCCAGAAGCTCAAGTAGATCGTTTCATGATGAAAGTCATAGTAGATTATCCACAAAAAAATGAATTAAAATATATCATCGACTTAAATCTAAAAGATCAATTCCCTACAATTAATTCTGTCGCTACTCCAGAACAAATATTAAATGCTCAAAAATTAGTTCTAGATGTTTACATGGATGAGAAAATTCGTAACTACATCATAGATATCAATTATGCTACTATACAGCCTGATGCGTATAGATTACCACAATATAAAAATATGGTACGCTATGGAGCCTCTCCAAGAGCTAGTATTTATATGGCATTAGCAGCTAAAGCTTATGCATTCATACATCGTCGTGGATATGTGATACCAGAAGATGTGAGAGCTATTGCTTTTGACGTGTTACGTCATAGAATAGGTATGACTTATGAAGCAGAAGCAGAAAATATTAGTTCAGATCAATTCATTGCAGACATTTTAAATGTTATAGAAGTGCCATGAGCATAAAAGTAGAAGATTTAAGGAAAAAGGTTAGACATATATCTATAACAGCTCGTAAACTATCTACTCAGATGTTTGCAGGGCAATATCAAAGTGCTTTTAAAGGGAAAGGAATGGCATATTCCGATTTGAGGGAATATGTTTATGGTGATGATATACGAGATATTGAGTGGAATGTGACTGCTAGACATAATCACCCCTACATTAAAGTATATCAAGAAGAGCGTGAGCTCACACTGATTTTTATGATAGATGTTAGTCGTTCTACAATTTTCGGAAGTACTGCTAAAATGAAAAATGAATTAATATCCGAAATTGCTGGTATATTAGCTTTCTCTGCACTCAAAAATAATGACCGCATTGGTGTAATATTATTCTCAGATATAATAGAAAAGTTTATTCCCCCAAAAAAAGGACTTTCTCATATTTTAGCTATTATCAGAGAAATATTAGCTTATGAACCTAAAAACTCAAAAACAAATATTAAAAATGCACTAGAATATCTAAATCATGTAATACCAAAACGTAGTATAGTTTTTTTAATATCCGATTTCTATGATACTCAATATGAATTAGCCATGGGCATAACTAATAGAAAACATGATTTTATTTGTATCCAAATAGTAGATAACATAGAAATAACTCCTCCAGATAATGGGTTTGTAATAACATATGATCCAGAATCTGATAAGTTTTTCCCAGTAGATTTCAGTGATAAAAAATTCCAAAAAGCTTGGATGGATGTTTATCAAGTGCATCATAACTATTTAGAAAAAACTTGCAAAAAACATAATATAGATTTCCTAACCATAGATACTCAGATAGACTACATCCCATTACTTACATCACTTTTTAAAAAAAGAGAAAAAAGATTAGTTTAATTTTGTTAATTTTTCATTATGACTAGATCAAATTTTACTTTTAAAAAAATATTTTTTTTAATCACTTTTTTATTTGTTTCTATTTTTATAAAAGCACAAAATATTGAATTAAATCAAAGAATTACTATTTCGAAAGATACCATTTATCTAGGTGAAATTTCAAATATTAAAATTAATATTAAATCATCAAATTATCCAATAGATTCTATTATTTCCAAATTTACTAGAAAAATTCATAGTAAATTACATATATATAAAGAAAGACCTTGGGCTAAAATAAATGATCAAACTTGGGAGAAACAATTATTTGTTACTGGCTTTGACTCTGGCAAATTTGCATTACCACCAATTGACATTGAAATTTTGTATAAAAATAAACAAAAAACAACTAAACTAAATATAGATAGCATAGCTATAAACGTAGTACCTATGCCGATAGATACATCCCAAGCTTTTAAACCAATTAAAGATATTTATGAAATCACAGAGCCACCTTCGCAAAGTAAATGGTGGATATGGCTTTTAATTATTGTGGCAACAATATTATTATTCATTGTTATTTTTATAATTTATAAGAAAAGAAAAAAGAAAAAGTCTATTGAAGCCTATAAATACAATCCATACCTTTCTCCAATAGAAGAAGTTAAGCAATCATTACAACAACTAAAAGATAATAATGGTATTATTCAAATGAATGCAAAAGAGTATTATACGAAACTTACCGATGTATTACGTAGATTTTTATTTAGATTGTACAATATAAATGCCTTTGAAATGCTCTCATCTGAACTATTCATAGAGATGCATAAATACTGCAATGCAAAAGATTTATTAACTAATTTACAGATCTTTTTAAATACATCTGATTTAGCAAAATTTGCAAAATATACTCCTACAATAGAAGAAAGATTTAGAGATTATGAATTTTGTGAAAAATTTACACAATATCTTTGGGAACAAGAGCAATTAAAGAATCAACAACATGAATAATCTAATAATACAATATCCGTACGTCCTATTACTATTATTAATCATTCCAGTATTGTGGTGGTGGAATGTAAAAGAACGTTCTTATAAAAAATATAATTACATAAATTGGCCACATATCAATGCTCTACCATTAAAAACAAAAAATTTTAGAATAATTTTATTCCAATTATTACCATATCTCAGATTATTAGCACTCACATTCATAATAATTGCTATGAGTAGGCCACAACTAAAGAATGTGTCCTCATCAGTAGATCACGAAGGTATAGATATAGTGATAGCTAATGATATATCTGGAAGTATGCTAGCTCAAGACTTTAGACCTAATAGATTGGAAGCAGCTAAAAATATAGCAGTAGAATTTATAGATAAAAGACCAAATGATAGAATAGGATTAGTAGCATTCAGTGGATCAGCATATACGGCTTGCCCAATAACATATGACCATGAAATATTAAAATATCAACTAAAACAACTAAAAACCGGAATAATAGAGGATGGTACTGCCATAGGAGATGGCCTAATGATAGCTATTTCAAGATTAGAAAAAAGTGAAGCTAATAGTAAAGTAATTATTCTATTAACAGATGGTGTAAATAATGCAGGTTATGTAGACCCATTAACAGCGGCAGAAATTGCTCAAAATATGGGAATACATATTTATGCTATTGGCATTGGTACTATAGGTAAAGCTCCTTATCCTTTTCAAGATCCATTCGGTAGAATAGTATATGACTATGTAGATGTAATGATAGATGAGGATTTATTAATAAATATAGCCCAAAGTACAGATGGCAAATATTTTAGAGCTACAGATAATGAATCATTAAAAAAGATATTCGCAGAAATAGATCAATTAGAAAAAACTAGATTTCATTATAGCACTATTGTATCTCACAAAGATATTTATTATATACCTCTATTTATAGCTTTTATTTTATTAATATTTGAAGGATTAATAAGATGGGCGATACTTAAACAAAGAGTGTAAAATCAAGTTACATTGTTTTGTTAAACTTTGTATGTCATGGCAATATTTTTTATTTATAAACCCCTAAAACGACTTTGATATTCATCTTTTTGTTTTATAATAGGTTCAAAAATCGACCATGGTACTTTTTATTAAACTATTTTTGTAATAATATATATCATTACAAAAATGTAAGTTTATAAGAAAAAATATGACATTAAAAGTTAAACATTTTTATATAATAAAGAGAGAGCATATTAGCAAATATGCTCTCTCTCATATAATTTTTTATAAATCAAAAAAACAATTCAATTATCCTTTAAGAGCTTCTACACCATTAGCTATTTCTATTAATTCTTTAGTGATGGCGTCTTGACGTGCTTTATTATATTGTAAATTCAAATCCTTTAATAATTCTTTTGCGTTATCAGTGGCTTTACTCATCGCCGTCATTCTAGCTCCATGCTCACTGACAGAAGAATCTAGAAATATTTGGTAAGCAATAGTGTTTAAATATTTAGGTAAAAGTATTTTAGCAAATTCATTTTTTTCTGGCTCTAAAATAAATAAGTCATTGTCGCTATTTTCTTTTTTAAAAGTTAAAGGTAAAAATTGATAATTATTTACATATTGTTGAGCAGCATTTTTAAATTTGTTATGTATGAAAACAATTTTTTTATATTTCATCTCCATAAAATCTTTTACCCATTGAGCAGATAAATTTTTAATAATATCATAATCTAATTTATCTATCAGTTCATCATATTTAGCTATTATTGGATAATTGTTTTTCTTAATGCCATCAAAAACTTTTTTCCCTATTGTTATTATTTCCAAATTATTTCTTTCTTCGTTTGAGAGGCTATTTACATAATTATTAACTTCTCTAACGACATTAGCATTAAAAGTGCCACACAATCCTCTATTAGATGAAAAAGCTACAAGTAATATTTTACCTTCAGTACGTTCATTAAAAAAAGTAGAGATAGAGGCATTATCTTCATCAAATACCAATTGTAGAAAATCAGTTAATATTTTTGAATATTCTCTTAGATGTATTATTCTATCTTGTGTTCTTCTAAGTTTAGCTGCAGATACTAGCTTCATTGCTTGAGTTATCTGCTGTGTGGACTCAATAGATTTAATACGTGTTTTAATAGCTTTTAATGTAGCCATAATTTATTTTTTTTCTTCAAATTGTTTAGATACTTCTTTAGCTAGGTCAGTCAATTTATTTTCTATTTCTTCATTAATAACACCTTGCTTTAAAGTTTCTAAAATTTCAGGATGTAAAGATTCTAATTTATGAAGGTAAGTTTCTTCAAAATTTCTAACTTTATTAATAGGGACATTTCTTATTAAGCCATGAGTACCTACAAACATTATTGCTATTTGTTTCTCTACTGACATAGGAGAATATTGAGGTTGTTTTAGCAGTTCTACATTACGAGCACCTTTATCTAATACTGCCATAGTAGCAGCATCGAGATCGCTTCCAAATTTAGTAAAAGCTTCTAGCTCTCTATATTGGGCTTGGTCTATTTTTAGTGTGCCAGCGACTTTTTTCATAGCTTTTAATTGAGCGTTACCACCAACTCGACTCACAGATATTCCTACATTAATAGCCGGACGTATACCAGCATTGAATAGATCTGTCTCTAGGAATATTTGTCCATCAGTAATAGAAATCACATTAGTAGGAATATAAGCCGAAACGTCTCCTGCTTGTGTTTCTATAATTGGCAGAGCTGTTAATGACCCACCACCTTTTACTTTATCTCTAATACTCTCTGGGAGATCATTCATTTGTTTAGCTACTTCATCATTTCTAATAATCTTTGCTGCACGTTCGAGTAGTCGAGAATGCAAATAAAATATATCTCCAGGATAAGCTTCACGTCCAGGAGGACGACGAAGTAGTAAAGATACTTCTCTATATGATACAGCTTGCTTAGACAAGTCATCATACACTACCAATGCATCTCTACCAGTATCACGAAAATATTCTCCTATTGCTGCACCAGCATATGGAGCATATAATCTATATGCTGCAGGATCCGAAGCGGGAGCAGATATTACAACTGTATAAGGCATAGCACCTTTATCTTCAAGGATTTTAACTGTTTGAGCTACAGTACTACTTTTTTGACCTACAGCCACATAAATGCAATAAACAGGTTTACCTTTTTCATAATTTTCTCGTTGATTGATAATAGTATCTATAACAATAGCAGTCTTACCTGTTTGTCTATCGCCGATGATCAACTCACGTTGTCCACGACCGATAGGTATCATAGCATCGATGGCTTTGATACCTGTCTGCAGAGGCACATTCACAGGTTCGCGAAATATTACGCCAGGTGCTATTCTTTCTAATGGCATTTCATAAAGTTCTCCCTCAATAGGTCCTTTACCATCAATAGGTTCGCCCAGAGTATTAATTACTCGCCCTAGTAATCCTTCACCAGTCATTATGGAGGCTATTCTATTTAGTCTCTTTACTTTATCACCTTCTTTTATTTCGCTTATTTCACCTAATACCACAATACCTACATTATCTATCTCTAAATTAAGCACTATACCTTTGATACCTGATTTAATAAATTCCACCATCTCTCCCGATTGCACTTTACCTAACCCATATACACGAGCTATGCCATCACCTACTTGCAAAACTGATCCTATCTCCTCTAAATTACTCTCGAGATCTAACCCAGCTATTTCTTGACGAATAAGTGCTATTACTTCTGAAGGCCTTATTTCTGACATATTTATTATTTTTTAATTTTTTACTTAATTGGTTCTAAATTCAAAATTGATAAAAAATTTGAATTAGTATTTTTTCTCATATTCTTTTCTCATTATTTGTTTGCGAGCTTGTATCAATCTAGTCCTTAAGCTTTTATCTATCATGTAATCATAAAAATTTACAACAAATCCTCCAAGTATTTCCTTGTCAATATTTTCATTAAACTGCAATGATTTATTAGGAAAAAAATTATTTATCTTTAATTCTAATTTTTGTAGAAGTGCATCATTAAAAGGTTGAGCAGTAGTTATTGTAACGTTTAAAATATCATTAGCTTCATTATAAAACTCCTCATATGCTTTTACAATATCATGAAAAATCACAATTCGAGATTTACGTAATAATAAATTTAAGAACTTCAACGTTAGAGGAGCAATAAATTCAGAGAAAATATTTGAAAATAATTTCTCTTTTTTTTCTTGTCTAATAATTGGACTTTGCAAAACTATACGTAAATCATTATTTTCGCTCAAAATTTTATCTATCAATATAAGATCATTATATACACGCTCTGAGATATCTAACTCAGTGGCTAGGTCTAGAAGAGATTTCGCATAACGTTGAGCTACATTCATAATTTTTTTAGTTAAAATTTATTTTTTCTATTTGTTCTTCAATGATTTTTTTACTTACTTCTGGATTTTGGAGTTCATGTTCTAGAACTTTTTGAGCTATATTCAAAGAAATATCTGCTATCTCTACTCGTATTTCCTCGATAGCTCTTTGTTTTTCATTTTTGATTTCTATTCTAGCATTTTCTATGATATTATCTGCTTCTTTACGAGCTTGTTCTTGAGCTTGAGCTATTATTTTATCTTTTATTTGTCTAGCTTCTGATAAGATAGCGTCTCTTTCTTCTTTAGCTTGTTGCAATAGAATTTCATTCTGAGCTTGCATGTCAGCCATTTCTTTTCTTACCTTTTCAGCTTGTTCTAATGCATTTGCAATGGTTTCTTCTCGCTTTTTGATAGCATTTATAATCGGTTTCCATGCGAATTTTCTAAGGACAAGGAAAACCAAAATAAATGTTATAGTTGTCCAGAATACTAAACCAAAACTTGGATTTATTAACATAGTTTTTAAAATTTTTAAAAAAAATAAATCTTTGCGAGGTGAACGAACACCTCGCAAAGTAATTATTTACTTAATAAGTGCTACTACCACTCCGAAAAGTGATACACCTTCTATAAGAGCACAAGCAATAATCATTGCAGTTTGGATTTTATTAGAGGCTTCAGGTTGACGAGCTATGCCATCCATAGCATGTTTACCAATTGTACCTATACCATAAGCACAACCTATTACTACTAATCCTGCTCCAATACTTGATAAAGATATCATATTTTTATATTTTTGGGGTTATTAATTCTCATGATGTTGCGGCATTGCTAATCCTATAAATAAAGAAGTTAATATAGTAAATATATAAGCTTGTAGAAAAGCTACCAATAGTTCAATAAAATACATAAAAAAGTCTAGTAATATTGACACAGGAGCCATTGCTACTGAGCCAATAATAAACGTTACTGATACTATACTTAAAATTATTATGTGTCCTGCTGTAATATTTGCAAAAAGTCGTACCATCAATGCAAATGGTTTTGTAAACATTCCTATAATCTCTGTAGGAATTAAAATCGGATACAGCCACACTGGTGCATTAGGATTGGCAAATATATCTCTCCAATAATTTTTATTCCCACTGAAATTAATTACTACCAGAGCTATGACTGCTAAAGTCATCGTAACTGCTATATTACCTGATACATTCGCTCCAAATGGGAAAAATGGTATTATTCCCATTATATTATTTAATAAAATAAAAAGGAATAATGTAAGCAAATATGGCACATATCTCCAGTATTTGTTTGCTGGTAATGTGTCTTTTGCTATCCCATTGATGATAAAATCAAATATCATATCCATTAATGCTTGAAAGCCTTTGGGAGCTTTATCAGGATTTTTTTTGTATTTATTTCCTACTGGTATTAGAATAACACATAGTAGAATGGCAGCTAAAAAAAGTGAAAATACATTTTTTGTAATAGATATGTCAATTAATGAAGCATTTTCTATAATATTGCCTTCATTATCGATTTTTACTATGCGTCCTTCTTTAGGACCTTCTTCAGCGATTTTATAATTTTTATATGATTGATTTCCATGATGAAATTTGGCAGATGAGAATATAACTAATTTCCCATTGTCTATCAATATAACAGGTAATGGCAAAGAAATATGTTTTTCTCCTATTGTAATGATATGAAATTCGTATGCATCGAGTACATGCTCAAAAACCGCATCCATTATCTCTTCTGTTGATAGCTTTTCTGTAGCTGATGCCTTTGTGGAATCAGCACTATTACTAGCATATATGCTTGGTATAAACATAAATATGGATAGCAAAATAGCCCAACGAATTTTCATCTTATTAACTTTATTGCAAAGTAAATAAATTTTATTTACAAAATGAATATTATTTTAAAAAAATTTTTTATAAAAATTAATTGTATAAAAAACAAAAGCTCAGAATGATAAGTTCTGAGCTTTTGTAAAATAATACAAGCTAAATTACTATTATTTACTTATTAATACAGGTTTTACTATGATATTATCATTAGTTTTAATAATTAATTGATAAATACCATTAGATAAATTATTAACCTCTATAGAATTTGATTGCTCTGATGTAGCAACTAATTGTCCTAAATTATTAATAATATTTGCTTCGATAATAGGTTTATTCGATTGTATGTAAATAATATTTTGTGCTGGATTAGGATAGATAAATATTTCATCATCACTATAATCATTAATACCTACATTATTAATAGTTATTTGATTTGAAGGTAAAGAATGACAACCATTAATAGTAACAATAGTATGATAAGTACCATTTTCTGTAACTATGTATGTTTGATTGGTAGCTCCAGTGATAGGGTTATTATTTTTATACCATTGATTGCCAGTAGGAGCATTTGATTGCAAAATTATCGGATTATTACTAATCTGAGTGATAGTAGGTGTATTGGGAATAGGATTAGATAAAATCGTTAAAATATTACTTATGACACTACCGCAATTATTAGATACTTGAGCTCTGAAATAAACATTGCCAATTGTATTAACAGAATAATTAAAAGGAGAAACATTAGCACTTGGTATATTATTCCAATTATTACCATCTGTAGAAATTTGCCATTGTAAAATGTCATTAATAGAATAATCTGATAGTAGCAGAGTAATTGCATCATTTTGGCAAATTATATTAGTGTTGATCGTTGCTGTACCTATAGTTGGCGGTTGTAATACTTCTACAAATATTGTGGCAGAAGAAGAACAATTATTTGTAGTACCAGTAACAGAATATATTGTTGAAGTAGAAGGTGTTACATTTACAGTAGAGTTAGTGCCTAATCCATTTGACCATATATAACTATTAGCACCAGAGACATTTAAAATAGCAGGATTTCCTAAACATACTTCATTAGGAGTAGCAATAATAGTAAGTGAAGGAGTTTGATTAACAGTAATTGTTATATTAGCTGAAGCAGATTGTCCATTTGATGTTCCAGTTACTGAATATGTAGTAGTAGTTGCTGGAGATACAGTTATTGTAGCATTTGTACCTAAATTATTAGACCATTCATAGCTATCAGCTCCACTAGCAGATAATATTGCACTTTGTCCATTACAAATAACTAATTGATCAGCAGATATACTAATTTGCAAAACAGGATCACAATCTAAAGTAGTAAACGAATTAGTATTAGTATAATTACCACTGCCGTAATATATCCTCCAATAATAGGTTGTATTACTCTGAAAATGATCTAAAAGAGTTATGCCATCTGACTGAAGTACAAAATTAGCTGGACCAGTATATGTTGTCAAACCTGATACCCATTTTATATAAGAATTGGATTGTGGGAATGCAGGATCAGTGGATACCTGTATATACCAACCTGTCCCAGAATTTTGCCATTGAAATTTTACTTCATTATCTGGGCATCCTAATATTGTAGCTGATAAATTAGCTGGTACAGATGAACATGCTAGAGTAGTAAACGAATAAGTAGTAGTATAATTGCTACTGCCATAATATATCCTCCAATAATAAGTTGTAGATGATTGAAATGTTAAAGGCGTGGTACCATCTGATTGCAGTACAAATCCAGTTGGTCCAGTATATGTAGTCAGCCCTGATACCCATTTAATATATGAGCTGGTTTGTGGAAATGATGAACTGGTAGATACTTGTATAAACCAACCAGTACCTGAATTTTGCCAAGAAAATTTTACTTCATTTTCTGGACATCCTAATAATGTTGTTGTTAAATTGGTAGGAGCTGTTGGTGAAGTGTTGCACGCTTCTATAATTTGTTGAGTATTAGTCCTTAATGTAGGTAATAAAGCATATAATGCGTTACCAGGGCAAGTAGTGCCACCAGGATTTACATCTCTATGACCACAAATACGCTTTAATGTTCTTGTTACATTATCTTGACATAATATACTAGCGGAGCTAGTAGGATCTAAACCTTTGTGATCGTACCACCAAGCCATAAATTGGCAGCATTTATTGTTTTGTACCGTGGTAGGTGCTGTACCAGAAGCATCTGAATTGCCTAAGTAATTTAACCCTATTGATTTAGAATTTGCACTGCCTGCATGTGCTCCTTTGACATCTGAATTTGGTAAATTGGGGTTATATCTTCCCTGATACATATTCCCAGATTTATCAAATAAATAGTTATATCCTATATCTGACCATCCATTTGTATTAACATGATAATTCCAATAGCTACGTACCACTGCTGCTCCATCAGTGTATGAATCTGGTGAAGCTCCATGATGTATCACTGTATGTGTTGCAGAAATATATGTAGGTGTATATGTAGGATTTTGACATGCACTATATGATCCACACCATGATGAACGAGGTATTATCGTGGGGAATTCTGGACATGTACTCTTGTCTCCTAAAGTGATTACATCATTGTTTCGTGATTTATCACTATTATACTTTAACTGAGGTGATAAATCTTGTAATATTAAATAAACTCCCTCACTAATAATGCCAGAAGGTAAATAATAATAAAACTGAATGCTATCATGTACACCTTCATCTAGACCAAATAATAAATCTGTTTGGTACATCTGCCATCGAGTTTCATTAGGATGAATATAAGCTTCATCTTCTTTCCACTCTGTCCAACCTTTTTGTGGTTTATGAACTCTGTATCTAATAGTAATCTCTGCCGGAGAAATTTCTTGTCCTATTTTCCATCCAATAGCAAAGGATGTAAAAACTATTGGTGTTTTCACATTAATTAGTTGATTGGTATTAGTTTGAGCTTCATCGATTTTTACTATTTGTATATGATGTAGGTCACTCTCCTCATCATAAATCACTTCATTGTATTGCCCAAATGATAAAATATTAGCTAATACAAATAACAATAATAAAAATATACGTTTCATATTAAAATATTTTTGTTTTATAATGCAAATTTATATAATTTTTTCAATTTTGCTATATAAAATTAATAATATATAATCATTAATTATAAAGCACTTGTCCTATTAAGCTCTAATAAATAATTACCGTCAGATATAAAATGTAAAATATAATATTTGTCAGCAATAGTTCCTGTATTTAATGTAGCGGAATTAGTTTTTATACCTGTAGAAAAAGTTAAGGTTTTACTGCTTGTGCCAGAAGATTTGATTATTAGATAAATATATTGCCCAGCGACATAATTTGTTGCAATAATAGTAGCATTATGCTGAGCCGTTAAGATAAAAATATTGGCTTTTGAACAATCTATATTAATAGTAGTATTTGAAGTTAACATAACTGGTGAAGTATTAAAATTTTTTTCTACAGTAAGCATAGATTGAGGATTTTCTGTACCAATGCCCACATTACCTTTAGAAGTAATTCTCATTCTTTCTGCACAATATTGTAAAATTGTATCATTTGTAAAAAATCTAAGATCTCCAGATAATTTTGTGGAATCTTTTATTGCTGTTAAATAACTTTCTATAACAGCAGTACGTCTATCACTAGGATCACTAACAGAAGAATGGAAATTTAATTCTCCTACTTTTGTATTAGATGTTATTTTATTGGAGCCTAATTGTAATAATCCAAAATCATTTATAGTATTACCACCATCATAAATGCTTAAAAGCGTAGGAGTGGATCCACCAGGATATGGCGTTGCCCAAGCTGTTCCAATGCCAACTCTAATGTTAGTTATCGTAGGATCTGACTTTATTCTTATGCGTTCTATATTATTTGTTTTAAATACTAAGTCTTTAGAGTCTATTGTGCCGACAAAATTACTTGATGGATTTGTATTATAATTACCACCTAATAACCATACTTTATTATATTCAGCTAATCTCACCCAACTATCTATCCCTGTTGTATCCCAGTAGTAAAAACCTGGAAATACATTATATGGTATTGTACCAGAGGTATTTGTATTGTATATTAATAAACTTTGTGCTGGCAATGAAACAGGAGTTGGTGCTGTTGTACTTTGAATTGCTAAACGTGGTATTAGCAATCCTTTATCTGCAAAATTTATTTCTAATCCTGCAGATGGATTAGGTATGAAATTGCTACTACCTATTCCTACACCTTGTGCTTCTAACTCTATGAATTCTAATATCAAAATTGCACTTAGACACAATTTAATAACTTTATTACACATATTTTTATTTATTTGCTATTACTTTTACAAATTTACATATTTATTTAAATATATATATAATTTAATGTTATTTATAAATAATACATATATTATATACTACTAACAATACTTAATCAGTGAAAAATATTGCTAAAATATAAGTAAAAATAAATTTTTTAGAAGAAAAATAAGAAGGTTATTAAAAAAATTCTTATTTAATTTTTTCTATTATTTAAAGAAATATATAATTCAAAATTGCCTTTAATGAAATTAATGTTAATTTATTATTTATAAATCAAAAATTATTTTTTATTTTTGCATAATCAATAAAATATTATAAAAAAAATGTGTGCAGAAAAAATTTTATTTACTGAAACAGAATTAAATAATTTGATGAATCGATATCATTTTTCAGAAGAAATGATAGATATCGTAAAAAATGAAAATCTTTTGCCTTTAAGTTTGTTATCAAGGTTACAAACTGCTTATCCACAATATTCATTAATGAAAAATCCTAATAAAATTGATTTTAATGAAAAAGATAGATGGGTGGGGTTAAAAGGATTTAGAGAAATCGTAGATAAATTAGCAAAGCATGGCGTTATCATTGATAAAGTACCAGAGAGAGAAGTTTTTATTCATGTATATAGATTCATGGTAACTGCACACGTGCTTAATTTAATTGATTGGGATAATTATCAAAATGATCCTTTGTTTTATCTTACTTTTCCTCAGCCAGATATGGTTCGTGAGCATGCTAGACAAAAAATATTAGCTGCTAAAACTGATGAAGAGAGAGAAGCAATAGTAAAAGATTATATCAAAGAGACTAATCCTCATGATGGTAAACAAAAATTGAATAAACCTACATATATCAATGAAAATGGAGAATTAGAACTTTTAGATGGTTTACAACATAAATATTCTCCCGTAGTTTTGATTTTAGATGAGCAAACACAAAATTGTTTTGGTTTTTGTACTTATTGTTTCCGTCATGCTCAGGTGAGAGGCGACGAAGATATGTTTGCTCAGAAAAGTATAGAACAAGTAATCGGCTATTTGAAAAGACATAAAGAAATTAGTGATATTTTGATAACTGGTGGAGATGCTGGATACATCACTCCTGCCAGATATAGAGAGTATATAATTCCTATCATAGAGGATCCAGAATTATCTCATATACGCACTGTTAGACTAGGTACTCGTGTTCTTAGCTATTATCCAGAAAAGATTTTATCTCATAAATATGATGAGATGCTGAATTTATTCAAATTACTTTATGATAATGGCGTGCAACCTATGATAGTTTCTCATTTTTCTACTCCAAGAGAGATTATGAATATCACTACCATCGCTGCTATTCGTAGATTAAAAAGCTATGGTGTGAATCTGAAAAGTCAAAGTCCTATCATGAATCACATCAGTATGTATGAAGATGAAAATGGAAATATCGATGTAGATCGCTCCGCTCAGAACTGGATAGATTTAGGTAATATCTTTGCTATGCTTGGTGTGGGTTTTCATGCTATGTATATACCACGTCCTACTGGTGAAGTAGAATATTTCACTCGTCCTTTATCAGATATTAATAAAGTCTTTAATAAAATTTACAAAAGTTTAGCTTCTGTTAATCGTCCTAGTCGTTATATTACTATGACTCTATCTGCTGGCAAAATTTCTCTTTTAGGCGATACTAATATAGATAATGATAGAATTTTTGCACTTAAAATTAATGAAGGTAGAGATATGAACTGGTGTGATAATGTATTTTTTGCTGAGTATGATGAGCAAACTAGTAACATTGCTAATCTGAAACCCTATAAAGCTGATAAATTTTTCTATGAAGATGAATTAGAAGAAATTGAAAATAATTTAGAAAAAAATATTTTAGAAGCTCAGAAACATCATAAAATTTCTGAAAGGAAATAGTTAATTTTATTCATCATGATTAATAAAGTCTTTAAAACACCTAATGAAGCTGTAGCAGACATTTCTGATGGCGCTACAATTATGATAGGTGGCTTTGGTGAGGCTGGTAGTCCTATTGAATTAATTCATGCATTAATTGATCAAGGAGCAAAAAATTTAACTATTATCAGTAATAATGCTGGAAGTGGACATGTAGGATTAGCAGCATTATTAGAACATAAACGCGTTAAAAAAATCATTTGTTCTTATCCTAAAACAGCTTTCTCTGAAGTTTTTCCTGATTTATATTGTAATGGAGAAATAGAATTAGAACTGGTACCACAAGGTACTCTAGCAGAACGTATTCGCTGTGGTGGTGCTGGCATACCAGCATTCTATACTCCTACTAGTGTAGGAACACCACTAGCTGAAGGTAAAGAAATTAGAGAATTTGATGGGAAATCATATGTTCTCGAGTACGCTTTAATAGCTGATTTTGCTCTAGTGAAAGCTCATCAAGGAGATAGATATGGCAACCTTATTTATTATAAAACAGCTAGAAATTTCGGACCTATAATGTGTATGGCTGCCAAAGTAACTATTGCTCAAGTTAATAAAATTGTTGAAGTAGGTGATATAGATCCCGAGATCATAGTTACTCCCAATATTTTTGTACAAAGAGTAGTAGAGGTAGCTAATCCTTTACACGAGCACGTTTTAGTTAGTCAAAATAAAAAATATCCATGGACAGAATAAATATCGGATGGAGCAAGGAAGAGATGGCAAAATTGGTTGCCAATGATATACCTGATGGTTCTTATGTTAACCTTGGCATTGGTATACCAGAATTAATAGCTAATTATGTACCTCAGGGTAGAGAAGTCATCATACATACAGAAAATGGACTTTTAGGTGTAGGCCCGGCACCAGCACCAGGTTTAGAAGATTTTGATTTGATAAATGCTGGCAAAAAACCTATTACTGCTATCAAAGGTGCTTGTTTTTTTCATCATGCAGATAGTTTCGCTATGATACGTGGTGGCCACTTAGATTTTACTATCTTGGGAGCATATCAAGTATCTCAAAATGGAGATTTAGCTAATTGGTCTACGGGTAGCCCAAATGATATCCCTGCTGTTGGCGGTGCAATGGATCTAGTACAAGGCGTTAAAAATGTTTTTGTTATCATGAGCCACACTACTAAAGATGGTAAACCTAAAATTGTTAAAAAATGTTCTTATCCTCTGACAGGTCTCGGCGTAGTATCCCGCATTTACACTGATTTAGCTATTATTGATGTTACTAAACAAGGTCTAAAAGTTATACAATTGTCTCCAGGCATTGGTAAAGATACTATTATAAATAAAACGGAAGCCGAGCTAATTTTTTAATATATATTTCTCTATTCATTTAAATTTATAAATTTATTATTGATTTTGCCAAATTAATAGAATGTATTATTGATTTAATCTAAATATAGTATTTTATTTTAGGTAATTAAAATATTATACACATTTATATACAGATAAGCAAAAAATAGTTTTATGATTGATTTTGTTATGTTTTATTAAAATCTATCAAAGATAATAAATACGATTTTGATACTATATTTTAATTCATTTTTCAATATTTTTTTAAGAAAATATTGAAAATATTTGTTTTTTGAACAAATGTTTATTAATTTTGCAACGAACAAATGTTCATTATATGCCAAAAAGAATTCAAAGATTAAGAAAAATATTAGAGCGCCCTGTGGTAGAGGGATTTAAACCTTATGGTATAGCTAACACTGAACAAAATGAAAAACCAATAATACTATTATATGAGGAGTATGAAGCCATTAGATTATGTGATTATAAAATGTACAATCATCTACAAGCCTCAGAAATAATGAATATTTCTCGTCCCACATTTACTCGCATTTATGCTTCTGCTCGGCAAAAAATCGCTAAGGCTTTTGCTGAGGGTAGAGAAATTAAAATAAATGGTGGCAATGTTTATTATGATAGCTCTTGGTACCATTGTAATACGTGCTCATGTTATTTTAATAATCCTAATATCGATGAAGTAATCATAAAATGCCCATTATGTGGTAGCCAAGATATTATGAGTGATAATTGCTCTCCTGTAAGCCAAGAAGAACTGGTTGATGACTATGATGATTATTGTATATGTCCTAATTGTGGTTATGAAAAAAAACATAGATATGGAGAACCTTGTAACCAACTAATTTGTCCTCAATGTAATAGTTTTATGAGAAGAAAAAGAATTTTTTAAAAAAAAATCAAAAATCAGTAATATGAAAATTGCAATTACATCTACGGGAAATTCATTAGAATCTAATATCGATCAACGTTTTGGACGTTGTGCATATTTTGTCATTTATAATACTGAGAATAAAGCAATAGAATTTATTCCAAATCCAAACAAGGATAAAGAAGCAGGTGCAGGCCCAGCAGCTCTTCAATTTATAGCATCTTATAATGTGGATAAGGTTATTTCTGGTGAAATAGGAGCCAAAGTTAAATCTATCTTGGATAGCTTAAAGATTCAAATGATACTTATCAAAGAACCTGAAAAAAAACTTAAAGATATTATTGAAATGCTAAATCATTAAAATAAAGAATTATGCCAAAACTTGATGGTACAGGCCCTGATGGAGATGGTTCTCTTTCAGGACGTAATTTAGGAAAATGTAGTAAACTTTCAGACAAAGAAAAATTACAGAAACTAGGAAAGGGAATGGGTAAAAAACGCAAGTCTGGAGGTGGAATAGGAAAAGGGAAACGCTTAAAAAGCGGTAAACAATAGTATTAACAATTTAAAAAGGAGGTTATTATGCCAGGTTTTAATCAAACAGGTCCCAATGGACAAGGTCCTATGACAGGACAAAAAATGGGACGTTGCACCCATTTCGGTGCGAATCTAAAAAATCAATTTGTATCAGAGGCTAACGAAAATCCTAACGAAAACAATCCTGAAAATATTCAAGGACGTGGTTTGGGTTATGGAAGAGGCTTTGGTTATTTCAAAGGTTGTGGCATGAGACGACAAAATCGTTTCAGAGGCAACTTATAATTAATTAAGTAATATGAGAGGCTAAAAGGAATCTCTCATTATTTTTAGTAAACATTTAAAATTTAAAAAAAATGAAAAAAATTATTGCAATCCCATTAGAAAATGGAGTTTTATGTGCTCATTTTGGTCATTGTCAGACCTTCGCTATTGTAAATGTAGAAAACGGCACTATTAAAGAAATTAAAGAAGTAACGCCGCCAGATCATGTGCCAGGCTTATATCCTAAGTGGATAGCTCAATTTGGCGTAACTGATGTAATAGCTGGTGGCATGGGACAACAAGCCATTATGCTTTTTAATGAGCAGAATATAAATGCTTTTGTCGGTGCGCCAGTTAAAACTGCTGAAGAATTAGTAATTGATTTTTTGAATAATAATCTAAATTTGAACGCAAATTATTGCGATCATTAATAAATAAAAAAATGAATGTTAAATGTGAACAATGTTTTTTAAAAACTTATACCAGTTTATTAAATAAATTCAACGTTCCTTTAAAAGCAAAAAAAATTTTTTTATCATATTATAAACAGATAATAATAGAAAATAATGATTTATCAAATCCAGAAATTCAAAAGATTTTAACTGATAAGTTTAATACATTACTTGAAATTACTAACCCTTTCGCAGAAGAGAAAAAGTATTGTAATCAACTAGCCCTGTTATTATATAATGAATGGAAACCCAAGATTATAAATTCTAATAATCATTTTGATCTAGCTTTAAGGCTTGCATTAGCTGGTAATATTATGGATTATAGCGCTAATGATAAATTTGATATTCATCAAACTATTGACAATGTTTTATCTGCTAGATTTGCGATAAATGATTCTGAATTATTAAAAAACAATATTAACACGTCTAAAACCATCCTATATCTTGGTGATAATGCAGGAGAAATAGTTTTTGATAAACTTTTTATCGAAATTATGAATCATGATAATGTATATTATGGAATAAAAGGTGCTCCTATTCTGAATGATGTAACTATAGATGATGCCATTGAAACTCATATAAATTTAGTAGCTAAAGTAATATCCAATGGATGCAATTATCCATCTACTATACTCAAAAGATGTAGTAAAGAATTTATGGAAATTTATGAGTCAGCAGATCTTATTATTTCTAAAGGGCAAGGAAATTTTGAAGGACTAATGCACGAAAACGATTCAAGAATTTTCTACCTGATGATGGTTAAGTGCGATGTAATTGCAGAATTAATAAATGTAAAAAAAGGTAGCTTTGTAGTATTTAATAAATACAAGTTTTGTAATTAGCAAACTAATTAGCATAAATATTAAAAACCATATATGATTTGTTTCGGTCCTGTACCATCTCGTAGATTAGGAAATAGTTTGGGTATAAATAATGTTTTTCTACCTAAAGTATGTTCTTATAATTGTATTTATTGTCAAGTAGGCAAAACTATTACTCATAGGATCGAAAGGTTGGTTTTTTATAAACCAGATTTTGTATATAAAACTATTATAGATTATTTAAATAAACTTGATAAAAATAATTTACCTGATTATCTATCATTTGTAGCTAATGGTGAACCAACATTAGATATAAATATTGGTAAAATAATAAAGTTATTAAAAAATATAAATTTACCAATAGCTGTTATTACTAATGCCTCTTTGCTCTATCAATTAGATGTACAGAATGATTTATTGCTTTCAGATTGGGTATCAATAAAAATAGATGCTGGTAATAATGTGTCTTGGAAAAAAATTAATCACCCATATAAAACACTAAATTTTGAAATATATAAAAATTCATTGTTTGACTTTTCTAAAAAATATAAAGGAGTTCTATGTACTGAAACTATGTTAATCCAAGGAGTGAATGATAATGTATCTCAAATAGATAATATTTCATCTATTATAGCAAAAATTAATCCTAAAATTGCATATATATCCATTCCTATTCGTCCTCCCGCTTTTTCTAATACTATTCCAGCAGATCTTAAAACATTAAATGAAGCTTGGCAAATATTTACAAATAAAGGAATTAATACAGAATTTTTAATAAACTTAGAAGGAACGAATATAGGATATACAGGAGATGCATATGAAGATATTTTAAATATTTTAGCAGTTCATCCTCTCCAGGAAGATTCTTTATTAGAATTATTAAAAAAGGATAATGCAGATTTTTCTATTGTTCAATATTTGTTAAAAAAAGAATTAATAAAATCATTAGAATATAATGGGAAGATTTTTTATTTACATAATTACAAAAAAAGATATTAATGAAGTTAGCTATTGCCAGTGGTAAAGGTGGTACTGGCAAAACATTAGTAGCCACAAATTTATTCTATGCTCTTCAGCAGCTAAACTATCAAGTAGTATTAGTTGATTGTGATGCAGAAGAACCAAACGATTGGGTGTTTTTTACTGGAGATAAAGAAACATCTTTTGAAGTAATACAAAAAGTACCTGCCATTGATGAGAGTAAATGTACTTTCTGCGAAAAATGCCATGAATACTGCAATTATAATGCTATATTTATATTACCTGATTTGAAAGTAATAAAAGTGTTAGAGGATTTATGTCACGGTTGTGGTGCATGCACAGTTGCTTGTAAATTTGATGCTATTAGCGAAAAAGATGTTTCATTGGGAACAGTAACACGTTTTTTCATAACACAACATACTTCTGTTGTTGAAGCTAAGACTAAAGTAGGCATATTCTCACCGGTACCTATTATTAAAGCAGCTATTAAAGAGGCAAATGATGATAGAATTGTTATTTTAGATTCACCTCCTGGCACTTCTTGTCCATTTATAAATACTGTAGCTGAAGCCGATTTTGTTATTTTAGTTACTGAACCTACTCCATTTGGGTTAAGCGATTTAAAACAATCTGTCGAAACTTTAAAAACTATGAGTAAAATCTGTGGTGTAATAATTAATCGCACAGGTCTTGGTGATAATGCAGTTTATGAATATTTAAAACAAGAAAATATACCTCTTTTGATGGAAATTCCTTTTGATAAAACAATTGCTTCATATTATTCAAAAGGTAAATTGATAACACATTTCCAGCCAGAACTGAAAGAACAATTTATATCAATGTTTAACCTGATAGTCGATAAATATGGAAATAGCAGTAATTAGCGGAAAAGGAGGTACTGGAAAGAGTAGCATTAGTGCTGCATTAGCTACTTTATCTGAAAAAGTTGTCTTGGCAGATTGTGATGTTGATGCTAGTAATTTATATATTTTATTTAATCCAGATATAGAAGGTGAAGAGATTTATATTGGCAGTCAAAAAGCTGTCATAGACTATTCTAAGTGTATTAATTGTGAATTGTGTATCAAATATTGTAAATTTGATGCTATCTATTACTCTGATCAAAAAATTACCATTTCACCAATTAATTGTGATGGATGTAAATTATGTTCTCGTATTTGTCCTAATAAAGCAATTACAATGATCGATAATGATAAAAGTAGAATGTATTATGGTAGTTTCAGAAATGGGAAAATGGTCTATGGTAAACTAGCACCAGGAGAAGAAAATTCTGGTAAACTTGTCAATATTGTTAGAGATAAAGCTAAAAAATTAGCTAAAGCAAATAACATAAATACAATAATTATCGATGGCCCTCCAGGAATCGGTTGTCCTGTCATTTCTACTATCACAGGGGTAGATTACGTCATTATAGTTACTGAGCCTACGTTATCAGGATTAAAAGATTTACAACGCACATTAGAATTAACAACAAAATTTAATCTTAATACAGTTATCATTATCAATAAATTTGACTTAAATATAAAAATTACAGAAAAAATAGAAAATTTTTGCAAAAAATCTAATATAAAAATTATAGGTAAATTAGCTTTTGATCCACAAGTAGTAGCAGCAATGATAAATTGTAAATCTATTATAGAATGGCAACCTGCATCAGATCTATCATCTCAGATAAAACTCATTTATAATAATTTAATATATGGAAAATAATAAAGGATATATCCATTTGTACACTGGAAATGGCAAAGGAAAAACAACTGCAGCTATTGGGTTATCTATTAGAGCTGTAGGAGCTGGAATGAAGGTGTATTTTGCACAATTTGTTAAAGGACAACCATATTCAGAACTTATTTCTCTAAAACGTTTCCCCGAAATAAAAATTTGCCAATTTGGACTAGATTGTTTTATTATTAATAATCCAACTGATAAAGACATTATAGCAGCTCAAAATGGACTAAAAGAAGTCAGTGAGGCCATTAAAAGTAACTACTATGATATGATAATTTTAGATGAAATATGTATAGCTATTCATTATGATTTAATCTCCATAGATGATGTAGTGAAAGTAATAAACTTAAGAAATGAAAATACCGAAATTATTCTTACTGGACGTTATGCTCCACAGCAATTAATCGATATAGCAGATTTAGTTACTGAAATGAAAGAGATTAAACATTATTATAATAGAGGTATTGTAGCTCGTAGAGGTATAGAATTTTAAAAATTTCTATATAGTATTGATTTGTCATAGATACTAATCATTGTGGTAAACAAAACAATGTTTGTTAATATTTAAAGTCACTTATTTAAGAATAAATGATAAAAAATATCATTTATTCTTAAATTATAAACAGAAATATTTAAAACTAAAAAACATTTGGAGTTTAAAAATAAAATTATAAATTTGCAACATATTAAATTAAGTTTTTATAAATAAATCTTGTTAAACTTGATTAATATTAATATATAATTTTGTACCACAATAAAATAAAAAAATATGTCACAATTAAAAAAAGACGAAATTTTATATGAAAGAGCCAAAAAAGTATTACCTGGTGGAGCTAGTAGAAATCAAGTATTACGTCAGCCACATCCAGTATATGCAGCAAGTGCATCCGGCTCATATTTGACAGATGTTAATGGGAAACAATATATAGATTTCTCAGCTAATATCGGTTCATTAATTCATGGTCATGCACATCCTAAAATTATCGAAGCAGCATATGAACAAATGAAAAAAGGTACTGCATATATGGTAGCTACTGAGGTTGAGGTAGAATATGCAGAATATATGATCAATAGAATCAAATCTTTTGATAAAATTAGATTCTTAAATTCTGGTACAGAGGCTGTAATGCATTTAACTAAAGTTGCTAGAGCTTTTACTGGAAGGTCTAAGATAGCTAAATGTGAAGGAGCATATCATGGCACTTACGATGTCATTGAGGTTAGTGAAAAACCTAATCCTAGTAACTGGGGCGACAAAAAACGACCTAATTCTGTGCCACATACGCCCGGTGTCCCTAAAGGTGTATTAGACTCGGTTGTAATTGTTCCTTATAATGATTTAGAAAATACTATTAATATTTTAGAAGCTAATAAAGATGATTTAGCTTGCATAATAATCGATCCTATGCCACATAGAATAAATATGCTACCTGCTAGCCAAGAATATGTCAATACAATATATGATTGGACAAGAAAAAATGGATCTTTATTTTGCTTTGATGAAGTAATAACTTTCCGCGTTCATTATTCTGGTATGCAAGAATGTTATAATGTACAACCAGACCTCACTTCTTTAGGGAAAATCATTGGTGGTGGCTTCCCTATTGGAGCTTTTGGTGGTAGAAATGATATAATGGAGGTGCTAGATCCCATTGGTCAGTATTATAAATATCCTCTATCAGGAACATTCTCTGCTAATCCAATCTCCCTTACTGCTGGCTTAACTACTATGAAACTCTTTGACCAAGAGGCAGTTAATAATCTGAATACTTTAACAGATAAAGCTCGTTCTCTGATAAGTGAAGTTATTAAGATAGCCCAAGTTCCAGTTTCTATGTCTGGTGATGGTTCTATTATTAGATTACACTTCTCTGATAGAGTACCTATTGATTATCGTGAAAATTATTATAATGAGTTAAACCAAAAAGATGCTATTAAAAGATTTTTAGATTATTTATATGATCATGGGATCATTTGTGTCAATTCCCTTACATTTTTCTTTAATACCACTATGACTGATAAAGAAATTAATATTTTAGCAGACACACTATTAGATGCTTTCAAAGAAATAAAACCATATTTTAAATAGTTTATATGCGAACAGCTTATATATGTGATGCTATCCGTACACCAGTAGGTAAATATGGCGGTTCATTAGCAAGTGTCAGAGCAGATGATTTAGCTGCTTTAGTAATTAAAACAATACTATCACGGAATAATAATATAAATCCAAATGAAATAGATCAAGTGATTTTTGGATGTTCTAATCAAGCAGGTGAAGACAACAGAAATATAGCTCGTATGTCTTTGTTATTAGCTGGTATACCTCATACAGTACCTGGTGTTACAGTAAATCGTCTCTGCGGTTCAGGCATGGATGCTATAGCTTATGCTTCATTACTCATTGCTACAGATAATGCTGATATAGTTTTTGCTGGTGGTGTAGAGAATATGAGTAGAGCTCCATATGCTATGAATAAAGCAGATAAAGCTTTTGATCGCAATATTACTATGTACGATACTACTCTTGGATGGCGTTTCCCTAATCCTATTATGGAAAAAATGTATGGATTAGATAGCATGGCCGAAACTGCTGAAAATCTCGCTCAAGAGATGAATATTTCTCGCCAAGATCAAGATTATTTTGCTTTTATGAGTCAAACAAAAGTTAAAGATGCCCAAAATAATGGCTATCTATCAGAAGAAATATTCCCTGTTGTTATCAATCACCCTAAAGGTGATCCTATAATTTTTGATAAAGATGAACATCCGCGCGAAACTTCTCTTGAAAAATTGGCTGCTCTAAAACCTATAACTAGAAAAGATGGTACTATTACAGCTGGCAATTCATCTGGTATTAATGATGGTGCTGCTTGCTTATTAATCGCTTCTGAGAATGCTATAAAAAAATATAATCTAACACCATTAGCTCGAATAGTAGGTTCTCAAACAGCAGGTGTGCCTCCTAGAATTATGGGTATAGGTCCCGTGCCAGCTACTAATAAATTATTGGAGAAGTTAAATTTGAATTTTGATGATATAGATTTAATCGAGCTAAACGAAGCTTTTGCTGCTCAATCATTAGCATGTATCAGAAGTTGGCAATTACAAGATGACGACCCACGCATAAATCCACAAGGTGGAGCAATAGCTATAGGTCATCCATTGGGAATGTCTGGAGCCAGACTAGTAACTACCGCTGTATATCAATTAAAACGAAATAATTTGAAAAGAGCTCTGACAACTATGTGCATCGGCGTTGGGCAAGGTATAGCAATGATTTTAGAAAAAATATAATTTCTACAATTAAACTTTTATTAAGAAAATGAGTTCTTTAAGGTTTATCGTGGGTTAATAATTTTATTACAAAGGACACCAAGATATTACTCAAAGTTCACAAAGTGACATTTATAACCCCATTATTCCATCCTTCTCTGTGTTCTTTATGCAGGTTCTATAATGTTTATTGTGGGTAAAGAATTTTGGGAAAATTGCATTATCATAAAAAATTTAAACAAATAATATATTGTAACGGATACTTATTCGAATAATTAATCAGCTTTATTAAAATACGTTTAAATAAAGAAGAAAGGGGGTTTGTAAAATTAATATTCTGTTAGACTTAATTGCTATTATTTATATTTTAATTTCATTAATTTCCAATACTTGTCCCACGCCCATCTGTCGTGCGATGACAAGTTTAGTAACCTACCAATGTCTGCATCTATCATATCTTTTAGGTACTTATTCATCACTACAAACCACATCAAATAGCTCTGTAAGTACTTCGTAGCCACTCCATGGAACCTAATCAGCCATTTTTTAAAATTGTCTATCTTACTCTCCACTATCTCTACACTGTATAAACCTCTCTTTAATTGCTTTTTGTTCACTATTACTTTTTTACTATTAATATCTTTTACAGCCTTTTTGAATTCCTTTTTAGGCTTTACACATAATAGATTACTCTCTGTGATCCTATTATTTAGTTCTTTTTTCAATTGCTCATTCTTAACTTTTTTATCTCCTACATGTTTGAAAAGTAAATTTCCCTCTCTGTCTGTAACTACCAATACTGCCACTTTTGGATGTCGCTTCTTTTTGGCTTTTTCGTATTCTTCTCTGCTCTTAAATTTTCTTCCTTTTTCTGAATATTGCATTAGCAATTCATCTGCCTCTACTATGCCTGAGAAGCTAATACCACCTTCAAAAGATCTTAATGCTGCTAATATTCTATGCCTCCATCGAAAACTTGTTTTTAAGCAAATACCCACTTCATCAGCACAAGCTCTTAAGCTTTTACCCTCGAGCATACAGCGTAAGTAGTCTAACATCAATGGATATTTGCGCATACGATATACAAAGGTGCGTGCTGTTTCACTGAATTGATATCTACAATTTTTGCATCTATATATCTGTCTGCCTTTGCGAGTACCAGCTTTGATTACGTTTTCACTTTTACAGTTTGGACAGATGGCTGCTGTAGATTTGATTTTTAGCTTTTGATAATCTACTACTGTAGCATGGTCATCAATTAGAAATTGATAAAGCTGATCGAGGAAATCACGTTTGTGGTCTTTAGGTAGAGCGAGGTATTCTTTTGAATTTTTTAATAAATTTTCCATAATAAAAAATTTTAGCAAAAATAATGAAATATTTTTATATTAAAAAATTCAGTAAGTATAACATATATTATGTTCCATTAACCCTCGCTCACACTTGGATAAACCCTATTTTACTAAATATCACTATTCATAAAGCTACCACAACTTACTCCCCATTCGCATGTCCGAAACATCTTTATAAACTTCAAAAAAAATACAAACAAAGCTAACTTGTGTATTTGATTAAATTTTTCTTTTTAACTCTACCCGCAATAAACGTTATAAAATCATTATTTATTTAAAAAAAATAATAATTAATTATAAAAATATGCAACAAATAACAATTTTATACGTATATTTATAAAAATAATAGAGTTATGAAAACAAAAAAGAATTTTAAAAAAGACATAACTCATTTTAGGGTTATATTTTTTCAAGTAGGTATTATTATTTCTTTAGCCATAACTTTAGTAGCATTCGAGTGGAAAACGTATGAAAATAATGAGATGATGCTCGTAAGTGCTGCAGCAAGTCAAATAGATAGCGAAATAATCATTAATACCAAACAAGAAGCGCCTAAACCACCACAAATGAAAGTTACTGAGTTCAAAACTACTTCAAAAAATGATGCAAAAGTAGATGACATAGTTGATTTAATAAAAATCGAAACAGGTATAAATGACACAAATATCATCGTACCAGTAGAAATTACTGATGAAAAAATCACAGGAGTAGATACTTTCGTATTAATACCAGAAATATCTCCAGAATTTCCAGGAGGCTTGGAAAATATGTACAAATATATTAAAGATAATTTGAAATACACAGATTTAGCTAAAAAAACTAATATAACTGGTACAATATATGTGGAATTTACTGTTGAAAAAGATGGTAGTCTGACTGATGTGCACGTGATAAGGGGTATAGGTGGAGGTTTAGATGAAGAAGCTATTAGAGTAGTAGAATCTATGCCTAAATGGCAACCAGCTCGTCAAGGAGGCATGCCAGTAAAAGTAAAATATCAAATACCTATAGCTTTTAATTTGAAGTAAAAAATTGAAGAAATAAAAATTTAAAAGTTAAATTGTAATATCTTTAAATAAATTAATGATCTTATAACATCAAAATTTTATTATCTTTACAAAAATAAATAAAATCATGTCTAGTGAAAATAATAAATTTATAGATGCTAATGATAATGAAACTAATGAATTAGAATATATACTAGAGCTGACTAAGCAAATCAGAGAAAAAGAGCAAAGATATCCAATTAATTTTAATGATTTTTTATTTTTATTATCAAATAATCCGAAACAAATCTTAAGAAATATATTCCAGCTTTTTTATGATATGGTGCACTTCCATGTACCATATGGCATAGACGAGTATGAAAATGATATTGACAATGCTGGTTTTCGTGATTATGATTTATCTAAATTATTCATTGAAGGTGTAGAAACTCCTTTTTTCGGTGATAGATTATTTGCTAATAGATTTATGCAGATGGCAGAAGAAATTAATATGGGTATTAATGTGAACCAAATTTATCTATTCGAAGGCCCTCCTGGTAGTGGTAAGTCTACTTTTTTAAATAATCTTTTACAAAAAATGCAAGAGTATACTCTGACAGAGCAGGGTACTCTGTACAAAATATTTTGGAAAATTGATCCTAAAATAATAAATAAAGATGTAGATGATGGCAGAACTATAACGTATTCTTGCCCACATAATGATAATCCTTTTCTCATCATTCCTAAAGAGCTAAGAAAAGAATTTTTGAAAACTCTAATAAAAGATAACAATGTTTATAACGAAATTATAGAGTCTAAAAGATTTGCATGGTTATTTAAATCAGAACCTTGCCCTTTGTGTAAGTCTATTTATAATTCCTTAATTGATATATTAGATGATCCATTAAAGGTTTATGATATGCTGTATGCTAAAAAAATTGATTTTAATAGACAATTGGGTAAAGGCATTTCTGTATGGAATCCAGCTGATAATCTAATTGAACATATTTATTCTAATAATATTTTAGAAAAAGATTTAAATAATTTATTTTCTTCTGAAGAGATAGAACTGAAATATTCATATTTGGCTTTAACCAATAATGGTATATATGCTTTGATGGATATTAAAGACAATAATATCACGAGGTTGTTATCATTACATGGTATAATAAGTGATGGTGTACACAAGGTAGAGCATATCGAAGAAAAAATAAATACCTTATTCCTAGGTTTAGTAAACCCTGAAGATAAAAAAAGTTTTATAGATATTAAATCTTTTCAGGATAGAGTGAGGTTCGTTTCTATTCCTTATGTTTTAGATGCCCAGACAGAAGTGAAAATTTATGAAAACAAATTTGGTAATAATATTTATAATCTTTTTCTACCTCGAGTATTACAAAATTTTGCTAAAATTATTATTAGTACTCGCTTAAATACTGAATCTGATATTTTAAAGACATGGTTAAAATATAGAGCTAAATATGAAAAATATATAGATCCTGATTTATTACTATTAAAAATGGAATTATACCATGGCAAAATACCAAGATGGCTCGAAGATGAAGATATCAAAGGATTTAAAAAAAACATACGTTTGGCTCTACTAAATGAGGCTCTGGACGAAGGATTTAAAGGTATATCTGGCAGACAATCTATCGCTATTTTTAATAAATTACTTTCTACTCATGAAGATAAAGAAGATGAAATAGATATGCTAGATATTATAAGTTTTTTTGAGGATCAGCCTGATAATATTAAAAAACTCATTCCTCCTCAATTTATAAACTCATTATTAAAAATTTATGAGATTAATATTGTGCAAGAATTAAAAGATGCCCTGTATACTTATAATGACCAAAAAATCTTCGAAGATATTATTCATTATTTATATTCACTTAGTTATGATATTGGCACAGAAATCACTAATCCTTTTACTGGTAAAAAATATAATCTAACCAATGATTTTCTAATTGCTATCGAGAGCCATTTATATCCAGCTACTGATGACATAGAAATGATTAGACATAATTTACTCAATAGATTTATAACAGAGACTTTAGCTCAGGAGGTAGAAATTAAACAAAAAAAATGGCAAGATACTAAAATAGTAAAAGAACTATATGAATTATATAAAGAAAATATCAAAAAAGCTAGTCTAGATCCATATCTTAAAAATAAATCTTTTAGATTTGCACTTAAAGATTATTTCACTGATAAATTTGCAAACTATGATGCCAAAATACAAGAAGATATCATTCACATGATTAAGGTAATGCAGCAGAAATATAATTATTCTGAGCGTGGTGCGATAAAAATAGCTCTTTATGTAATAGATCAAAACTTACCCGAAAGATATAAAGATTTTTTAGCTTAAGATTATCCTTTTGATAAGGGGGAAAATAATCACTTTATTTGGTCCTTTAACGTTTTATAAAGATTAAAAAAGAGTAAATTTTCAAAAAATGAATTTGTAAATAATTGGTCTATTAATTAATAGGACAGTTAAATATTAACCACAAAGTTCTCAAAGAATGCACAAAGGACGTAGAGAAGGATGGAAACACATATATAACAAGTAGTACCTTGTAAATTTTGTGTAAAGTATTGTGTCCTTTGTGGTAAAAAATATTATTAATAATTAAAATAATTTGGTTGAATGAAAAAAAATTATAACTTTGTATGTGTAAATTTATTTACGTAGTTACAAAATGAACTATTTGAGACATATATTATTGCTTACATTTTCAACATTTTATCAAGATATCTCTACTGTGGATAATGAAAATATAAATCTAATGGTAGGTTTACACAGATGTTAGCGTTCATGCTTAAAAAAACAACTTATAATGAAATGGAAGAAAAATTTATTATATCTCAAAATAAAGGAACAATAATCTCGTTAATAAAGAATATGTTAAACTAAAAATTAAAAAATTATGGAACTATTTATAAACAACAAAGAGTTAATAAGTAAATTAAATCAAATTGCAATGGCTTATGTACCAGCTCTTGAACTTGACGGAGAAATTAATCTGTTAAGTAACACTTATTATTCGACCATCATGTCAATATTACATTTTGGCGAAGGAGAACTTAATTTTAGAAAAGGTGAAAGATTTAATGAATTAAACCTTTCACCGCAATTTGTCAGATACTGTAACGACCAATTAAAAGAATGGAATGAAAGAGGAATAAATTCTCTTGATATTGCGATTAATACAATTGAGGAATTTATTAAATCTGGAATTTTAAGTAAAGACCCAGTATCTGAGAAAAATTTCATGGATATGCGTATACGAATTGCTGAAGTTTTGGCAGAATCACCACTAAAAGTTACTGATGTATCAAAATTAATGAGTGCTTTTGATGATGTTGTGTCACAAGCAGCTAGACAGGGTGAATTAGGAGTAATAACTTTTATGCGTGATAAACTTGTCGAATTAAAAAAAGTTCGTTTATCTCCTACAAGAGGTACTGAGGACAATATTGCTGTATGGAAATTAATTGCTGCTTTAATTATATTTGGATTTCCGGTATATAAGTCTTTAAGGTGTATATTAAAAAAGAAATGTTGTAATACAGTTAGTGGACTTGAAGGTGCCATTGTATTTATTGCAGCATTTGCCTGGACCTTATGTTAATTCATATAATTTATAGTATTATGAAAACAAAAGTTATTTTAATTATCCTAAGTGCTTTATTGACATTGTCTGCTTGTACTTCAACTCAGTATGTAGCACTTAGTTCTACTGATAAAAAAATTTCTAACATTGAAGTTTTTTTGCGTGATGTACAAAAACCAGTAAAAGAATATGAAATTATTTCATATATCGAAACATCAGGGACGATATTCACTACAAAAAAACAACTTTTGATAGGTCTAAAAAAGAAAGTTGATGAATTAGGTGGTGATGCCGTTATAGATGTCCATTTCTTTTACATACCATGGTTTCTTTCCAGTTTACCAGCAGTAGACGGTGCAGTAATAAAGTATAAATAGAGTATTAATCTTTATTTTGAGTTTATAAATTAGAACGAAAGCACGAAACGCTAACAGGCGGTATAGTTAATTGCCTGTGCAGTGCGGGTTTCAGCATATAATAAACTTTTGTGTAACTTGACAGGTCAGTACTTCGAAATATCCGCCATCTCTTATCTTAGCAGTTACCGTCTCACAAATAATTTTCCGTTTTCAAATAAATTATTCTACGGACTTTTTCCCCAGACCACAAGCGACCAATTATAAGTTTAAATTTTTATTCACTATTTGGTTATTTTTTCTATTACGTAGTCGTCTATTAAAAAGTATTTATCCTATTAAATATGAAGAATATTTTTGAAAAAATTTTTTTGATAATCATAAATTAAACAAAAGTTTATATCCAATCATAGCTGAAAAGATGATTTAATTCGTCGCTGCCACAAAAAAATTACAACGACACGTTTTGTCCACATTATTTTATATATTTGTAAATGAAATAAAGGGCAGCCGAAAACTTTATAGAGTAGGCATTAATATTAAAAAATAAAAAATTATGGCAAATTATTATTGCGAATATTGTGGACAAAAATTTGCAAATGTTGCGAGCTTAACGTCAGCAAATTGTATTAGACATCCAAATGGTCCTAATAAAGGGAAACACAAACTTTATGAAGGCTCTGAAAAAACTAAATATACTTGTAAATATTGTGGTATGACATTTAATTCTATTAGCTCAATGACGTCAGTAAATTGCATCAGACATCCCAATGGTCCCAATAAAGGGAAACATTCCCCAGCTTTATAAATATTCATGGCATCATGCCTAAAGATGCAGTAAATGCTCGTATTTTTTATAAAATCTTGCACTTGATTGAGACATTAATAAATGGACAAAATGTTTTTGCTTATAACGATTTTTCTTTTGATTTTCATATTTTAAATGAAACTTTAAAATATTATAAACTTTCAATATCAGAATATTGTAACTTTGTTAAAAAAATATAAAATATACACTAAGAAAAAGAAGTTATATGATTATATTTTAATTAAACGCAAATTAGTTAATTAATTTTATAATGGAAATAAGAGAATTTTTTAATATAATTGACAGTAAAATAACAATTATAAAACAAGTAAGGCAATATTATGGAAAAGAATTAGCTTCTAATTTTAATTCCTTTGATTTTTGGGATTTAGATGAAAACAAAGTATCTAATATTATTGCTTTTTTCTTAAATCCTAATGAAAAACATGAACAAGCCGATGTATATTTAAAACATTTTTTAAAAAAATTTAAGTTAGAATTTTTCAAATTTGACAGAAATAATGATATAGAGGTTAAATGCGAAAAAAACATTGATAATAATAGAAGAATTGATATATTTATATCTAATAAATTAACTAAACAAGTAATAGCTATAGAAAACAAAATATACACAAATACAGAAGACCAAAACAATCAGATAAATGATTATATAAACTTTTTAATAAAGACAACAAATAATAATTATTGTCTTATATATTTATGCCCACGAGGCAAGGAAATTTCAACAAATAGCATTAGTAAGGAGGATCGAGAAAGATATTCTAATGACAATAATTTAAGAATTCTTACTTATGAAGAAGATATGATAGATTGTATTAAAGAATTTGCAGATCTAACACAAAATTATAGAGTAAAATCATTTTTAAAAGATTTTGAAAAAAAATTAAGGAGAATGTATATGGGAGAAGAAGATATTAACATTCAAAATGAAATTATTAATTTCATCAAAGAAAATGATAAAAATTTAGGAATATCATTTTTGATATACAATTCAATGCCAGAAATAAAAAAACAATTACAAAGAGAATTTGAAATGAAATTAAAAGAAATAGCAAATTTAATGGAATTGAGAGAATATTCAGAGCGTGCCCTTAGTTTTAAGCCTAGTCAATGGACAAAGCATACTATAACATTTAGCTATGAACAAGGAGGAATTATTTATGGAATAAAGCGTTTGGAAGCTGATAAAAATAAAACTAAACTTCCGGAAATTGAAGAATATTTAAAAAATGAAATTCAAGAAACATTTAACACATCAGAATGGTGGCCTTTATGGCAATTATTTTATAAGAATATTAAAATAGAAACACAATTTTGGCTTGATATAGTAAATGGGAATGCTTTAACAAGAGCTAAAAAATTTATAGAGTTGATAAATGATAAATTTAATACTGCTGATTATTAAAAATTTTTTTAAAAATTATTCATCATTAAAAAATCGTCATTATGTCAACTCGAGAAACCTTATTGCGATACAATTATATTATTAATAGACTCAGACGTGGCCCTGCTACTTTTGATGAAATAGTAAATTACCTTAATGCGAAAGCTGAAGATACAGATTATAATCTCTCAATTTCTCAAAGGACTTTTCAGAGAGATAAGCAAGATATTTTATCGCTTTATGGCATTATCATTGAGTTTGATAGAAGTACTAAAAAATATTACATAGATATAGATGACACTACTGATGAGTATCAAAGGCTATTGGAATATTTTGACTTTGTCAATACATTCAGATTTAGTGAAAACATTTCTAAATATGTTCATTTAGATAAGCGTCCACCACTAGGCACGGAATATTTATTAGATTTGATAGATGCTATGAAAGAGCATAAGCAGATTACCTTTGAGTACAAAAAGTTTTATGATAATTCTATAACATTACGCCATGCAGAGCCTTATGTTTTAAAAGAATTTAAAAATCGTTGGTATTTTGTTGCTCTAGATTTAGCAGATAATAGAATAAAAACTTTCGCTCTTGATAGATTATTAAATCTTCAGATAACAGATATAAGTTTTTGTGAGCCTAAGGATTTTGATGCTAACGAGTATTTCAAATATTGTTTTGGCATAGTGAGACCAGAAAATGCTGTCGTTGAGGAAGTGAAGTTATCATTTACTCCACAACAAGGCAAATATATTAAATCTTTACCATTGCATGCTACTCAAAAGATAATCATTGATAATGATGATGAGTTTGTAATCACACTTAGCATATTCATCACTTATGATTTCATTCAGGAGATTTTGCAATTTGGTGATGAAGTAAAAGTTTTAAAACCAAATTCACTAGTAAAGACGATAAAGCATATACATAGAAATGCTTTGAGAAGATACTAACTAGCCAATTATATAAATCAACGAAATATATAATTATTTTTTTGTAACAAAATGAAATTTTATTACCCACAATAAACGTTATAGAACCTTTTATTTACTTTTATTATTAACTTTGCAAAAAAATAAAATTATGAAAATTAAAAATGTTCTTTTCTATGCATTAGTGATAATTTCTACTAATCTATTTTCACAAATTAATAACATTACCAATATTAATGATAATACCATAAATACTAATACACTCATTCAGGATATAATTGATTTAGAGAGTAATAAGGATTTATTATCTACTCAAGAGTTCATCTCCTCAGGAGATGGCAAGGTCTTTACTTTTGATTCATTGAGTAGTATAGCAGGTTCTGGAGTCGAAAAGATTTATCAACATACATATAAAGTGGATACTAGTTTTACTATATCAGCAAAAGATACATTAAGACTGATGAACTATGATACAATTAAATTAGCAGAAGGCATTACTATTACCATTGCAGGTTTTGCAGATTTCAGACCTTTAGATACAGCTGTCATTACTAGAGCTGATGACTTATCAGCTCCCAAAGGTATCTATATACAAGGTGATAGCTCTAGTGCTATAATTGAAAAGGTTAGATTTGAATATGCAGGCATTAAATCTAGCAGCATATCTGGTATAACAATTAAGTATTGCACATTTACTTTAGTAAATACCTCATTAAGTAGCTCGGCGATTAATTTAGTTAAAGGGAATAATCTTATAGAAAATTGTTCATTTATTAGTAATCAAAGTTCAGCAGTAGCAAGTGGTGCTAATATACCATGTTCATTGACTTTCACAAATAATTATTTATTTGATAATAATACAGACAATTCTAACAGACCTCAAATAAATATGGGACCAGCAGGTGATGGTAGTATTGTAATTACAAATAATACTATTATAGGAGCACAAAGATCAAAAGTTGGTGGTATAGGAGTGGCTAATTTACTTGGTGTAGCTGGCATAAATAATGTTACCATCAGCAATAATTACATAAATAGTTGTAGATATGGCATCACTACTAATGGGTCGATGAATGCTGTAATTTCTAATAATCAAATAATCGACAATAAATATGATCCTAATCCTATGACAGGTGGTAGTGGCATAAGTGTTTATGATGCTAATAATTTACAAAATACCATGATTACTAATAATAGAATTGAAGATAATCTATGGGGTATTACTATCGTGAGTGGTGGCAATGTTAATATTGGCAAATTATGCGTTGATAGTACTGATATAGATTTTAACCCTGGACAAAATATTTTTGTTAATAATGGGAATAATGGTCTTTTGTATGATTTATATAATAACTCTCCAAATACAATTTTTGCTCAAGGTAATACCTGGAATGTAACTATTCAAGATTCTATAAGTATAGAGGAGGTGATTTATCATAAAAATGATGACTCCACACTCGGGCAAGTAATCTATATGTATCATCCTATCATCGACAATACTACAAATTATTATAGCAATGATTTCGAATATTATTTAATTGATAAAAATTTATATTTTGTAAATGAGATTCCTAGAATTATTAAAATCTATAATTTGAATGGAGCATTATTATATAATCTTGAAAACAATACAAATAATAAAATTTCTTTAGACAATTTGAAATCTGGTATTTATATTCTGCATATAGAAAAAGATGTAATAGTGAATCGCAAAATTTTTATTAACTAAAAATCCTTAAAAATTTAATTTCGAAAATCTTGTTTTGTCATTTGTTCTAACCCTTTATAAATTTTAAGAAGACATTACATAATTTAATGTCATTTTTGTTATAAATCATAAAATAATTTATAATTTTGCAAAAAGTTTTGTGCATACAGTTTACTTGTCTTTAGGTAGTAATCTTGGCAATAAATTAGATTATATTTTTCAAGCAAAAATTTTCATTAAATCTGATATAGGACTCATATCTCAAGAGAGTCATTTGTATTTGTCTGAGCCATGGGGTTATGCTTCACATCACGATTTTATAAATCAATGTATAGAGGTAAAAACTTTTTTAAAACCTTTAGAATTACTTGATAAAATAAAAATTATTGAAAACCTGTTAGGTAGAGGAAACCATTCTAAAGAATATTATACTGACAGGACTATAGATATAGATATTTTATTTTATGATAATATTTGTTGTAAATACAAAGATATCATTACCATACCTCATCCACTTTTGCACAATCGTAGATTTATACTTTTGCCTTTATCAGAAATAGCTCCAGATTATGTTCATCCGCTTTTGAATGAAACTGTGAAAAATCTTTTACAACAATGCAAAGACGATAGTATTGTTACATCATTAGATCAAGTGAATTTATGAAATATATATGTATAGAAGGTTGTATAGGAGTAGGAAAAACGTCTTTAGCTTGTATGCTTGCTAAAGATTGGAATGCACAACTAATATTAGAACAATTCGAAGAGAATGCTTTTTTACCTAGATTTTATAAAGAACCAGATAGATACGCTCTAGCTCTAGAGCTCAGTTTTTTGGCAATGAGATATAAACAATTAAAGATAGAAGTGAGAGAAAATATATTCTATGACATTAAAGTAGCTGATTTTATCTTTGATAAAACTTTTATTTTTGCTAATGAAACTCTAAAAGACACTAACGAATACGAGCTTTTCTCAAATATTTATGAAATTATGTCTAATCATATTGTCAAGCCAGATTTAATAATATTTTTATATGCTTCTATAGATCAATTACTCAATAATATAAATAAAAGAGGCAGATCATATGAAAAAAGCATCACTGCTGAATATTTAGAAAATATTCAAAATAGTTATTTACAATTTTTCTCTGCTCATCCAGAGTTGCCCATATTCTATCTAGATATTAATGGCATAGATTTTATAAAAAATGAAAAAGATTATTTAGATATTAAAGAGAAAATTAATTCATTTGTTAAATAAAATTAATAAAATGAGCATCCAACTCTACTATACCTACTCACAAAATATTAATTTCTGCTAATTAATTATATTCAATTAATAAATTAACAAGTTTGTAATATAGCTTTTAAAAGATGAACTACAAAAAAATTATTTTTGTTTATCAATGGCTTGATGGTACAATTTTGCAACTTCTTCCCAATTAATTACTTGAAACCAATTATCAATATATTCAGAACGTCTATTTTGATATTTTAGATAATATGCATGTTCCCATATATCAATAGCTAAGATAGGTATACCCTTGGTTGGAGCGATAGACATCAAAGGATTATCTTGATTAGGTGTATTGATAATTTGTAAATTTTTGTTTTCATCGACTATTAACCAGGTCCATCCACTACCGAATAGACTAAGTGCAGATTTTTTAAATTGTTCTTTAAAGCTATCGAAAGAACCAAAAGATTTATTGATAGCATTTTTAAGTTTTTTATCTGTTAGTGGTTTACCTTGAGGAGCCATTATATTCCAAAAAAATTGATGATTCCAATAGCCACCACCATTATTTCTAACTGCTGTAGGCAGCATCTCTACATTAGAAAATATTTCTTCGATGCTCATATTTTCAGCTTTAGTACCTTTTATACTATTAATAAAATTTTCATAATATGTTTTATGGTGTTTAGAATAGTGTATTTCCATAGTTTTAGCATCAATAAATGGCTCTAATGCATCATATGTATAAGGTAATGGCTTGAATTCGAAATTTTGTCCTATTAATCTACTAGATAATAGTATTGTAATGATAACAATTAATTTTTTCATAATTTTATATATTTTGTTATTACAAAATTAACATCAATTTAAAAATAAAACATAGTAAATGATAAAAATCAGTGATAAACAAAAAGTAATTAATTTTTTTTAATTCTTTGTAGGGAAAGATGAACACCATAAGCACTCAGAATAGCAAAAATAATGAAAATTATTTTAGTAGATAAAACTATTGAACTAAAATGAAGGATTTGCATATTTCTAGTATTCACAAGTAATATCAAGCTAGAGGCCAAAGCCATAGAGATAAATTGTCCAAAAAGCCTACTGAAGGCTAAAAACGAAGATGCGAATCCATAAGCATTTTTATTAATAGAGCTCATCACTGCATTAGTATTAGGAGATGAGAAAAGTGCAAAGCCAAACCCAAGTATAGCTAAAAGAATTGCTAAAATAAATATTGGAATAGTTTCATTAATAAGTAATCCAATTAAGAGTAAAGCTCCTGATATAATAGCCATGCCATATGAAGCTATTTTACCTGGATTATGTTTATCTGATAAATGACCAAAAAATGCAGAAAATAAAGCCATCATTAGTGGTTGGAAACTAAGAACTACACCAGCTTGTATAGGTTTCATACCTCTTACATTCTGTAAATATATACTTAATATGTAGCTAATGGCAAAGGTAGTCGCATAATTTATCAAAGCTGCTAAAATAGAATGTGTAAAAAATATATTGTTGCGAATAAATGGTATAGAGATAAACGGTTGTGGATGCTGCAATTCATATATTATGAAACCATAGCCAAATAAAAAGCTAATAGCAATAGCTATTAATGAGTTCCAATTCAACCATTCTAAGGCTAATACAATACCAATAACTACTACCACAAAAAGGCTATAACCATAAAAATCGAACTTGCTTTTTTCTTCGTTTTTCCATTCAGTTTTTACACCAAAGGATATAATTATTAATGCTAATATTGTAAAAAAGAAATTAAATAAAAATAAACTCTTCCATCCAAAATATTGAGTTAGAATGCCACCTAATAAAGGGGCCAATAATAACCCAACATAAGTAAATGTAGTTTGTATGCCTAAAACAAACCCCCGTCTATTGGTGTCAAAAGCCGATGCGATGAGTGCTGGAGCAGATGCCATAATCATCGAGCTTCCCAATCCTTGTAAAAATCTAAATATTACTAATAAATAAAAATTGTGTAAAAAAATTATTAGTAAAGATATAGCTCCAAAGACTATATTACCAATTAAAAAAATTTTTCTTCTGCCAAAATTATCTGCTAACCACCCAGATAATAATAAACCAATAGCAGATGCCAAAAGGAAGGATTTTGTTATCCATGCTACTTTGTCGACTCCTATGCCATATTCTATGTCTATCACTGGCATAGCGATATTTAGTGATGAAGACATAAAACTATTAAAAAATGAACCAATTACAATCGATATTAGCAACCATCTATTTTCTTTAAGTTTCATTTGAATAATGTTTTGGTAGTATTAAATTATGATAGCAAAATTATTTAAAAAAATCATAAGTGATTATCTTATGATAAATATTATTTGAAATAATTATTATGAAAAGCAAAAAACTATTTCCAAGTAAGGGAATAGATCAATGTGTCAATGTCAATTTTTAAAAAATCTATTATTGGTTTTAGAGAATCATTATTAGGAATATTATTAAAATAAAGAGCTACACGTAAATAATGTTTAGAAGAATCTGTTACAAAAAATTGAATGGGAGAAGCAACCTCACTACCTTGAATATCATATAAGATGCCATAAACTTTATGCTCTGGCACATTAATCTCTATCTCCTGAATATTTGAACTTTTAGGAATATGTTTTATAACAAATGTACGTGAATCTTCCCGCAAATCTGGTAAATCATTTTTTATTTCTTTATATGTAAAATAAAGATATGCATTAAAACTTGGTATAGATAAGTTAAACCAAAATTTAGCATCTTCTTCTTTACTTTTGCCATTATAAGGTACCAATTTAGTATATACTGGATATTTAAACTTAAATGGATAAATAGTGTCTAACAAAACATATTGTTTTTGTGGTAAATCTACTCTCATATATCCGAATGGCTTGGGTGTAGGCACTGGTTCCTCTCGCAGACAACTAAAAAATATTATTATACAACTAATAATAATCAAATAGAAATAATTTTTAAAATTAATCATTATCATCTTGTTTTGTTGGTAAAAGTTCTACACGTACTACTTTTATTCTACGCTCATCTATAGACAATATTTTAAATTTACAATTTTTATAAAAAACTTCTTCATTTTTTTGAGGGAATTTACCTAAAAGAGTTAATATGACACCAGCTACAGTCTCTATTTGGTCTTCAAATTCTTCGAAATAATCTTCATCGCAGTGAATTAATTTAATAAAATCATTAAGACTAATGCGAGCATCAACCAGATATGTATTATCATCAATTTTTTTAGTAAAGATTTCATCAGCATCATTATCATGTTCATCTTGTATTTCGCCTACTATCTCCTCGAGTAAATCTTCTAGAGTAACTATACCAGAAGTACCACCATACTCATCTACTACTATTGCAATATGAATACGATTTTTTTGAAATTCTTTAAGAAGATTACTTGCGAGCATATTCTCAGGAATGAAAAATGGACTACGTATGTGATTTTGCCAATAAAAATCTTCTTTAGCATTAGTCATGTATGGTAATAAATCTTTTATGTATAGCACTCCTTTTATATTATCAATGTCTTTTTCATAAACTGGATAACGAGAATATTCATATTCTACAATTAAATCTATAATTTCCTTAAAACTTGATTCAATGGGAATAGCCACTACATCTACACGAGGCTTCATTATTTCTTTAACTTCTATCTCACTCAAGTTTATTACACCTCTTAATAAAACAGATGTCGTAGGTGTATTTATTGACTCATTATTTATCGATATTTGTATCGCCTCTGTCAGCTCATCTATAGTTACCTCTTCTTTTTTAGCAAATCTATGAGAAAATACTTTTTTTAATATTGGGAAAATATTTATTAAATACTTATTAATTGCTATAAATGGTATAAATATCCACAAGAAATATTTAATTATTTTTTGAGTATCTACATATTTTATTATAAAAAAAGAAATCCATTCAGCAAATATATAGTCTATAAATATGACAATTAGAAATGCTAATAACAAAATAATTATTAAGTTAAAAAAAGTTAAATAATTAATTAAAAACAGCCACAAAAGAATTGTTTGTGAAATAATAATTAATATTCTAAATATAAACCAAGTAAATAAAGGGGATTCTGGCTGCTCGATAAAATTTTTAATATAAAATTCTATGACATTTTTGGGTTTTTGATTATTATCTGAATAATTGCTGGGAACTTGAAAAAATGAATATTCTAATAATGATATAATAAAATATATTAAAGTTGTTAGAGAAAACAATATTGCAAATAATATTCCCGAGATAAGCGGTATATCTTCCATTATGATAAACAATTATTTAAATTTATTAGAATGGTAAATCATCACTAGGTTCGAAATTATCATCTGCCTCAAGATCATTATTAATAGGAATATTATTGTATGGCTGATTAGTAGGAAAAGATTCTGAAGTGAATTTATCATCTTTACTAGATAACATTATTACATTATCGGCTACTACTTCATAACCTCTTCTTTGATTATTTTGATTATCAGTAAATTCATATGAACGGAATTTCCCCTCTATATAAACTGGCATACCTTTTTTGACATATTTTTCTACGATTTCAGCTAGTTTACCCCAAGCAGATACATTAAACCATTCAGTATTATCAGCATTATCTCTACGCATAGTACTCACACCTACACTAAAAGATATTTTTTTATTATCTGGATTATCAACCTTAATCTCTGGATCTCTGCCTACATAACCTATTAATAAAACTTTATTTAATCCTAACATTTTAATTATTTTTTTCAAAATTAAATAAATTATTTTATATATGATAAATATTAATAATTATCCAAAAATAAATGATAAAATTAAGATTTCAATCACAAACAGGGCATTAGGAGTAGACACATCATTTATGTTTAAATTTAAGTATTAAATAAATTTATTAATTTTGCCCAAAATATAATTTTATGGAATATACAGCAGAAAACATAGCAGCAATACTTGCTCTGACCAAGGAAGGTAAGCGTGAATTCCTAGATAACCTCTATGGGTTCCTCAATAGTAATAGATTGACAGCATTAGACTATCAAAGAATAAAGATTCTATCTACTGCTCCCATTTGTCCACGATGCAGATGTGAATATGTTACTAAAGCAGGTGTTCACAATGGTAGACAAGTATATAAATGCAAAAATTGTAAATATCAATTTCGAGAAACCGCTAAATCACTTGTCTATTATTCACATAAATACTATCTTTTAGTGGATTACATAAAATGCATGTTAGAAGGTAAAAGTCTCAGAGCTTGTGCTAGTGAAGTTGGCATTAGTCTACCCACAAGTTTCAGATGGAGGCACAAAATTCTCTCTGCTATACAAGGATTAGAGGGAGGAATAAACTTCTCTGGCATAACAGAAGCAGACGAACTGTTGCTGCAATATTCAGAAAAAGGACGCAGGTACAAAAGTCCAGAAGAAAAAGAGCAAGCTATAAAAACAATTCATCCTAATGTAGCTGTATTAGTGATGACTGACAGAGAGGGTAATTTACTTTTCAAACACACAGGAGAAAATAAGGTTCATAACAGTCAGATAAAGGAAGAGTTGAAACGTAGAGTATCTGAGAACAATTTAATATGTTTTAAGCCTAACGATGAGTTCAAGCAAGCAGTGATGGAATCACCAAGCAAAAAGGTAATAGTGAGACGTAAAACCAAAGGTTTAGCAATTTACAGTGTAAATGTGGCAGAGAAAAAGATTACTAATTTTTTAGTTTGGATGATGAGATTTAGAGGAGTGGCTACAAAGTATTTACAGAACTATCTAATGTGGTTTGTTGTAATGAATAAGTACTTAAAAGATAAGGTAGAATCAGATATTGGAAGACTATTAAACTTGTCATCGCACGATAGATGGGCGTGGGAGCGGTATTTTAGATTGATAAAATTGAAATATTGATATAATACTTAATTTTAAACAAAAAATTGTTATTACTTCCTTCCCTTTTTGCAACTTTAAAATAGGCTACATTCATCTCCTCTTTTTATATTCATTAAAGCTAATTTTCTAATTCTTCATTTTTATTTATTTATATTCCAAAGTAGTTTATCATTTTTTGATTTATTAAAAAATTTTTTATTATATTTGTAAAAAACATTCAAAAATATGAAAACAATTAAATTTTTGTTAATTTTAGTAGTTTCCTTTATATTTATGGGCAATGTAAATGCACAAACAAACCTAGCTGCTTGGCATTTTGATGTGTTAGCAGCTGCTCCTAATACTCCTAAAATTATCCAAGCTGATTATGGACTTCAATCAAACAGTGCTACTATTTATTTAGACGGTACTCATGGATCATCAGATTGGACTTCTTCTACAACAAACCCAGAATTAACTTCTTTTAGTGGTAGTACTACAAATGATCAACGTCCTAGTCCTAATGCCGGTCAATCTTTAGCATTAGCTAATTCAAGTGCTAATGGTAAAGGTTTAGTATTTGCTCTATCAACTGAAAATTATGAAAATATAAAAATTTCTTATGCTTATAGGGCTACTAGTGCTGGTTTTAAAATTCATAGATGGTTCTACAGCATCAACGGTACAGATTTTATTATAATTGATAGTGTATCTATTACTAGAGATGCAAGTTGGCATACATTAAATATCGATTTTAGTAATATTGCAGCTATAGAAGATCTAAGTTCACTTTTATTAAAAGTAGTAGTAGATTCTGCTAGCTCTGCAAGTGGAAACAATAGAATAGATAATTTTTATATAACTGGAGAAGAAATTACCCCTACAGATACGATCCCCCCTACACTGATATCGGCAGAAGCTATAAGCGATAATCAAGCAAAAATAGCATTCTCAGAGCCAGTAGATGCTACAGCTGAGAATGTAAATAATTATTCAATTACTCTTGGAGTGAGTTCTGCAGTTAGATTGACTGGGTTAGATTCTGTGCTTATCACCTTTACTCAACCATTAGTGCCAAATACTGAATATCAGCTTTGTGCTAGTGGCATCCAAGATTTAGCTGGCAATGCTATGACATCATCACAATGTGATAACATAGAATGGATAACTACACAACCACAAGATACTATCCCACCACAACCATTAAATGCATGGTTAGAGAATTTAAGTGAAGTAAAAGTGTCCTTCAATGAGCCAGTAGATGCTAGTGCAGAAAATATTGCTAACTATACAGGTATAAATGTAGCTACTGCTACTAGAAATACCACATTAGATACTGTAACTTTGACACTTTCTACACCTATACCTAATGCTACTCCTACTACTATGTACGTGAGCAATATCAGTGATACCGCTGGTAATGTGAATACCAATGTTTATGAATTTACTTTATTTATGGATACAGTTGCGCATACTCCTAATTGGGTAATCACTGAGATAATGTACAATCCTCCTGAAAGTGGCATTGATAGTTTAGAGTTTATTGAAATAATGAACAATACTGCATTTATGATGAATTTTAAAAATTATACTTTAAAATATGGTACAACTTCTTTTACTTTTTCTGAGGATATTAATGTGAATCCTTATGGATATGTTTTAGTCGCTCCAGTGGCTAATAAAGCTAGTGCTTTTTA
>OFEK01000199.1_pt1 | contig 81383 bp, 56 predicted proteins | sample 1521131 | NCBI WGS metagenome assembly OFEK01 (sample SAMN05720209, study PRJEB24109) | activated sludge metagenome | isolation source: Anaerobic digester | place: China | collected 2015-12-16 | reverse complement strand
CGGCATCGCCGGGCTGAAGAGGACGGAGCAGAAGGCGCGGTGTGTTGATCGGAAGCATGCAGGACGAACATGAATGATGATGGTACGGAAGGCAATCTACGCCCGCGCCCTCGGCTGTGCAACGCGTGCAAGCAATTTGGCGCAGCCCGTGCCGCGCAGGACTGTGGAGCACGCGGGGAGTGCGGAGCGGGTATCACTCCTCCGTCACGGCAGCGCTGGCCGGCAGCAGTATGGTTACCTCCGTGCCGCGTCCCTCCACACTGTCGATGGAAATACTGCCGTCCATGTCGGTGATTATTTTGCGCACGATGGCGAGGCCGAGTCCCATGCCTTCGGTTTTCGTGCTGAAATTCGGTTCGAAGATGCGTGGAAGCAGTGAGGCGGGGATTCCGATGCCGGTATCCGTTATCGTGATTCTCAGCACCGCGCCTTCGCGACGAGCCGTCACATCGATGCCGCCCTCCGTATGCATGGCCTGCACGGCATTGCGCAGCACATTAGTCATGGCGCGGGCGAATTCCTCGCGATCGCCACGCACCAGTGGAAGGGACTCGTCGATGCGCACGTCGAAACGGATGTGTTCGTGCGTGCGGAAGAGCTCCACGGTTTCGCGCAGCGCATCGGCCACGTCCACGTCGGTCATCATGCGCCGCGGCATGCGGCCGAAGCGGGAAAACTCATCGCTGATGCGTGAGAGGCTGTCGATCTGATCGATCAGTGTGCGCGTCACCTTCTCGATAATTTCCCCGATATTGGCGGCGCCGTCGCGCCAGGCACGCTGCAAATGCTGGGCCGACAGCTTCATCGGCGTAAGGGGATTGCGAATTTCATGCGCCACTTGACGCGCCATTTCCTTCCATGCGAGTTCGCGCTCGGCCGCGGCCAGTTCCTGCTTGCTCTCGCGCAAACGTCGCGTCATGGTGTTGAAGGCGGTCATCAAATCTACGATCTCCGCGGTACCGTGCACGCGCACTGTGCGATCGAGATTCCCCGCAGTGATGTCCTGCGTGGCGCGCAGGAACTCGTGCAAGGGACGCGAAATCTGCCGTGCCAGCACTTCGCTCAGCAACAGCACGATAACGGCCATCAGGGTGATCCAGAGAAACACCGCCGCGGAAGCGCGGATGTACACTTCTTCGGCGCGGTTGCGCTCGAACAGCGTCGGCGTGGAGATCATGGCTTTCACCAGACCATCGGCACCGCGCAGTGCGCGATACCCCACGTAGTAGGAAAATTCGCCGATTTGCTCGGTGGCCACATGCAGGTCGCGGCCACGGAGGACAATCTCATCCCACGCCTCCGGATTCAATCTGCTGTTGAGCAAACCGGTGCGGTACAATTCGGGCTTGCTTGTGGCAATCAAATCCGCTCCGGCATACACATTCACATCCTTGCCGCTGCGCAGCCGCGCGTCCTGACACAGAGCGTCGGTGATCGACGCGGCGGGGTCGGTGTAGGCGGACGCGGGCAACATGGTGGCAAGATTCGAGCGCAGGACGTCCAGGTTGTCGGTCACCTGTTGCATCATGTCATTGCGCGTGGTGTCCATGATGAAATCCCGGCCCGCAACCCAGATCAGCAGCAGCGGAATAGCGGCCACGGCCAGCAAGGCGAATTGCAGCTTACGTGCGAAGGTCAAGCGCGGCCGTGCGCGAAAGCGTCCGGCAAGCACCGCGATAAGGATCAGGAGCGCGGTACTCCACATGGCGAAGATCAAGGCGATGCGCAGCCAGCGGTACGCGGCCAGCACCAGCTCTGAACTACCTCGAGAGATGGCAAGGACTTCACCGGGATCGCTGCCGGCGATGAAATACGTGTGCAGGGCGCTGCCCTTGACAGACAACGTCCCCCAAATGCCATTGCCACCATCGGAGGGCACGCGCCGCGCTTCGATGGGCAAGGGCATGCCCCGTTCGAGCCGAGGCTCCGACGTCTGCCGCAACCGTCCCGCGTGGAAACGGCTGATGATGAAGCGGTCCTCGGGGGCGAGACTGCGTGTGGTAGGCGTGCTGCGCAGCAAATCCACCGCGTTGTGCGTGATTTGCAGGGGATCGAGCGCTTCGAGTACCACCACGGCGAACAGCGGGCGTCCGCTGCCCGGCACATCGATGTAGCCCTTGTAGTAGCGCTTCTCGCGGTCGTCGAGCTGGCGGTACACCGATTGCACAATGCCTTCTGTTTTTTCCATGGTGGTGGACAGCGTGTGCATGGAAAGCAGGAAAGGATCATTGCCGACAGCGAAGCGCGACACCACGGCTCCCGTGCTGTCGATGAGCATGATGGCGGAGTTGTTCTGCAAACGGCTCAGCGGCGATACCGACCAGAGTCGGAACGCCGTGCCGTATTCGCTTTCGCCTCCCACGGCTTCCATATCCTCGGTGCCGCTGCGTGCGATGACCTGCAGCGTCTGCTCCATCAGCACATGCGACCAGCCATCCACGGGACGCGACAGGTCGATGGCTATCGCCTCGATTTCGGCCGAGCGCTTTTTTTCCATGGCGATGCCGAACATCGCCACGCACACCAGCGTGCCGATGGTGGTGGCAAAAATGATCGGCGCGGAGAGATTGGTCGATCTCTCACGAATCAGCGGCAGACGCACATGCAGCGGTACGGCGAGAAGCAGCGCCAGTACGACGTAGGTCCAGACGGGGAGCAAGGGGTCGGCGCTCACGAGCAGGAATCCGATCACGCCCAGACTGATCATTACCGGATGCATGCGATGCATGCCGCGCATCTGGGCGAACACCTGCTGCGAGCGCTTTGCGATCAGGTACAACGCCAACAGCGCGAATCCGAAGGCCAAGGTCAGCAGCCACGCGTTGATCAGCATCAACGAGTAGGCCGTATCGTCGAACAGCGCGCCAACATCGTCATAGTTGAACGAGGAATCCACCACCATACCGCGTAACACCGCAGCGCTCGCGCGCAGTATCAACGGCAAGGCCAGCGATACCAGCAGCAATCCCAGCACGGCCGGTATGCTGCCCATCGGACGCTCGCGGTCGCGCAACACGCGGATGTACGCGAAGCCCACGATCACACAGAGCAGCAACATGGACAGCAGCAACTCGGCCGGCGAACCGGCAATGCCTCCCGCGAAGGAGGACGCGTATGCGGACGGATCGGTCATGGATTCGGGGAACACATGACGGCCCACGCCGACGGAGAGAAAGACGTAGCGCCAGCCCGTGACATACACCGCGGCCAGGGTTACAGACAAGCTGGTCAGCGGGATGTGCAGAAACGCGGTGAGCACGGGGATGCCGGCAAGCAGCGCCAGCGCCAGTACGAGCGCGGCGAGTACGCGGTCGAATTGAAACGCCACCTGCTCGCGATAGGCCTCGCGCTCGGTGCCTTCGAAGGACAACACCGCCAGCGCTTCGCCCTCGGGCGCGATGCTCACGTACACGCGCTCCGAAGGCTTGCGTGTCAGCGGTAAGGGTTCTGCCCGTAAATCGATATCGAATTCCGCCGAGAGGCCTTCCACCAGGCCGTCGGCATCGAGAAAGCGGCGATTCACCGGCACGGTAACCGCGAGTGGAATGCCGGCCTCCAGTGTTCCGTGACGTACGCCGCTGGAATCCACCCACGGCAGGCGCACCATCAGCATCGTGTAGGGCGTGCCCTGCACCACATCCATCGTACGCGGCGACGTGCTGCCGTTCCCCGGCAAAGGTATGCCGCCGTAGGCGAGCAGTGCCCGCATGGTGTCGCGCAATTCAAACGCCAGCCCTGGCAGGCGTGCATCGTGCATGCGTTCGCGGAGCGACCGCGCCGCCATCGCGCGCGCTTCCATGCGCGTGGGTGCAACAGGCAAGGCCTCGAGCGCCGTGCTGTGCAGGCGGGAAATATTCGCGAGCATGCGCTCGGTGACAATACGCGCCTGCGTACTGTCGGCATCTTGCTTCAGCGCCGTCCAATCGCTGTCGATGGATGAGAGAAACCACGATCGCGCCAGTGCCACAAGCAGCAACAATACGGCAACCACCGCCACTGCGATGAGATATCTCCGCTGCACCATTCGTGGCGACCGTACGTTCATGTCCGGGCTACCTCTTTGCCACGGTGATCTGATTGATCACCCAGCGATTGTCCACACGGGCCAGCGAGAGGAACAGCTCTGCTATCGCTCGTCGACCGCGGCGTTCGTAGGCCAGCGGTCCGAAGCCGTAGGGACTGGCGATGGAGAAATTTCTGCTGCTGAAAGAAAAGCTGATGGGTGTGTGCGTGCTGAAGAAGGCGTGCAGTATCATGTACGCCTGATCGCCGCTGTAATAGCCGTTGATGCCGGTGAAGAGGTTGATGTACACCCGTCGACCGAGATGCTCGCGTAGAAAATCCGCACGACCGCCGGACAACGCGTCCTTGGCGCCCATGAGAATATCCCGCGCCTCGCGCTCCTGTTGCTGTGCTCCACCGGTGGAACTGTGAGAAGACGTGATGGCGTGTGCCTCGCACGTGAAGGGCAGGATGAGCAGCAGCAGCATGTGAAGGATGGGAACTCGCATGATGGCCAACATACTGGACAGGCGCCCGGAAATCAACCGGGCGCCCGTGTGTGTGCAAGGATGTTGCTGCGCGTTCATGGCGTCAACGCGAGCGCGTACGGCCGCCGCTTCCTTCATCCGCGCCGCGCGAGGAGGGAGCTGCGCTGCGCGATGGCGCAGGCGCCGGTCGTTCCCGACTCGGCTCCGGCGTCACGCGCGGCGACTCTGTCGCGGGCGGACGCGATACGCTTTCGCGAGGCCGCTCTTCGCGGGGCCGCTCGGTGTTACCCACGTCCATGCGGGGACGGGGCGCGGGCGTTTCGGCGGGCCGAGCCTGCTCTCGCGGACGTTCGATGCTGCTCCGTTCCGGTGCGCGATCTTCCCGCATGCTTCCGCCCGGTGCCGTGGTGGAGGGACGGTCGGCGTTGGAGGAGCGATCTCGGCGGCCTTCTTCCACCGTGCCACGCGAGCCGCTGTTGTTCGATGGATTCACGGGAGCGCTTTCGCGAATGCCGCCCGGTGCCGTGGTGGAGGGACGGTCGGCGTTGGTGGAGCGATCGCGGCGGCCTTCTTCCACCGTGCCACGCGAGCCACTGTTGTTCGAAGGATTCACGGGAGCGCTTTCGCGAATGCCGCCCGGTGCCGTGGTGGAGGGACGGTCGGCGTTGGTGGAGCGATCGCGGCGGCCTTCTTCCACCGTGCCACGCGAGCCACTGTTGTTCGAAGGATTCACGGGAGCGCTTTCGCGAATGCCGCCCGGTGCCGTGGTGGAGGGACGGTCGGCGTTGGTGGAGCGATCGCGGCGCCCTTCTTCCATGACGCCGGATTTCGGCCGATCGGTGCTGGAATTGCTCCCCGTGCGATTCTCGCGAATGCCGCTGTCCGAATTTCCGCGGTTCGTGCGGTCAATGCCACCACCGGTATCACGCGTGCGGGTGTCACCACTACCGCCCGTCACCGTTCCGCTTCTGTCGCGTGTGCTGCTACCGCCTCCCGAGGCATCGTTGCGGGAACGTGTTGCATCCATACGTTCGCGCGATGCCACGATGCGCTCGCGGTCGCGGTATTCGATGCGCGGATCCCGTGTGCGCTTCTCATGGGTATCGCTCACGCGCACTCTCGTGTAGGAACGCTCCCACGAGCGCCAGGTCGTGATGCGGTCCGGACGATACACCACATGCGTGTGCGGACGGATAATGGGACGGATGGGATGGTAGTTGTAGTAACCGAAGGCGCAGTCGGTGTAATGCGCATGCCGGTGCGGGTAATGACCACTGCGAATCACCACCGTCCAGAACGGCCCCGCATAGATGTAGCGCGTACGAACGGGATGGTAGCTGTACGACCACCAGTAGTCGTAGTCATGCGCCACCACGACATTGTATCGGCTGCAACTCGACTCGTAGGGATCGAAGCGCGCGGAGCGTCCGTGGCAATCGTAGCAGGCGTAGCGGGGATACCAGACGCGCCCACCCACGAAGTACGACACGGTGTTCACCGCGGCGATATCGCGGTCGTTGATCAAATGCGCGTTGATGCTGTTGATCGCAAGGAAGGGATCGCCGGTGATCGCCGGCACCCCGGCGTGCCAACGTCCGTTCCGCGAGCCGTACATGAAGCCGTCCGGATTGCGCGTGGCCACGGCGTGGAGATACTCGACACCGCGCGGTCCGGTCACGCGCAGACGACCGCTGTCGTAATACTCCGGCAAACGATACGTCACGCCGCCGTACACGAAGCCGTCGTCGGGATATTCCGGGAAGATGATACGCACGTCTCCATCGGTGCCAATGGCGTAAATGGTGACGAAGCAATCATCCGATGCCCGGAAGTGAAGGGTGAGAGCGTCGCCTGGATAGTACACAGCATCCTGCAGGCGGTCGGTCCAGAGATCCACCTCCAGACCATTGTCCCTGCTCGGTACCGGTGCGACTGCCACCATCGAGCTGCATGCCGTGGTCGCGAGTAAGGTGGGTAGCAGGGCGAGTACTGTCGCGATGGTGATGAGTATGCGTTTCATGACCTGCCTCCGGTGAACTTGCGTTGGGAAATTCGGGATGAAAACGTTGCCGCGATGCCGGGTGTCGGAGAGCATTCCTGCCGTCACCGCGCCGACGCCTCGTGACGGCTGCCATGGCGATTGCGCTTCGACAGCGAACGGTCCTGCCTGTGAGCCAATTCACGGTTGCCAGCGACGAGCTGATACGCCCAGTCGAATCGTACACCGCTGCCGTTCACATCCACGATGCGCACTTTCGCGAAATGATTGTCGAAGGTGCGGATGACGTACGTGTGTCCACGCACGGCCAGCGCGTCGCCGGTGGGGTTCCATCCACTGAGCGGAGCGGCGGTGATCTCATCGAGATTTTCCGTGTACCCCATGTCCTGAATGTCGCTGTCGTCCCACACCACCAGATAGGGCACGCCGTCCTGTGTGATTTCGAAAAAGAGATCGGTCTCGTCGGTGTCGTAGTGCAAAATGCTGTAGCGAGAAAAATCGTAGCCGGCGAGCATGGGATCGACCAGGCGATTGCGCAGCGTCACATTGCGTCCTTCGGGTCGCGGTGTGTCATACACCACATCCGTACTCAGTTCGCTTTCATTCCCGCTGTGATCGTAAGCGGTGACCGCATAGTAGTAGGTCGATCCATTCGCGGCGCCACGATCCACGAAGCTGGCCGTGCGCGAGCTTCCAATCAATTCATATTTCCCGTCATAACGGCTGCTCACATACACGTTGTATCCGGCCAGATCCGGCTCGGGATTTTCAATCCACTTCAACTCCACGGCGTTGTCGAGTGAAATGGATATAATGCCCGCCGGAGGGAAAGGTGCGTTGAGATCGTCGTACACGATGCGCTCGCAGTCGTCGTCGCAGGCCATGGTGATGAACAGCAGCGGGAGGATGAGAATGGTGGCGTACATGTGCTTCATGACAGTGCTCCTTGATGTGCATGTATCTGCCTGCAAGGGCTGTGCCAATGTGAAAACCTTCGAATTCGCTCGAATTTCGGCTATCTCAGCGACATCCGACTGCGTACTGTTCACAAAAGTGAACACAAGGCCGTCGCTTCCCGGCTGTTGCAATCCGCACGGCCACGCAAGCGGATGCTGTTGGAGGAGTATGGAATGACGTTGTCCCTGCTGCGATTTCGAATTCCGTTCTTTCCTGCCAACCGCGCCGTGCATAGATTGCAGAACGGATCATTTACAAGGACAACGTATGGCTGCTGCTTTGGAAACGTATTTCGCTCCCGCATGGCGTGTAGCCGATGAGGCCGTACAGCGATTGCATGAGGAGTTGTTGAAGGAATCCCTGCTGGTGGAAATGCTCGAGGCATTTCCCTCGCCGGTGGCGGTGATCAATCGTGAGCGGCAAATTGTGCTGTACAACAAACGCTTTGCGGAGGCGGCGCCACTGGGAGCGGATGACCGCATGCTCGGCCTGCGTCTCGGTGAATCCGTGGGCTGTGAAGCCAGCGCCGAGGCTCCCTCGGGCTGTGGCACCGGCAAGGCCTGCCGGCTGTGCGGGGCCGTGGTCGCCATGCTGCACGCGCAGGGCGGCACACCCTCGCTGCAGGAATGCCGCATCACCGCACAGGACGGCGAGCAAAGCACCGCGTTGGATTTTCGTGTCATGGCCGCCCCGATCACAGTGCGTGGACATGAAGTGACCATAGTGTCCGTGGCCGACATCAGCGACGAGAAAAGACGCTCGGTGCTCGAACGCATGTTTTTCCACGACGTGCTCAACACCGCTGGTGGGGTGAAGTCCATTGCGGATCTGTTCCGTTTGGTTGAACCCGACACCCATGAGGAGCTGATCGACGATCTTGGTTCTCTTTCGGAGCAACTGGTCGAGGAAATACGCATGCAACGCGATTTGCTCGCGGCCGAACGCGGCGACCTGCTCGTCACGCTTCAGCCCCTGGCGCCTGGCGACATCGTGCGGCATGTGGTGGCGCTGTACAGATTTCATCGCGTCGCCCAGGGCAAGGATATCGCGGAACGCATAGCCGACGGACTTCCCTTGTGGAACAGCGAGCCCGTGCTGCTTGCGCGCGTGCTCGGCAATCTCGTGAAAAACGCGCTCGAGGCCAGTGTGGACGGTGATGTCGTCACCGTGTCCTGCGAACAGGATGGCGATGTCCTGTGTTTCGCAGTACACAATCCCGCCGTTATTCCCGAACATATCGCGCTGCAATTGTTCAAGCGCTCTTTCAGTACCAAAGGCAGCGGGCGCGGCATCGGCACATACAGCGCCCGCCTCCTCACGGAGAAATATCTCGGCGGATCCATTTCCATGCGAAGCGAGGCGGGTTCGGGAACAGTGTTTCAGCTGCGTTTCCCGCTCGCGTGAACGGGGCACAGGTGCGGTGAACACGGGGATTCCCGTTCCGCAGTGGTGCCGGACATTATTGGACGATACGGAGTCATCATGACGTACGAGCAATTGCGACAACGCATACTCGACCTGGACGGTCGGCCGTTGACATTGAACGATCAGGAAGTGGATGCCTTGAGCGACGCGACCATCGCGCGTATTCAGGAGGAGTTCGCCGCTTCGATACTGCTTGAGCTTCCACCGAGGGAACGCGCCTTCATGGAATGGCTGCGGTCCGAGGATGCGCAGGTGTACAACGACCTCTGGAGCGATGACGAGGACTTGCTGGTATCCCTGCTGCATCTCCCTGCGCTGCAACGCGCTGGCGAAGGATTCCCGATTTGCGAGTTGGAATCCGCGCCCAACTATTATTTCACCAAACGTCACATTCTCAAAGACGGCGTCGATGCCATGCCCGCGATACTCGATCGTGCCGAGCGCGGTGAACAGCTTTCCGTCGGCGAGGGCTTGATGTTCGAAGTGCTGAAACGACCGTTGGACCTCTGGCATTTCTGCTATCGATACGGTGTGCCTGTGGACATGGGAAAACACGTCGTTGCCGATCTCGTCGCACGCGGATGGTTGGTCCACCTCGTACAGCGCGAGGATCTCGCGAAATATCTCGACGATTGAACGCGGTGGTGAAATGTGCTAATTTCCCACTCGACCTGAACTGAACGTACGCTCCGGCATCACGCCCATTACCGAGTATTAGGAGGATTCCCATGAAGAGAAGTGCTTCTGTCGTTCTCTCGTTGCTCTTCTGTTGTTTCGTGACCGCGAACACTATGATCGCGCAGTACTCCGCTGTGGATCCGTTGCCCGCGGCCGCGCTGCACGGGGCACGCACGCCAGTCGCCGCCGCGCCAATGGACATCAAGGGGCAGTGGTACACCTTGGCGGATTATCCCGTGGTGATCGGATACAACACCGCCGCGTATCTCAATGGGGCAGTGTACAGCTTCAGCGGACTGACGACGGACAATCTCCCGCATGACGGGGCGTACAAGCTCGACATCGCCAGCAACACCTGGACGCGTGTTGCGACGCTCCCGGCTCCGAGGCCGCTGGCCATGGCGGAAGTGGTGAATGGCAAGATCTACATTGTCGGCGGATACAACGTCACCACCGCTTTCGAGACGTATCGGACGGTTCTGGAATTCGATCCCGCCACTTCCACATTCACAGAGAAAGCAGCCATGCCCGTTGCCGTGTTCGGTGCGGCCAGTTTTGTTCATCAGGGAAAAATCTGGGTGCTCGGTGGCGGTACGACGAGTTTTCAGGCGCAGACCGATGTGATTCAGATCTACGATCCGGCCACCGACACGTGGACGCAATCAGTGTCGCGCATCCCCGCGGCACTGCGCTCCTTCGACGCGGCGGTGGTGAAAGGCTTCGCCTATATTCTCGGTGGCTATCAGGTGGCCGGGGGGCAGGGACGTTTCTATGGATACTTCCACAAGGGCGAAATCAACGGCGACCAGATCACCTGGACGCAGTTGCAGGACTTTCCCGGTGGCGCCATCATGCGGCATTCCATGGGCACCGATGGGAACATTCTGTACGTCACGGGTGGCGTGACGGCGACGAGTTTACAGGCAAATATCAATTCACCACTCACCTGGGCGTACAATCCTCTGGTGAATGGTTGGCGGAATGAAGTGCTCAAGCCGGTTCCATCCTCCTATTCCAGCCAGATGCTCTACGATGGCAGTGGTCGTCTGTACGTGGTGGGTGGTCAGGTGGGTGCGCTGAACGCATTGCAACTCGGTAAACCAGTCGAGGCCTACGATATCAACGCCGCCACCAAACCCAACGCCGTGCTGTCAAGTACAGGCACGAGCGTGTGGGTGAAACGTGCCAATCAGTACAACAACGCCTTCACACTTGGCAATACGGGCGGCCTTGCGATGAACTGGTCGGCAGCCGTCGCTCCAAACGCGGCGAGCTGGCTTACATTGACCGGCACCACGTCGGGAAAACTCGATCCCGCGTATCAGATCACACTCACCATGACCATCGACCCCCGCAATCTCAACGAAGGATTGCATACCGGCGTGATCACCATCACCACCGACGATGCCGACCATCCATCCCTCACCTACACGTTGGAATTGAACGTGCAGGAGAAGGACGTCACCGAGCCGATGAATGTGCTTGTGGAGGAATTCACCGGCACCTGGTGCCACTGGTGCCCCGACGCTGCCGATACGCTCACGGCGTTGAAGAAAAAACTGGGTGACCGCATGGTGCGCACCGCGTGGCATGTTGGCAATCCCAGCATCATGGCCGATCCGATGGAACTCCCGATCTGGCCGGAGATGGAATCCTTCCTCGGCGTGACGCTGTACCCGAGCGCTGCGATCAATCGCCTTGCATGGGCAGGCGAGCGCGCCCTGCCGGTCGCGCCCACCACGTACAGCGCTCGGACGAATTTCGTTGCGGCGAATATCGGCGCTCCCGTGGGCATCACCATCAAGGACAAAGTGTACGACCGCGTCAGCAAGCGGCTGACGTTCAATGCGAGCGTGTTTTTCCATCAGGGGATGAGTGGCGATCTGCGACTCAATGCACTCATCACCGAGGAGGGCGTGAATCATCCGCAACTCCGCATCACCGTGAATGGCAATCAGCTCATCGACCCCTTCTATCACAAGGCGGTGGTGCGTGGCATCTATCCGAACGTGCTCGGACAGCCGGTGTCCGCGACGCAAACCTTTCTAACACAGACCAGCGTGGACGTACCCTTCGACATCACCTGTACGCATGCGGTGGATGACAGCGCGACTATCGTGCTGTACGTGCATCGTTTGGTGGACGGAAAGGTGGGTCCCGTGCAACAGAGTTACAGCGAGCGCCTGTTGGCCGGCCCGACCAGTGCGGAGCAACTTCCCGTTCCCGCGGCGTTCCGTTTGCATCAGAATTTCCCGAACCCCTTCAACCCCGCCACCAGCATCGGCTTCGACGTTCCGCAGCGCGCGCAAGTGACACTGCGTGTGCACGACGCGCTGGGCAGGGAACTGGGTACGATTGTGGACGGGGTACTGGAAGCGGGAACGCATACGGTGAACTTCGACGGTTCCAGGCTGCCTTCGGGACATTACCTGCTGAGCATGCACGCCGACGGAGTGCTGCTCACCAGGACCATGACCTTGCTGAAATAGTTCCGCCAACTCCGAAATGCGCACGGGCGCGGGTGACAATGCACTCGCGCCCGTGATGTTTTCCGGGGTGGATACCTGTTGGCCGTTTACTCTTCCCGCACAGTGCCGTAGGAGTAATCCGTGATATCGAAAATCACACCGTCGAGCCAGAGCAAGGTGCCATCGGAGGCGTGGATGCCAACCCCGCGCTCGTAAACATTTCTCAGCGACCCATCCTTGTGTTTGATGCGGTAGTGGATGGTGTAGGGTTTACGCGCTTCCACCCCGTCGCGTATGGCGTTCACCACGGTGATGACATCGGCGGGATGGACGATGCTCTTGTAGCTTCGGACGGCATTGTTCACAAATTCCGATGCAGGGTACCCGGACAATGCCTCGATTTGATCGCTGAGATATTCCATTGTCCAGAACGCATCGTTGGAGCAGCGGTACACCGCGCCCGGGATGTTTGCCACCAGGGTAGTGAAGCGGTCCTGGTTCCGCCGATAGTCGTTTTCCCGCCAGATCGCCTCGGCCACACGCTCCTGCAAATCGCGGCGGAGCCGGAGCAGCTCGGAGTCCCTTCCCTGCAATTGACTGATCAATTCCTCGTTCGCGTCTCTCAGACGCTGATTGCGCTCCTCGAGGGTTTTCACAAAATCCAGCAGTTCATCGTGCGTCATCATCGCCTCATGCAAATGTCGGGGCCATTGTTCATCAAAACTGGCAGGCCGGGATACAGCAAATCGAAATCAGGAGGGAACAACCCACACGTTGTCCCGCACCTCGAGCCGCACATCGTCAAGATACACCGCAACACCCGCTCCGCTGCCACGGAAATCCGTGACGATGTCCACATGTTGGGCGGAGCGGTTCAGGGCACCCACTGTGGCGAGTCGGTCGAGTTCCGCTTTCGCTTGCCCGTCGCTCTCATCATCCACATAACATTCGGGATAACTTGCCCCGATGGCAATGTGCAAGGTTCCGCCGACTTTTTCCACAAAAAGTGGATGTTTGAGCACGGTTTGTATGCCGGCGTTCATGCCCAGCGCCACTTCGCCAAGGCGGTGCGAGCCCTCGTCGGTTTCGATGATCTTCGCCAACGTGTCTCCGCCGGTTTCGGCAGAGTAATGGACGATGCGTCCTTTCTCGAAACGGAGGAAAATCCCCTGTATGGTTGTGCCGCTGTTGTACACGGGGAGATCGACGAAGATCTCGCCTTCGACGGTGTTCGCGTCGGGGCTGGTGAACACTTCGCCATCGGGGAAATTGCGCTTGCCGGTGCATTTGATCACGCGTTTCCCTCCGATGTTCATGCGCAGCTCATGCGTTGTCCCCGATGGGTGCTGCGTTTGAATGCGGATATTCGAGCTGTTTGACATCACCCGCCAGATATCGTCCTCGATACGGTCCAGCTCTTTCGGATCGTTGATCGAAGCCCGCACGATGACGTCGGTGTACTCTTCGAGCGTCATGCCTTCCAGATCCGCAAAACCCTGCGTGGGATAGAGCGTGAGCAGCCAGGGTTTGCCGAGGCGGATGCGCTTGTACGCTTCGTCGGCGCGCATGACGGCCATGGCGGTGAGCTCTGGCAGACCGGAGGACAGCGCGGGTTGTTCGGCTCCCAGAATTTCGATGTACTTCGTCATCGCTTCATAGCGCTGGCGATGCCATTCGGGGACGCGGGCGATTTGCTCTTCCGTGCCAAAGCGCGCGATGGAAGCCCCCCACACCTTGCCGCGATCGTTGTCGGGTGCGACAATGTTCACATCCGCGATGCCTCCCGCGGCAAAAATCTTGTCCTGTAGAATGGACATGAGCGGCCAGGTGATATGTTCACCTTTGATCATGATCACATCGTCGGCTTGAACTCCACCGAGGGCGTAATCGAGCAGATACCCGGCCCAGGTTTCCAGATCGTTGCGTGAAATGCGCGCGTGCTCCATGGAAATCTCCGATTGTATTGAATTTTTAATGTACAAAGGAAATTTACTGAGTACAACGGCGGCGAAATGCGCAGCAGCGGCGGGACAAGGCGAGCGCGGGAATACACTATCCAGGGAATCAGCCGAAGTTTCATCACTCCAGATGTACGTTTCCTCTGAACGCAAAATTTCCTATGTTCGCCCATGACCCTCAACTTCCCCCACATTCACCTCATTCTCAATCCCGCCTCGGGCAAGGGTCGCGGCGGACGACAGGCGCGGCGCATTCTCCGGCAACTCGCCGCGCTCGGCGTGCATGTGAAAGAATATGTGACCGGCGGGCGCGGGCACGCGACGGATATCGCCCGCCAATTGCCCGACGATAATCTGCCCCTGCTGGTGCTCGGAGGTGATGGCACCCTCAACGAAGTTGTCAACGGTCTCCGCGCCCGCTCTCATCCGGTGGCCGTCCTTCCCCTCGGTACGGGCAACGACTTCGCGCGTCTGATGAGTCTCCGCACCGTTGAGGATACACTGCACGCATTTGCCAGTGGAACAACCCGACGCGTGGATGCCGCGGTGATCGATGTGGTGGAAGAGGGCGGAGCGATTTTGCGACGCCGCTTCATCAACAGCATGGGCATCGGTTTCGATGCCGCCGTGGCTGTCGATGTGAGCCGGGCCTCCTTTGGCAGCGGCATCCTTCCCTACCTCCTTGCGGTGTTCCGCGTGCTTCGCCACTACGCTTCCGTCACCGCGACATTGGTGTACAACAACGAGGAGCAGAACTCCACGCTTTTCCTCGCCTGCATCGGCAACGGAACCACCAGCGGTGGTGGATTCAAATTGACGCCATTGGCCTCGCCCGACGATGGCCTGCTCGATCTCTGCCATGTGCGTCATGTCGGTACCCGCCGGGTGTTGCAGGTGCTTCCGCTCGCCTTGAACGGATCCCATCTCCGCGCGCCCGAAGTGCTCGCCGCCCGTGCGGCGCATTTCGACATCGAACTGGACGATCCGCTGCCCGTTCACTGCGACGGGGAAATTCTCACCGAGCGCGCCCGTCGGCTTATCGTCCACTGCCTGCAGCACGAGCACATCTTTTTCCACGCCTGATCGCAAGTGCCAATTTTCGCGTCCCAGTTGGACTTCGCCCATGTGTGTGCGGGAGCGATGCGGCGCCGAACAGATATGGTGTCGAGCACCGTTCTCAACTGTCGAATGCCGGTGTATTTCCGTATCTTCCAACGATATGCCAACGTTCACGTCACGGATGAGGTACCATGGATCTTCACGCCATTCAGACAGCGCTACGTGAGGCCGGCATCGACGGCTGGCTTTTCTACGATTTCCATAACCGCGACGCCATCGCTGCTCGCATACTCAAGATGGACACCAGCCGCTTCGCCTCCCGCCGCTGGTTCTACTACATCCCCGCAGAGGGTGAACCGCAGAAGCTGGTGCATCGCATCGAACCCTGGCGCTGCGACCACCTGCCCGGTGTCAAACATGTGTATTTGCCCTGGCCGCAATTGCGCGAATCGCTCCGCAGCATGCTTGGCGACGCGAAGACCATCGCCATGCAGTATTCACCGATGAACAACATCCCCTACGTCTCCATCGTCGACGCGGGGACGGTCGAACTGATCCGCAGCTTCGGCGTGGAGGTGGTGTCCAGCGGCGATCTCGTCGGGCGCTTCGAGGCGCACCTGTCCATGGAGGACTGGCGCAGTCATCAGGAAGCCGGCGCGATCATGCAGATGATCAAGGACGAAACCTTCCGCGAAGTGGCGCGCCGTATCGCTTCGGGACAACATCCGCGCGAGGTGGAAATCCAGCGCTTCATGCATGAGCTGATGCGCACCAACAACATGCACTGGGAGGATGGTCCCATTGTCGCGATCAACGAACATGCCGCCGATCCGCATTTCGAACCGACGGAAGAGAACAGCGTCGAGATGAAGGAAGGCGATCTGCTGCTGCTCGATCTCTGGGCCAAGAAAAATGAACCCGGGGCGATTTACTACGACATTACGTGGATGGGCTTCATCGGCACCGAGGTGCCCGAGCGCATCAGCACGATTTTCAATGTGGCGCGCGACGCGCGCAACGCGGGTCTCGACATGGTGCGCGAGCGTTTTGCTTCCGGCACGCCGCTCGCCGGCTGGGAAGTGGACGACGCCGTGCGCAAGGTGATTGTGGACGCGGGTTACGGCGAGTATTTCGTGCATCGCACCGGCCACAACATCGGGCTCGAAGTGCATGGCAACGGTGGACATATCGACAATCTCGAAACCATGGACGAGCGTCTGATTCTGCCGGGAACCTGCTTCAGTATCGAACCGGGCATTTACATGGAACATGAACGCCTCGGCTTCCGCACGGAGATCGATGTGTTCGTCACCGACGAGGGCTCGGTCGAAGTTGTCGGCGCGATTCAGGACAGCGTGATCCCGATACTCACGCTCGCGTGATTCCTCCCTGTGGCGGGACGGAGCATGCTTCGTCCCGCATCCCTACCTTCCAACTTTCATCACTGCCAGGACGGGGTTCCCCATGTACGTCTACATTTTCATCATTCTGGCGTACCTGCTCGCCTTGACCGCCTACAATTTTTATCAGGCAAAAAAGGTCAAGACACAGGATGATATGATGGTCGCCGGGCGCAGTCTCGGTGTCACGAAAATGGTGTTCACGCTCGTGTGCACCTGGATCGGTTCCGGCACGTTCATCGCAGGCGCGGAATACGCCTATCGTGCGGGCTGGAGTTCGATGTGGATGCCCGCCGGTGCCTGGGTGGGTATCATGGTGATTTACTTCCTGGCCGCGAAAATCCGCACCTTCGGGCAGTACACCATCGGCGACATTCTGGAGGAGCGTTACGGTAAATTCGCCCGCCTCTTCGGCGCCGTGGCCCTGGTGATCGCGTTCACCACCATCGTGTCCTATCAATTCCGTGCCGGGGGGTACATCCTCAATGTGATCACGGATGGAGCGATCAGCGTGGAGGTGGGGCAAGCCCTGGCCGCGGGCTTCGTGATACTGTTCACCGCCATCGGTGGAATGATTGCCGTTGCCCACACGGATTTGCCCAACGGCATCATTATCGTTCTCGCCTGCATCATTGCCGTTCCCTTCGTGGTGGCCACGGCCGGTGGCTTCGGCGCACCCGCCGAAGTACTGCCCGCCTCGCACATGTTGCTGGTCTCGCCCGAGTTCGGTCAGTATCCTTTCCTCAAGGCCTTCAGCTACTTCCTGGCCACCATGTTTCTGCTTCTGGGCGTACAGAGCATGTATCAGAAATTCTACAGTGCGCGCACTCCGGCCGATGCGAAGAAGGCGGTCGCGCTGTGGATCGTGGGCACCATCGTGGTCGAAACCGTCGTGGTGGTGATCGCCATTTACGCGTCGAGCTATTTCTGGGGCGATACCACGCTCGATCCGGCAGCCATCGTGTTGCATGCGGCGCGGAAAATGGTGCCCGCTCCCGTGGGCTTGCTGCTGCTGGCGGCTGCCGTGGTGGTGGTGATATCCACGGGCATGAACTATCTGCTCAGTCCGTCCACCAACATCATGCGCGACATCTATCAGCGCTTCATCAATCCGGATGCGCCGCAGGCACGCATGGTGGCCTTGCAAAAGGTGTTCATCGTTGTGATCGGTTTGGCCGCGTTCCTGATGATTTTCATACCCACGGCGATGAATCTTCAGATCTCCGTGCTCAAGTACGCCTACTTCGCCTACACCATGTATGGCGTGGCCATCACCCCGGCGGTGCTGGCCGCACTCGCCTGGAAGCGGGCCACAAAGCAGGGTGGTCTGGCGAGTATCGTCTCCGGCGCGTTCATGGCCATTGTGCTCGATCTGGTAATTCCGTACGGTTTCCCCCAACTGCTGGTGGACGGCGATCCCTGGGGCATCCCGAGCATCTATCCCGCATTGCTGGTGTCCATCGGTGCTCTGGTCATCGTGTCCTTGATGACACCCAAGCCCGATCCTTCGCTGCTGGCGAAACTTTTTCCCGAGAAAGCGTAAGCCCGAAGGTCGATGAAGCGCCGCTGCGCCGTCTCCGTATCAACGCGGCACGCGACGCCTCCTTCGACGCCATCAGCACAGCACAACGGAGTATCAGCATGGAAGCACTGTACGTATCCCCCAGTTCGGCGAAGAGTTTGTGGCAGGAATATCGGATCTACGCCGATCGCGTGGAGTTTCACACCCTGCTCGGCACCATGGCCGTGCCCTTCGACACCATCGAGGACGTGAATGTTCTTGATTCCGATGTAGGCGCGTTGTTACGCGGCGATATGCGTTTGAAGAATTTTCGCCCCGCGCTGAAACTGGATTGGGCCAATTTCGCGGAGCATGTGGTGTTGGATAAAAGCGAGGGGATGATTCACCGCGTGCTCTTCACGCCCGACGATCCTGCGGCCTTTGTCGCAGCTCTTCGCTCGGCCATGGAGCGCTGGCGCGAATCCACGACGCGCTAAGCTCGTGCAATAATGCAGGCGGCGGGAGGTGAGCACGTGACTCATCTCCCGCCGCTTCGATGTTTACGCGTGCACGTCAGTCCGGCGTTGACGGCACTTCCTTCGCAAGAAATGCCCGGGCCTTCACCAGCGCCTCGTCGATGTTCCCGCAGAGGTGTTCCTCCCCGATCAGATCCAGCAGTCCCGAGGCCTGCATCGCGACCATGGGCTGCGCGTGCGCGCCCGAGAGCAGGAAGAGCACGTCCTGCTTCCGCATGCGATGCACCACATCCTCGATGGCCTGCAAACCTGTGGCATCGATGGCAAAGACGTTGCGCATGCGGAGAATGAACACTCGCGGACGGCTGCGCAAATCGGACAGCGTTTCCTTGAATTGCTCGACAGCGCCAAAGAACAGCGAGCCCTGCACCTCGAACACCGTGACCTCGGCGGGCACATCGCGCTGGGCGATGTTGTAATCATCCGTCTCGTCCTCCTCGCGCTCACCCTCGTTGAAGCCGCGCGCGATGATCTGCATTTCCGTGGTATCGGACATGCGTTTCATGAACAGCAGCGCGGCCAGGCCGATGCCCACTTCGATGGCCACGGTGAGATCGATGAGTACGGTGAGAACGAAGGTCACCACGAGTACCAGCACGTCGCTTTTCGGACTGCGGAGCAGTTTGACGAAGGTGCGCCATTCGCTCATGTTGTAGGCCACGACCACGAGAATCGCCGCCAACGCGGGCATGGGGATCAGTGCCGCCCAACGGCCGAAGAATAACATGATGAGCAGAAGCACGGCCGAGTGGATCAACGCGGAAACAGGAGTTTTGCCTCCGTTGCGAATGTTCGTGGCGGTGCGTGCGATGGCTCCCGTGGCGGGAATGCCGCCGAACATCGGCGAGACGATGTTGCCCGCTCCCTGCGCGATGAGTTCCATGTTCGAGCGATGGCGGGTGCCCATCATGCCGTCGGCCACCACGGCGGAAAGCAACGACTCGATGGCTCCGAGTAAAGCGATGGTGAGCGCCGGCGAGAACATTTCGCGTACGAGATGCCACGACAACTCGGGCATCCGCGGCGCCGGCAAGCCCATGGGAACTTCGCCGAAGCGACTGCCGATGGTTTCAACCGGAATCTCGAACAATTGCACGGCCGCTGTTGTGACGATGATGGCAAGCAGCGATCCCGGCACTTTCGTCGTCACTTTCGGCCAGAGCACAATGATGAGTATCGCAATCACGGCGATGCCGATGGCGGAAGGGTTGGCGGTGTGCATGCTTCCGGCGAACACACCCCACTTTTCCATGAAATCCGCCGGTACCGCTCCGGTATCCAATCCGAGTAAATCGCGTACCTGCGATGACAAAATGATCAACGCAATGCCGCTGGTGAATCCCACGGTCAACGGATACGGGATGAATTTCAGCAAGGTACCCATGCGTGCCAGACCCATGCCGATGAGCAGGACGCCGGCAAGCAGGGTGGCTATGGCCAGGCCGTTGTAACCGTACTGCTGCACGATGCTGTATATCACAACGATGAATGCGCCGGTGGGTCCGCTGATCTGTACGCGGCTGCCGCCGAGCACAGCGATGACTGTGCCGGCGATAACGGCGGTGTACAGTCCTTGCTCGGGCTTCACACCCGATGCTATGGCAAAAGCTATGGCGAGTGGAAGGGCGACGACGGCGACAATGATGCCCGCGACGAGGTCGGAGACAAAAGTCTCCTTCCGATACCCCTCGCGGAATACTGTGAGAAGTTTGGGTTCGTATTTCTGTGCCATGATGCGATAGTCGGTGGCGATGTGTCCCGTGTCCCTCGGAGACTTCCTCCCTGGGGCAGCGCACAGGACGCAAGCACAAATGTCGCATTTGTCACATGCGCGTGCAAATCGGGAGGCGTACCGCGTGCCGGGTTCTCGTGGGGCGAAAAAAAACGGGCAAGGATGCTGTCCTTGCCCGTGCTTCAAAACCTTGTTTGGAATCAGAGAGCGCGCGAGACTTCGGCGAGCAGATTGGTGGAGAAGCTGTCCTTCTTGTCCCAGTACTTCACGAGGGCGGCGCAATGCTTGGCGACGCGGTCGGAATCATCGTATTTCGCGCGACGCTCGACGGCGAAGCGGCCAAGTTCGGAATCGAGGTGGAACAGCGTCAGTGCGGCAAGGATGCGGAATTCGGGTTTCACGTCGCTTTTCAGCGTCTCCATCATCGGCAGCACCGCGAAGGTCAGATCGTAGCTCGGCCAGGTTTTCTTGATGTCGATGAGCAACTGCATGGTGCCTGCGCGAACTTCAAGCGACGGGTGCTGCAGGTTTGCCATCACATTCTTCTCAATCAGTTCCTGCTGCTGCTTGCTCGGTGGTTCGGGATTCTGTCCCGCTGCGAGGAGTAAGGGACTGCCAACGAGGGCGAGGCACAGGGCGGCAACGTACATCAGTTTCTTCATCGTCGTATCTCCATGATCGGTGGTGTGTTTGCGTATCTGCCTCGGTGTACGGCGGCTTCGGGAGCATGTTTCGCGCGTTTCAAAAAATCTCATTTCACGTTTTATTCCGGCCGCGGGTTCCCGGCGTCGGTGGCGAGGAATTCCCGACCCTGCGGTGCGGGCGCGAATTCCATTCGGTTGTGGTCCCAGAAGCGGGCGATACGCGCGCAGTGACGTGCCACACGCTCGGATTCGTCGAATTCCGCCCGGCGCTCCACCGCGAAACGACCGGTGCGCGTGTTGAGATGGTACAGCGCAACGGCGGCGAGCATGCGCATTTCTTCGGTGGTGTCCTGCTTGAGAATGCGCATCACCGGTATCACGGCGAAATCGAGATCCACTTCGGGATGCCCGACGCGCAGGTCGATGAGGAGTTGCATGGTGTTGGCCTTGATGCCCGGAATGCGATGCTCGAGATTGCGGGAAATGACGCTGCGCAATCGGTCCACCTCGCTCGACGAGAATTGTACCGTCCGCTGTGCGGGCGCCGTGGCCAATGCGGTGTGTTTATCGCTGCCCGCGTGCGTGGGTCCTGACAACAACACGCACATGGCAAGTGAGGCAAGTAGCGCGTTCATGACCGTGCTCCAAATTTGATGGTAAATGCTGTGCAATGCTCTCTCGTACGAGGCGCGACTCGCCGGGTTGCACGTGGGCGGGCGATACGGGGATGGTACCGGAAAATTGCCCTGGCTGAATCAGGTTCAAAACCACAGGCGACTTAGGGTCAAAACCACAGATTGCACAGATTACACACAGATTAGCACAGATGGATCGTGGAAGTCCGCAAGGGGGAGGTTGGAAGGTGAAAAAGTGCAGTGCCCGGAACGCGATCCAAGCCAGTGCGCGAAACCGTCGCTCCCGCTTTTCTCTTTACCCCTCACTCTTTACCACAGCACAAGCAGTGCAAAGTGAAAAGTGAATAGCCCCGGCAGCGATGCGAATAGGTGCGCACATTCAGCGTTTCGTGGGCCGACCGATGCGGTATAATTGTTGCGACTTGCCCTCACTCACGGTGAAGAGGTCGCGGGTGTCGGCCGAGATGCACACGGCTTCTGCCTGCGGAAGCGCCGGCGCGGTGAGGGTGACGGGCGTGGCGGTGCTGAGAAGTTCCATCGGCGTGCGGGGAGCGGTCGCGGCGTATTCATGCAGGGCGGCGTAGGTGCGCAGCAACAGTACGCGTCCATCCGCCGAGTAATCCGCGGCGGTCACGAGCCGGAAAAAGGAAATGCTGTGCGGGACGTGGAAATCCCCCGCGCGCTCCAGCATGCGTGGGGAAGCCCCCGCCTTCCACGTGGCCCTGTACACGCCGCAACGCTCGTTGCCGGTTTTCTCCACGAGATAAAGCAACTCTCCTGCGGCGTCCACCGCGAGGGCTTCGCAATCCCGCGCGCCGTCGGGATAGGTCAGCGTCATGTGCTCTGCGGGAATGGTCAGCTCGCGTCCCGACCAGGAGCTGTCCACCACCGGCTCCACGATGCGGTACACCGTCACCGAGGAACGCGCGGCGCCGTTATCGCCGGTATCGCCGACGTAGAGATACGGCACCCCGTTTACCGTGGCCGAAGCGATATCCTCCCAGTCCTCGTTCACCGCGGAGGCCAACGTCACCACCGCCAGCACGCGTCCGCTGCTGTCCACGGCGAACAGGCGCGGTTCGTCGCCACTGTCGTTGTGCACCCAGAAGACATTCCCGCTGCGACGCGAAGCGGCGAGACCCGACACCTCCTTCAGTCTGTCATCCGCGAGTGTGCCGATGGCGCGCGGCGCCGAATGCACGGTGTCGCGAATCGGATGATCCAGCGTGTCCGCCGGCAGCGGGGACGCCGGGGCTTCTTCGCCGCAGGATGCGAGCGCGCCGACGAGTAGCACCAGCACGGGGATAAAGAAAAACGTGGAGTAAAGGCGTTGCCGCATGTTGGCTCCGGAGGAAATCACACACACGAAACTTACGCCATTCGCCGCCGTGAACATAGAGGGTGCAGTCAGCCGCGTGGTGTGCATCGACACGACGACGCTGGAATGAAGCAAAAATTGGAATTCGGACGGACTCTGGATATTTTTATTGAATTGCCACGGCATGGCATTCTCCCAATCGGCGCTGTTTCGGTCGGTGGAGGCGTGCCGTCCGGCGCTTGGAGCGTGAATGAAACGAACCCCTCTGACGATCATCTTCCTCATAGTCTTCATCGACCTGCTGGGCTTCGGTGTCGTCATCCCCATCATTCCTTCCTATGCCGAGCACGGTTTCGGTGCGAGCGATTTCACCATCGGTCTGCTTGTGGCCTCGTTTTCCTTCGCACAACTGGTGTTCACACCCGTCTGGGGTCGGCTTTCCGACCGCTACGGCCGTCGTCCCATTCTCCTGACAGGGTTGTTGCTTACGGTGGTGAGTTACCTGCTCTTCGGTCTGGCGCATTCCCTGCCGCTGCTGTTCATATCGCGGCTGCTGGGAGGCATCGGCGGTGGCAATATTTCAGCGGCGCAGGCCTATATCGCGGACGTGACGCGACCCGAGGAGCGTGCGAAAGGCATGGGCCTGATCGGCGCGGCCTTCGGCCTGGGTTTTGTGTTCGGTCCCTTCATGGGCGGTGTGCTGGTGGAATATGGTTACGAGATACCGGGCTTCGCCGCCGCCGCGCTCTCCACCATTGCTTTTGTGGTTGCCATCTTCGCCCTGCCCGAGTCTATGAAGAAGGAATCCGCGCGTCCAGCAAGCACGGCGGTGTCTTTCTCGATGGCGACGCTGCTCGATGCATTGAAGCGGCCGTACGTGGGGATGTTGCTGCTGATGTTCTTTCTCATGACTTTCGGTTACGCCAACATCTACGCGACTTTCCCGATGATTTCCACGCGGAAATTCGGCTTCACCGACAGGGAAGTCGGGTACCTGTTCGGCTTCATGGGCATTTTCGGCGCGTTGACGCAGGGCTGGTTGATTCGTGTGCTCGCCGGAAAAATTCAGGAACGCCGCTTGTTCCTCTGGGGCGCAGCACTCACTTCCATTGGCCTCGCGCTCATCCCGTGGTCCGTGTCGACCGCGATGCTGCTGCTCGTGCTCGCCGTGCTCTCGCTTGGCACCGGCATTATGACACCGAGCTGCCTCGGACTCATTTCCAAATTCAGCGATCCCTCGCAGCAAGGCGCCGTACTCGGCATCAATCAGGCACTCGGGGCGATGGGGCGCGCGTTGGGTCCCGTGTGGGGTGCCTTCGTCTTCGACGCTCTCGGCGTGCCCTGGCCCTTTCTCACCGGCGGCATAGTGATGGCGGCTGTGGTGCTGCTCGTGTATTACGAATTCTGGCTGCGGCGTGGCAACGGTGCCATCCCCGCGGCATCAGCAGGGAGTGAAGTATGACGCAACGAACCTTGTACAAGCTGATCGAACGCATCGGCACGCAGCAATTCGCGAGCGAGGATGCCATGCTCGCGGCGATTCTCGATGAAATCGTGCAGAACGAGCGCATCAGCATCAACGGCGGCCGCATCTGGAAGCTGCATGCACAGGAAAAGCGCTACGAGCTGATACACGAGCATGGAAACATCGAGTCCGTGGGCATCGGCTTCTCGATCAGCCTCAAGGGCTACCCCGTGTTCGAGCAGGTCGCGCGTAAGCGCACGGTGCTCGCCGACGAAACCAACAAAGCGCTGCGCCGCAAGGGCATCATCCGCTACTCGGCCACCGGCATCGGCAATCGGGTGGAAATCGGCAAGCTGTGGTACTACGAGTACCTCATGGCGTTCAACACCACGGAAGTGGATAACGAACTCCGCTACATGCTCGGCATCGCCGGCCAGGCCGTCACGCAATTGCTTGCCAGCCGAAGAAGCGAGCAGGAGCGCATGACGCTGCTCACGGAAATGGAAATGGCGCGCGACTTGCAGAAGCGCATTCTCCCGCAGCATCGCTACAGCTTCGGCCGCTACGACCTCTACGGTGTCAGCCTGCCCGAGCTGACCGTGGGCGGCGATTTTTTCAACTACTACGAAATTCCCGGCGACCACGAACGCCTCGCGGTCAGCATCGGCGACGCTGCCAGCAAGGGATTTGCCGCCGCCGTACAGGCGCTGTTCGTCTCCGGCGCGCTGATGATGAGCGTGGAAGCGGAGAGCAAGATTTCCTCCATGCTGCGCCGCATCAACACCATCAACCGGAAAATTTTTCCCACCGAGCGCTTCCTCACGCTGTGTTACTGCGAACTGTTCGATGGCCCCGACGGCCTGATGCTGTACTCGAACGCTGGCCACCCGAAACCCATTCACTACCATGCCGCCAGTGATTCCTGCACCGAATTGAAGGTCACCGGCCCGGTGATCGGGCTCTTCCCCGATTCGCATTTCTCCGTGACCAACACCAACATCATGCCCGACGACGTGCTTGTGCTCTATTCCGATGGCATCACCGAAGCCAACAACGGCGAGGATGAGTACGAGGAGCACCGCGTGATGGAGGTGATACGCGCGCATGCGAAGGAATCGGCGAAGGACATCTGCCTCGCCATTCTCCAGGACGTGCAAACCTTCAGCGCGCACGGCGCTTATTCCGACGACAAGACACTCGTGATTATCAAGAGAACCCGATGAATTTTCGCAGCATTCGCAACGGCCGCCGCTTCCGGCGCATCGATCGGAGTACGCCGACCACCACGCAGCGCGCGGCTGTCACTACCGTTTCCCGTTACACACTCTGGCTCGCGTTGTTGCTCGTCCCCGCATTCATCGCCTCCGTGCGGGCCGAGGTGTCGTCGCTGACAGTGATTCACGGCGCGAAAAAATTCACCGTTCCCGCCTTCCAGCACAACCGCATTCTCTACGCCTCGCTCACCGAATTCGGGAAAAAGCTGTCGTGGCCAGCGTTTCAGAGCGAGGAATACAAGAAGTACGAACTCCGTATCGGTGAATCCCGCGCGAAGTTCACCGCCGACAATCCCTTCGTGGTGGTGGTGGCGCAAAAGGACAACACCATTCGCGAAGTGTTGCAGCTTCCGTACGATGTGATGAAAACCGATGTGGCCTGGTACGGACCCATTGCCGGCTTGCTTCCGCTGTTGAGCCGCAGTATGCAGCAGCACATGGAATTGGATCTCGCGTCGTTGACCCTCACCATCGGCGGCAAGGGCGGCGTGACCGCGCGCGTGGTGGGTGCGCTGCCCGCGACGGACGCAGCGAAACCCAGCACGACCGAGAAAGGCACGCCCCCGGGGAAAGCGAATGCGCCCTCGACCACGACCGACAGCGCCGCGAAGAACGACGCCACGCGCGGCGAACGGGCGGCAAGCGCGCGTCCGGCCACCGAGGAACGTACCGACGCCACCCCGCCCTCGGCCGAACTCGCGCCACGCGCCATCAAGGCCGAAGCGGCATCGACTTTCGACATCAGCAAGCTCACGGTGGACAGCAGGAAAAACGGCGTACTCATCCGTATTCACATGCGCAAACAGCCGAAGCATTTCGCGAGCGAACTCGTGGCGGGCAACACGCTCGTCGTATCTGTGAACGGCGCCAGTGTGGACGAGAATGAAATCCGCCAAACCCCGATCGACGGTGAAAGCGTGACCGCGGTGAATGCGGAGTTGCTGGGCGACAATACCCGGCTCATTTTTTCACTCGATGGTGAATTCACCGAGAATAAAATTTCGCGCGATGTGCGCAGCAACGACTTGCTGGTGTCGCTGTTCAAAAAAGTCGACGTGCGGAATGTCGTGGCCGACGAGCAGGGCGGCGGCCGCTCCCGTGATCGGACGAAATGGAAACTCGATTGCATCGTGCTTGATCCCGGACACGGCGGCAAGGATCCCGGCGCCATCGGCGTGACCGGCATCAAGGAAAAAAACATCGTGCTGGGCGTGGCGCTGAAGCTCGGGAAAATGATTTCCGATCGCATGCCCGGCGTGCGGGTGGAGTACACGCGCAAGGACGACACCTTCGTGCCCCTCGACAAGCGCGGACAGATGGCGAACAATGCGGGCGGCAAGCTCTTCGTGTCGCTGCATTGCAATTCCACCGAGAAAAAGCCCTCCAACGCCCGTGGCTTCGAGGTATACATCCTCCGTCCCGGTCGCACCGCCGAAGCTCTGCGCGTGGCGGAATTTGAAAACTCCGTGATCAAGCTGGAAAAGGACTACGAAACGCGCTATGCGAAACTCACCGACGAGAACTTCATTCTCGTCAACATGGCGCAAAGCGCCTATGTGAAATACAGCGAGCGCTTCGCCGAAATGCTGCACGAGGAAGTGAAACGCGGCAAGCAGATGAGCAGCAAAGGTGTGAAGCAAGCGGGCTTCTACGTGCTGGTGGGAGCGTCCATGCCCAGCGTGCTGATCGAGATGGGTTTTCTTTCGAATGCCCGCGAGGAACAGTATCTCGCCACGCAGGAAGGGCAGCAGCACATGGCCGAGCGCTTTTTCGAGGCGATACGCAGCTACGCCGAAGAGTACGAAAAGAGCTTGCAGGAGTAACATCGAAGGTCCGTCGCCCGGAACGCTGCCATCGCGCTACGGTAGGGAACCCGTGCGCGGCGTGACGCGTAGCACGTGGAATTGTCTTTTTCACAACGATCATTTTCCGGTGATTTTTCGGAGGCTGTCATGAACGTACGTGTACCATTGTCACTGCTGTTGCTGCTGCTCGCGACCTCGGTGCTTTCCGCGCAGGACGGTCGCACCTCCACCTTGCAGAAGCCCAGCTTCCCCATGTTGGAATACGTGAACGTGGGCGCCGAACTCGGATTGCAAAACGACATGTTGCGGGGTTTCGGAGCGCGCGTGGACGATATGCGTCGCAGTGCCGACGCTTCGGGTCTGGCCGCGCAGGCCGTGCTGTTGAGTTTTGCGGAGGAAATCAGCGCGAGCAAGGCCGCGAGCATTACCTCTCTGAGCATACTGGAGGAAGCGGTGCGCATTGCCGAGGAACAGCAGAATCGCGACGCGGCCAATGTTATCGGCGCGGCGGCGCGGCGTATTCCCGGGACGCAGGCCATTGTGCAGCGCCTGACGGATTCCATGGCCCTGTTCGCCGAGAAGCGGGGCGACGGCAATTTCCTCGGCTTCGTGCGTGTGGCCAACGAATGCGACCGCGCGCTCGATATCTACGTGGACGGTGCCTACAAGGGTTTTCTCTTCGCCGGTGAGGCGCAGACGTATTCCACGGGCAATGGCACCACGCTGGTGCGCGCCACCGACGCTTTCGGCAACAACGCCTCGGAGTTGTTCAATCTCCAACCCGAGCAAACCGTGACCTGGACAATCAAGCCGTGATCGCACGGCATGTGGAAGCCAACCCCTCGAATGAGCAGCACGGATGGAGGCCGCTATGACGGTGCCATCCGTGCATGCTATCGGGCGTGAGGAGTGGAAGTAGTCGCAATGACAACGATCAACGGTCCTGCCGAGCATTACCGCGACACCATCGACTGGCTGTTTGGCTTGCAATTCGTGGGCATCAAGCTCGGGCTGGAGCGCATGCGCGCGATGGCCGCTGGATGGGGCAATCCGCAGCGGGCGTACGAGGTGGTGCATGTGGCCGGCACCAATGGCAAGGGCTCTACATCTTCATTTATTGCGGCGGGCTTGCAGGCCGCCGGCTATCGCGTGGGCTTGTACACATCGCCGCATCTGGTGGATTTTCGGGAGCGCATCCGCGTCAATGGCGTGATGATAGGGCAGGATGACGTGCTGCGCATGGCCGCCGCGTTGCGCCCCGAGGTCGAAGCGCGGAATGCCACCTTTTTCGAAGCAACAACGCTGATGGCTTTCCGTCACTTCGCCGAGCAGGGTGTGGACATCGCCGTGGTGGAAACCGGACTGGGGGGTCGCCTGGATGCCACCAACATCGTGCGCCCCGCGTGCAGTGTCATTACCCCGCTGTCGCTGGATCATACCGAATTCCTCGGTCCCACGCTCGCCAGCATCGCCTGGGAGAAGGCAGGCATCATCAAATCGGGACGACCGGTGCTCAGCGCGGCGCAGGACGAGCAGGCCATGCGGGTGTTGCGCTGGCGCGCCGCAGCCGAGGCCACACGCCTGACAGCAGTGAACAGCGGAGCACTGCATACGATTGAGGTGGATGCCACGGGAAGCCTGTGCCGCCTGCCCGCCTTCGACGAAGCCGTGCGCATCGGACTGCCGGGACGGCATCAACTGGGCAATGCGGCGTTGGCCGCGGACACACTCCTCTGTTTGCGCGCGCAGGGATGGGAGAAAGTGGACGAGGCGGCCATGCGCGCGGGTCTTCGTGATGTGCGGCATTTTACAGGACTGATGGGTCGCTTGCAGCGCTTGCGTGAACATCCCGAGCTGTTCATCGACGTGGGGCACAACGTGCAGGGCCTGGCCGTGTTGTTCGAAACCTGGCGTCGCCTGCGGCGGCCCGAGCGTACGCATGTCATGTTCGGCGTGCAGCGCACGAAGGATGTAAGCACCATGCTGCGTGAGATCGCTGCGCAGGGATTCGCGAGCGTGACCTTGGTGCAGGCGCGTGCGCATGAGGCCTACGCTGTGGACGACTTGTTGCGTGCCGCCATGGCGGTGGGCATCGATGCACACACCGTCCCGTCGGTGGTGGAGGGGGTACGCGATACCATGGGCCGGGCGGGGACGGACAGCGTGCTCGTGTTCGGTTCGCATTATGTGGTGGGAGAATTTCTGCGAGACGCCGAATCTGTGTGATACTCGCATTTCACACTTGACAATTACATCGGATGGACGGATATTTGAAAAGGAGTCTCATCCTGCCACGTACCAAGACACCTGATCACTCACAGAAATCCTTGGTTCGAGTCCATCACGCCTCGTCGGGCGTGTGCTTGTGTTGAGACACGACGAGCCGATCCAGCAAGCATCCGCCGCCGCGGGGCACATCCGCAATGCGGCCACAACGTCACCGAATACATCTTCTGCACTCGCCGGGCACTCGCGCGAAACCGCGCAGGTCCATCCCCGATACTCCAATACAGCAAGCAACACAACGTTTATCGACGTACACAGGGTACCCATCATGACCATGGACATTGCCGAACTTAAGTCAAAGCGCATCGCGGAGCTTTCGCAGATCGCCAAGGAGCTGGACATTTCCGGCTACAGCGACATGCGCAAGCAGGAGCTGATCTTCAAGATCCTCGAAGCGCAAACGCAGAAGGACGGCATGAGCTTCAGCAAGGGGGTGCTGGAAGTCCTGCCCGACGGCTATGGATTTCTTCGCGCTGCCGACTACAACTATCTGCCCTCGCCCGACGACATTTACGTCTCGCCGAGCCAGATCAAGAAATTCTCGTTGCGCACCGGCGACACCATCAGCGGACAGGTTCGTCCGCCGAAGGAAGGCGAGCGCTTTTTCGCGCTGCTGAAAGTGGAGGCGGTGAACTACGAGAGTCCGGACAAGGTGCGCGAGCGTACGCTGTTCGACAACCTCACGCCGCTGTACCCGAACGAGCGGCTCACGCTGGAGGTCGCTCCCAACGACCTGTCCACGCGCATCATGGATTTGCTCACGCCCATCGGCAAAGGCAACCGCGGTCTGATCGTCTCGCCTCCGAAAAGCGGTAAAACGATTCTGCTTCAGAAACTCGCCAACAGCATTTCCGCCAATCATCCCGAAGTGATACTCATCGTGTTGCTCATTGACGAGCGCCCCGAGGAAGTGACGGACATGGAGCGTTCGGTGAAAGCCGAGGTAATAAGTTCGACTTTCGACGAGCCGCCTGAGCGTCACGTGCAGGTGTCGGACATGGTGCTGGAGAAGGCCAAGCGTCTGGTGGAGTCGAAAAAGGACGTGGTGATTTTGCTCGATTCCATCACCCGTCTGGCGCGCGCACATAACACCGTGGTACCGCATTCCGGCAAGATTCTCTCCGGCGGTGTGGACGCCAACGCCCTGCACCGGCCCAAGCGCTTTTTCGGCGCGGCGCGCAACGTGGAGGAGGGTGGCAGTCTGACCATCATCGCCACGGCGCTGATCGAAACCGGCAGCCGCATGGACGAAGTGATTTTCGAGGAGTTCAAAGGCACGGGCAACATGGAAATCGTGCTCGACCGCAAGCTCTCCGATCGCCGCATTTTCCCCGCCATGGACGTCAACCGCTCGGGCACGCGCAAGGAAGATTTGCTGCTCACGCCCGAGGAACTCAGCCGCGTGTGGGTGCTGCGCAAGGTGCTCAGCGAGTACACCACGGTCGAGGCCATGGAATTCCTCATCGAGAAAATGCGCGGTACGAAGAGCAACAAGGAATTCCTCAAGTATATGAACAGCTGATGCTGTTGCAATCGGAAGCGTGGTGCTGGCACCACGCTTCCGCCGTGTTTCGAGCGTAGTCGACCTTTTCCACTCACAGTGTAAACGGATAAATCACATGAATGACGTCGTTATTGTCAGCGGCGCCCGTACTCCCATCGGCGCTTTTCAAGGTTCCCTCAAATCGTTGACCGCGCCGCAGCTCGGCGCCATCGCCATCCGCGAGGCGTTGCAGCGCGCGGGTGTGCGTCCCGAGGACGTTTCCGAAGTCATCATGGGCAATGTGCTCACTTCCGGTGTCGGGCAGGCGCCCGCCCGCCAGGCCGCGCTGTTCGCCGGCATTCCCCAGAGCGTGCCGTGCATGACCATCAACAAGGTGTGCGGTTCGGGACTCAAGTCCGTGATGCTCGCCGCTCAGGCCATTGCCGTGGGCGATGCCGACATTGTGGTGGCGGGTGGTCAGGAGAGCATGTCCAATACGCCGTACCTGCTCGACAAGGCCCGCAACGGTTACGGCTTTGGCCACAGCACGCTGCTGGATTCCATGATCAAAGACGGTCTGTGGGATGTGTACAACAACTACCACATGGGCAACGCCGCTGAGTTGTGCGCCAGCGAGTGCAACATCAGCCGCGAGCGGCAGGATGCCTACGCCATCGAGAGTTATCGCCGCGCCATCGCCGCATTGGAGCAGGGGATATTCACCGATGAAATCGTGCCGGTGGAAATTCCGCAGAAAAAGGGCGATCCCGTGCACGTGACAGAGGACGAGGATATCCGCAAAGTGAATTTCGACAAAGTGCCGCAGCTCAAGCCGGCATTTCTGAAGGATGGCACCGTCACCGCGGCCAACGCCTCGTCGCTCAACGACGGCGCGGCCGCCGTGGTGCTGATGTCGGCTGCGAAGGCCGCCGAACTAGGCCTCGTGCCGATGGCGCGCATCGTGGCGCAGGCCTCCGCTGCCAAGGCGCCGGAGTGGTTCACCACCGCTCCCGCCGACGCGATCAGCAAGGCGCTGGGCAAGGCCGGTCTCGCGGCAACGGACATCGACCTCTACGAAATCAACGAAGCGTTCTCGGTGGTGTCGATAGCCAACAACGAGATCTTGCAGCTCGATCCGGCCAAGGTCAATGTGCACGGTGGCGCTGTTGCCATGGGGCACCCCATCGGTGCATCGGGCACGCGCGTGCTGGTGACGCTGCTGTACGCATTGCGCCGTTTCGACAAGCGCCGCGGCGTGGCGTCGCTGTGCATCGGCGGCGGCGAGGCCAGCGCGCTGGTGGTCGAGCGCGGCTGAGCAGGCAAGCGCGGACCGCGTTCCACGCAAAGAAGAACAATCACGTACATGTTCACCAATCCATAGGAAGCAATATGGAGCTTATCACGGTAATCGGCGCGGGCACCATGGGCAATGGCATTGCGCATGTGTTCGCGCAGGCGGGCTTTCAGGTTCGCCTCGTCGATGTTTCTCAGGAGTACCTCGATCGCGCGCTCGGCACGATCGCCAAAAACCTGGATCGCCAGGTGAAAAAGGAAGCCATCACCGAGGAGCAGAAGCAGGACACACTGGCCCGTATCAGCGCGGGCACCGATCTGGCCGCCGCTTTGGCCGATGCCGATCTGGTGGTGGAAGCCGCCTCGGAAAACGCCGACATCAAGAAGCAGCTGTTCCGCACCTTCGATGCCGGGACGAAGCCGTCGTGCATTCTCGCCTCGAACACTTCATCGATTTCCATCACCGCCATCGCCGCCGTCACCAAGCGCGCGTCGCAGGTGATCGGCATGCATTTCTTCAATCCCGTTCCCGTGATGAAGCTGGTGGAAATCATCCGCGGACACGAGACCTCCGACGAAGTGTACGCAACGATACGCGACCTGTCGGTGACGCTCGGCAAGACGCCGGTGGAAGTGCAGGATTATCCGGGTTTCGTTTCCAATCGCGTGCTCATGCCGATGATCAACGAGGCGATTTACGCGTTGATGGAAGGCGTGGCCAGCGCCGAGGATATCGACACGGTCATGAAGCTGGGCATGGCGCATCCCATGGGACCGCTCACGCTGGCGGATTTTATCGGGCTGGATGTATGCCTGGACATCATGAACGTGCTGTACGACGGACTGGGTGATCCGAAATACCGTCCCTGCCCGTTGTTGAAGAAAATGGTCGCCGCCGGCCACCTCGGTCGCAAGAGCGGAAAGGGCTTCTACGATTACAGTGCTTCCTGAAACGACATCAACGAGAGAGGTGGATACGATGCATTTTGAATTGACCGAAGACCAGAAAATGATTCAGCAAACCGCCCGCGAATTTGCGCAGGCGGAAATCGCCCCGTCGGCGGTGGAGCGCGACAAGTCGGCCGAGTTTCCCTACGACATCGTCGCAAAGCTTGGCGAACTCGGTTTCCTCGGCATGATGGTGGACCCCGAGTACGGCGGCGCCGGTATGGACACGCTGAGTTACGTGCTGGCCATGGAGGAAATCTCCAAAGTCGACGCCTCTGTGGGCGTGATCATGTCGGTGAACAATTCGCTGGTGACCTACGGCTTGCAGAAATACGCGAGCGAGCACATCAAGCAGAAATACCTTGTGCCGCTGGCGCAGGGACAGAAGCTCGGTGCCTTCGCCCTCAGCGAGCCCGAAGCGGGCAGCGACGCCACATCGCAGAAAACCGAAGCCGTGAAAGTGGACGGCGGCTGGGAATTGACCGGCACGAAAAACTGGATCACCAACGGCACCACCGCCGATTATTTCATCGTGATGGCGCAGACGGATCGCGAGAAGGGTTATCGCGGCATCACCACCTTCCTGGTGGAGAAGGGCTCGCCGGGCTTCGAGCACGGTGTGAAGGAAGACAAGCTGGGCATTCGCAGTTCCGATACCTGCACGTTGTTGTTCAACAAGACCTTCGTGCCGGACGAGAACGTGGTGTGGGAGCCGGGCAAGGGCTTCAATTTCGCCATGGACACGCTCAACGGTGGACGCATCGGCATTGCGGCGCAGGCGTTGGGCATTGCCGCGGCGAGTTTCGAGGCCGCGCTCAAATACAGCAAGGAGCGCAAGGCCTTCGGCACGGTGATTTCGGAGTTCCAGGCCATTCAATTCAAACTCAGCAAAATGGCCACCGATCTGGATGCCGCCCGTTTGCTGACCTACCGCGCCGCGGCGCTGAAGGATGATCATCAGCGTTTTGTTAAAGAAGCGGCAATGGCTAAATTGTACGCGTCACGAGTTGCAGTTGAAAACGCCCTCGAGGCCATACAGATTCATGGTGGCTACGGGTATGTGCGCGAATATCTCGTCGAGCGCTTTTTGCGCGACGCGAAGATCACCGAAATCTACGAGGGCACGTCCGAGGTGCAGAATATCGTGATTGCACGTGAGCTGCTCCGCGATTGAGCAAGGCAAGGAGACGATGGAGAGAATGTGCGCGGACACATGCGGAATGCAAGCAGAACCGAAGGTGGCGCGGTAACGCGCGCCGATGTTCACGTGAGACATTGACCATGAGTTCCCGTTTTTCAATCAAGGAGGAAGTATGAAATTGTTTCTTCAGACCATCGCACTTGCCGCTGTCATTGTGCTGTTGAGCGCGCCCGCGAGCCAGGCCCAGTTCCGCAACGGCGGCAACTGGCTTGGTCCGAACCTCACGCTGGCTACCGATCCGATCGGTTTCGGCGTTTCGTTCGAACATGGCGTGAGCCCGAACATCGGTATTGGTGGCATCGTCCGTTACTGGGGTAAATCGGTGACTTCCGCCGGTTTCGACTGGTCGTGGTCGATCATCATGCCGCAGCTCCAGGGTGCGTATCATTTCATGCCGGGCGACAAGCTCGATCCGTACGCCGGTGGACGTCTCGGCTATGCCATTTACAGCTTCAGCAGCGACAACAGTTTCTTCAACTCGACGGATGATGGCGGCCTGTTCCTCACCGCGTATGGTGGCTTGCGCTACTTCTTCAATCCGGGCGTGTCGATCAACGGCAACCTCGAGTTCCGCGTCGCGGGCGAGGATTATTTCGGCAGCACGCTGCAACTGGCCGTGGGCGTGGATTTCACGCTGTAAGCGGATACGGTCTGCTTTTTTTGAAAAGCGCCCCCCCGGGGGCGCTTTTCTCTTACAGGGGAATTCGCTACATTCTCTTCATTCAAGAGAAGCGGAACCTATTGCGTTTTGCGCTTCCGCCCCCCCGGGGTCGCCCAGCTCAGCCATCCCGGAAACACGAGTCGATTCACGAACATCAATCACTATAGTCAAGGACGGTGGGATGAAACATTGGTGTACCATCTCGATGCTGACCCTGTTGGTTTGTCTCTTGTCGACCGGCACGGTGCATGCCCAATACATGCCGAAAGCGCATTACATCGGCGTCAGTGCAACCGTCGTGACCGATCCGATCGGTTGGGGCGCACAGTACGAGTACGGCTATGACGAGAACATCGGCCTCGGTCTGATTTTCCGTTACTGGGGACAGGAACCCGCCAAGGCGCATCTTCAAACCGGTTCCGCGACGCTGGATCGCGACACGTTCGCACCGATGGTGCAGGCGCGATACCATTTCCTCCCGAAGGACCAGACCGATCCCTACGCCGGCGTGCGCCTCGGGTACAGCATTTACACGGAGACCTGGAAGACGGAAGGCATCGTGACGCTGCCCAAGCCGACGGATCGGGCCGAGAGCGGCATTTCCCTCAGCATCATCGGCGGCATGCGCTACTTCATGACGAACAACCTCAGCCTCGAGGCCTGTCTCGAGTATTTCCTTGCCAACGACGAGTTCTATTTCGAGAACGAGAGTTCGACGGCGGTGTCCTTCGGCGTGAATTTCACGCTGCAGTAAACCCCGCGGCACAACGTGGTGGAAAGCCCCCGATCGCGGGGGCTTTTCCATTTTTCCGAATGCATGCTCTTCCGGATTGACATTCCTTCGCCCCCTCCGTAACTTTTCATTTCAGTCCCACACGGCATTTCGTTACGCCGACGGATACTTAGACCTGACACAGCACTCGCGAGGTAGCCATGCGCAGTTGGAGAATGCTTTTCCTTTCTCTCGTCCTGTGCGGAGCCGGCACAAGCACACTTGTGGCGCAGCATCCGCTCATCCATTCCGACGGGGACGAGCAACGACAGGCCGCCATGGAGAAGCCACGCGCCCGGGCGGAATTCGAGTTCCATCGCGTGGCATGGCCGTCGGGCAGCATTCCCGAAGGCGCACGCGCACGGGCCTTCCGCGACATGCGGCATATGCCCATGTTCGCTCCCGGTGGCAAAGGTGCGGCCATGCGCGATTACGTGTGGAAGAACATCGGTCCGTTCAACGTGGGCGGTCGCATTTTCGCCCTGGCGCTCAATCCCAAGCGGCCGGAGACGATGTACGCCGGCGCGGCCGATGGCGGCGTGTGGCGCTCGTACGACGCCGGGGAAAGCTGGACCTCGCTGTCCGATGATTTTCCCACGCAGGCCATGGGTTCCATCGTGATCGATCCCGTGGACACGAATGTGGTGTACGCGGGCACGGGCGACGCGAGCTTCGGCAGCTTGTCGTTCGATGGCGCGGGCATGTTCAAAAGCACCGACGCCGGCGCGACCTGGTTTCAGGTGGGCGAAGGTACGTTGCCGGCCTACGCGAATATCAGCGACATGGCCATCGATCCGGTCAATCCCTCGGTACTGTACGCCGCCATTCCCGATGGCGTGCGCGATGCGGCGCAATTGGGTATCTGGCGTTCGCGCGATGCGGGCGCAACCTGGCAACTGGTGTTTCCCGGTCGCGTGACCGATATCGTGATCAATCCCGCGCAGCCCGAGATTCTCTACACGGTTTCGAGCAAAATTTTCGAAGGCGGGCAGATCATTGCCAACAAGGGTTTGTTCAGAACCAGCAACGGTGGCGATGACTGGACGAAGCTCGACATCGGGATTACGGATTCGCTGATGGGCCGCACGGCCATCGGCTTGTGCGCCACGCAGCCGTCGGTGCTGTATCTCGGTGTTTCGGAGGTGGTGGGCACGGGCCGCACGCCGCTGCTGGGCGTGTTCAAAAGCACCGACGCCGGAGCGACCTGGACGAAGAAGGACGTGCCGTTCGATTACATGGTATCACAGGGTTGGTTCGACAATATCATCGGCGTGCATCCCACAAACCCCGACATCGTGTACGCCGGTGGCGTGAAGCTAGTCCGTTCCTCGGATGGCGGGGAGAACTGGGTGCGTGTGGCGGATCAACTCGCGGGAGGAATCCTGCATGTGGACCAGCACGAAATCGAATTTGATCCGCTGCAGCCCGACCGCGTGTACGTGGGCAACGATGGCGGCCTGTATTTGCTTACGAACGAGGGCCGGACGCTTGAGAAGCGCGATATCGGCATGTCCATCACGCAATTCATCGGCGGCGACATGTATCCCGGCAATGACAGCTTCGCCTTCGGCGGCACGCAGGACAACGGCACATTGGTTTCGGATACGCAGATCGATTTTGATCTCACGCTGTATGGCGACGGTGGGCATGGCTTCATCCATCCCACGCAGCCCAACGTCATGTACACCACGCAGGAGCGCCTCAAGCTGTGGAGGTCGGAAGATTTCGGGCGCACCTGGAGTTGGGCGAACGGTGATTTGCCCAATGAATCCTCGCTGTTCTACATCGCCTACGCGATGGATAAAAGCGATCCGCTGAAATTGTATATCGGCACGTACCGCATGTACACGAGCAACAATGGCGGAAAGACCTGGAGCCGCAGACAGGACTGCCTGTTCAATCCCTGCTACTACATCACCACGGTGAGTATTGCGCCATACGACAGCCGCATGATTCTCGCGGGTGCGCCCACGCAGGTGGCCCTGTCCACCGACGGCGGTACTTCGTGGAAGGTGACGTCCAGCCAGTTGCCGGCGTCATCGTGCTCGTCGTATCGCACCTTCCGACCCGGCATCATGTACGCCACGTACAGCGGTTACGGCGTGCCCAAGGTGTGGCGGTCCACCGACTACGGCTACACCTGGACGGATATCAACGGCAACTTGCCCGATATTCCCACCTTTGATGTGATTGAGCTTGATCAGGCCATTGTCATCGGCACGGAGCTGGGCAGCTTCATTTCGGAGGACGAAGGGGCGACGTGGCAACGTCTGGGCACGGGCATGCCGGCTGTGGCGGTGCAGCGCCTGATGTATCAGAAAGAGACCGGGGTGTTGCGCGCGATCACACATGGACGCGGCATGTACGACATGCAGTGGACGGAGCTGGCGCAGGCGGCGCCGGTGTTTGTTTCGCAGCCCGACACACGTACCCTGCACATGTCCGAGCCGTTCGTATACGCTCCGGTGGTGCATGCCGTACCACGGCCGAGCTTCCGTCTGGTGGAGGCGCCGCAGGGCGCGAGCATTGATCCCGTGCTCGGTATCGTGCGATGGACCGCATCCGACATCGCGGCGCGCTTCACCATCGAAGCGACGAATGCGGCGGGGAGCGAGCAACAGAGTTTCACGCTTGCGACCAACGATGTGTTGATGACCGATTGGGAAATCGTGTCGCGCTCGCCGATGAACAGCGTGGTGCATCACATGGCCATGGGCAAGGACCGCTCGCTGTGGCTGGCCCGCGACACGGCGTGGATTTCACGCTCGACCGATGGCGGCAGCAATTGGGACCATATGCGTTTGCCGAATACCGGGGTGTCGGTAATCACCGTGTACCCCATCGACAAGGAGAACGTCTTCGTGGGCACTGGCGGACCGCAGAGTTTGATGAACACCGGCAGCGGTCACATCTGGCGCAGCAGCGACGGCGGCGCCACCTGGCATGATGTGCTGTACGGTATCGATTCGCGTTTTGGCAATATCCATTTCAGCGACGCGCAGCATGGCATGGCGGTGAGCCAGGGCGCGAACGACTCGGCCGATGTGTTCATCACCAGCGATGGCGGCGCCACCTGGTCGCGGAGTTTACGCCTTTCTGCCAAAGTGCCGATGTACAACACGCTGAGTTTCGTGGGAGCAACCGGCTGGTTCGGCTCGTCGAATTTCTACGTACCCGACAATGCCTCGCTCATGCGCAGCACCGATGGCGGACAGAATTGGGAAGAGAAATCCCTGGGCGCGGGATTCAACTACGTGTCGGACATCGTCTTCCTCGATGATCGCAACGGATGGAGCATCGATGAAATGTCGCGGCGCATCAAGAAATCCACCAGCGGCGGACAGCGGTGGATCGTCACCTCGTATCCGATGAATGGCGAGCGCCTCGTGCGCATGCAGGTCGACAAGGCCTCGGGTTCGGTGTGGGTGCTGTCGGACGAACACGCGTGGGTGTCGCGCGATCTCGGAATGACGTGGAAGCGTACGGATTTCGTGCCCTGCGGCGCCATGACCGGGATGGTGTTTGCGGACTCGACCACGGGCTGGATCGTGTCGCGCAACGGCATTGTGCAGAAGCTCGTGCGCGATCCTTTCGTGGTGTCCACCACACCGACGGCAGTGCCCATGGACGTGCAACTCGGCGCACCCTGGCCCAATCCCGTCACCGAGCCGACGGGTGACCTTGTGCTACCCGTCACGCTGACGCGCGCGGGCACGGTGCGCCTGGCCCTGTACAACAGCGCGGGCAAGGAAATCGCGCTCATGCACGAGCGACAGTTGGCAGCGGGCGAACATTATCTGACATGGACAATGGACGCGCTGGCGAATGGCGTGTACTTCGTCACCATGTCGGCGCTCGGTCAAACACAGACGCGTCGCATCGTGCTCGCGCGATAGATCGACGTCCGGGAAGCGGCGCCCCGTCCGACAGTTGTGTCGTCGTGCCGCGCATTTCACCTGCGATCATTGAACACGGAGTACATCATGCGGAGAGTGGATCGGTACATTGCCACCGGGCGTGGCGCGATTGTCGCCATCGCCTTGCTGACGAATTGTTCGGGAGTCGCCCTGGCGCAAAGCAGCGAGCAGGTGCCGCCGGACAACGGCGGGAGCAAGGCGGCCGCGCGCGCGACATACATGTACGATCGGCTCACCTTTCCGGGTGGAGAGATTCCCCCCGGTGCGCGGGTGCGTGCATGGCGGCAGGCCACGGAGCAGATGCGCCTGTACGCTCCCAGCGACAAAGGCGGCCTCATGGCCTCGTATGAATGGCGCAATGTGGGTCCGCACAACATCGGCGGTCGCATCAAGGCGGTAGCAGCAAATCCGCTGAATCCCTCCACCATCTACATCGGAGCGGCCAGCGGAGGCATCTGGCGCAGCTATGACGAGGGGCGCCATTGGCACAGCATCAGCGATCTCCTGCCCACGCAGGCCATGGGCGCCATTGTGATCGATCCGGTGGACACGGCAGTGGTGTATGCGGGCACGGGTGAGGCGAGTTACGCGCTGAACACCTTCGATGGCGGCGGCATGTTCAAAAGCACCGATGGCGGCGATACCTGGCGCGAAATCGGCGTGGGTACGCTTCCGCCGTACGGCCGGGCGAGCGACATGGTTATCGATCCGCTGAATCCCTCGCGGGTCTACGCCGCGATTCCCGACGGCTTCCGCGACGAGGCGCATATCGGCATCTGGCGCAGCACCGATGCGGGTGAGACCTGGACGCAAGTGTTGCCGGGGCGCATGAACGACATCGTCATCGATCCCATCAACCCGAACATTCTCTATACCGCATCGTCCTCGGTCACGAGCGGACGCGACGCGGCGCGCTACGGTGTGTTCAAGACCACGGACGGTGGCGACAGCTGGAACGTGCTCGCATTGCCCGGTGTCAACGACACGTTGATGGGTCGCACGAGCATCGGCATCTGCGCGGCCAGACCCGAGGTGCTGTATCTCGGCGTATCCACGTTGAGCGGCAACGACCGCACGCCGCTGCTGGGCGTGTTCAAGACCACGGATGCGGGCGCATCGTGGCGAAAACTCGAGGTGCCGTTCGATTACATGGTGTCGCAGGGATGGTACGACAACATCATGGGTGTGCATCCGGACAATCCCGACATCGTGTACGCCGGCGGTGTGAAGCTGATTTTCACCACCGATGGTGGCGAGAGTTGGACGCGCGTTGCGGATCAGGGATACGGCGGCATTGTGCATGTGGATCAGCACGCGATTGATTTCAACCGTCAGGATCCGTCCATCGTGTACCTCGGCAACGACGGTGGCTTTTTCGTCGGCAGCGGCAACGGCACGGCGTGGGAAAAGAGGGATTTAGGACTCGCGATCACGCAATTCATCGGTGGAGCCATGCATCCTTCCAGCGACGAGGTGTTGTTCGGTGGCACGCAGGACAATGGCACGCTGCTGTCGGAATCCGCGCCGCTGTTTGATCTCGTGCTGTATGGTGATGGTGGGAACACCGCCATCGATCCGCGGCGTCCCGAGGTGATGTACACCACGAAGGAAACGCTGAAGTTCTACCGTTCCGACGATTTCGGGCGGACATGGACGCGCATGCAGAATGGCATGGGCCTCGACCGTTCGCTGTTCTACATCGATTACGCCATGGATCCGTCGAATCCGGATATCCTGTATCTCGGAACCTTCAACTTGTACAAGACCACCGACGGCGCGAAAACCTGGAAGCAGGCGGCGTACTGTCCGCTCGGTTCGGGCAATTCCTGCTACTACATTTCCTCGGTGTGGGTGGCTCCGTACGACGGCGCGCTCGTGCTGGCGGGCAGCAATGGCGGTGGTGTGACCATTTCGCGCGATGCCGCCGCAAGTTTTCAGCGCGTGCCCGACGGACAGCTTCCCGCCGCCTGGTGCAGCAGTGTGCGTACCTACAGACCGGGCGTGCTCTACGCCACGTACAGTCGCTATGGTGTGCCGAAAGTCTGGCGCAGCATCGACGACGGTGCGACATGGACGGACATCAGCGGCAATCTGCCCGATGTGCCGGTGAACGACATCATCGAACTCGACGGCCGCCTCGTGATAGGCACGGAGATCGGCACGTTCATTTCGGAAAACGACGGCGTGGATTGGCAGCGTTTGGGCACGGGCATGCCGAGCGTACCGGTGTTCAAATTGCGGTACAATCCGCGCAGCGGCACCTTGCGCGCCATCACCCATGGGCGCGGAATGTACGATATGGAATGGAGCACGCCTGCCGCCGCGGCGCCGACCTTCGTGTCGGCACCGGACACAGCCGCGATGGAAGCGGGTTCGGTGTTCACCTACGCGGCGGTGGTGGATGGCAGCCCTGCGCCGGCCTTCCGCTTGCTCGAAGCGCCGAGCGATGCGACGGTGGATGAACGACTCGGCGTCGTGCGTTGGGTGCTTCGAGGCGAGGCGCGCTTCACGCTGGAGGCCTCGAATGCCAACGGTAGTGCGCGGCAAGTGTTCACCTTGCGCGAGCGTCCCGTATCGGGCGTGGACTGGGAAATCATTCAGGCGCATCCTTTTTCCACGCCGGTGCTGGCAATGATGCGCGCCGGGGATGGCAGTCTGTGGCTTGCACGCGACAGCGCCAAAGTCATGCGCAGTGTGGATGGCGGGAGCACCTGGACCGAGTGCACGGTGCCGGGGTCGAATGCGGCTGTGGCGAGCGTGCATGCCTTCGACGCGCAGCGCGTTGTGGTGGGCACGCGCGACGGACGCCTCATGCTCAGCAGCGATGGCGGCACGAGCTGGTCCGAACGTCTGCGCGAGGTGAATGCCACGTTCAATAACGTGCGTTTTTCCACGCCGCTATTCGGACTGGCGGTGACCGGCGATGCGAACCGCAGAGACAGCGCCGTGGTGTATGTGTCGCGCGATGGCGGCGAACAGTGGAGCGTTCTGGCGAAAACACCCGCGCGACAAGTGTTGGAGAATTCGCTGACCATGGTCGGCGAAAGCAACGCATGGTTCGCCTCGTCAAATATCTCTCGTCCAACGCCCGCGGGTCCGGAGATTTACCGCAGCATTGATGGCGGGGTGAACTGGAGCGTGGCCGCGGTGAACGCGCAGAACATCAGCGGAATGGATTTCGTGGATGCATCGGTCGGTTTTTGCTCCGACGACATGAGCGGTGTGTTGCGCCGCAGCACAAACGGAGGCGCGCGCTGGTTGGCGGCCTTCTATCCCATGGGTGGCGAGCGCAATGTGCAGGTGGTCACCACCACGCAGCCCCGCGCGGTGTGGATAGTCAACGATCTGCACGCCTGGGTGAGCACCGACGACGGCACGACATGGACGCGCACCGCGCTGGTGCCCGCCGGACCGGTGCAGGCCGCGGTGTTTGCCGATTCCGCGCAGGGTTGGGTGGTGAGCAAGTCGGGCATAGTGCAGCGGCTGCGAAATTCTCCGCTGACCAGCGTCCGTGCGGAGGCGGTGCCGGGCGAGGCGCAGCTCCTCACGCCGTATCCGAATCCCGTCACTGCAGGGGTCACGGCGAGCATGCTGCGCTATAGATTGCGCACTGCTGCCGCAGTGCAACTCGATGTGTACAACGAGGCCGGTGTTCGCGTGCGTTCGCTGGTGAATGGCTGGCAGGGCGTGGGCGAGCACGGCGTGTTGTTCGAGAGCGAGGGTCTGCCGGCGGGTTCATATTTCGTGCGAATGAATGCTGGAACTATACAGTCCGTCGTTCGTATTGTTGTGTTACGTTGATTTTCCCCATACATCACGATGTGGCAAATACATGCAGGCCGCATCGTTCAGCAGGAGAGGTACACCGTGAAGAGACTGCTTCTAGCCGCCATGCTGCCCATGTTGCTTCTTGCCGCATGCAGCGACGATGACAATACCACGCAACCGCCCGCCGGCGACACCCAGAAGCCGAGCATCAGTTTTGTGACCCCGGTCAACGATCAGGGTGTGACGGGAGACGAGCTTGTGGTGGAACTCACCGCGTCGGACAATGTGGGTGTGACGAAGGTCGAGATTTTCGTCGACACCGCGCCATCGCCCGCCGCCGTGTTGCAGGCCGCGCCCTGGAAGACCACGATAGCAATCAGCGATTGGACTGTGGGGACGCACGCCATCGCCGCCAAGGCCTACGATGCCGCGGGCAATGCGTCGAATCGCATCGTGGTGTCGGTGGTCAAAACGCAGCCGGGTGTGTTCGCCTTCAGTTTCACCAATGGAAAAACCTTCACCTACGACACCTGGGACATTGACGAGAACAACGAGAAAGTTCTCTCGACGAAGAGCAGCATCGTGAGCAAGGTCGAGCAGGGCGATGGCACGGCCATCGGTGGTCGCACGGACTGGTGGCGGTTGATCGACACCGAGGCCTCGGGTGCGAAGGACACGGTCATCGCGCGCGTGGACGGCAATGGCAATCTTGAGATTTACGGCTACACGCGCGACTACATCCGTCGCTTCGTCGAGGGCATGATCGAGGGCGGTTTCCCGATGGAAATGCCCACCCTTCCCGACGCCGAATGGTCGGTGATGGCGTATTGCAACAGCGCCCCCGGTGTTCCGGCCAATCCCGGCACCGAGTGGAACATCACAGCCCCGGGGGGCTTTGACATCCCTGTCGGACTGTTTTCCGCGAATGTGAAAATCAAGGGTCAATTCATCGACCGCACGGAAACGGTGAGCGTGCAGGGCAAGACCATCAAGCTCTGGCATGTGAAGCTGATCAACACCGTCACGATATTCGGTGCGGAGTCGAATATCGTCGTGCACCTGTGGTATTCCGACGATCCATCGGGACGCATCCAGTTGTGGCAGGAAAGTACACTGCTCAATCTGGTGCTGACGAATTTCCAGCTCAACGGCGAAAAATGGGAATTGGCCAGCTGGAACTAAGCTCTTCAAGAACGGGAAAAAAGGGGCGGTGCGTGCATCGCCCCTTCTCGTTTTTCAGAGAGCGGCGTTGTACTTTTCGGCGGTACGCTGAAATCGCCTCATCCACAAACGACCCGTCGCCATGATCAGAGTGTTACTCGCAGGTGTTCTGCTCCTCTTCGCCACGCAGACGACATCGGGGCAGACTGTTTCTCAACGACAAGCGAAGGCATTGCAACAGCTCGCACAGCTTCCGGCCGACATCGAGATGCTGCCGGGAAGAGTGATCGTGAAATTCGCGGGAGAGGCGCAACGCTTTCTCGGGCGCGACCACGCCGATATCCCGGCATTGCTGCCGCTGTATGGCCGCTTAGGAATTTCGCGGCTTACGCAACTTTATCCCGGTCGACGCAGCACACTGGCCAAAGACGGCAGCGAAATCGCGTTGCAGCGCATGTATCTTCTGGAATTCGACAGCGGGGCCTCGCCCTTGGAAGTGGCACGCGAGCTGTGCGCACTGCCCGACGTGGAGTACGCCGAGCCCGAGCTGGTGCAGAAGCTGTTCTACACCCCCGACGACCCCATGCTCGCGCAGCAATACGCTCTCGATGCGGTGAAGGCGCGTGAGGCCTGGGACATCAGCACGGGAAGCAGGGATGTGGTGATCGCTATTGTGGACAGCGGAGTCCGATGGACGCATGAGGACATGCGCGAGAATCTCTGGGTGAATCCCGGCGAGGACATCGACGGCGACGGACTATTCACTACTGCCGACCTCGACAGCGTCGACAACGACGGCAACGGGTATATTGACGACATCATCGGCATCGATTTTGTCGGACCGAGCGCCCTCGTGAGTGGCACGTACTACGACAGCGACCCGAATCCAACAGGCACGGGCAATCCGCACGGCACGCACGTGGCAGGAATCGCGGCGGCGAGGGGCAACAATGCGAAGGGCATTGCCGGACTCGCATTCAACTGCCGCATCATGCCCATCAAATGCGCACCCGACGTGTACACCGCATCCATACTACGCGGCTACGATGGCATTGTCTACGCCGCCGACAATGGCGCGGACGTGATCAACTGCAGCTGGGGTGGCGGCGGCTACATGCTGAGTCAGCAGGAACGCATCGCCTATGCCGTGGCCAAAGGCGCTGTGGTGGTGGCCGCGGCGGGCAACTCGGGTGACGAGCGCGTGCACACGCCGGGCGCGTATCCGAATGTGCTCTGTGTGGCGAATGTGGGGCCCAACGACGCGATTGCCGGGTCGTCCACGCATGGCCCCTGGGTGGACGTCTCCGCTCCCGGCACGGATATTCTCAGCAGCGTGAGCACTTCGGATCAGGCGTATCAGGCCTTCACGGGCACGTCCATGGCTTCGCCGCTGGTGGCGGGTTTGGCCGGCCTGGTGAAGAGCGTGTTTCCGCAATTCACCGCCGAGCAGGTATTCGAGCAAATCCGCGTCACTTCTGATCCCATCGATACGCTGCAGAACAAGCGCTATCACGGGAAAATCGGCAGGGGCCGGGTCAACGCCTTCCGGGCGCTGACGGAGCAATCGCCGGGCGTGCGACTGCTTGCCTGGTCGTGGAGCGATTCGTTGTACGGCAACAACAACGGCATAGCCGAGCAGGGCGAGCGTCTGACCATCACCATGCGCTGGAAGAACTATCTCGCTCCCACCAGCTCGGCACGCATGACATTGAGCGTGACCGGCGGCAATGCGACGGTGGAGCGGGGTGAATTTCTCGCCGGGTTGATTGCCACCAACGGCGAAGCGGGCAATGAGTCCGATCCTTTCGTGATTGCTTTGACCAGTGAATTCGTGCCGAATTCCCAGGTGGATTTACGCTACGATATCGAGGACGGCGAGTATCGCGACAATGGTGGTGTGTTCTTCATTCAGCAGCCGAGCTATCGCGATCATGATGTGAACGACGTGGTGATGACATTGACCAGCGACGGCAATGTGGGTTTCGACGACATGAGTGGCGTGATGGGATCGGGCTTCCGCTACAAGGGCGAGGAGAACATTCTCTTCGAAGGCGCCCTCATGCTCGGCGCCATTGTGAACATGGCCCCGTTGACGGTGGATGTGGCTCGCAGTTCGGGCTCGCAGCAGTTGGAGGATTTCGCCAGCGAATCGTTGATCAGCATGCGCAGTCCGGGCCGTGTGGCCGAGCAGGAGGGCCGCGTGTTGTTCGAGGATCTCGCGGCGCCACTGTCGTACCGCTTGCAAGTGAGTGTGGATCAGGAGAGTTTCGCCTTCACCCGCGACGGGGCGCGCAATATGGTGTTCCTGCGCTATCGCATAGCGAACACGGGCACGAATGTGCAGGAACAGGCGCATGCCGGGCTGTTTTTCGACTGGGATATCGGGGCGAATTCGCAGACCGATATCGCGTTGTTCGACGAACAGGACGGATTGGCGCTGGCCTTTGACACGACAGGGACACCGCGTGTGCGCACCCGCGTGGGTGTGCTGCCACTCAACCGGGCGTTCCCGATCAATTACTGGGGCATCAACAACCGCGACAGCGACGACACGCTGCGCATCGGTATTTACAACGGTTACAGCAAGGACGAAAAATGGAAATCGCTGTCAACCGGTGTGGTGCAGCCCGTGTCGCAGATCACCGACGTCTCGTATGTGCTGGCGCAGTCACTGGGCGATCTGGCACCGGGCGACACCGCGATACTCGGGTTCGCGTTTATCGCCGGGGAGAGCAGCGAGGAGATTATTGCCTCCATTCCCCGGGCCAGGCAGCTTTGGGACACGTTGATGACGCGTGTGAATCCCGCCGGTATTGCCGACGCGCCGCTGCCCGGTGCCGTGAATCCGCTGCTGGATGTGCATCCGCATCCTGTTCTGGCGGGAAGCGCTGAGGTGTACGCGAATGTCCGGGGTCTGGCGGGCGAGGAATTGCGCTGCACGCTGTTCGACGTGCTGGGCCGAGCTCTTGGCGAGGTCTGGAGAGGCAGACTGGCTGCGGACAGGCAAACGCTGCGACTGGCGTTGCCGCAACTGAGTCCGGGCGTGTACTTCCTCCGCGCCGAAGCGGCCGGCCGTGTCGGTGGTCGCCGCATCCTGGTGCTTCGGTAAAAAAAATTTTCAAATCGGCTCGAAATTTTTCAGCAAACCGGACTTCTTGTGCTAATCCTTTATAGAGATTCGCACTTTCACCGGGATGCGACCGAGCTGGTGAGAGTAGATGTGGCGAGGAGGGTCGCATCCCGGCTTTAATTTTTCTGATGAGACCTATGACCACTGTGGAAGACATTCAACGACGACAGCGACTGCTGGATACCTTGTTCCGTGTTTTCATCGCACTCATCATTCTCATCGTGTGCGTTTTCGTGGGATGGCTCGTGACCTACATCACCTACGCGGAAGAGATTCATCGGTCGTTCGAGCAGCAAGGCTCGTTGCTCCACCGGGTACTGAGCGATCTGGTGTGAGCTGTCGGCTTCGGCCGATTCCCTTTTCACCGTTTCGGCGGCATCACCATGATGTCGCCGTTTTATTTAACCGGTGATCAACACAGGCCGGTGATTTGCAGTTGATTTCCCATGGCGGTCAATAGCGGTTACCGCGCGTAACTTGTTCGTTTGCAAATAGTTACCGGTGTGGAATTCACGAAAAGTGAGCGATCGTGCACTCACGAACGCCTGTCTCGACGATTCATCAAAGCAAGGATCACACAGCTTCTCCACGAAATTCCACGGTTGAACTGTGGAACTCTGTGAAAATCGGGTGAAATCGGATCAATCGTTGGTTTTGAAGTACTTGATTGCTCCGCGAGAACTTCCATGTGTTGCGCGGGTACATTTCTCACGGAAATTCTGCTCTCAGCCCTTCTCCCCAAACACGTTTTATTGGCCTTTAAACGAGAATTTATTCACGAATAAATCAGATAATGACGCAACGACGGCGTATCCGGCGGATTATTCCGATTCTAACCGCTGAAAACTATGCCTAAAAAGGAAAAAATTCACGAAAGAGCTTGATTTTTCTCCTGCAGCGAGCTACATTGCATTCAATCGAGAAATTCATCTCGATTGAATGCAGATAGCAGGAGTACAGCATGTTCGAATCAGCGTCCCGTGGCAGCACCGTGCGGCAATTTGCGCAGGTGTGCCGCATACTCGAGCGTTTCGATTACGATCCCGCGAAAATGATTCCCATCCTTCAGGCGGTGCAGGAGGAATATCGTTACCTGCCCGAGGAGGTGATGGCCTTTCTCGCCACTTCGCTCAATGTTTCTCCGGCGCGCGTGTACAGCGTGGCCACCTTCTATTCGCATTTTGCGCTGGAGCCGAAAGGCAAGTACGTTGTCCGGCTGTGCGATGGTACTGCGTGTCATGTCAAGGATTCGGAACCGATATACGAGGCCTTGCGCGCGAAGCTGGGGCTGACCGGCAAGCGCAAGACCACGCCGGATCATGAATTCACCGTGGAAACCGTGTCCTGTCTCGGCGCCTGTGGACTGGCGCCTGTGATGGTGGTGAACGAGCGCGTGTACGGCCAGGTCACGCCTGACAAGGCCTGTGCGATCATCGACGGATTGCGCAACGGGGAGGTGCGGGCATGATGCAGGAAAGCACTCTCGCTGCCATCGCCACGGATTACCGTGAGGCGGCGGATTTGATTCGCCGGCGCGTGGTGCTGTGCGCGGGTACCGGCTGCGTGGCCAATGGCGCGCTTGCGGTTCACGAGGCCTTGCTCGCGGCCCTCAAGGAACGCGACTGCGATGTGACCGTGGAATTGCGCACAGAACAGCCCGAGGAGCACGATCTGCTGCTTTCCACCAGCGGTTGCCAGGGCTTTTGCCAAATGGGGCCGCTGCTTGGCATCGAACCCGACGGATTGCTGTACACGCATGTCACTGTCGAGGATATCCCCGACATCGTGGATCATACCCTGCTGCGGGGCCGCGCCGTTGAGCGCCTGCTGTATGTGGATCCCGCCACAGGCGCGCGCTGCAAGGGGCAGGAGGACATTCCGTTTTACAGCCGACAGACGCGACGCATTCTCGAGGAATGCGGCAAGCTCAATCCCGAGGACATCCGCGAGTACATAGCCCACGGCGGCTATCGCGGGGCGATGACCGCCTGGACGCGCATGGATGCGGAAGGCGTGTGCCGCGAAATCCTGCAATCCGGCTTGCGCGGACGCGGTGGCGGTGGTTTTCCCACCGGTCGGAAGTGGGAACTCGCGCGCATCGAAGCTTCGAATGAGAAATACGTGATCTGCAACGGCGACGAAGGTGATCCCGGCGCCTTCATGGATCGCAGTGTGATGGAAGGCAATCCGCACAGCGTCATCGAGGGAATGATGATTGCCGCGCGCGCCATTGGTGCCTGCGAGGGCTACGTGTACGTGCGCGCGGAGTATCCGCTGGCGGTGAAGCGCATGCACAAGGCCGTGGAGGACGCCCGCGCCCTGGGTGTGCTGGGGCGGAACGTGTTCTTCAGCGGAAGCAGCTTCGATGTGCACGTCATGGAGGGTGCGGGGGCTTTTGTGTGCGGTGAGGAAACGGCGCTGATCGCTTCCATCGAAGGAAAGCGAGGCATGCCCATGCCAAAACCGCCCTTTCCGGCGCAGAGCGGACTGTGGGGGAAGCCCACGGTGATAAACAATGTGGAGACGCTCGCCTCGGTGCCCGCCATCATCCGCGATGGTGCCATGGCGTATCGGGCCATCGGCACGGCGGAGTCGCCGGGCACGAAAACGTTCGCACTCACCGGTCATGTGGAAAACACCGGCCTGATCGAGGTGCCTTTCGGCAGCACCCTGCGCGACATTGTCTTCAGCATAGGCGGCGGCATCCCCAAGGGACGCAGGTTCAAGGCGGTGCAAATCGGCGGTCCATCCGGCGGCTGTCTCACGGAGGCGCAGCTCGACCTGCCGCTGGATTTCGATTCGCTTCGCTCCATCGGTGCCATGGTGGGCTCGGGCGGATTGGTGGTGATGGATGACAGCACCTGCATGGTGAAGATCGCGCGCTTTTTCATGCAATTCGCCCAGAATGAATCCTGCGGCAAATGCGTACTGTGCCGCGAGGGCACGAAACAGATGCTTGCGCTGCTCGACGACATCATCGAAGGCCGGGGCAGCATGGAAACGCTCGAACTGCTCGAAACACTCGGACACGTCATTCAGAAAGGCTCGCTCTGCGGCCTGGGGAAAACCGCACCGAGCCCGGTGCTTTCCACACTCCGGGAATTTCGTGCGGAGTACGAGGCGCATGTGTCGGCCAAGCACTGTCCGTCCAAGGCATGCAAGGCGCTGTGCAAGCCCGAGATCGTCGGGGAACTCTGCAAGGGCTGCATGAAATGCGCCCGCCTGTGTCCGGTGGGCGCGATTGAGGGCGGGAAAAAACAGGTCCATCGTATCAACCCGGATGTGTGTATCAACTGCGGCGCGTGTCTCACGAGCTGCGCCTTTCAGGCGATCAAAGGAGTAGCGGCATGAACAGGGATCAGACGTTAGTGATTGACGGTCGTACCGTCGTAATCGGAGCGCAGGACAACCTCCTCGAAGTGATTCGCTCCTCCGGCATCGATATACCCACGTTTTGCTACCATTCCGAACTCAGCGTGTACGGCGCCTGCCGCCTGTGCTTTGTGGACATCGAAGGCCGGGGCCTCGCGGCCGCGTGCAGCACGCGTCCCGAAGCGGGCATGGTGGTAAGGACCAGTACATCCGAAATCCGGGAGATGCGCAAAGTTGCCATCGAGCTGTTGCTTGCAAACCACGAGCGCAGTTGCACCACCTGCGGCAAGAGCAATGCCTGCCGCCTGCGCGACATCGCCCATCGTCTGGGTGTGGATAAGGTGCGCTTCCGACCGACGCATCGCGATATTGCCGCGGACACATCCTCGCCGTCGCTGTTGCGCGATGCCGCCAAATGCGTGCTCTGCGGCGACTGTGTGCGCATGTGCAATGAAATCCAATCCGTGGGGGCCATCGATTTCGCGCATCGCGGTTCGGATGTCATGGTGCTTCCGGCCTTCGGACGCTCGCTGGCGGAAGTGGAATGTGTGCATTGCGGCCAATGCGCGGCGGTGTGTCCGACGGGTGCGCTGCAACCCGCCTCGCAAATCGAAGCCGCGTGGCAGGCCTTGCACGATTCCGGCAAAACCGTGGTGGCGCAGGTGGCTCCAGCTGTGCGTGTGGCTCTGGGCGAGTTGTTCGGCATGCCGGCGGGCAGCCTGGTCATCGGACAGTTGGTGGCGGCACTTAAACATCTGGGCTTCGATGCGGTGTACGACACCTCGTTCGCTGCGGACATGACAGTGATCGAGGAGGGAACGGAGTTTCTCGCGCGCAAGACCAAGGGCGAAAAGCTTCCGCAATTCACCTCCTGCTGTCCGGCGTGGGTGGCCTTCGCGGAATTGCATTTTCCCGATTTGCTGCCCAAGCTCTCCAGTTGCCGCTCGCCGCAGCAGATGTTCGCTTCCGTGGCCAAGCGCATGCTGCCCGAGAGCTTCGGTATCACGCGGGAGCAGCTTGTGGTCGTCTCCATCATGCCATGTACCGCGAAAAAATTCGAAGCGCGGCGCGATGAATTCATTACCGACGGCAGTCCCGATGTCGATATCGTTCTCACCACGCAGGAACTGGGAAGGATGATCGAGGAAGCCGGTCTGAAACTGCAGAATCTGCGGCCCGAATCGCTGGATCTCTCGATGGGCTTTAAAACCGGCGCCGGTGTGATTTTCGGGGCCAGCGGGGGAGTGACCGAAGCGGTGATGCGCTTCGCGGTGGAACGCATGACCGCCGATACCATGTCCAATCTCGAATTCCACGAATTGCGAGGAGAGGACGGCGTGCGGGAGGCGGTGCTAGCGGTCGGCGAACACACGGTGCGCGTGGCGATGGTGCATGGTCTGCGCAACGCCCGCCGCGTGGCCGAACGCGTACGCGCCGGAGAGGCGCAGTACGATTTGATCGAAGTCATGGCCTGCCCCGGCGGCTGCGTGGGTGGCGCCGGCCAGCCCGTGAGCATCGATGCGGCAACCCGCGGCGAACGCGCCCGCGGCCTGTACGACGCGGATAAAATGCTGCAGTTGCACAAGCCGCAGGACAATCCCTACGTGCGCGATTGCTACGAAACACTGCTGGGAGAAGCGGGGGGCGGCCTGGCGCACGAACTTCTGCATACCCGCTATCACTCGCGGCGCAGAATCGCCGACGGCGGCATCGACCTGCTCTCGTCCGGCGAGGCCAATCCCGTGCGCGTGCGCATCTGCCTCGGAACCAATTGCTTCGTTCGCGATTCGCAGGAATTACTGCAGGCGGTGCTCGCCGCTATTGAAGAACGGGGCTGGGAGAACCGTGTGGATGTGCAGGCGACGTTCTGTATCGAACGCTGCGGTGAAAGTCCCAACGTGCTGGTGGGAGACGAACATATCCCGGGGGCGAGCAAGGATCGTGTGCTGCGCGCCATCGAGAGGGCCCTGGCCGAGTCTCACGCGCCGCTCGATGAAAGGCCGACGCATGCGGAGGCCGCACTATCGTGAAGCACCCGTCGCGACGCGTCGTCCGCAGTGTGCGGACGACGCGCGGCGGCGAAGGAGTCGTTGGTTCGTTGTGTGAACGTGGAGCCGCAACGACGGCGAAGGATGCGAGGCAATGAAAGGAGAACGCGTATGACGACTGCAGGCGAACAGGAAGCCGGTTCCGACCGCGCATGGCTTATCCGCACTGACAAGGCGCAATGCAGGGATTGCTATCGCTGCATCCGCGTCTGTCCGGTCAAGGCCATACGCATGGAGCACGGGCAAGCAACGATTGTACCGGAACGCTGTGTGCTCTGCGGCGCGTGCATTCGCGAGTGTCCGCAGCACGCGCGTACGCATCGCAATGATATCGGCACCGCTCTGGCGCTGCTGCGGTCGGGACGTCGTGTGGCGGCGAGTGTGGCCCCGGCATTCGCTGCGGAGTTTTCCGAATGGGAGCAGCGCCGTCTCCCTGCGGCCCTGCGCATGCTGGGTTTCGACTTCGTGGGAGAAACGGCGGCAGGTGCGGAACTGGTGGCCGGGCACACGGCATCGCTGTTGCGCACCGCCGCGGCGCCTTCGCTGGGCGTGTCGTGTCCGGCGGTGCTGCGTCTGGCGGAATTGTACCATCCGAATGCGCTCACACATATTCTTCCCGTTTGTTCACCCATGATCGCTCACGCCACCGCGCTCAGGCAGCATCTTGGTGAAGACGTCGTCGTCATGTTCATTGGCCCCTGCATTGCGAAGAAATGGGAGGCGGAGCGTGAGGAGTATAGGGATGTGGTGAATTGTGTGTTGACCTTCGGGGAGATTCGCGATCTCCTCAGTGAGCAAGGCATCGACCTGAACTGCCTCGAGGAATCGATGTTCGACGACGCTCCCCGTGGCAAGGGGCGCCTCTACCCGCTGCCGGGAGGGATGACGGCGTGCATGCATGGCACGGCCGACGTTCCCGAACCCGCCACCATGGCGCTGAGCGGTGCCGAGGACGTGCGGACCATGTTCGCCGACCTCGCCGGGATGCGCGGTGTCCGGCATATCGAAGCGCTGTTTTGCGCGCATGGCTGCGTCGATGGAGCCGGCGGCGCGCTGGCGCTGGGATTGCTGGATCGTATTGCCGGGGTGAGCCGTCATGCCGGGTCGCGCATTATTCACGACGCGCTGCGGTACGAGCACATGCTTCTCCCCGCGCCCGCCTTGCGTGTGCAAGCCCCGCAGGAGAAGGCGGTGACAGAAAGCGCGCTGCGCGAAATGCTTTCCCGCATCGGGAAAGCCCGGCCGGAAGATGAACTCAACTGCGGTGCCTGCGGCTATGGAAGCTGCCGTGAGAAGGCCGCCGCCGTGCTGCAGGGCATGGCCGAAGTGGACATGTGCATGCCGCACATGCGTCGACGGGCCGAACAGCGCTCCGACCGCATTATCGAGAGCACACCCAATGGCATTGTCATACTCGATGAGCACTTCACCATTCTCTCCGTCAATCCCGCATTTCAGCGCATGTTCATGTGCTCCGATGCGATTTGCGGACGACGCATCTCCTATCTGATGGATCCGGCGCCGTTCGAGCAGGTGGCAACAGGATCAGCGGAACGCGTCGATCACACGGTGCGGCATGAACGCTACGGTCTCACAACGCGGCAGATTGTGTATTGTCTGCGCGACGCGCGACAATATGTGGGCATTTTCGTGAACATCACCAAAAACACCGCCGACGAAGCGCGGTTGCGTGAACTGCGCAGCCGCACGGTGGAGCAGGCGCGGGAATTGCTCGCGCATCAGATCGAAACCGCGCAGAACATCACCGCATTGCTGGGCGAAAGCGCCGCGCGGGGTGAGGCGCTGGTGGAACATCTGCTCGATCTCGTGCAAGACAACGCCAGCGGGCGGGAGGTGGAAATATGGCAACGCTCCACTGCGACGCCTTCCTGACACAAAGCCCGAAGCACCGGGGCAAGCCGTGCGGCGATGTGATCCTGCTGCTGCGTGAACAGCACGGTACGGTGGCTCTATTGGCCGACGGGCTGGGATCGGGTCTGCGCGCCAATCTCGCGGCGCAGTTGTGCGTGTCACGTTTGCGCGTGCTGCTGGAACAGGGGATGCCGCTGTTCACCACATTTTCGCATGTGGCACAGAGCATGAACCGCGCACGCGGTACCACATTGCCGTATGCGGTATTCGTGCTCGCACGTGTATTGCGAGATGGTACCGCGCATGTGCTGTCCTACGATATGCCCGAACCGCTGCTGCTGCACGCGGGGCATGCCGGAGTGCTGCCCTTGCACACCCGCATGATGGGCAAGGCCATTGTCGGCGAGGCGGAATTTCTCCTGGCCCCGGGCGATGGCGTGATGCTGTTCTCCGACGGTGTGTCGCAAGCGGGAATGGGGCAGGGCTTCGTCCATGGCTGGGGATCGCGCGGTGTGGCGACGTATCTGGACGAACTTCCGCTGGGTACCGCTCTGTCCTCGCTCGCCAGTCGTGTACATGACCGGGCTCTGGAGCACAATCGCGGCGGTGTGGGCGACGATACGAGCGTGGTGTTGCTCGCCGGACGCGAGGAGAAAAAGGTGGTGCTTTTCACCGGGCCGCCAGCCAATCCCGCCGACGACAGTACTGTGACGCAGGCCTTCGTGCGTGCTTCTGGCGCGAAGGTGATTTGCGGGGCAAGTACGGCATCGATCGTGGCACGCGTCCTGCGCCGCGAGGTGCTTGTGGAGCATGGCGAGCGCAGCCTGTATTCGCCGCCGCGCAGCTTCATCCAGGGCATGGACCTCGTCACCGAGGGCGCGGTGACGTTGAATCAGGTGTACAACATACTCGATCGCGGCGACATCACGCTGGAAGAGGGCAGCGCCGTCACCGCGCTCTGTCGCCTGTTGCGCGAGGCCGACACTATCCACGTGTTTCTGGGTGGAGGAGTCAATCCAGTGTCGGGCGACACGGGCTTTCTCCTGCGAGGTATTCTCGAACGACGAAGCATCGTGCCCTTGTTGGCCGAAAAACTGCGCGCTCTGGGGAAATTCGTGAGCATTCAGGAGGTGTGAGCACGCATTTCAGAGAGTGTTTCGCATTTCGACCGCACTCGGACAGCGCGATGAGGGAAGTAAGACAATGAGCGGACGCCCAGCCCATGCATTTTTTCCGGGGGCAGGAAGCAAGCGGTATGTGCTGACAGCGAGAAAACGACTCAATACGAGAAAAACGTAACGATTGCCATTGTCAAACGATTTTCGCGAATTTTTTCACGGAAATTTGCTTCTCCCTGGCGCGAATTGTATATTTACTCTTGAGTAATCGAGAATTACTTCTCGAAAAAAGAGTAGGATTTCTAACGAGAGTATCATGCAGACTCAAGAGAGCACACAGCACATCTACGCGAAGTACCCGAAGGGGCAAGCTTCGTGCCTGATCGACATGCTGCAGGAGGTTCAGGAGCATTTCGGGTATTTGCCGGATATCGAAATGCAGAAAGTTGCCCGTCACGTGGAAATTCCCGTGTCGCGGGTGTACGGCGTAGCCACATTCTACAATCAATTCCGTTTTCAGCCGCTGGGCAAATACGTTGTGAAGGTATGCCGCGGCACAGCGTGCCATGTCAAGGGCTCGCTGGACATTCTCCGCACGCTGGAGAACGAACTCGGCATCAAGGCGGGGCAGACCACCAAGGATCTCGCCTTCACCATCGAAACCGTGGCCTGCATCGGCGCGTGCAGCATCGCGCCTGTGATTGCGGTCAACGAGGAATTTCATGGCGGCTTGACCACCAAATCGCTGGTGAAATTGCTCTCGATGTACAAGAAGAAAGCCAATGCCGCGGAGGTAGAACATGAACTCGTATAGTCAGGATTGCTTCGAAAACTGCTGGCACAGCGCCGAGCGCCCCTGCCCGCATTTCGTTTCCTGCGTCAACAATGGTCAGCAGTGCGATTGCGGCGACTCCGTGGCGGCACGCCTCGAGCAGTACAAGCGCCATCTGCTGATGGTGGAACACGATCTTCCGGTCATTCTCGTCGGTATGGGCACCTGCGGCTTGGCCAATGGCGCGCGTCGCATTCATGATGCCATTATCGCCGAACTCAACACGCGCGGTATCGCAGCATCCGTTATTCCGGTGGGTTGTGTCGGGTATTGCGCGCGCGAGGTCATCGTCGACATCAAGCTGCCGGGCAAGCCCCGCATCAGCTATTGCGAAGTGAAGGAAAAGGATATCACCGCGTTGATCGAAACCACGCTCGTGGCCGGCGAGGTGCTGACGGAAAAGCTGCTCGGTCTTTACGAGCGGCCGCAGGACAGCCCCTGGGCCACCTTGCCGTTGGTGAACGAGAATCCGTTCTTCGCAAAGCAGCAGAAAATCAATCTCGAAAACTGCGGCGTCATCGACCCTGAAAGCATCGACCAATACCTCGCGCGAGGCGGTTACACCGCCCTGTCGACGGTGATCAACGACAAGAGCGGTCAGGATGTGATCGATGATATATTGAAAGCCGGTCTGCGCGGCCGTGGCGGCGGTGGTTTTCCCACCGGACGCAAGTGGCAGTTCGCGCGCGACCAGCAAAGCGACAAAAGGTACCTTATCTGCAACGCCGACGAGGGTGATCCCGGCGCGTTCATGGATCGTGCGCTGTTGGAAGGCGATCCCCACCGCGTGGTGGAAGGCATGATCATCGCCGCCTACGCCATTGGCGCCAGCTACGGCTACATCTACTGCCGCGCAGAGTACCCGCTCGCCATCGCGCGTCTCGAGAAAACGCTGGCCGACGCACGTGAATACGGGCTGCTGGGAAACAACATTCTCGGCAGCGGTTTCAATTTCGACATGCGCATCAAGAAGGGCGCCGGAGCGTTCGTGTGCGGCGAGGAGACCGCCCTCATTCACTCCATCGAAGGCCGTCGCGGCATGCCGCGTCCCCGTCCGCCGTACCCCGCCGTGTCGGGTTTGTTCGGCAAGCCCACGGTGATCAACAACGTGGAGACCTTTGCCAATGTGACCACGGTGTTCAAGAACGGCGCCGACTGGTATGGTTCCATCGGCACGCAAACCTCCAAGGGCACGAAGATCTTCGCCCTTTCCGGCAAGGTCACCAACGTGGGCCTCGTGGAAGTGCCCATGGGTACCACGCTGCGCGAAATCGTGTTCGACATCGGCGGCGGCATCCCCGATGGCAAGCAATTCAAGGCTGTGCAAATCGGCGGACCTTCCGGCGGCGCGCTGCCCGTGCAGGTCATCGACACGCCGATCGATTACGAAAATCTCAAGGCCGTGGGTGCCATGATGGGCTCGGGCGGACTGGTGGTGATGGACGAGACCACCTGCATGGTGGACCTCGCCAAGTATTTCATGACCTTCATCCAGAGTGAATCTTGCGGAAAGTGCATTCCCTGCCGCGAAGGCACCAAGCGCCTGCTCGAAATTCTTGAGCGCCTGTCGAAAAGCCATCGCAACGAGACAACGCAGGAAGAATCGCTGCTGCGCTTCCAGGGCATGGTGTATCTCGAGCGCCTCGCCTCGGTGATCAAAGACACCTCGCTCTGCGGTCTGGGCCAGACGGCGGCCAATCCGGTGCTCAGCACCCTGCAGTATTTCAAGGAAGAGTACGAAGCGCATCTCTACGAGCGCTGCTGTCCCGCCGGCGCCTGCCGCGAACTGCTCACGTTCCACATCGACACCGAGAAATGCAACGGCTGCGGCCTGTGCGCGAAAAAGTGCCCAGAAGCGGCCATTATCGGCGAAAAGAAAAAGGCGCACTACATCCTCGAGGACAAGTGCATCCGCTGCGACCAATGCCGCGTCAACTGCAACTTCGATGCGATTTACGTCAACTAATCCGGAACGAGGACAGTCATGAACATCACGATCAACGGAAATACATGCTGGGCCAAACCCGGAGAGACGATTCTCGACGCCGCTCGCCGGGAAGGCATCAAAATCCCCACGCTCTGCCATCTGAGCGAATTCTCCCCGACCGGCTCCTGCCGCATCTGCACGGTGGAAGTGGAAAGCAACGGCTCGCTCGTGCCCGCCTGCGCATTCCCGGTGACGGAAGGCATGGCCATTCGCACCAATTCCCCGCGTGTGCGTCGCGCCCGCAAAACCATCATCGAGCTGTTGGTGGCCAATCATCCGCAGGACTGCCTGTTCTGCGTTCGCAGCGGGAATTGCGAACTGCAAAGCCTCACGCAGGAGTACGGTGTACGCACGCAGCGTTACACCGGCGAGCGCAAGCGCGCCCGCATCGACATCGCCAGTCCGGCCATCGAACGCGATCCCGAGAAGTGCATACTCTGCGGCCGTTGCGTGCGCATCTGCCATGAGTCGCAACACGTGGGCGCCATCGATTTCGTGCATCGCGGCTTCAAAAGCACCGTGGCACCCGCCCTCGAGCGCAGTCTCAACACCGTGCCCTGCGTGGATTGCGGGCAATGCGTGGTGAACTGCCCCGTGGGCGCGTTGACGGAGAAAAGCCATCAGAAGGTGGTGTGGGAAGCCATCAATCACGAGGACAAATACGTCGTGGTGCAGGTTGCACCAGCCGTGCGCGTGGCGCTGGGCGAGGAATTCGGCGCCGAGCCGGGGACGGTGGTCACCGGCAAAACCGTGGCCGCGTTGCGTCGCCTGGGCTTCAAGCGCGTGTTCGACACCAATTTCAGTGCGGATCTCACCATCATAGAAGAAGCGACGGAATTACTGTCGCGGTTGAACAACGGCGGGCCGACTCCGATGCTCACGTCGTGCAGCCCGGGTTGGGTAAAGTTCATCGAGCATTACTACCCCGATCTGCTCGGCAACCTGTCCACATGCAAGTCTCCGCATGAGATGCAGGGTGCTCTGCTCAAATCCTACTATGCTCAAAAAATCGGAGTCGACCCGTCGCGTATGTTCGTGGTCTCGGTCATGCCCTGCACCGCGAAAAAATACGAGGCGCAGCGCCCCGAGCTGGGCAACGAGTACCCGGATGTCGACGCCGTGCTCACCACGCGCGAACTGGCCCGCATGATTCGCTCGGCGGGTATCGACTTCCACCGCCTGCCCAACGAGGGCTTCGACGATCCCATGGGCGAATCCACCGGCGCCGGCGCCATTTTCGGCGCGGCCGGCGGCGTGATGGAAGCCGCACTGCGCACCGCGCATTACTACCTCACCGGCGAGGACATGAAATCCCTCACCTTCGCTCCCATCCGCGGGCTCGAAGGCGTGAAGCAGGCCGATGTGAAAGTGGGCAATGTGTCGCTGAAGGTAGCAGCCATCAGCGGTCTGGCGAACATCAAGCCGATACTCGACGACATGCGCGCGGGTACATCGCCCTTCCACTTCATCGAGGTGATGGCCTGTCCGCACGGTTGCATCAACGGTGGAGGTCAGCCGCAGCCGGCCTCGCCCGAGCGCATCATCAAGCGCACCGAAAGCATTTACCAAATCGATCGCGAATCCCCGCGGCGCAACAGCCATCGCAACGAGTCCATACAGAAGCTCTACGCCGAATTCCTCGGCGAGCCCAACGGGCACAAGGCGCATGACTTGCTGCACACGCATTACGTGGAGCGCGACGAGTTCTAGATTTTCCTGTTGACATCCTCCTCTCTCCAAGGTGACTTCGGGGGCAGCGATGCCCCCGGAGAAGCCGACCCAGGGGATGTTACGCGACTGAATTCCCAACGATTGTACCACTGGAGACATACAGGTAGACATCATGCAAAAAATCCTGCTCGTCGACGACGACGTGGATATCATCGAAACCTACAAGACCGTGCTCGAGGCCGCCGGCTATGAAGTGCAGTACGCGCACGACGGCAAGAGCGGTTTCGAACTGTTCAAAACCTTCCAGCCCGACGCCTGCGTGGTGGATCTGGCGATGGAGCATTTCGACGCGGGCTTCACCCTGTGCAAGCGCATCAAGGATACGCCCGAAGGGCAGCATGTGCCGGTCATCATCATGACCTCGGCCGGACACGACACCGGCATCCGCTTCTCCACGCAGAGCGAGGAGGAGAAGCAGTGGATTCGCGCCGACCATTTTCTCGACAAGCCGGTACCTCCCCAGGACCTCGTGCAGTTTTTGCATGATCGCGTTCTGAAAGCCGTGGAATAGCATCTCACGACACCGCTTGCACAGCGACGGGGCCCGCGGGGCCCTGTCGGTGTATTTGTGGCGGCGGAAGGGGGAGCCTTGTAGCTGGTTGTGTTCGGTGCGTGCGGGGGGGCCCGGCTTCACATGACGATACGGGTTTAAAACCACAGTCTTTCATGTTCCTTCGTCACACCCGGGAGAATGAAAATGGTGCGGGTGCCTTGATTACTGTCGGAGCGGATCAACAGAATTTCAAAACCACCCGGCGCCGGTCGCGACGTATCTGCTTCGAAGTGAGAAGTAAAGATAAACGAGGTGACTGGAGTCGCGGAAGTCTTCTCCGTCATGCTTGGAGAAGTGGAAATTTTTCTATCTTATGTATTGAAATCGCGCGGGTGCCCACCCTCACGGTGCACAATCACCGCATTCCCGCGCGAATTGAAGAAGCTCGCACCTGTCTCTCGCAAGTCGCATCACGACAGTCGGTACGCGGTTTGGCCGATCACCACCCGCCCCCTGCGGCTTGCCATGCATCTTTGCCTGCGTTTACCGCGTGTGTCACGCATGTGGAAGTCGGACGTTTGCTCAGGAAATTCGCTCGATGAAGTTTTTCAGTTACTCTCCGGATGCCACACTCAACGCCGCGCTGCGCACAGAACTCGCCGCGTATGCGGTCGAGGTGGAACTCGTGCAATTGCGCGACGACGCGTTGCCTCTCGTGGCAACCCCATGCCCGGTGGTACTGATCGAGTGGGATGTAGCACAGGGCTGGCGCATTCCCCCCCCGACGCTGGAGCAACTCCGCGCTCTGCGCGCGCGATGCGTGGCCGTGGTGGACGCGGCGAGTGAATTCGAAGCGTGCAGGCAACTCGCCGGGAGCGGCACCTTCGTCCTCGATCGTGCCTATCCCTGGCGGCTCGCATTTTTGCTCCCCGCCAGCTCGCACGCCAGCGCCAGTGCGCCGACATCCCCTGCGGGACAGGAGCCGCGATCGGTGGCCGAGACTCTTGCCGACACACCGCTGACGCTCGAAGACTTCATGCACAGCGTACTCGACGCCATCGTGATCATGGACGAGGCGCAGCACATCCGCTATTGGAACACGATTGCCGAGCAATTGTACGGCTGGTCCGCGAGCGAGGTACTCGGCAAGCATGCCCGCGATGTGCTGCAGACGCATTTCCTCGGCATGTCGCGCGAAGCCGTGCTCGACGAATTGCTTCGCGAAGGTCAATGGAGCGGCTACGTGCAGCAGCGGCATCGCGAGGGACAGTGGATCGTGCTCGAGGCGCATTCGCGCGTGCTGCGGCATGGCGATGGTGGCATGTACGGCGTACTGGCCACCATGCGCGACATGACCAGCCATATCGACGCGGTGTCGCGCCTGGCCGAGCGCGAGCAGCAATCCCTCATGTTCCTCGAGCATTTCCACGGACTCGCCTATCAATCGGCGGGCGGCGATACACTGCCCACCATGTGCGTCGGTGTGGTGCGTGACGTGTGTGGTTACCGTGCGGAGGACTTCCTTACGGGAGCCGTGCGTTGGCGCGATTTGATTCATCCCGACGATCTGACCGCCGTGCTGGAGGATTGGGAGCGATTGGAAAGCGGTGTGGTATCACGCCTGATCAATTCCTATCGCATTATCGACGCGCATGGGCAATTGCGCTGGATCAAGGACATCGGCCATCGTTGGGAGAACGAAGCGGACGGCAGCATCGTGATTTCGGGACTCGCCCTGGATATCACCGCGGAGAAGGAGTTTCAACTTCGCGTGGAAATGTCCGAGCTGCTCTATCGCAATCTTTGGGAAATGGAAGCCAATGCGCTGTTCATGATCGAGCGGGAAACAGGAGCGATACGTGAGGTGAATCAGGCCGCCGTGGAACTCTACGGCTACAGCCGCGAGGAATTCCTTACCATGCGCAATGTGGACGTCTCCGCCGAGCCGGACCGGACGCGCATGGCCACGCATTCCGAGGTGCGCGAGATTCCGGTGCGTTGGCACAAGCGCAAGGACGGCACGGTGTTTCCCGTCGAGATCCACGCCACGCATTTTCAATGGCAGGGCAAGGATGTGCATCTTGCCGCCATCAGCGATATCAACGACAGACTCGTGCGTGAGGAGCGGCTGTACGAAGCGGAGCAGCGCTACCGCATGCTGTTCGAACAATCGCCCGACGGAGTTGTGGTGTTCGATGGCGCGACATGGCGCCCGCGCGAGTGCAACGCAAAGGCCTACGAACAACTGGCATACACACAGTCCGAATTTCTCGAACTGCGGCTGCACGACCTGGTGGTGGATGCTCCCGAAGCCGTGGACGCCATAGTGCAAATCGCCCAGGTGCAGGGCACGGTGGATTTCGAAGCCCTGTTCCGCACCGGCGATTTTCGCCAGCGCGACATGCATGTGACGCTCGTGTCGCTGGTGCTCAGCGGACGACCGGTGCTGTACGCCATCATGCGTGACATCACCACGCGAAAGTTGACGCAGGACAATTTGCGCACGCTTTCGCGCGCGGTGGAGCAAAGTCCGGCCGCCATCGTTATCACCGATGCCGACGGCATCATCGAATACGTCAATCCGCGCTTCACCGCGGTGACAGGCTACGAGGCATCGGAAGCGATAGGACAGACGCCCCGTTTGATCAAGTCCGGCGAGGTGCAGAGGGACGTGTATCAGGCGCTTTGGCGCACGCTGGCCGAAGGCGAGGAGTGGCGTGGCGAATTGCTGAATCGCAAGAAATCCGGCGAACTGTACTGGGCTCTGGTATCCATTTCACCGGTGAAAAACGAACATGGACTGACGCAACATTTCGTGGCCGTGCAGGAGGACATCACACAGACGAAGAAGGCGCAGGCCGAACTTGTCGATGCATTGGAGCGCGCCGAGCGCTCGGACAAGCTCAAGGATGCCTTCATCGCCAACATGTCGCATGAAATCCGCACGCCGTTGAACATCATTCTGGGCTTTACAGCGTTGTTGCGTGACAGCGCCACGGGCAATCACAGCGACGAGTTCGACCTGTGCATCGAGAGCATCGAACGAGGGGGCGAGCGCCTGCTCCGCACGGTGGAAGAAATCCTGCACATCTCAAGCATACAGGCCGGCACCTTCCCGAACCAGCCCATACGCATGTCCATCGACGAACACACCGCGCATGCTGTGCGCGACTTTTCCATGCGCGCCGAGGATAAAGGGTTGGCACTGGACTTCGAAGCGGGGTGCGCGCAGGAGTACATTCTGGCCGATCCCTATGTGTTCAGCCAGATGCTGACGAATCTGCTCGACAACGCCATCAAATTCACCATCCATGGCGGGATCCGGCTTCGCACCATTCTCGGCGATGGCGAGGTGTTGCTGACGGTGGCGGACACAGGTGTCGGCATAGACGACGAGTACTTACCGCATCTCTTCGACAGCTTCACGCAGGAGCAGACGGGCAATTCGCGGCCATTCGAAGGCCTCGGTTTGGGTATGGCCCTGACCAAGCGCTACACGGAAATGTGCAACGCCAGTATCGAGGTCGCGAGCGTGAAGGGCGTGGGTACGACATTCACCGTGCGCTTCCCGCTGGATTCTTCCCGATAGCGGGAATCTTACGTTTTTCATGTGAAAAAGGCGCGACCATGGTCGCGCCTTTTTGCTGAACATCCTTCGTGAGGATTACTGCTCGATACCCAGCAACTCGATCTCGAAGATCAACACGGAGTTCGGTCCGATATCCTGGCCCGCGCCCTGCTCGCCATAACCGAGCTCGGAGGGGATGAACACTTTGAACTTCGAACCGACGGGCATGAGTTGCAGCACTTCGGTCCAGGCTTTAATCACGCCGGTAACAGGGAACACCGCCGGTTCACCGCGATCCACCGAGCTGTCGAATTTCTTGCCGTCGATAAGCGTGCCGGTGTAATGGCATTTCACGCGATCGGCCGTGGTCGGCTTGGGGCCGTCGCCCATTTTGATGACCTGATACTGCAAACCGCTGGCGGTGGTGATCACGCCTTCCTTGCTCTTGTTAGCGGCAAGGAATTTTTCGCCTTCGGTTTTATTCTTCGCGCCCTTGGCCTTGCGCTCTTCCTCCTGCTTGGCCATCAATTCGGTCTGATAGGCCATCATGACCTGCTGTGCCACTTCCTCGGTCATCAGCGCCGACTTGTCGTCCTTGGTCACATGGTTGATCGCGGCGGCGAGGATGACGGGATCGACATCGACGCTCTGCATTTTGAAATTCTGGCCGATCGAGTAACCGATGGCGTAGCTGACGCTGTCCTTGTGAGTTTTGAGTTCCTTGACGTTCTGCGCGTTGTTTTCGCAGGACATCAGGAGCATGCTCACGGTGAGGATGGCAATGAATCGCATGGGCTGGGGTCTCCTGGTGAAAAGTGGAATTTCGTTTGCTTCAATCACAATCCACTAAAGTATGCAAAGTGGCGGGCATCGCGCAACTGCGGAAATTTTTCCCCAACCTCCGCCTGCGTTTCGAAACAACACGACTTCGTGCGCTCGCCCCAGGAATATCGCCCGCTTTGTTTGTGCGCATCCCTCGCCGGTGCCATATTTGCCACGCGCGGCGGCGAAGCGCGCGCGAGCACTTTTGTTCGGAGCCACATGCGCAACCACGGCTATACATACACCGACACCATCACCCGCGACGAGGAGGGCCTGTGCGCTCTGCACGTGTACCTCGGGCGCTACGATCACAGCGACGAGCAGGAGTGGATCGAGCATTTCGCACAGGGACGGATCGTGCTCAACGGCACTCCCGCCTCCGCGTCCACGGTGGTGATGCTCGGCGACGTGCTGTACTACCATCGACCGCCGTGGGACGAGCCGGACGTGCCCGACGAGCTGCCTGTGCTGTTCGAGGACGCATCCTGCGTCGTGTTCAACAAACCCTCGGGTTTGCCCGTGCTGCCGGGTGGAGGTTTTCTCCAGAACACACTGCTGCATCTGGCCAGGAAGCGGCACGGAGCCACGCTGTCGCCGGTGCATCGACTGGGCAGGGGCACCAGCGGCGCGATACTGTTTTCGCGCGATGCCGCTGCAGCCGCACTACTGGGGGCGGCGATGCGCGAACGACGCGTGGAGAAAATCTATCTGGCGCTGGCGCAGGGATTGCCGGAGCGCGACCGCTTCGATATCACCGTGCCCATCGGGCGCGTGCCGCATGCGTTGCTCGGACAGGTGTTTGCGGCGCAACCGCGGGGCAAAGCTTCACTCAGCCAGTGTACGGTGTTGCATCGCGACGCCGAGGCGGAGATCTGTGTTGTGGCAGTGCGCATTCCCACCGGGCGGCCGCATCAGATACGCATTCATCTCGCGGCGGCGGGACATCCGCTCGTGGGTGATCCGCTGTACATCGCCGGCGGCCAACCCGCCCCGCCCGACGCCGAAGGCAATCAAGCCGTACCCGGCGACTGCGGCTATCATCTCCATTCATGGCGTCTGTGTTTTCCTTCCGTGCTTCGTCCGGAGACGGTTGAATCCGTGACCGCGCCGCCACCCGAAGGACCGCTGCGGGCGTGGCGCGACGGGAGCATGCCGGAGGAAGCCGACGGGCAAGTGCATTGACGTGCATCATTGGCTGCCGCGATGTACTCCGTCATGGTCGGTTTCGCGATGGCGGCGACAGTGAGAGGGCGCCGCGTGCAGGGGAATCCTTGCGGCGATCAGCGCCACAGCACTTTCGAGAAGCGGCGACCGGAGAGCAAGCGCTGGCGGAGATGAGCGCGCAGGAGTTCGGCGCCGGCGCCGCGTTTGGTGTAGAATAATTCCGCCGGTCCGACATGGATACGCCAGCAGCGCAGGAACACATCCGCCTCCTCGCGCTTGCGCGCGAAATCCGCCGGAACGGGGACGATGTGTTGCTCCACCTCGGACGGGAGCTGCGCATTGCCCTGCGCTGTTGCGCGTTTTTGTTTTCGAAGAAAATCCGCGATGCGCACCTCGTCCGGAACCTGCTCGCAGCGCAGGATATAGCGCTGATCCTGCACGGGATGAAACAGCTCGTTCATCGCGCGGGTGAAGGTGGCATTCTCCCCGGCGAAAGGTGATGTGATCCAGCAGCGGGTGCTGCCGTCCTGACGTGTACTCGTCTGAACGTCGGGGAGGGATTCGTGCTCGGTCTCGCGCAGTCCCACGATGGTGTCGCGCACGGCCAGGGCGTAGCAGCGGAGCATGGCGTCGAGATCCACGGATTGCGCGCGGGCGCGCACACGCGAAAGCGCGAGGCGGGACAGGCCCAGGCCAAGCATCGCCGTGACCGCTCCCGCCAGCACGGCCGGAAAAAGAGCCGGTAACGCGAGCGTCGGGGCAATCAGCACGGCGCCGAGCAGGGCCAGTCCCGACAGCGATGCCGTGAGCGCATGGAAACGACGGCGACGCAGGCGGAAATCCGCCACCACCCGCTCGAGTTCGCGTTGCGACGCGGCGGGATGCCGGAGGACGCGCGGCGTGCTTTCCACCGGACGGAATTCGAGACAGGGAAGTTCGCGGCCCTCGTAGGGCTGTCCGATGCGCCAGGCGCGATACACTTCGTCGCGGCGCCGGCTTTTTTCCAGCATGTCCTCGTTCACCAGCGGAAGCGCCGCGGTGAGTTCCGACGCTTCCACATGGGTGAGCAAGGGATGCACATGTCCGATACCGCGTTCGAGTTCGCCGTCGTCGCTGAGGCCGAAGAGATGCTCATGCTTGCGAACGAAGCGCTCCCAGTCGGCGAAGCCGCGTTCATATTCCGGCAGCACCGTGACGATATCCCAGTTGTTGGCGGTTTTGCCCGGCGACCCCGGATTGATGCGCAGACTGCGTCCGTGCATCTGATTGACGGACACGTAGGCCGAGACCGCCGTGAGATCCACGAGCACGTTCACGCCGAGACTGTCCCAGCCCTCGCCGAGCAGGCCCCGTGTACCGATCAGGCAGCGTGTGACGCCCCGATCGAAGAGTTCCGTGATCATGAGCACATACGTGCGCGTGTTCCAGTCCACGCCGCTGCCGCGGATTTCGAACACGCCCATGGTGGAATCGGCTTCGCCGGCGAAATCCCCGGGTTGCGAGGTATCGGCACGATCCGCACCCGCGCTCGGGAGGAAGCATACATCCACCTTGAAATTCCACCCCTCGCGGTCGCGAATGCTGTACAGCTCCGCGATGAAGCGCTGGGCGAGATCGTCGTCACAGAGAATGGATGCCCCGGTGAGCATCACCGGATCGAGTACATCGGTTGCGGGATCGGTGGTCAACGCGCGCATGGCAGCCACCGCGCCCCCCGCTTCGGGATCGAGAATGCCGTGCAGCGCCCTTGTCGCACCGGCCTGTGTCGTTTCGAAGTCGGTGAGCAGCAGCACGCGCAAGCCGTCGCCCAGGTTGTGCAACTCCCGCGTCACGATGCGGCGAAGCGCCGGGAGCTTGGCCGAAGACAGGGCGAGGATGCGGTCGATGCTGCTTGCGCGTCGCTGAAGGCCGCCGTGCTCTTCGCGGTAGCCCAGGCGGTGCAGCGCTGCGAGCACGTTTTCCCGCAGTGCGATGTGCCGCGAATCCGCTTCGCTCAACACATCGCTCACATACCCTTGCAGGATCAGCACGATGTCGTCGAGACGCGGCGGCTCTTCCGCTTCGTCGAGCCAGGGCGCTCCATCGGGAAGAGGGATGCCGTGGGCGTGTGCGTAGCGCGCGAAGGCGATGGCCAGGGAAGGACGCTCGCCGAGCAACTCGGCGAAGGACGGAAACGCCACGCCACGGTAGCGCAGGGAGTCGAGGACGTCCTGCACGTACAGCGACAGGGGTGGAAGTTCTCCCCCGCGCTCTTCCAGCGTGGCGAGCAAGGCGTGATAGCTCTCGTGCCTGGAGCGGATGAACTCGAGTTCGCGCTCGTCGGGATGCACGAGGTACACGAGGTCCTGCCACGGAGCGAGATTGCCGTCTTTGACCACCGCCGGCAAGGGAATGCTGTAATCCACTTCGCCCACAAGATCGAGGTAGGCCTGACGCTCCCGCTCGCTTTTATCCGCCGGAGGCGTGGCCGTCAGACCCAGCACCACCATGGGATGCTCGCGCAGCACTCCCATGATGGCCTCAGCCCAGGACGCGATCAGGTGATGGCACTCATCGAGAATGAGCAGTCCGAAGTCGCGGTCGCGCAACAGTGCGACCAGGGCCTGCACATTCGCATGCGCGTCTCCGTCCTCGTTGCGCACCGACATGCGCTGATAGGTGAGCGACAGGATCGGCGTATCGGCGTCGGGATCGTGGCTGATCAGGTGGCGCACATTAGCGCCCCACAGTTCACCCAGGGTATCCACCACGTCGCTGGTGGATTTGGCGTATTTGTCCATCCACTGCGCCTGAATGGCCGCGTTGGGCGAGAGGATGACGGTGCGGAGTCCCGCCGCCTGGAGGAAGGCGATACCGATGAGGGTTTTTCCACTGCCCGGTGGGGCAACCACGTGCAGGCGGCGCTCTCCCTCGCGCAGCTTCCCGAGCAGAATATCGACGGCCTCGTGCTGATAGTCGCGCAGACGCAGCGACAACACACGTTCGTCGAGGAGGGAAGTGGACGGAGGATATTTCATGACGCAACATCGCCCTCCGACCGCTGTCGCGCAAATACGCGAAGTGATGCACGCGAGGGGGGTGGCGCAAGCGCCGCGAGTGGCGTCGAAAAGACTTGACCCGCAGTCCGGGCTTTCGTAGTATCAGGGTTATACGGACAAGTTGGTGGGATACGCCGCGCCGCAGCGCGCCGCACTCGCTACCATCGCCGTGTGTATCCGTCATTTTCACACAAGAATCCAATGCGACACGAACACCGCGCACATGCGCGCACGGTACATTCGGAACATTCACTCTGAATCACTGCATAGAGAAGCGGACATGGCTCAGACACTTTCATCCACGGCGCTCTATCGGCTGCCGTGGAATTTCTCGGACAATGCGATATCCTGGCTCGAACCCACCAGTATGTGCAACCTGTACTGCGACGGGTGCTATCGCGAAAACCGCACGAATTCCCACAAAACGCTCGGCGAAATCCAGCACGAACTCGATGTGTTCGAGCGGCTGCGCAAATGCGACGGCGTGTCCATCGCCGGCGGCGAGCCATTGGCGCATCCCGAAATTCCCGAAATCGTGCGCATGGTCAAGCGCAAGGGATGGAAGGCTATCATCAACTCCAACGGCGGATTGCTCACGCCGGAACTGTTGCGCGAATTGAAGAACGCCGGTGTGGACGGTTTCACCTTCCACGTGGACAGTGGACAGAATCGTCCGCATTGGAAGGGCAAGAGTGAACTCGAACTCAACGTCTTGCGCAAGCAGCTTGCCGACATGTTGCACAAGGTTGGCGGCATCACCTGCTCGTTCAACGCCACGGTATATCCCGAAACGTTGCAATTCGTACCCGAATTGCTGCGCTGGGGTCAGGAGAATATCGATCGCGTGCATGTGATGGTGTTCATCAACTACCGCATGGCCATTCTCGGGAAGGATGTGGATTTTTACGTGGGCGACACGCAGGTGCATTTCGACGAGATGATGTACTCGAAGCGAGACGACCATCGCCGCACGGACATCACTTCACCGGAGGTGGTGGAATTGATACGCCGCGGCGAGCCGGGTTTCGCGCCCTGCGCGTACCTGAACGGTACCGAGCGACCCGACACGTTTAAATGGCTGCTCACCGGGCGCATGGGCAATGCCAGGGAAATCTTCGGCTATGTGGGACCGAAATTCATGGAGATCGTGCAAACCTGGAATCATCTCGTGTCGGGCAAATACCTGGCCTACGCTCCACCGGCCATGCAGCGGCGTGGACGGCTGTACTTCCTGCTCGCGCCCTTCGATGCTGGACTGCGCGGCGTGATGAAGCGCTACCTCTCAGCCCTGTTTCGCAATCCCGGGGCTTTTTTCCGCCGCGTGCATTTCCAGTCCGTGATGATCATTCAGCCGGCCGACATTCTCGAAACCGGCGCGGTGAACATGTGCGACGGCTGCCCGGACATCACCGTGTGGAACGATCAGCTCGTGTGGAGTTGCCGCATGGAGGAGCAGATGAAATGGGGGCAGAACGTGCGCATGGTGCCACGTCGCAACGGCGCGGAGGAAGATGCTCAGCCACATCCCGTGCATGCGGACGTGGAGTAAGCAGACAGTAGAGCGTCGCGCGTCAACGCGCCATGCGCAGGGCGTCACGTTGGACCATCGCAGCGCTGCGCGTGTGACCTCGGGTCGAGCGGCGATCGACGTTTCGAAGACATTCCCCCACAGCGCTTGTGCGCTGTGGGGGAATGCGCGTATACTGCGATGCATTACCCACGACACAGGGCGCGGATGAACGACGACTTCGACGCCGAGGCGTATTACCACATCGCCTATCTCAAGCATGACATCATGAATCCGCTGGCCGACGAGCGTCTGCTCTGGCTGTACGAGCGTTGCACTCTGCCCGCCGCTCCGCGTTTGCTCGACATCGGTTGCGGTAACGGCCACGCCGCCCTGCTGCTGGCGCGCGGCGCAGGCGCGCGTTGCACGCTCGTGGACAGCTCGCCGCAATGGATAGCAGAGGCCGGGAGGCGTTTCGCCGCTGCCGGCCTAACGCCGCTGGCGGATACTCACTGCATCGATGCCGACGCGTACACACCGGAGGAAGGGAGCTACGACATCGCGCTTTGCCTCGGCACCGCGCCGGTGTACGGCGGATTCGGCCAGGCATTGCGGCGGCTCGCTCCGGCACTGCGTTCCGGTGGGTATGTGATCGTGGGCGAACCCACGCTCGATGTCACCCCGCCGCTGCGCTATCAGGACTACCTTCGTCGCCTCGGCTGGGAGTTGCCGAGCGCCCGGCGTTTGCTGCGCGAACTCGTCGAGGCGGGCTACGAGTTGCTCGCCACCCTGCGCAGCACCGGGGATGAATGGGATCGTTACATGGCCTTGCAGTGGCAAGCCATAGTCGAGCATGCCGACGCGCGGCCCGAGGATGCGCAGGCGCAGTCCTTTCGCGAGTGGATGCGCGATGAACAGGAGGTGTACCTCCGCTATCAGCGCCGCTACGTGGACTGGAACGTTCTCCTTCTGCGGTTGAAAACGTGAGAAGCTCATCGGGTGCGGCGCAACCAGGCGTGCCGTCCCTCTCGCTGCGCCGATTATCCCGCGAGCATTCGCTATATTTCTTCGATGCGTGCGTTGACGGGAATATCGTTCGGACCGGGAATGCGGTACATGCTGGTATCCGCCGTGTCCTTCAGTTTGATGGGACTGTTCGTACGCGGATTGCGCAGTTTGCCGTCGATGGAAATTGTCATGTTCCGCGCGGGCATCAGTCTGGTGATTTCCGCCAGTGTTCTCCTGTATGCGCGGAAGTCGCTGGTGGGGAAAAACAAGTTGCTGCTGTTCCTGCGGGGTCTGTTCGGCTTCGTGGCCTTGAGCGCCTATTTTTACTCCATTCACGAGTTACCACTGGCGGAAGCCGTACCGGTGCAGTACACCAGTCCGCTGTTCACAGCGTTGCTGGCGCCGCTGATACTCGGCGAGAAGAATCAGGGCCGCGAATGGTTGGCCAGTCTGGTGGCCTTTTCCGGTGTGGCGGTGATCGCGCGACCCGACACGCTGTCGGCGGTGGTGCCTGTTCTCATCGGTCTGTGCGGCGCCTTCGGCAGCGGTGTGGCCTACAATCTCGTGCGCAAGCTCGGGATGGAGGGCGAGGATCCATACACTATCGTCATGTACTTCCCGCTGGTGGCGCTGTTGCTTGGCACGCCCTTCGCCGTGCAGGATTGGCGATCGCCGATGGGCTGGGAGTGGGCGGGTTTGCTGGCCGTGGGTGTGACCACACAGGTGGGGCAGGTGGCCTTGACCAAGGGATTGCGCCTGGAGCGCGCCGCGCGCGCGAGCGTGGTGAATTATCTTGTGATCGCACTGTCGACAGTGTATTCGCTGGTGCTGGGCGAGGAGCTGGGACTGCATTCCTTCATCGGCATGGGATTGATTGTGCTCGGCATCGCATTGCTTGGAGGCTGGAGAACATGAAGCCAACATTCCGCAAGGCCCTCGTCATGATCGGGCTCCTTCTGCTGCTTCCTAGCTGGCATGGCATCGCCCAACTCCCCGAGCAGGCGGGGGCGTGGACGCTCAGAAGCAGCCGTATAGGCGATGTGGATGCCGGCGATTTCAGCGCGGGTTTGGATAATGGTGTGCTGCGGGCGCTGGGTGTGGTGCGCATGGTGCAGGGCACGTATGCCCGCGAGCGTGAAACCGTCGTCGTGACGCTTGTGGAAATGGAATCTCGCGAGCGCGCCTTTGCTCTGTTCGCCTTCGCCGCGACCCCGATGCAGCGTCACGGCATTGTGGGCGATGCCTTCGCCATGGAGCGCAACACTCAGCACACGCACTATGGCCCGTTCTATCTGCACTGCCGCGGATCGATACGGAACAGAGCCGTGCCCGACGATCTTGTGCGCGGTATCAAACGACGTCTGTTCACGCTGGTGGATTGCGTGAGCGCGGATGTGCCGCTGCCGCTGGATGAGCGCGTGCTGGGCAGCGAGCAGTACCTTCCCCCGGTGAAGGAGGCGTGGGCCCTGCTGCGGCAACGCGGCCTGGATCCGGTGCGCGATGTGGCGCAGCAGCGAGCAGCGTGGATTGCGCGTTACGAGAAGCGGCTCGCCGGCGGCTCTCGTGTGCTGCTGTCCTTTCCTGTGCGAAGCGTACAGGCGCGTGTGGCGCTGGAGACGCTGTTCACCGAACGTTACGGGCAGGGCGCCAGCGTGCAGACGCAGTGCGGATTGCCCGCGTTCGATCACGGCAACTGGTCCGCGATTATCGCGCGTTCGGACGATGCCGTGCTGTTGCTGCTCACCGACAGCAAGGACAGCGGCGCCTGTGTGTGGCTTCGCGCGGTGGCCGAAGGAGCCGTGCCCTGAATCCACGCGGTGTGGGTACATTGTGCTTGTTGTTTTTCAATGGTAGAGGATTCCATGGCTTTGCAGCGTTGGACGATTCTTGGTCAATCGACGGTATTCGAGAATCCCTGGTGGAAATACCGCCGCGACGATGTGATTTTTCCCAATGCCTCGCGCGGGGAATACCACTACGTTGAAACGCGCGGCTCGGTGATGATCGTGCCGCGCACAGAGCAGGGGGAATTTCTGCTGGTACGCCAGTACCGCCATCTCAACCGGCGCGAGAGTATCGAATTTCCGGCGGGCGGCCGCAAGGAGGGACAAGGTTGGGAGGATGCCGCGCGGGCGGAATTGCTGGAGGAAGCCAACATGGAGGCGGGGACGTTGCAACCGCTGGGTTCCTTCAACCCGTTCAACGGCGTCACCAGCGAAATCAGCCGCGTGTATCTGGCGAGCGATCTCCGAGCTGCGGAGGGCACGCCCGATCCGACGGAGGAATTCGAGCTGCTCGTCCTGAATGCCATGGAAATCAACGCTCTCATCGCTGCCGGCGAACTCTGGGATGGCATGTCGCTCGCGGCGTGGTCGCTGTACAATGTGCTCGGACGGCAGCGCGGCTCCGCTCCGACGGAGACAGAGCGCTGATGCGCGCTGGGTGGCTGCTACTCCTTTGCGCCGTCGTGATCATGGCAGAGACGGTGGGCGCGCAAGCGTACAGGGTCGGCGCGCACTCAGGCGGAGCCAGTGTGCGCAATGGCGCCGACGTATTGATCGCCGATTCGTTGCATGTGCTGCGGGGAAAAAAGGTGGGCGTGGTGTGCAATCACTCGTCGCTGCTGTCCGACGGCACACCGCTGTATATCGCGCTGCGCGACCGTGGAGTGCGGGTGGTGGCGCTGTTCGCGCCGGAGCACGGTCGCCTGGGTCTCGAAGGCGCGGGCGTGCGCATTGCGGGCGACAGCGTGGATGGCATTCCTGCATATTCGCTGTACGGCGAGGTACGCAAGCCCACGCCCGCGATGCTCCGCGATGTGGAGGTGCTGCTGTTTGATATGCAGGATATCGGTGTCCGCTATTACACCTATGTCTCGACCCTGGTGTACTGCATGGAAGCCGCGGCGGTGGCAGGCATCGAGGTGCTGGTGCTGGACCGGCCCAATCCCCTCGGAGGTCTGCGCGTCGAAGGCCCGCTCCGGCGGGGGCCGCGTTCCTTTGTGGCAATGCTCCCCGTGCCCGTGCGTCACGGCATGACCGTGGGCGAGTTGGCGCTGATGGCGCTGGGCGAGCGTTGGTTGGTGGAGGACGCGCAGCCGCGCGTGCGGGTGATGCGCATGGATGGATGGCGTCGCGAAAGCACCGCCTACGCCGACAGTGCGCGCTGGATTCCGCCTTCGCCCAACATACGCACGCCCATGGCGGCGTTGGCCTATGTGGGCAGCTGCCTGCTGGAGGGCAGCGCGCTCAGCGAGGGACGAGGCACCGACGAGCCCTTCTTGCTCTGCGGGGCGCCGTTCGTGGATGCGGAAGAATTCGCCCTCGCGATGAATGCGCTGGCATTGCCCGGCGTGCGCTTCACGCCAGCGTGTTTCACGCCACGCTCACAGCCGGGCGCGATGCGTCCCCGCTACGAGGGGCAGGAATGCGCGGGAGTGCGTTTGGAGATTTTTGATGTGGACGAGTTTCAGGCCTTCGACACCGGAGTGCATATTTTGCGCGAAGCGCGTCGATTGTATGGTGAAAAAATGCGCTTCACGTCGTATCTTGACCTACTCACGGGACGTTCGGGCTACGCCGACGCGTGTGTGCTTGAGGCAAGCATTCCCGCATCCTGCACCGGCTCGGTGGATGCCGCCCGCTTCCTCGGCGATCGCCGCCCGTATCTGCTCTATCCATGACGCCCATCACCGGAACGGAGACCTCATGCTGCGATTGATGCTCTCGTCACTGGCGTTTCTCCTGCTTGCCTGCTCGGCATGCAAACAGGCGGACGAAAACGCCACACCGGACGCCAGCGCCGCCGACAGTCTGCAACAAGCCATTCCCGCCGACGAGCGCGGGACGCCCGTGCAACTCGACGCTCCGTTGCAGCTTGCGTACCGTTTTTCCAAGGGGGATTCATTCGGTTTCCGCGTCAGCAGCACGCAAAAGCTCGCCATGCGGAAGGACACCGCCGGTACCTCGTTCGAGCGCGAGAACAACGAGCAGGAACTCACCTACTGGTACATGTTCGAAGTGCTTGAGGCCTTTCCCGAAGGTGGTGGCCGTCTGCGCGCCACCTGCGACCGCGTGCTGTTCAAGGGCAGCTACGAAGGTCCGCAGGGCAAGCGCGACATGGCCTATGATTCGCAGGTCAAGAACACGTACGACATAGAAAAATTGTACGCCCAATACAACGCGCCCGTGGGTGCTCCGTACGAGATCACGGTCAGCAAGGATGGCCGCGTCGCTTCGATCAATAATATGGACGCCGTGGTCCGGAATTTCCTGAAGGACGATTTCGCCACGACGAAATCCAATCAGATCGACATCATCAAACGGGATTACGCCGAGAGCGGATTGAAATCGCATGTGCAGCTCATGTTCCAGAGCCTGCCCGACAAGCCGCTCGCCGTGGATTCGTCCTGGACGCTGGTTGTACCCGGTAAACAGGGTTATTTGCAAATCCGCAACGATGCCACGTACACGCTGGCCTCGGTGGTGAAAACGGATCTTGGCACACTGGCGCAGATCACCGGCCGGATCAAATCCAGCTACACCGGTCCGCGCACCATGGATACCGGTCAGGGTATGGCCACCATTGAGGAATTCAATATCAAGGGCAGCACGCGTACCGCGCTCAACACCGACAAGGGCCGCGTCCATCGCCGGGCACTGTCCAACAGCGTGCGAGTGCGCATGTTCATTGAACCACCCGAAGAACTCAAGCGCATGATGCCGGAGATGCGCGATTTCTGGTGGGTGCAGGACGCCTCGACACAGGACACCGTCGAACCGTATTCCCGCTGATAATCCAACGGAAACGCCGCATGTTGATCATTCCCGCCATGCACATCGTTGAAGGACGCTGCTCGCGTCTGCCGGACGGACGTCCGGGGACGGAGCATGCCTATCCCGACGATCCGGCGTTGATGGCGCGCGTCTGGCGTGGAGAAAACGCGAAGGCGTTGCACGTGAGCGCGGCGGAAAGTGAGGATGCGGAGCGCGTGCTCGATTGCTTGCGGCGTATCTGCGCGGCGGTGGACATCCCCGTGCAATTCGAAGCGGCCGGGAGGGACGAGCATTTCATTGCGACGCTGCTTGAGGAGGTCGGGCTGTATCGTTGCATGCTCGATGCGCAAACCTCGATGCATGAGATGGAGGCCGAACTGCTGCTGGCGCGTTTTGGTCCGAGAAAGGTCGTGGCCAGTGTGCGTTGTCCCGCCGTTACGGCATCGGTGGGTGAGCAGGACGCATTGTTGCGTTCGGCGCAGCAGTTGATCAAGCACGGATTTCAGCGTGTTGTGCTGGACCTGCGGGCATGGACGGAAGGGCCGCCCGAATCGTTCTTGCATTCCCTGTGCGAAAGGACTATGTTGTCAGTTACGCTGTTTGGCGGCGTACGGCACTACCACGATTTGAAGCTCGTTCAGTCCCTGCATCCCAGAAAAATTGATTCCATTATTCTGGATGAAGCCGTATATTCCAATGCTTTTCCCTGTCAGGCCATCTGGCGTCTCGCGGAAGAGCGGATGATATCCAGGAATACGTTTCCGTAGTACGTGTCAGCCCGAGTCACTGCCGATCCCATGGATGGGGATTTCCCCTCCTCGATCGCGTGATGTCATTGACAGTGAGGTGTTTTTTCGTATATTTCGGTGTGAATTTAATTCACAATAAATCGTTCTTTTATTGGATTTGACCTCCCGGTGTGCACGCGCCGGAGCAGGAACACCGCCGAAGGAGAAGCACCGTACCCCCGTCCACGCCAACATAGTTCAGGTCTTACTACATTGGTCATTGTTTTTCAGGTGTGCTTATGAGATTACCCGTCCTGCGATCATGCTTCACGATCGCAAGCTTGCTGCTTGTGTCATCCGTTGCGATGGCGCAAACCGTCTACAGCCCCGACGTCACGCGCGTGTTCGTCAGCGGCTTCATGGGGTTGAACCACAACACCAACATGGGAGATTTCAAGACGGACTGCGACTGCCTGTTCGAGGGAAGTCTGGGCCTTGGAAATATCGGTGCCCAGCTGGGTGCGGATATCACCTACGCGTGGTCACCCTCGTGGGCCGTCATCGCCAAGGCGTACTACGATAACAAGCACACCGTGGAAGAGTATGAGCGCGACATCTCAACGCCCATCGCCACTGGTCAGGAAGTGCTGGTTCGCAGTGTGCGGTACAACGAGATCGGCGACGTGAGTCTCTCGTATTTGACCTTCGGCCTGTTCCTCCGCTGGCAGCCGCGCCTTGCGCGCTGGTACGTGTACGCCGGGCCCACCGCGGGCGTGGTGCTCGCGTCGGAGGTGCAGCACAAACAGGAAATCGTTGATCCGGAACTGTCGTATCGCGAACTGCTGGACACGAAACGCGAAGTGTCCACGGGCGAGGTCGATGGATTGCTCCGGCTTGAGGCCGCGGTCGGCTTCGGGTACGATTACATCATTCGTCCCCGCTGGTACTTGAATCCGGAGATCCGGGTCGGGTATCCACTGACCAAGGTTACCGAAACGATCACGGATCGCAGCAAGGATATCGCCATCGACGACTGGAAGGTGATGTCCGTGCAGTTCTCGATCGGACTCAAGTACGAAGCTTTCTAATTCACGCACTTCCACACTTTCCGGATTTGGATTCCATGCATAGATTCGCTACCACCGTATTCAGCATTGCCGCCTCCTGTATCCTGCTCGCCGCCTGCGCGGGCAGCGATCCGGCAGATATCGCTCTGGTGACCGGCGGCGTCGTCGAAAATCTCGGCGAGAACGTTAACTCGGCATGGGACGATTACGCCCCCGCCGTGACGGCCAACGGCACACTGTTCTTCACCTCGCGCCGCCCCAATCCCAAGCGCCAGGACTACATGGACGACGTGTACCGCGTCAATCACACGAACAAGAACGAATGGGAAAAACCCGAGTATCTGTCCGATGTGATCAACTCGCCGGAATCGCAAGGCGCCATCGCCATCTCGCCCGACGGCCGCACCCTGTACCTCGCCCTCTGCCAACAGCCCGATGGCTACGGCAAATGCGATATCTATATCGCCGAGTGGAACGAGCGTGGGACTGAGTGGACCAAGGCCCGCAACCTCGACAACCCCGAGGGTACGGATCTGCGGATGACGAAAATCGTCGACGATTTCAACAAGATCAACACCACGTACTGGGAATCGCAGCCCTCCATCTCCCCGGATGGACAGACGCTGTATTTCTCCAGTGATCGTCCGGGTGGGTATGGCGGCACCGATCTCTGGATGTCCAAGAAACAATTGGACGGCACTTGGGGCCGCCCGGTGAACCTCGGTCCGGATGTCAATACGAAGGGCGAGGAGCGCACACCCTCCATTTCCTTCGATGGTCGCACACTGTATTACGCTTCCGATGGTTATCCCGATGGCGAGAATTCGAAGGCCGCCGGCGGCATGGATCTCTACGTCACCCGCGCGCAGGGCAGCCGCTGGTCGCGCCCGATGAACCTCGGTTACCCCATCAATTCGAAGAACGACGACGTGTTCGTCTCTTCCACCCTCTCGACGGACACGCTGTATTTCGCCTCGAATCGTCCGGGTGGTTACGGTGGCTTCGATTTGTACCTGCTGCTCGATCCGCCCTTCCCGCCGGATGCGGTGGTGAATATCGTGGGCGTGGTCACGGATATCGAAACCGGACGCCCGCTCGCCTCCACCCCGATCACCATCGAGGATTACGGCACGGGTGAAGTGGTGAACAAATTCCAGAGCCTCGAAAGCGGCCAGTATCAGTTCATCGTGCCAGCCGGTCGTGAATACCGCATTTCTGCCGAGCAGAAGGGCTATCTCTTCAAATCGGATGTGTTCGAAGTCGCTGAATTGACCTTGAACCGCCGATTCGAGCGGAATATCGCTCTCGAACCAATTCCCCCGATCGTGACCGTTCCTCCAAAAACAAATCTCACCGTGCTCTTCGATTTCGACAAAGCGACGCTTCGCCCCGAATCGACGCCGGAATTGCAGCGCGCGATCCGCTTCATCTTCCAGAACCCCGGACGGAAGTTCGAGATCGGCGCCCACACCGACGCTCTGGGCACGGAAGAATACAACCTCGATCTTTCCGAACGCCGCGCGGCTGCTGTCCGCAAGTATCTCATAGAGAAGGGCGTTCCCGAAGATATCATCAGCTCCAAGGGCTTTGGCGAATCGCAGCCCATCGACGACAACGAGACCCCGCAGGGGCGTCAACGCAACAGGCGCGTCGAGCTGTCTGTGGTCGAGTAAATCTCGACGTTTTCCTGATTCCGTCGATTTCGCTCAGTTTTTGTTGCAGGAGTGTATGAGATGAAGAATGTGATACCAACCTTTCGCCTGGGTCGGTCGCTGGGATTACTCATTGGGCTCATCGCGCTGTTGAGCTTCACGCAGAGCGTGGAAGCGCAGCCGAACCTGACGTTCAAACGTGTGACGGTGAACTGGCCGACCATCGAGCTGTACTTCTCGGTGGGCTGCAACGGCAATCCGGCCTACAACATGGCCAAGCAGGATTTCCGTATTTACGAAAACGGCGTGGAAGTCAAGGACTTCACCTTGTGGTGCCCGGATCCCACGATCCGTTGCGCCATCTCGGTGTCCCTCGTATTCGATGCGTCGGGATCGATGTCCGGTTCGGGCAACGCTGGCGCAAAACTCGCAGGCCACGCCTTCGTGGATCTGATGGATGGTGTGATCGACGAGGCCACCGTGGTTTTCTTCGATCACGCGGTGACCATCTACCAACAGATGACCACGAACAAACCCATGCTTCACTCCGCCGTTGACGCGCTCTACGTTGGTGGCGCCACCGCCGTGTGGGACGGTATTTACGCGGGTTTGATCGAGCTTCTCAACAACGGTGTGA
>OFEK01000193.1_pt1 | contig 82486 bp, 64 predicted proteins | sample 1521131 | NCBI WGS metagenome assembly OFEK01 (sample SAMN05720209, study PRJEB24109) | activated sludge metagenome | isolation source: Anaerobic digester | place: China | collected 2015-12-16 | reverse complement strand
CTTCAAGCGAACTGGTGCGAGGGGAGCAGAAGGTGATTCTTTTGCGTAAGCTTGTGAGCGAAGCGAATCGCTGAAGCAAAAGAACACCTTCGGCTAGACCGAAGCATCGCGATTTTAAAGACGGCTTCAAACTGCCGGATAATTCGACAGATAAGTCGGTCGCCATCGCGTTTACAACAATTCACCATTTAGCTAATTAACGGCGTGTAAATTATTACAATTAACAGAATGCCTGTAAACGGCCACTTCCAATTCGAGTGCGACCGTTCTTCAAGCGAACTGGTGCGAGGGGGGGCGACTGGTACATCAGACTTCTTTCTTTAAAGGCTTGTTGGCAGTGTCGATAAAGGTTTTGAGCCGGAAAAATTTATTGGCAAATCTTTGTTGTTTATTTTTTGCGGACTGTGTTATCTTGCATTTGTATTGGATTGACTTTCACGTACACAGTGAGTCAGGGAGAGAGAGAGAAGAAGTATGAATACTTTTAGAGTCAGGATAGACCAGCTGCAGCCTTCCCAGCCTTTTCTCAGTCGCGTCAGACTTGAAAATATCATGAGAAATACCGCTTTTCTCTTGCGCCCCGTGGGGGTTAGAGAGCTGAACGGCCGCCTTTGTGTCATTGAAGGACATGAGAGATTGATGGCGCTTCACAATCTCGGTACTCAAGAGGTGGAAGTTTACATTGATGACTCAGACAGAGACGCCAAAATCTGGAAAGAGTGCGTCGAAATCTGCATTAGCAATGGCATCGCCACCATAACCGATCTTGAAGATCGTTTTCTGTCGCCTTCAGGCTTTCGCCAGCTCTGGATCGAAAGAAAAAAAGAACTTAAGCAGAAAGCCGCAGCGACGCCCTGATTATCTGACTGCCTCGTCGCGGGCTTTTTTGCGCAGGTTCCCGGTCGCCTTTTCCAGCTGGGCAATTCGGCGATGCAGTCCCGATATTTCGGCCCGGATCTGGTCGAGTTGGTCCTGCTGACGGCGCGCTCTTCCACGATAGACATAAAACCGGTTCAGCGCCGCATCGCTTGAAACCCCCGTATTCGGCTGTCCAGCGTATGGATTGGCAACCTGCCCCTGATTTGGCGAGCTGTCGGCTCCCCAGTTGCCTTCCGGAAAGGTTGCGGCACTTGGGTCAGGCGTTCCGGTCTGGTAAGCGCCCGGATAATAATACTGCCGGCGATATCTGGCAGCACTCCGCACCGATGAATACATCTCCTCAAGGGTTTCCTTTTCCTGTTTCTGCAGGTAAGCCAGGCGCTCTTTGAGCTCTTCGAGATCAAAAGAATTGTCTTCGATCTGGTTCTCAAGCTCGTTGATCTTGCTTTTCTGAAGATAAGCGGCAAGATCACGCTCTCGATTCAAACGTGCTGCCCTGCTGATTCCCTGCTGCCATTCATTTATATAGGAAAGCTGCTCGCGCAACCGCTCGGCCTCATCGTGTGCCAGCTGCTGTTCTCGTGTGTCGGTGGCTATCGCGGCAGCCTCCTCATAAAATTTTATCGACGATTCAAGGTTGCCGACCAGAATGTTTTCGAAAAAGCCGCGTCGGCAAAGCGTTGTCATATTGTTAGCTCTGGCCGGGTCGCGATATTTTTCGAGCAGGGCCATGGCGAGACCGTGGTCTTCGTGGCGCAGAATGCTGTGATCAGCGATGATGGCACTTTCGTAAAGATCGACCGCTTCGCTCTTTTTGCCATGATGCCAGGCTTCCAGGGCCTGTTTCAGCAAAAGCCGCCCTTTGGCCGGGTCTGCTTCCTGGCCGATTACCAGACACTGAAGATTCGATGGTTCGGCTGGTTCGGCGGCTATGACCTGCCCATTCATAAACAACGCTGCTATCAGTAAGAATAAGCCTCTCTTAATCATTTTTATCTCCTGTTCAGCCTCATTCGAGCCAAGTTTTCTTACAGTCATGCTAACATGTTTTGCTTGTTTTTGTATTCTACGGGCCGCGGCTTTTTTTATCGGCTGCAGATCTTCATACTGTAATGGGTTTAATATTTATCAGCCTTGATAAGGTAGCTGCCGTAAACCGAAAGAAATGGAAAATGCCGACCCAGAAATCTCGAAACCCGACCGGACCCGTATATGCGCACTTTCGAAAAACCGTGCATTTGCAGACGTATTCTGAGAATTTCCGGGAAATGCTGCGTCAGATGACTGGTTCCGTATACCGAAAGGCCAAGAAGTCTGTTCTTGAGATAATATGGGTTCGGAGTTGTCATCAAAAGCCGCCCGCCAGTTTTCAACACGCGTTGAAACTCGCAAAGCGTTTTATCGACATCGGCAGGATACAGGTGTTCCAGAAACTCGCCTGCGGTGATGGCATCGACTGACTGATCCTCCAGCGGAATATCCGTTGAAAGCCCATAAAGTCTGCGGCTGTAACATTCAGGCAGGGAGTTCAGTCTTTCGCTTACACAGTCGAGCCCGATAATTTCAAAAGCTGGATTCAGCTCTTTAAGCCGTTTGCCGCCGCGACCGGTGTTGCAGCCGATATCTAGAACTGATACGGTTTTTGCCGGTAGACATCTGAAGAACTGTTCGTATCTTGTTGGTGTGAAAGAGTCGGTTTCTGAAACTTCCTGCCTGATATTCAATGTTTCGTAGTTTTGATGCCGATTGTCCATTACGGTTCTCCAATACGGTCGCTCCGCCTGGTTTCCAAAAGGCCTGACAGATTTTTCTGCCTTTCAGTGCTACGCTGCTGCGCTCTGGTCGAATTTGCGGGCTGTTTTGTGGCGGTTTTATGGCTTTTGAAGTCAGCCCTGCAGGTTCATTGGCTGATTGATAAAGATAGCCGGATTAATCAGACGCGGCGACCCGGAAATAACCGGCTTGAACTGCATCTGGTCGAGAATTTCTGTCTGCAGGTCGATACCGGGCGCGATTTCAATAAGCCGCAGGCCGTCTTTTTCAAGCCTGAAAACACCACGTTCGGTGACGTAGGTCACTTCGGTGCCTTTTTCGAGGGCATAGCGGCCGCTGAAGGTGATCTGCTCAACTTTTTTAACGAATTTTGCAGTTTTACCTTCGCTGACAATCTTTATCCGGCCGTCCTGCTGCTCGGTTTTCAGACCATCAGCAGTGAAGGTGGTGCAGAAAACCACTCTTCTGGCGTTTTGAGTGATGTTTATGAAACCACCGCAGCCGGCGAACTTGGGCCCGAACTTGCTGACGTTGACATTGCCTTCTTCGTCTACTTCGCCTGCGCCTAAAAACGCAATATCGAGGCCACCGCCATCGTAAAAGTCAAACTGTGACGGCTGCGGCAGAACTGCCGACGGGCTGTAGGAAGCGCCGAACGAAAGCCCTGAGGCTGGCAGCCCGCCAATCGGCCCGGATTCGACTGTCAGAGTCATACGATCGCGCAGATTCTCTTCGCGTGCCACATTAGCGACACCCTCCGGCATGCCGATGCCCAGGTTCACTGTACAGTTGCCAAGCGGCAGCAGCTCAACCAGGCTGCGCCGGGCAATGATCTTGCGGATGCTCATTTCCATGGGTTTGAACAGAGAATCTTCCGGAAACTGCACCTGCCCTGAATAATAAGGGCAATACTGTTCGAGAAATGTCTGCATGTGCAGCTGCGGTTCCTTCGCCATGTCGACGAGAACGACGTAATCGACGAGGATGCCGGGAATCTGCACGAACAGCTGGTTTATGCCGCCGCCGCGTGCGAGGCGCATTACCTGGCAGATGACGATGCCGCCGCGCTGTTTGGTTGCCATGGCCTGCGAAAGCGCGTCGAGCGGGGCAACTTCCTGTTCCATGCTGATATTGCCGAATTCATCGGCGGTGGTGCCGCGAATCAGGCATACATCGATGCCGAAGTGCTTGTAGCGCAGATAGTCATGATCATCGAACCTGACGACTTCGACGATATCTTCGGTGGTGCAGTTGTTGATCTTGCCGCCCTGCAGGCGTGGGTCGACGTAGGTCTGCAGGCCGACGTGGGTGATGGTGCCGGGCTTGCCGGCGGCAATGTCGCGGAACATGTGCGAAATGACGCCCTGTGGCAGGTTGTAGGCCTCAAGCTTGTTGTCGAGGGCCAGTTGGCCCAGCCGGGGCGCGAGGCCCCAGTGACCGCCGACGGCGCGTTTAACCATGCCTTCGTTGCCAAAATGGTTAAGGCCGCGGGTTTTGCCGTCGCCCTGGCCGGCCACAAAATATAATTCGAGGTTGCGTGGGTGCCCCTCGGCGAGAAAACGCTTTTCAAGAGCTGATGTCAGCGCCTCGGGGTGGCCGCTGCCGACGAAACCGCCGACAACGACGCGGTCATTATCTTTTATCAGTGATGTGGCCTGTTCGATGCTGATCAGTTTTGATTTCATTTTACCTCTCCATTTTTCGGGCTGTCAGGGCGCAATAAACATTGGAGCGCATTTATTCGTTAATATACCGTTTCATGGGTTCGGCCAGATACCCGGTTTCAAAAATACATGAGAGATGCCCGTTGCGGCTGTTATAGTAGCTGATATCGCAGTCAGAAAGCAGCGGCCGGGCCTCTTCCGCCTGTTCGGTCGTAAACATCAGATCCGATTCGTCGATGATCATGCGCACCGGCAGTTTGAGTTTGCCGAGAGCCTGAGCCAGCGTTTCGCCTGGCTGACAGAGGTCGAACAGACCATTTGCCTTGGCGATATAGACGTAGGCGTTCGGGTCGAAAAACTGCATGCGGGCCAGAACCGACTGCTCGATGCCCTCTTCGACGAGAAAGCGGCCTTTAAAACTGATATACGGGTTGTCGCTGGTTATGAATGCCGGGTCAAGGAACTTGCGACCGAAGTTGGTGTGCGACCAGTGATCGGTGCGGGTCGCGGTCAGCAGCATTTTGAACGCAAGCAGCAGGCCGCGGTGTGGTGGTTCACTGCCGTAATAATTGCCATTCTGCCATTTTTCGTCGAGCATTATCGCTTCGATACCAAGCTGATTTGGAACCATCAGGCATGCCGGGCGCACCATCGGTGTGGCGACGACGGCGATGACGCGCTCGACCATTTCCGGAAAATATTTGGCCCAGAGATATGACTGCAGGCCGCCCATTGATGGCCCGAGCACGAAACGCAGTTTTTTGACGCCGAGATGGTCGATCAGACGCCGCTGCAGCATGACCACGTCATCGAGCGTAAAAATCGGAAAATTCATGCCGTATGGTTTGCCGGTTTCGGGGTCGATCGACGCCGGCCCGGTGGTGATAACGGTCGGGCTGTTGAAGTTGATGTTACTGATACTGTCTGAGCAGATGACAAAATATTTATCGGTGTCGATGGCTTTGCCGGGGCCGATCAGGCTGTCCCACCAGCCCGGTGCCGGGTCGCTTTCGCTGTAGCGGCCGGCCGCATGACTGGTGCCGGTAAAATAGTGGCAGACGAGAACAGCGTTATCTTTGCTCTTGTTTAGCCTGCCGTAAGTTTCATAACCAAAGCTCACCGGAATAGTTTTTTTGCAATGCAAAAAAGTATACCTACCCGCATCAAACCTGATTTTTTCTGTCAGCATCCTCGATTTTCCCTTCGCGCATCTTCGATCTTGCTGCACATTTTAACGCAAAACTGTGCATTTGCGCAAAGCTAAAGTAAATATAATTTGCAAAGAATGTTGTTTCGCGATACTATTCAGCAAATAGGAATTTTGGCGGGGTAACAAGCTTCCTTTGTGACTGAAAAAGCATGATATACAGGTGTCACAGGGCTTTTCTCCTTTGTCAGTTGACTCATAGTGGCAGATTTTTTCTGTTTCTGGCTCAACTGGCCTGACAATGGAGTAGTAACGTGAAACTTAAGAGAGCGTTTTTTTGGGCATTGCTGTTTTGTTGCTTGCTGTTGCCCGTCAGCGGGCAGCAGTTTCTTTACGACTACGGGACAGAAAATTTTGCCTGGCAGGCTGGCTCAACCAATGGAAACGGTGGGCAGAGCAAAGAACCTGATTATCTTTATCTATATGCAACCCAGACTAATGCGCGCAGAACCTATGTCACAACCAACCAGGTCAACCTTGACAATATCGACTATATCCACGTTAAGTGGCTGAACGAAGGCGGCAATGACACCGATGTGCGCTCGTATATTGTAGCATCGACCGATCAAAATGGCGCTCAAACGGTTTTTAATCGTAGATATGAGCGACAACGCGGCTTTGGCATGCGAACCGATGTTCTCGATGTGAGCGGTCTCGCTGGCCCTCATTATATACGCCTTCATGCCAATCGGAATGCTGCCGGCGGGAACTCTTATCTGAGAGTCTATCAGGTCTGGATTCCAGGCCCATTAGCGCCTGGGCAGGTTAGGCTTAAAACCACCGCTGCCGGAAACCAGATTTCCTGGGTCGATGGCGGCAATAACGGCAGCACAACCCTTATTCGTTACAATATTGGCCGGAGCAATGCCCGTGGCGGGCCATATACCCCGATAGGCAACACTACCAGCCTTTCCTGGACAGACACTACCGCCGCTCCGGGCACGACCTATTATTATGCCGTTAACGATCAGAACAGCATGTATACTACCTCCTGGTCCGGGGAGGTAGTCGGGTTTCACCCTGTTGCCGGCGCCACGAAAGATTGCCAGATTTATAAGAACGAGCAAGTTGTCAGGGCTCGCTGGCCAATCTACGAAAATGAAATCGTTAAAACCTTTGTTGGCCTGTCGACGGTCAAAGGCGAAGCCAATATCGTTGATTTTATCGATGTCGGCCATGCAACCGAGCATACGTTTGCCGGTGTTTCACTTCAGCCAGGTCAGGACTATTATGTTACGGTCAAGGTTCAGGATACCACCGGAAATCTTAATGGCTACGGAACTTCTACCTGTTCTTCAAACGGTTTTCGCCTTATTCCTGAACGTGACCTCATTGACGTTGCCTCCAGCACATATTTTAACAACGCTCTTTCCAGGGTAATGACCGAAGTGAACCCGGCCGGCAGCGTCTATAGCACTCCTTTTGCCGATGGGGTTCTCAGACGATACCGCGCTCCATTGACTCTGACCGAAAGAGGAATCGAATCCCGCATCAATGCTCCGGTCGAAATTACAGTTGGCGGAACCGGATTCGCAGGCAATCTGGCTGGCGCGCAACAGCAGCTAAGAATTGCCGATGAATGGGGAAACGAGGTTCCGTGCAAGGTGTTTGCTTATGCAGCCGGGCAATGTACCGCCACTATAATTGCCAACCTTCCCAAAAATTCAAGCAAGACCTACTGGGCTTTCTGGGGGGCCGGCAGCACCAACTATTTTGAGCCTGGTTTTGTAAGCAGTACTAACGAAACCTCACAAAGAGGATGGACAAGATATTATTCGCGAAAGTTGTTACCTGCCGGTGTTGAAATTTACCCGATCTCATCCTGGACAAAATTGGCGGTTACGGTGGGTGACACAACTGGCTATGACCAGGGTGGAACATGGGTGAACCTGCCATGGGCGTTTCCTTATTTTGGCGCCACGCGTGCTAACTGGTTTGTCGGGTTTAAAGGCATTTTGACAGGTGAAACCTACGAATACCTTCAATACCAGAATACATGGCAGATTTTTTCAGAAAATAATGCAAACAGAACCATGATTGCTCCTCTCTGGCAAGATACTTCAGTCAGGCAGACAGACACGCAGCCGCAATTTATCGGGTATTATACAATTCAACGGGATTTAGGCACTCCAATTGCCCGCCAGGGCTTTTACTGGCGTGCTAACAGATATGGTTTGCCTGATAATATTTATCAGTTTCAGACCTTTTTATACCAATATGGTGATATTGCACATCGTTATGAATATCTATCTTACGATGGTCTCTGGTCAAAAGAAGACTGGGATAACCCGGTAAATGTACCGCCGCATCACACCGTCGGCATAAGTGCCAACAACGGCACTGACTATCTCTGGTCTACCCCACTGATTGAGGGTAATACCATGACCCCGACCTCATTTTTTCAGTATAAAAATGCGGTTTCTGCCGCTCTGGGCACCGTTGAAGATGCTTCGGCCATTCCTGGCGGCACAACCTGGCGCTGGGGTGGTCATTTTGACTCCCACGTTTTTGACAGTCGCATCTCTACCCCTGAATGGCAGAGGATATACTACGAAGTCACCGCCGGTGGCGGGCGTGTACATTTTTACGTTCGCACAGGCTCGACGCCTGAGCCCGACGGAAGCTGGACTAGCTGGAGTCTTGTTGCTCAGAACGTTACGGGAAATGGCGATCAATCACTCCTTACCCAGGAAAAGCAGAGATATATTCAATATCGCTGTGTGTTTATAAAGGATGCGGCTGGTGACAACCCGGTTCTAAACCGGGTGGAATTCAGGTGCCGAGGTTTTGAGATCGTCAGTGTCGTTGCTGATACACCCGAAGGAGTGACTCAGGGCCAGGAGAATATTCCTGTCACCGTTACCGTTAAGAACTATGACCCGTTGAATCCTGTCAGTGTTGCCACGATAACCCCGCTTCTGTCTCTGGGGTCTTACACATACACTCTTGTCTCACCGGTAAGTATGCCGCATTCAATTGCGGCCGGCAGTCAGGCTGATTTTATTTTTTCTGTCAATGTGGCAGAAGATTCTCCGATAGGCACCTCGACTCTTGATGCGGTGGCAACTGCTACCATCGGGGCACAGACTTTTTCTGACAACGGAGCCGATACGGTTGATACCTGGGAAGTAAGAAAAAAAGCCGAGCTTGAGATCGAGCAGGTTGATGCCACTCCTTTGACTGTCAACAAAGGGCAGACCGTGCGTGTCAGAATGATGATCAAAAATTCCGGCGGTACTCCGTTTTACTTTGATGATGCCGATCTTAGCATTTCAACCGGTTATGACATCACCCTTACCGAGCCGGCGCCGAATACCCCTGTCGAACCTGGCGAGACAATGATCGCAACCTTCACTGTCTTTATCAAGACCGATTGTGATTCCGGCCCTGTAACACTTGACGGCTCAGCATCAGGGCGAAATAAACTGAGTAACAAGCTGGTCAGTGACACTGCCGCCCAGATCACCGACAGCTGGACAGTTCAGAATCCTGCCAGTCTGGTAATTGAGTCTGTTGTCGCTTCAGATACGGTTTATCGTGGGCAATCCGCAATACCGGTATTTCTTAAAGTTATAAACATGGGTGAGGCTCTTGCCTATTGGGATTCATCAGAAGTTCTGCTTTCTTTCGGGACATACGATGCAAAAGTCCCGCATTCTCTATTTCCGATAGATGTTTACGGCGGGCTTTCACAGATTGCTGAATACTGGGTCAGTGTTGCGGCCGACTCTGCAACCGGCACGTCAGATGTCGATGCCAGTGTTAAATTCAGGGACGGTAATACCAGCGATGATTTTGAAATATTCAACGCTCTTTTTCCGACGCAATGGTTGATTATTGGTGAAAAAGTTAAAATATTCAAAGACTCAGCGTTGCTTTTTGAGTCTGCAAGTTTCAACCTTCCCTCTGCCGGGGTGGTCGACGTTTTTTGCCGGTCAGAAGATCTTGCGCCTCTGAAAGAATATACAATCAGGTGGTACAAACCAGATGGCAGCGAGTTCGCCGTAACTGCACCACCAAAAACCAGCGATGCCTCAGGAACTATCTCACACCAGATCGCGATCGACAACAATCCAGCCAATATGGGCAACTGGCGTGTTAAGGTTACTAACCCGCTCAACACCCACATTGCCTGTGAGAACATTTTTCAGATCGTCAGCCCTGCAAACCCCTCTATTATAGTTTCTCTGCCCACAAAGGTTTCTGTCGGTCAGCAGTTCAATGCATCGGCGACAATAATCAACAACGGCGGGGCATTGTTTAAAACAGCCTACCCGGGAACTCTTCTCAAGGGGGGAGCAGGTGGCGATGCGACATTTATTGTCGGCCCTGTGCCTGCTTTGCAGGATGTCTCTGGTAACGGCGTTGCGACATTCAGCTATCAGCTGCAGGCTGACACTGCTGGCACCTTTACACTGCGAGGTACTGTGTATGGCTACGATGGCAATTCAGACGCTTTCCTCACAGCTGCGACTCACACTTCTAATATCTGCACGATTCAGACGCCGCCAAACTTAAGTGTGGTATCGATCACTGAGGCATATAACAACGTCTACTGCAACCAGCAGAACCTGACTGTAACCATGCGCATTCGCAACAACGGACAAGCTGACGCAGTTGTAGAGGCGGCGTCATTGACCTTCAGTCTCGGAACTCATAATCAGAAGATCAACCCGCCGGCGACCTTCCCATTTGTTCTTGCAGGTGGTGGCGCAACTGTCGATATGGTTTTTACCGTCGATGTTGCGATTGATTCGGCAGCTGGTAACGTTGCGGTTGGTGGTTCTTTCAGAGCTTATGATGCGAACAACCCCGTTTCTGTTTTTGGGATAACCGGCGGAGCGGGTGCCTGGACCATCCAGGCAGTGGCCGGTATCTGTGCGGCAGTTTCTTCTTACAATCCAGAACAATATGCCTTCAATGTTGGCCAGACTGTGTACGCCCGCTTTATAAATCTTCCACTCAACACCCAGTATCGCGTGAGATTTTATAACAACTCTCCAACAGGTGGTGCGAGAGTATTTACGTCTCCAACCCTGAATTCTGGCGCATACGGTATTTGCGACAGCTCTTACATACTTGACCCGGGTCTTGGTTCGACCCTCAGGCAAAGATGGCGAGTCAGCATAGATGTTGGCGGCACTTACGATACCGAAGGAACGCTGGTCGGTTACCAGTATTTTGACGTACAGAACCCCGGCAATCTGCAGACAGGACTGACCCTGTCGCCAACCTCACTTTTTGTTGGCGAAACATTCTCGGCCACTCTTGTGGCCACAAACACTCAGACTGCGGGCTCAACGATTGCTTCGACGACACCGGCAGAATTGCAGAAAACAGCGGCAAGCACCGGGAATGCAGTTAAAATTCAGGGCCCCCTGCCGGCAATTGCTTCTATTCCACCGGCTTTACCTGGCGTTTTCAACTGGACATTCGAAGCAACTGCAGATACGACAACTGTTGGCAGCTTTTCGATGACGGCACAACTTGCCAATTCAGCAGCAGGTTTTGATGCAAACACGGGGGCTGCGGTCAATTCAAACAAGGCGCTTTCAAACTCAATTTTCATTTATCGTCGAGGTATAACGATCGGCAGTGCGACAATAGATTTCGGAACCATTCTTCCGGGAGATACAGGTTCAATTCTATATTTTGACGTGGTTAACAGCGGGAATTACCCTCTCTCGAACGTCAAATGGACATTGGCCGACATGAAAAACCAGTGGAATGATTATATTTCAAAGGCCAATCTTGCGATCGATCCTTCGAATTTTTCAATACCCGTGTCTGATGAAATCGTTGCAAATGGCCTTTTGGCAATACCTTACAATCAGGCTTCCGGTACTTATGCTGCCGCGATGAGTGTCTATGAAGACCTGAACGGGAACAGTAATCGTGATTTTACTGAACCGGTAAGCCTTTTCAGCGTTAAGGCTGTTGTTCCGAGTGCAAAAAAAATAGTTATTTCAGATCAGTTCATAGATCTTGATAACTGGTCGCAGGGGCAGACTACCGTAGTAAAAAAAGTTAACTTTTTCAATGGCGGAAATCTTGATCTTGTAAATCTTAAAGTCTCACCCCCGCTGGGCAGTGCCACCTTTATAACCGTTTTACCCTTGAATCCTGGCCTGCTTCCGATTGGAGATTTGTCACATCTTGATGTTTCCGCCACCGTGCCTGGTCCGCAGCCTAACGGCGTGTATATTGCCACTTTCACGATCTATGATGATGAAGACGGTGATGGCCTTACTCCATCAGATGCGCGGAGCGAATTTGCCGTAAAGATAGGGGTTGGTAACAAAAGCTTCACGATTTCCCCGGCTACTCTTAATGCGGGCAATGCGACCCCGTCATTTGTCGTCGAAAACTTGCCATTTCAGATCAACAACACCGGGATACTGGGTTTGACGGCACTGAAACCTCTTGCTGGAGTCATGATCAACGGGGCAAATGAAATCGCGAGTAATCAGATTGCCATTTTTCTGCCGGCGACTGTCGCTGCCGGTGGCGCTCCGGGAGATTCCAGACTGAGCATATATATTCCTATGGGTACCCCTGCCGGGGCTTACCTTGGAAAGATGTGGGTTTATGAGGATAATAACGGCAATTCTGTTTATGACAATGGTGAGGCTTCTGCCTCTTTTAATCTTACGGCAAATGTTCCCTCCTACTCTGCGGTGCAGGTTATCCCATCGACCGTAGATATTGGCGATGTGGCTGCAGGGACTGGCATCAGCACCACTTTTCTTTGCCGTAATATCGGCAACGTGGCCCTTAATAAACTTCATTGGCAGAAAATAAATCTCACATCCGGCGCCAGCACTATCCCGATGGGGGCTTATTCATTTCCCGGCGGGGAGCCTTTTGCGGTGCCGGCAGGTGAGTTGTTCACGCGCGAGATAAGCATTAACGTTCCCGGTGGTCAGCCAGACGGGAGTTATGTTGGCAATCTGTCGTGGCTCTTCGAAGACAACGTCGTAATAAATGCCAGTAGAGATGTTAACGAGCCACAGAGTGGTTTCAGGGTCGCATGTCGTGTTGGCAATCTTCAACTGCAGGTAATCGAGCCGGGCGGCGGAATTGTGTCTAATGGCGACCCGAATGCTTTGTCTGCTGTAAGTAATTTTTCTGTAAAAAATACCGGAACTCTTACCATTGCAAGACCAAAGGCTACAGCTACCGCTCTGATCGGGCCAGATACAATACCGGCCGCAGCAAATGTTTTTGCGCCAGCTGCCATTGGTTATATCGTTCAGGACCAGTCACAGCCGGTGAGCTGGCGAGTTCAGGTGCCAGCCAACACTTCGGCCGGAGCTTATACCGGTACAGTCACGATGTGGAATGACTCGAACAATGATGGGCTTATTAACCCTGGAGAGGCTTTCGACACTGCGCCTGTAACGCTGACTGTAAATTTGAAGAGAGTGATCGAAGTAATGAGTAAGCCACTAAATATGCCGCTTACAACCGAAAACAGTTCTGTGAATGCCTCTTTCGAAGTTCGCAATCGCGGAAACATCTCACTGGACAGTCTGCGTGGCCTTACTGCAGCTATCACAACTCTTTCTGGCGAATCAATTCCGGCTGCCTCAATAACACTGGCTATTCCTGCTGGCTCCGTGCCTGCGGGCGGGTCGGTTCTGGTAACGGCAACCGTGGTGGTAGGGCCACAGCTTCCTGGTAATTATCGCGGCACAATGAGGATTTATGATGATTACCTGCTGCCATCCGGTTCATACACCACCGAAGAATCTGACGCATTTGAGCTTCGCCTGACCATTGGTCGAAAAAGTTTTACTGTCACTTCTCCGGTTAACTTTCCCGCTGCAAACCCTGGGCAAACAGTTAACAGCACTCCGGTGACCGTAATTACCAATACATCGGGTCTGCCACTGTCAAAATTGAGATGGAAAGCTGCTGATCTAGTTTCTGGTACTAACAGCATTGCTTCAGCCAGTATCAGTTTTCTGCCGGCTCCTCCAGTAAGTGTCGCTGTAAGCGGTTTCACCAACTTTTCTGCTACAGTTCAGGTTCAGCCTCATATCCCTTCGACTCATGTTCCTCCGGGCCTTTACACAGGGACCCAATTACTATGGGAAGACGACAATGGTGATGGTCTAATGCACCCGACAGGTGAAGCTTCTGCGACCTTTCTGCTCAGACTTACGGTGAATTCAGTCTCCGCTCTCGATGTTGAAACTGATCCGGTTGAACTCGGTGATGTCGTTCAAGGTGCCGGTTCAGCCAAAGTTCCAGTTACGGTGAAAAATACCGGCAACGTTGCTTTGAATACTTTTACCTGGTTGTTTACAAATCTAACGAACGGGATAGATTTTCTTCCCGGCTCGAGCCTTTTAAAAACTGACCCAATGCCAGCCTCTCTGTTACCAGGACAAACGACGACATTTGATGTCTGGCTGGATCCTATTCCTGATTCTCAGCCGATTGGGCCGTATGAGTCTGATTTTTTGAACCGAAGTAGACTGGCTGCGTCGGGTTTTTCTGAAGATTTCGTGACGTTCAGGTGTAATGTTCTTCCCGGTGGGCCGCCGCCGGCGCAGATTGCAAAGAACAGCATTTATCAGGAGGTCGACCCGGCTTTGTTCACGCCGCCGGTTCCACCGCAGACCGATCTGTATTTTCTTTCGGCCTGGGTCTGCCCAGGCAGTGGCAGCGCTGACCTGGCATTTATTCAATATGATGCGGCAGGAACGGCCCTGGCTACGATTTCGGCGACCATCAAGGCCGATGGTACACTTTCGGTCTCTGACCCACATGTTTCATTCAAGGCTGTTTACAGCGGCATCTGCGAAACTGAGCCGATCGAGCTTACCCTTCCTGATTCGAGTATCGAAAGCAGCAGATACTTCAGGGTGTTCTTCGCTTTCAGGCTTGTCGAAGATGTTCCTGATATTGGCGCTGATTCTCTGAAAATCATTTTGCACAATTCAAGCCCTGTGGCAGGTCGGGCGGTCTGGTTCGATGGTATCAAGCTCGAAAGGGCATTTGAAGGCCAGACACGGCCGACGACCTGGCATGCAGGTGCTACGCTGTTTTCGCCGAGAAAAGAGCATTCTCTGAACGGTGACCACCAGTATTATGAATGGTAATCTTAAACCCGACCGGCAGTTTTAAAATCCATTTTTCGAGGTATCACGAAAAGATTCTCTAAATATGCCCTGATTCATGTTAGAATTAAACAGATATGAAAAAATGGGCACTGTACGTTGGGTTGGTTGCGGTCTTGTCGTGCCTGCTGGTTTCGACCGGCTGGGCGAATATGCGTTCGACCAGAATGCGGCAGGGCTTCGACCAGAAAATAACAGAACTGATGATTCTGGCGCATCAGGCACGCAATGCTGGCGATATGGCGAATGCCGAACTTTTCTGGATGCATGCCCGCGAGCTGCGGCCTTCTTTGCCCCGGCCGGCCTGGCTTGACCAGAAACCCGAGCCGGTTGTCGAGAAGCCTGCCGCTTCAGAAGACGAAGTTCTTGCCAGAATTGCGTCTCTGCCTTATCCGCAGGCAAAGATTCTGCTGGACGAGAGGCTGAGTAATGATCCGGCCAATGCCAGAGTCAGACAGCTGTATCTTGAACTGGCGAAAAAAAGCGGTGATCATACCGAAGTGACAAGGCACAGCAGTCTGCTTTCCCAAAACATGAAAAACGGCTGGAGATCATGGCTCTGGTATTTTGCCGCGCTGGTAATTCTGATTCTTGTTGTCTGGCAGGTGCGGGCGCTGTACCGCGACTTTACCGGATAGTCCGCGTCAGATTTCGGTCTGAACGCTTTTTCTGTTAAAATTGTACAGGTACACCCAAGTTGGTAAGACAGGCAGGGAAAATATGAAAAAATCAGACCAGAATGTATTTTTGAGATTGATAAAAAGCTGGCAGTTTTTGCTGCCGGTTCTTCTCTTCACTTTTTCTGCCAACGCTTTCGCCCTGCAGCAGTTGGAAAACACAAGTTTCTCCACAGATCCAACCGTTGAATGGACTTTAGATAACAATGTTTTCAGTGGCCGAAATCTGACAAACCTTGACTGGCAAGGTTCTACCAGAGTGCGGCTTCGGTATAGCCGCGGAGGCGGCGGGGCCAGGCGCGCAGACGGAATGATTGAACAGTCGTTTACGACGCCCGCAGGCCAGGTGAACGCTTCAGTTAATTTTGACTATGAAAGAATAAGAAGCGGAACACCAGATCAATATCTTTTGCGAAGTCAAATTCTTGATACTACTTCAGGTGCTTCTCCGAACGAATCAGTTTTTTTTACAGTCTTTGACGAACCATTTACCAATAACAACTATGCTTTTGGCAGTTTGCTTAATACGGGTTGGTCAACTCCAGTCACTCTTGTAGCCGGGCGACTTTATAACGTGAGGGTTCTGGTTGATGTGACATGCGCCGGAACAGAAATTGCAGGGGCTTTCGTAGATAATGTAATGTGTAATATCAGCCCCTGGGGGCTTACGGCCACTCTCAACGGTTCGGCCAATGAGCTTTCATGGGGCGCCAGCACCGGCCAGGCCACTTTGCACGGAACCACACCCTACAAGGTGTATCGCTCTACCACCTCAGGTTCTTATCTTGCAGCTCCGTTCGACAGCACCACCAACAGTTACACTGACCCCTCACCTCCCGCCGGCGCAATAGTTTATTACACTGTAACTGACTACGACAGTAATAACATTGAGTCGCCAAAGTCGGTTGAATTGCCGGTTTTGCGAATGACCGTGAACGATGGGGCAGGTGCTGACGTTGACACCATTGCCGGTGATGACGTGACCATGAACTGGGTCAACAATGTTGGCGCCGTCGGTCCGACGGGCTATGAGGTTGCCCTCGGAACATCACCCGGTGCTTCAGACATCGTCGGCTGGACTGCAGTCGCTGTTGGTGACACCAGTTACACTTTTACCGGCCAGACTCTCACCAATGGCACTACCTATTATTGCTCGATTCGTGTTATTACCGCGACGCGTACGCTTAACTCATCATCGAGCGATGGTTTTGTATGTGTGAAAACCACTGTCAGAGACGGTTCAGGTGTGGATGTCGATGTGACATCTTCTTTGTCGGATGCTGATATGAACTGGGACGCCCTGACGATTCCGGTTCTCAGATATGAAGTCGCGCTTGGCACCACGCCCGGGGCTACGGATGTTGCCGGCTGGATAAATGTTGGTGCCGCCACATCCTATTCATTTACCGGGCTTTCTCTCACAAATGGTTCGACCTACTATTGTTCGGTCAGGGCGATCGATATGTCGAGCTCGGTCATCGGGGTTTTTACAAGTGATGGCTTTGTTCCGGCAGTATCATATTCTACTACGGTTCGTGATGGCTCAGGTGCAGATATCGATGCTTCGTTGAATGGCACTTCAATCGACTTGAACTGGGATGACGTGGTAATGACCAAAGTGCGTTACGAGGCGGCTCTCGGCACTACCCCGGGTGGCACCGATATCGTGAACTGGACCGACATGGCCCTTGCCACCAGCGGTAATTTGACCGGCTTTACCCTCGTCGACGGCACAACCTATTACTGCTCCGTCCGCATCGTTCTCGGTGCCGGCCCCCTGCCGGCCGATTCAAGCGACGGTTTTACCTTCGTCAGCATGCAGGTCAGAGATGGCCTCGGTGCTGATGAAGATTTTTCGTATATTCCTGACCGGGTCAATGCCAACTGGGATGTGCCCGGCATAGCTGTTTCACGCTACGACGTGGCGGTTGGTACGACTTTTGGTGGTAACGACGTAGTCGGCTGGACCAATGTCGGCCTTGTAACCTCAAGAACTTTTACGGGTCTGGGCCTTATCAATCATCAGCTCTATTATACTTCTGTAAGAGTTTATGACGGCGGTGGAAATCTGGTGGGATCCGTTTGCAGTAATGGTTTTGAAACTATTCTGCCAACAACAATCAATGTCAGAGATGGCCTTGGGCCGGATATTTCCAGCTCGTTTTTTGAAGATCGCGTCGAAGCCAACTGGGACCACCCGGACGTCAGCCTTTATCGCTACGAAGTTGGCGTTGGCACCAGCATGTATTCCGATAATGTGTATCCGTTTACCGATGTCGGCCAGGCCCGCCAGGCAACCATAACCGGAATTACCCTTGCGAGCGGCACTGCCTACTATGTGTCGGTAAAAGGTATCAATACTTATAAGGAGCTTGAAGCTTTTGGCTCGAGTAACGGCTTTCTGGCCCGTCGTGACCCGGTGTTGACCGATACCTCCGCCCAGAACTTTTTTCACAATGCCCGTGTTCTCAATATGGTCGCTATCGACTCAGCTTCGATCACGCCAAAAGTGTTTTCAGGCACCGGTGGTGGAGGTTACTGGAGATATTCCATGCCAATAACCGTTGTGGAACCTGGTATAACAGAGCGGGTAAATGCTCCCTGTCGTGTGAATTTCGCGATTCCTGGTGGGCAACAGCCTGCTGCTATCGGAGAATTCAGGGTAGCTGATGAATTCGGTAACGAACTGCCGCGTTACAATCTTCCCGGAAGCACAGTAGCCAACCCCAACTTTGTTTTTCTTGTTAACATGGCAAGGGGTGAAACCAAAACTTATTACGTCTACTGGGGAAACACAGGTGTTACAACAACTGAGGCTGCATACGGTTTCAGTTTGAACTCGGACGATATTTCGATCAGAAAATGGACGCCTTACTACAGCCGCAAAAATCTGCCCGCCGGGATCGAAGAGGTGCCGCGCGACTATAAATTCACATTTACCGGTGGCCTGGCGGGTGATGATCAGATAAGTGCAGATTTTAATCTCAACTGGCCATTTGGTTTTTATGGTGAGGCGAACCAGAATGGCTGGAATGTTACTACCAACGGTGCCCTGGCAATAGCTGGTGGCACTGATTATTCAAACACCTGGGGCGAGTTTATCGGCTCGACGGCACGATGGACAAGACTGATCACGCCGCTCTGGATCGATCTGCGAATTGCTCCAAGCCCCCCTGCTCCTGCCGGTGCCGGGGTTTACAGAGACTATCTTTCCGGTCCCGATCGTGTCGCATTCACCTGGATAACCAACCGTTACAATGCTACTGACGATATCTATACATTTCAGGCGGTTCTTTACAGATCGGGCGACATCGCCAACCGCTATTCATATCTGAGTCCTCTTGGCCTGGACCGCGCCCCTGGTGGTACAGATCAGCCGGTAAACAGTTCCATAAATCACACTGTCGGTATTTCCTACCCCGATGCTACAGGCGTTGCGGCAGCGAACCGTCGATGGTTGATAAACACGCCCCTTCGGGTCGGGACCAACAAATCGCCAACCGCTTTTTACCAGTATATGGATGCCATGTCTGTAACCACCGGCGCCATCTCGGGTGGCGGGGCAGGAACATGGGTAACAGTTGGGCATATTGAATCGATGGTGTTTGATTCCAGAGCAGCAAACCCGATCTGGCAGAGAATGGAATATGATTGTGCGGCCAATGCCAATAACCGCCTGCTGATTTCAACTCGCAGTGGTTCGACCCCTCTGCCAGACGGCAGCTGGACAGCATGGCAGCCCGACACGACTGCCGTTTCCCCAACCGGGAATATCGCTCTCTCCGATACAAACAGATATGTGCAGTATCGTTGCCTTTTTCAACGAAACAATAATATCGGTGCTTTACCAAGGCTTGATGAGGTACGATTTTTTCACGGCGGGATCAGCATCGAAGAGGTTAAAGCAAATACTCCTGATGGCGTTAGCCAAGGTCAGAGTGGCATTCCGGTTGAAGTAACAATTCGCAATTTTTACACCGCTCCAGTCAATCTTGATTCGGTCGAGTTGACTTTTTCTCTTGGTAATCACACACAGACATTGACCGGTCCGGCTTTACCTGCAAGTATCGCGGCAGGTGGCACGCTCTCGGTTTTTTTTAATGTCGATGTTGACAGCAGTTCAACAACAGGTACTGCTACAATTGATGCCAGGGCGACCGCAACCGTGGCTATTCCGGCCCTGACTTTCAGTGATAACGATGCTCAGTTACCTCATCAATGGCTGATCAGAAGCAAGTCGCAGCTGGTTATCGACAAAGTTGAAACAGACGAGTCGTTCGTTAACAAGGGGCAAACTGACATCTTCGTACGCATGTATCTGTCCAACATTGGCGAAACGCCTATGACCCTCACCGCGGCAGATCTTACCTTTACCCTTGGCCTGTATAATCCGCCAACCGTCTTGCAGACCCCCGGGCCCGGAACTGTTATTCCGGCTTTGAGCAGCATTATTGCAACGTTTACGGTTAATATTGACCCGTTAAGCCCCTCTGGAGTTGCAATTATAAGTGGTATAGCTTCCGGAACCAACGACTTCTCGGGCGAAATCGTTGAAGATCTGACTGCAGGAATTACGGATTCGTGGACGATACAAAACCCGTCGCAACTGGTTCTGGAAGAAGTTGTCGCTTCTGAAACGGTTTACCGCGGTCAGACAAACACCCCGGTATTTTTGCGGGTTTCGAATGGCGGCGAAGCAACGGCACGCTGGCAGTCATCCAGTATCATTCCTTACTTGAGTCTGGGTCTTTACGACGCTGAATACCCGATTACACCATTTGAAATTCTTATTCCCGGCGGTTTTGAAGCTACTGCCAGATACGGGGTCGATATTTCTCCGGTTTCTCCGGTCGGCACATCTATTGTTGATGCCTCTGTAAGTGGCAGAGATTACAATACCGGGTTTCCGGTCGGCTGGACAAACGCCCTGATTCCGACAGAATGGACAATCCTTGCCGAAAAGATCAATACCTTCAAAGATGCGGCTCACTCTCAGAATTCGGTCAGCTTTAACCGGCCTACGGCCGGCTCTTTAACCATATACGCCAAAGCCGAGAATCTGAACCCCTATGGCGAATTTGTCATTCGCTGGCTAGATCCTTCCAACAACATTATAGCCGCCTCGCCGCCTCTGACCTCGGATGCCTCAGGGACCCTGTCGCATCAAATGGATATAACTTCGGCTTCTCCTTACGGCAACTACAAAATCAGGGTGACCAACCCAATCAATACAATTATTTCCTGCGAAAACCAGTTCGAGGTGGTTTCACCGGCGGTTCTGACCGCAGCATTTTCGATGCCGTCACAGGTTTCTGTCGGGCAACCTTTTACCGCATCGTTCACCCTCATTAACTCTGGCGGAGCAGCGGTGAGCAGTGCTTACGTCAGCAATCCGCTACAGTTTTTCGGGCCTGGCGCTGCTCTGCAGACCAGCGGGCCGCCGCCGTTGACAGATGTTGCCGGTAACAGTCAGGCCACGGTGACATATAATTTTACTGCGCAATCGGCAGGCAATTTCTCGGCTTCTGGCACTGCTTACGGGTTTGATGCGAACTCGGGTCTGTTTCTGAAAAGCCCTGCGGTTACCAGCAATATCTGCCTTATTCAGTCCAGTCCGGTGCTTGAGGTTGTGTCACTGACATCCGTTCCCCCTTATAACGGGATCGTCTTTCTTAATCAGAAAAACCTCAAAGTTACCGTGCGAATAAGGAATAATGGCCAGGCGACAGCGATTGTTAATGCCGCAAGTCTTACTTTCAGCATCGGAACATTTGACCAGGCAATTGTGAGCCCTGCTCTGCCATATTCTCTGGCAGGAGGAATGTCGGTAGACATTGTTTATGATGTTGCGGTGGGCGCTTTCTCTAGCTCCGGGGATAGCAAGTTTACATCGAATACTTTCTGGTATGACTTCAACTGGCCTGCATCGGCCAGCTTACTTGTTGACCCTCTAAAAGAGGGTAGTTGGAAGATTGCTGCCGTAGGCATAAAACTTTCCAGAGATCTTGACTTTAATTTTGAGCAAGCAGATTTTAACCCGGGCCAGACCATACAGATTCGTGCTTATGGGGTTGCGGCTAATTCCGGTCCTTACAGGATTAGAGTTTACAACTCCCAGATTCCCCAGACTGCCAATGTTCCCGCAGGTTTTGTCATTGTTTCTCCTTTTCTCACAGCTGACAGTGAAGGAGAAGTTGACTTTCCCTACACTATTCCGGCCGGAGAGACGCCGGCTACCTGGAGTGTGGTTCTCGAAGATGACCCGGATTCAAGCCCCGCAAGTCGCCAGGCTATGCTGGCCCTGCAATACTTCAGGGTTCAGGACCCGGGTAACCTGGTGGCTTCACTCTCCATTTCGCCCACATCGGTTTTTGTTGGCGAAAACTTCACTGTTACCATGGTTGCAACCAACACGGTTGCCCAGAGTTCAACGATAAGCAATGCGACGCCGTCTGTGCTCATCGATGCCAGCGCTTTCCCGAATTTCGGTGGCAGTGCAACGCTGCTTTCAGGCCCGACTCCTGCAAGTATCACTGTAAAATCTCTCAATTCCGGCACAATTTCATACACTTATCGTGCTGACAGCGATACGGGGCTTACTGCGAGCTATGCTCTCACTGTCGCTCCCGCCTGGTATATTTCGGGTAATGACCTGAATACCGGAGCTGGTGTGTTCTCTGGTAAAGGGGTTTCCAATCCTCTGACCATATATAGCCGACGAATTCAGATGACACCGGATTCGTTGAGTTTTGGTACCATTAATTGCGGCGAGACGGCAAAAGTTGACGGAAACGTTCTCAACATCGGCAACTATCAGCTCGACCATATTAAGTGGATCACCACCGACATGAATGGCCCTGGTGCCCTGAAAATAAGCAAGTCAAACCTTTCTATGAGCCCGAACCCGGTTAATCAGCTTGCCGGTGGCGGCAGCAAAGCGGCCTCAGCGACACTGTTTGTGCCTTATAACAAAGAAGCCGGCAGCTACATCGCTACCATGTCGGTTTACAATGACCGCAACCTGAACGACCTCGCCGATATTGATGAGGCTTATGACCTTTTCAACGTTTCGGTCACGGTTCCGCCCTGCAAAAAGATTTTTACCGTACAGGAATTCCTAGACCTCGGCGCCTGGCCAATCGGGCAGACCTCACCGGGTAAATCGCTTAACTTCTTCAGTGGCGGCAACATCGGTCTTGATGATGTTAAACTGATGCAACTGCCCGGTGTAGCCAACGGCACCAATACCTTTGTAATCTCTGCGACCCCCAGTAACCCGGGTCCGCTGGCCATAACCGGCGCTGGAGTCGCCAGTATTTCAGCCGTCAATGTGGCTGTCCCGGGTATCTACATCGCCACCTGGACAATCTGGAATGACTCAGCCAATCCTGGTGTCGTAGATGCAGGCGAAGCGAGCGATACCTTTCAGGTGAGAGTTCAGGTTGGTGTCATGAATTACACCGTGAATCCGCTCACTGTGAGTGCAGGCACCGTCGAGCCTTCGGGTCTGAACCTGGGCTTTGGTCTCACTCTGACAAATGACGCTGCCGGGTTGCCTTTGACGCGCCTCAGGCTTGATAACCTGCCTCTCAGCGATGGCGGTGGCAACACCATCGCATCTGACAACATTGCTATCTATACTGTTAACAACCCAATTCCGCCAACGGTTACGGCAGGGCAGGCGATTCCGGTCGATCTGGCACTTTTCGTCCCGGCCGGGACCCCAGCCGGTATATATTCAGCGACCCAGTACATTTACCATGATGATAATGGCAACAATAAATGGGATGGTCCGGCAGAATTCAGGGCTTCGTTCGTTCTTCAGGCTACTGTTCCTCTTGTGCCAAAAGTGCAGGTAATGGATGCTACCGTTGGTCTTGGCGGTATTGCACCCGGCACGTCAAAAATTGTCTCTTTTAACTGCCGTAATACGGGTAACGTAACTCTGACCGGTTTGCGCTGGGTAAAAGTGAACCTGATGTCTGGGGCAAATGTCATAACGGCTGCCAATGCAAGTTTTCCGCCGTCAGAGTTGTTCTCGGTTCCTGCCGGTGCCCTCTTCACCCGTCAGGTTGAAGTCAGTGTTCCGCCGGCAACGCCGTTTGGGAATTATAAGAGCATTCCCAACCATTTCTGGATATGGGCCGACATGCCGGTCAATGGTGTTCGTGACCCAGGCGAAGCCTCATGGAGCTTCAGGCTGGAATGCGACGTCGGCAATCTTCTCGTTGACATCGATGAACCCAATCTTGCGGTAACCGGCCCGCCGAGCGCCACGACGCCTTCGACCACGCTTACCGCAAGAAATACCGGCAGTCTTGCTCTCGTTAACATCAAAGCCACCGGTACGGCTCTGATTCTTACACCGCCGATAGCCGGCGCAGTTAACATTGCTGCGACCGCGAACAATTTCAACCCGGCAGCTCTGCTTGGGGCAAGTAGCAACCAGGTCAAAACCAGCCAATGGTCGGTAACCGTTCCGGCCAATGCTTCTGCCGGTGTTTATCTTGGCACGGTCACAGTCTGGGAAGACTCCAACAACAACGGCCTCAGGGACGCAGGGGAAGCATTTTCCGACTGCCCGGTATCATTGACTGTGCAGTCTGCGCCTGCGATCAACGTCGTTCAAACCCAGCTCGATCTGGGCTGGGTGTCGAGAAATGTCGCCAAGTCAGGTCAGATTGAAATAAGAAACACCGGGAATATTATGCTGAACGCCGTTTACCCGTTGCGGTCGGCTCTGGTGTTCGGCGCCAACAATATCCCGGTTGCCAGTATTACTTTTACTACTGTTCCGGCAATGCCCTTCTCACTCGATGTCGGGCAATCAAAGATTGCAACGGTAACCGTTACTATTGGTGCAGTTCAGGGCGCCTACACCTATTCCGGCATTCAGAGAGTCTTTGAAGACCATCTGACTATGCCGGGCGTCTGGGATGGCAGCGAAGTGTCTGATACTTTTGAGCTGATTGTCAGCATTGGGAGCAAGGTGATTTACGAAACCAACCTTACCAACCCGCCCCTTGATTTTGGCCCGCGAAACGTTATGGGGACCTACAATCTTCCGATCACTGCCTACAGCGGCTCCAATGTTCCGCTTGACCGGGTGAGATGGCGGGTGTTGACGCCATTGACCAGCCCTGACGCTTCAATGCCGGTCGCCAGCCTTACTTTCACGCCCTCTGTCGCCCAGGCGATCGCCGGTATGGGAAGCCGGGCTTACCAGGCGAATGTTGAGATTGGTTTTCCGCGTGCCGGCGATTATGTGGCCACTGCCGCGTTCTTCGATGACGATGACGATAACCTCAGCCCGAACGGCCTAGAAGCCTCGGCGACGTTTCAGGTGCGTGTTTCTGTCAATGCTTCTTACGGCTTTGACATTCTTGCCTCAGACATCGACTTTGGCAATATCGATGCCGGCGCATCGAAGACTGCTGAAGTGGGCTTTGTAAACACCGGCAATGCTGCCATAAACGTTGCTGATCTGAACTGGGCTTTCAGTGACATTGCATTATTGACCGAGCCCGCAAACGTTATTCCGTTGGGCAACCTTACCGTTCTCAGTTATTCGTATTCGCCTGTGCCCCCGGGCGCAATGGCGACCGCGACTATCAGACTGAGTGTTCCGGCTGGCCAGACAAAAGATGTTTATGGTCCTTCGGGCCCGCAAAGAATGACCAGAGGCGCGATCGAAGATTCCTGCACTTTCAGAGTCAAGGTCGGCGGTTCTGATCAGGCCATGGTCGAAAAACACAGCCTGTATCAGGAAATCGCTACCCTCACTTTTACTGCGCCGGTGCCTCCTGCCACAGACCTTTATTTCCTGTCTGCCTGGGTCTGCCCGGGCAGCGGCAGTGCCGACGTTGCATTTATTCAGTATGATTTTACCGGGAAACCCGTAGCAACTGTCTCGCTGAGAATAGATGCGGCCGGGCAGTTGACAACCTATTCGGCCGGCGCTTTTCCGATTGCCCACTCCGGAATTTCGGACAGCGAACCGATTGAAATAGACGGAGATGAATATAGGTATTACCGGGTTTATCTTGCCTTCAACCTGACCTTCAGCGAGGCGGTTGCCAGTTCTACCAGACTGGTTCTGCATAACTCAAGCCCGGTAGCGGATCGCAGGGTGTGGTTTGACGGGATCAAGCTTGAGAGGGCCTTCGAAGGCCAGACCAGGCCGACGACTTACCACCCGGATGCAACTTTGCATTCTCCGACCCGTCAGCAGTCATTACAGGGAGGACACCAATATTATGAATGGTAAAAATATTTTGAGCTCAAGGCGGGGAGCCTTGCTGATGATGCTGTTTGTCATGCTGATCGTCGGGGGTATCGTTGCTTTGCGTATGATGCCAAACGAAGAGTTGATAACGCGGCGTGATAAAGAGGTTTCTTTGAATACAGATCTGAGCCAGGTCAGAGAGGCTCTTGATCTGGTTCGCGTGGCCAGTTATCCTGGCTGGATAGAACTGCAGGCATCAGATTCGCCGGCGCTACTGCAGGCCAAGATCGCTTCTTTGACCACATGGGGCTTTCTCAGAAGCGACAGCATAAAAGATCCGGCCGTGCCAGCACATCTATGGGGCCCTGGTAAGCCATATTACTGGCAGGTTACCCTTAATCTTGCCACCAACACCAGTTTTGAATTTTCACAGGAAGGCTGGGAGCCTTCCGCTGACACGACCGCTCAGACTGACGAACAGAATTATCTGAACTCAACCAAGCTGGACGAATACCCTTACCAGAATAAGCTTGGCAACCTGCTTGGCAACAAGAGGGGCAAAGCAGTTTCGATCTGGAGATAGGCTCAGTGGCTAAAGCAAAAACCGGGTTCTTTTCAGAACCCGGTTTTCGGTGGAGCTGAACGGGATCGAACCGTCGACCTCTTGAATGCCATTCAAGCGCGCTCCCAGCTGCGCCACAGCCCCATATCGTATGGCTATTCTAGCATGAACGCCCCTGCGAGTCAACTAAAAAATGCAGTTTTCTTTTTTTATTTATAAGTGCCTTCGGGCCTTAAACTTTGGCTTCACGAAGCATTTTGGCGGCATCTTCTGGCGTTGTGGGGTTGATGTAGAAGCCGGAGCCCCATTCGAAGCCGGCAACTTTCGTCAATTTGGGAATCAGTTCGACGTGCCAGTGGTAGAATTCGCGGTAAGAGTCTGAGCATGGAGAAGTGTGCAGAACAAAGTTGTAGGGTTGCCCCGGCAGAAGTTTTTCCATTTTTTGCAGCGCGGTCTGCAGTGCGTTTGCAAAACTGTGTACCTGGTTGTTTTCAAGCATCTCGAAAAATGGCTGATGAAACTTCGGGGTTATTTCCATTTCAAACGGAAACCGCGAGGCGAAGGGGCAAAAGACGATAAAATTATCGTTTTCATAAACGAGGCGAACCTGCTCTTTTGTTTCCTGTTTGATGATGTCGCAGAACAGGCAACGGTCGTGATAGTGATAATATTCGCGTGCCCCTTCAAGTTCTTCTTCGATTCGTTTCGGGATAATCGGAGTCGCAACAATATGAGAATGGGAGTGAGTAAAGCTGGAAACACCCTCGCCGCTGTTTTTGACAATCATAAAGTGCTTGTAGCGCGGGTTTTTCTTTATTTCGAGCAGACGTTGTTTGTAGGCCCAGATGATCTCGCGAACCTGCTCTATGGTTGAATTATGAATCGTAGTTGTGTGGTGTGGCGATTCAATTACCATTTCATGGACCCCGATCGAGTTCATGGCGTCAAACATGCCAATGCCCTCACGGTCTGAGTCTCCGTCCGGTTTGAGAATCGGTACACTGTCGGGGATTACGCGTACCCACCAGCCCTTGTGGTTGGCATGGGTTCCGGCGGTGCGAAATGAAAGGGTTTCAGGTGGCGTCATCGACTCATTTCCTTCGCAGAAGGGGCAGGTTTTGGGATCATCAGGTCGCTGTTCCGTCTTTTTGAAGTCAGATGGGCGCTTGCCGCGCTCGGGCGAAATGATTACCCACTGTTTGAGAACGGGATCTTTGCGAAGTTGTGGCACGGCTGGTCTCCTGACTATTCCTGGTTGATCAAAAATCTGGCGGCACGTTCGGGAGCGACCGGGTTGATGTAAAACCCTGAGCCCCATTCAAACCCGGCTACTTTGGTCAGTCGCGGCATGATTTCGAGATGCCAGTGAAAGTAGTCGGTACAGTGTTCGTCGCAGGGAGCGGTGTGGATGATGAAGTTGAACGGCGGATTATTGAGAGTCTTGATCAGTTTTCGCAGTGTGGCGTGCATTATGCCTGCCAGCCCTTCAATTTCATTGCTGTCGATATCGCCGAATGAATCTTTGTGGTCTTTCGGAGCAATCCAGGTTTCAAAGGGAAAGCGCGATGCAAAAGGTGCAAAAGCGACAAACTGTTCATTCTCGTGGATTATCCGTTCACCAGAGCTCAGTTCCTGGCGTATGATGTCACAGAAAACACAGCGCTCCTTGTAATAGTAATACCGTTTGGCACCTTCAACCTCTTCCATGGCGCGTTTTGGAATGATCGGAGTGGCGATGAGTTGTGAGTGAGGGTGGTCTAGGCTGGCACCGGCAGCAGAGCCCTGGTTCTTGAAGATCAATATGTATCTGAACCTTCTGTCACGCCTGAGGTCGCGATAGCGGTCGGTGTAGGTGCGCAGAATCCTGGAAATCTGTTCGACGGTGTAATTGTGAAAGCCGTCGTCGTGATTTGGCGATTCAATGATAACCTCGTGGGCGCCAACGCCATTCATCATGTCATAGACCCCGATGCCGGTTCGGTCGAGGTCGCCCTCAATCTGCAGGGCCGGAAATTTATTCGGAATAACTCTTACCGCCCAGCCTGGCTGGTTTGGAAGGGTTTCCGGAGTGCGATATGACATGACCTCGGGCGGCGCCATGTCTTCATGGCCGGGGCAGAAGGGACACTTGTTCTGCTGGCGGGGTGGCTGTGGAATCTGGAAGTCTGCAGGGGTTTTGGCCTGCTCATGCAGGATGATGACCCAACGTTTGGTTACCGGGTCTTTGCGTAGCTGAGGCATGTGATGTTCCCTTCCGCTTCATTTTTCTGCTGGGATTATACAATAAGAATGATGGTATGCGCAATTCGTTCATGATTCTGCACGTCGTTCAAAGTTATGTACTGCGTTCGGTCAGTTCTGTACAGTCATGACGAAAAAGGTTGACAAGTTGTTGAGCCTTGGTTAATCTATTGCAGTCATCAGGACATTGTCCCGGTGTATATCAGGTGATTTCAAGTCAGAGGTGCATATCGTGGGACGAAAGAGAACATGTGAACTTCCCTTCTGTAAAGGCGTTGTTGAGGGCACGCGCAATAAGCGCCGCTGTGACAACGATAGAAATATTCATCTGCATCAGGTTATTTCAAAGAACGTAAAGAAGATCATGAAGTATGTTGAGGGCTGTGAGGACTTCACCGCTAACGACGTCAACCGTGACCTTTTCAAGAGCAAGCTCGATAAAAACGAAAAAGGTTCGATGTACCGCCTTTTTCAGGCAATGGTTCGCGAGGGCTATCTGCTGGAACGTGGTAAACGCGGCGGCCTGAAGGTTTATGCTTGTTCGCCGAACAGTTCAGAGGGCTCTGAAGAGCATGTTCATGCTGAGCACGCCGCTGCTCCGGTTGTGGTTGAGCGCCGTCTCAGCCCCCAGGAAATTCTGCTTGGCAAGCTGCGCGAATTTGTGCATCAAAAGAGCGGGCAGTGGAACCATGATGACTGGGTCTGGCTGCTTAATCGACCCGATATTAAAGAATACGGCCTTTCTGAATCGGATATCGGCCGCATCCTCGAAGAAGAAAAAGCTCGCTTCTGGCTGCAGAGAAACAACTACTGACACCAATCTGACAAACAATAAAAAACCGCGGAAAAAGCGGTTTTTTTTATTTTTTGTCAGTCGCATTTCTTTGCAGATTACCCGGTTTAAAGGTGATAAAAAAAGCGCCTCCGGTTCTGGAGGCGCTTTTTTTTATACAAATGAAGACTGATTATTCTTCGTCTTCATCTTCCAGTTCTTCGTCTTCATCTTCGAAGTCGTCGTAATCTTCGAAGTCTTCTTCTTCGTCTTCATCCAGTTCTTCGTCTTCGTCTTCAAGCACTTCTTCTTCGTCATCTTCGAAGTCTTCGTCTTCGTCATCGAAGTCTTCTTCTTCTTCTTCTTCGTCTTCGAATTCTTCTTCGTCTTCGTCCTCGAATTCTTCTTCGTCTTCTTCGTCGTCAAAGTCTTCGTCTATATCTTCTTCATCGTCGTCGAAGTCTTCAATTTCGTCTTCGTCGAGTTCTTCTTCTTCATCATCGTCAAGGTTGTCCCAGTCTTTCTGGGCGGCAAGGATTTTTACTTCTTCTTCATAGAATTTCGGCATGACGATAACCCCTTTCTAATGTAACGATTGCTGATTAATCCGAATAAGATTTGTTTGCAATATAGGCATACTTCAAAAAACCTGTCAACAAAAAAAACATTTTATTTACAATTCATGAGTCGTTTCGAGCCGCGAAGATCTCTGGAGTGGCTTCTGGTGAGCTTCGCGGGAATTTGGTCGTTTTGTTTTTTTCCACGTTTCCTTTCGACTCTCAGGAAAAGCTGTTTTGGCCCGGAATCTTGCATTATTGTCGGCATTTCTGGCTGTGACAGCGATCTCTTAAGACATGTGACTGGAAAGTGTGGCAGCGGGCTCTGGCTTCTGTAGCGCTCGCAGACCATGCATCTGTTCTTGTGTTGGTGTTTACATTAGCTGTGAAGTGTACATAGGTCTTGACTAAACTTTGCTGTTAAGTTATACTGGCTACTCTATTCTGCCTTTATTGAATCAAAACAGGAGTGAGCTCAATGTTTCAGGGCCTTTCAGAGAAGCTGACCGCGGTCTTCGAAAAAATGCGAAGATCGGGCAAGCTGACCGAGAAAGATATCGATGTCGCTCTTAACGAAGTTAAGATGGCGCTGCTCGAAGCAGACGTCAACTTCAAGGTCGTTAAGAACTTCATCAAGCGCGTTAAAGAGCGCTCGATCGGCACTGAAATTCTCAAGAGCCTCACTCCTACTCAGCAGGTAATCAAGATCGTTCTTGAAGAGTTGACGACTCTGCTCGGCAGTGAGCGCACCAAACTGGCCGTTTCGCCGAAGAAGCCGACCGTAATTCTTATGGCCGGTCTGCAGGGTTCAGGTAAAACGACGACCAGTGCCAAACTGGCGCTTTATCTGCGCAAGGACGAGAAGAAAAACCCGATGCTGGTAGCCTGCGATATTTATCGCCCCGCTGCAGTTAAACAGCTGCAGGTGCTTGGTGACCAGCTCAGCGTCGAAGTATTCGCCGGTCAGCAAGGCCAGAAGCCTGCTGATATCGCGCTTGCCGCTATTGAACACGCTAAGGCCCGTGATTTCGACACGGTTATCATCGATACCGCCGGTCGTCTGCATATAGATGAGCAGATGATGGCCGAAGTCAAGGGTATCAAAGAGGCGACTTCGCCGCACGAAGTTCTGCTCGTTGTCGACGCCATGACCGGTCAGGATGCCGTTAATATGGCAACCACCTTCAACGAAATGCTTGAACTCTCGGGCATCGTTCTCACCAAATTAGACGGTGATGCCAGAGGTGGCGCGGCTCTTTCGATTCGCGAAGTCACCGGCAAACCGGTTAAATTCGTCGGCACCGGCGAAAAGTCATCTTCTCTCGAACCTTTCTACCCCGAACGCATGGCCCAGAGAATTCTCGGTATGGGCGACGTTCTCTCTCTCATCGAAAAGGCCCAGGCCAACATGGATGAAGAGAAGATGAAAGAGATCGAGAAGCGCGTCCTTGAAGCCGATTTCAATTTCAATGATTTCCTTTATCAGCTTACACAGATTAAAAAAATGGGCCCGCTCGATCAGTTGCTTGGCATGATTCCTGGCTTCTCGTCGATGGGCAATCTCTCAGAATTCTCATTTGATGACAAAAAGTTCAAACGTTTCGAAGCCATCATTCTCTCGATGACGGAACAGGAACGCAATGTGCCCGATGTTATCGATGGCTCGCGGCGCAAACGTATCGCTGCCGGCAGCGGCAACACCATCCAGGATGTTAACCAGCTGCTCAAGCAGTTTACGCAGATGCGCAAAATGATGAAGCAGCTCGGCAGCTTTGCCAAACGCAAAGGCCCGGGTCGCCTCGGCAAATTTTTCGGAATGTAATGCCGCGTCAGCGGTTTTGACAACATAGAAGGAGTTATTAAAATGGCCGTTTCAATCAGACTGAAAATGCTTGGCACCAAGCACCGCCCCTGTTACAGAATCGTGGCTCTCGACAGCCGCAAGACCCGCGATGGCGTAACCCTCGAAAACCTCGGTCAGTACTCACCACTGCCGCAGGAAACCAAGATCGAACTGAATGAAGAAGCAGTTCTCAACTATCTCAAAGACGGCGCCGTGCCGACTGAAACCGTTAAGAACATCCTTCGCCAGAAGGGTATCGTAAAGGTTCCGCAGAAAGCCGCCAACGGTTCTGTAAAATTCGTCTGGACCAAGCGCTGAGCGCGGTTTCGGGAGTAATCAATGACCCAGACCGCACAGAACATGCTTGAACGACTGGTTAAAGCTCTGGTCGAGCATCCTGACGAAGTCAGCATCACGCCGATCGAAGGCGATGGCACCGTAGTTTTCGAGGTTCAGGTTAACCCCGAAGATGCCGGCAAGATCATCGGCAAGAAGGGCAGGACCATCAATGCTCTGCGCACTATCATCAGGTCGTCGGCCAACACCGGCACCAAAAAGGTGATAATGGAACTGGTCTGACGCCGATGTCACAAAAGCCAAAGCCCGAAATAAAGCGTCTTAAGGCTGAAAAGCCCGACGCCGGCGCTTCCGATCCCTGGATCGCCATCGGGCAGGTGCGCAAGACTGTCGGTTTGAAGGGCTGGTTGCGGGTAGGTCTGCTGACCGATTTCCCTGACCGTTTTCAACCGGGCTCACAGGTGTTCGTTCAGAATCGCTCTGGGGAGACTGAGGTAGCTACTGTCAGCGAATGGCGCGGGCACTTCACGGAAACGGCCATCGATATCAAATTTGAAGGCGCCGATGACTGTGATACCGCCGCTGCCTATGTTAACACGATGCTGGTTATTCCGAAGTCGCAACGGGAAAGCCTCAGGGGCAACTCTGAGTTTTACCCCGATGAACTGATCGGAATGCAGGTTCTGGGGCCAGACGGGCAACCGTCAGGCAAGGTTCTCAAGCTCGAAGCAGATGCTCCGTGCCCGTATATTCTGGTGCAGACAGCTGATTCGACTGAGGTGATGATCCCGTTCAAGAAGATTTTTATAAAATCGGTTGACCGGGCCGAAGGAACGGTAAGGCTGGTAGAGCCTGTTTCATTCCACATTCCGGTAGAATGAAATGCGTGTAGACATAATTACACTGCTGCCGACGATCTTTGACAAGGTATTTGACGAAAGCGTTCTCGGGTCGGCCGTCAGAAACGGCCTTATCGACATAGCTGTGCATCAGTTTCGTGATTATGGCGATGGCCGACACCGGACGGTTGACGATACGCCCTTTGGCGGCGGGCCAGGCATGGTATTCAAGCCGGCCCCTCTGGTGAACTGCATCAGAGATGTCCGCAGACTGGCGGGGCCCGGACCGGTAATCGGTCTGACTCCTCAGGGCGTGCAGCTTAACCAGAATCTGGTCAGGCAACTGGCCGACTTTGACAGGCTGATACTTGTCTGTGGTCGCTATGAAGGGTTCGATGAACGAATCATTCATGAATTCGATCTGCAGCTCTCAATCGGTGACTACGTGCTTACCGGTGGCGAAATCGCCGCCATGACCGTTGTTGACGCAGTTTCGCGCATGATTCCAGGCACCGTGGGCCGGCAGGAGTCGGTCGAACAGGATTCCTTCTATCAGGGCCTTCTCGATCACCCGCAATACACCCGCCCCGCCACCTGGGAAGGCCTGGCAGTCCCTCAGGTGTTGCAAGACGGCAACCATGCGCACATAACCAGTTTCAGACATTGTCGGTCGCTGCTGACCACCGCTGTCAGCCGGCCAGACGTGTTTGCAGTCGCTGATCTGAGCGAAGAAGACAGAGACTCTCTGCAGTCACTGCTCGCCTCAGACGGCAAAAAAAGTTGAAATCATTCCGGAAGGAGTTTGTCCAATGAATCCCGTTATCGAAAGTATTGAAAGAAACTATCAGAAGAACAAGCAGGAAATCCCGGCTTTTATGCCAGGTGACACTCTTCGCCTTGAAATCAAGGTTCGCGAAGGTGACAAAGAACGCCTGCAGGCATTCGAAGGCGTAGTTATCTCCAGACGCTACAGCGGTCTGCGTGAAAACTTCACCGTCAGAAAGATCTCTTACGGCGTCGGCGTCGAAAGAACTTTCATGCTCCATTCACCAACCCTTGCTTCTATCACCATGGTTCGTGCCGGTAAGGTTGCCCGCAGCAAACTGTATTACCTGCGCGACAGAGTTGGTAAGAAAACCCGCGTTAAAGACAAAATCTTTTCCAAGGATAAAGCTTGATTTTGCAAGAATCAGCTAATCCCGACGCACCTGTCGGGGTGTTCATACACGATCTGTCGATCCGTTTCGGAGAACAGGTTATTCCGCTTGAGGCCCTCGACCTTGATGAAGTTCTCGCTGAGTCAGAACTTCAACTGGCCGGAAGCGTCAGCGGCAAGGTTGAAGAGGGTGCCCGTGTTCAGATTGAACAGACGTGGCGGCCTTTTCTGCGCCAGGCAAAAACTGTAAACCAGATCGAATCGGCATCGCGTGGAAGATTCCGGACTGATCTCAAACTGCACAACGGGGTCAACGGGCTGAAAATCAGCGCCGTTGGCCCTGATGGTGCCGTTTTAGACAGCCGGAGTTTTGAACTGCATTATAAAGGCTCTTTCCGTGAATGGAACGAGACCATTTTTATTGCCTTTTTTCTTGCGATTCTGATCCGCGGGCTGGTGGTTCAGGCCTTCTGGATTCCCACCGGCAGCATGGAACCGACACTTCTTGGCGAAAAGCGTAACCCTTTTACCGGCCAGCTTGAACGTGGCGGTGACAGAATTCTTGTCAGCCGCTTCGCCTATGTCTTTGATCTGTCACTTGATGGGCGCCTGCCTTTTGGGCCGCGCTTCTGGTTCAAGCTTCCTGAAAGAGGCGATATTGTCGTGTTCCGTTATCCCAACCCTGACGTTAACGCACCGCCAAAAGATTACATCAAAAGAGTGGTCGGGCTTCCCGGCGACCATATTTCAATTGAAGACGGCCGGGTTTACGTCAACGGTGTCTATCTCAATGAGCCGTATATTGCCGAACCGCCTCTCAGTGATTATGCGACCCGAGTTCCTGACGACAGCCTGTTTGTGATGGGCGATAACAGAAACAACAGCTCAGACAGCCGTTTCTGGGGCCCGATGCCTTTGACCAACCTCAAGGGGCAGGCGGTTTTTAATTATCTGCCGATGAATCGAATCAGCCCGATCCGGAGTTTTCCGCACCCGATGCAGCCGGCCCGGCCGGTTGATCAGCAGGGCTGAAATGGGCAGAATGGCCGGCCAGAATTTTCCCGGTCGTGCCAACAGATTGATTTAATGAAAAGAGAAATACCCGGTCACATCAGAAAAGCTTTTAAGTCGGTCGACCAGTATCTGCCGGTTGTCGACGTCATTGTCGAGCTTGTTGATGCCCGTATGCCCAACGGTTCACGCCTCAAAGACTTTGTCAAAAGGCTTGGCAAGACTTCAGTCATTGCTCTCGCCAAATCCGATCTTGCCGACGAAGGCGAGACGCGCAGATGGCTTGCCCGCTTCAAGAACGAGGGACAGGCCTGCGTGGCTGTAGACTGTCGTAATCGCAGCTCAGTCAGAAATCTTTCCGAGATGATCCGTAACGCGGCTTTTACGCTAAAACCTGGTCAAAAGGCACCTTTGCGCAAGGTGCGACGGGTGATGATCATCGGTGTGCCGAACGTCGGTAAATCGACGCTGATCAACTCTCTTGCCGGCCGGAGCGCCGCCCGTGCCGCCAATATGCCAGGGGTTACCCGCAGTATTCAATGGATAAAGCTGCCTGGCGAACTTGAACTTCTTGACCTGCCCGGTATTCTTGATTTCGCTCTGCTGCGGCGTGGCGATATCCTCAAGCTCATCAACACGATTCCGGGGCGAGATACCGATACCTGGAGCCAGTCGAAAACCCTCTGCGAGATTCTTACCTTCAGCGGTAACCAACGGGTTTTGCCTGGATATATTGAGGCTGACTGCAACTTTGAGCGCTTTATTGCTGATTATGCCCGGCGCATGAATTTTGTGGCCCGGGGTAACGAGCCTGATATCGAGCGGGCGGCCACTGATATTATCAAACGTTTTCAATCAGGTGGTTTTGGCCGCGTGACCCTGGAGCAGGCCGAGCATGATTTTACCGGGTTGTTTGCAGAAATCCCCGATTCTGCAGTGGAGAATGCCGATGATGAAAATTGAAAATGAGCGTCTGGAGCTTTCAGACGAGCTTTCTCGCCATATTTTCAGCTCCGAGCCTGAAAACGGTCTGAAGCTTATTCGCGATCTGCCCGACCTGACGGCAAAGGCGCGTGGAAATTGCCTGCTGCTCGAAGGATCGCATGAAAAGATTCTTCTTGTGAAAAGGTTTCTTGAAATTCTTGGGCAGCGCATCGATCAGCACGAGGCGGTTAACGCCGTCGAAGTGCGTCGCCTGTTCAATCAGGTCACTTCGGTAAAACCGCTTATGAGCGGGGTGACCGAGAGTTTTAATTTTTCCGATCTGATCGCTTCTTTCAGTGGTCGCGTCGTTCGCGCGAAAACACCGAATCAGCAGGCATATATCAATGCCATTGAAAACAATACCATTACGGTTGCCCGCGGCCCCGCCGGTACCGGCAAGACCTATCTGGCGACCGCCATGGCGGTCAGAGCCCTGAAAGAGAAAAAGGTCAGCAGAGTGATCCTGTCGCGACCGGTTGTGGAGGCAGGTGAAAGCCTGGGTTATCTGCCCGGCGACCTCAAGGAAAAGGTCGACCCGCATTTTCGCCCGCTTTATGACTCTCTACAGGAATTTATCGGCATGGGAAAATTTGAGCAGTATGTCAGGCAGGGCGTGATCGAAATTACGCCCCTGGCTTACATGCGCGGCCGTACATTCAACGAATCCTTCGTGGTTCTCGATGAGGCTCAAAATACGACACTGCCACAGATGCGCATGGTGTTGACCCGCCTTGGCTATGGCTCAAAAATGGTGGTGACCGGCGATCATACCCAGATCGACCTGCCGCGCACCTCCGATTCTTCGCTTCTGGTGCTCGACAAAATCCTTGATAACGTTGAATCGATCAAGTTTGTTGATTTAGCCACAGAAGACGTGATAAGACATGAAGTGGTGCGCCGCATAATCAGCGCTTTCGATGCTTATCAGGCAAAAGAACGGAAACAGCAGTGAGCGAAAAGACCAATCTTTTACTTTCAAGCTTTCTTGAATGGCTGAACATCCCAGTTCAGCTGCAGAAGCGGTTTCTGCTGCAGCTCGGGGGCTTTTTCGCTATTCTCGTGGTTATTCTGGTTATCGATCCAACCGGCTTTACCCCGGAAGTAGTAGAGGGTAAGCCTGCTCCCAAGACCATCAGATGCCCGAGAACCATAAGTTTTGTCGATGAGAGCAAAACCAACGAACTGCGTACCGCCGAAATGGAAAAGGTGCAGCCGGTTTTTACACCGATCGAGCAGGCAGAAGAAGAAATGCTGACCCGCTTTGATCGACACATGCTTGAAATGACATCATTCTACGATGAATTCAGACGCCTTTCGACGACTGAACCGCCTCAGACACTTATTGCCTCATATTTCCCCGGTGAAGTATTGCTCGACGAAGAAAAACTCGTGCAATTGCGTAATCTGAGGATTTCTCAGTTTGAAAAGCTTAAAACCGTCGCGCGACGTCTGCTGCAGAATCTGAGCCAGAAGACCATAACCGCACAGAACCTCGAAGGCGTAAGGGCAGAAGTGCGCAGTCTTGTCGATGCCTACCCCGAGAGCTCGATGTTCAAACAGATCATGACACATCTGGTCAGAAATGCTCTGACCATTAATGCCATCGAAGACGAAAAGCTGACGCGACAAAGGCGTGAGGCTGCAGCCAGAGCCATTCAGCCTGTTAAAAGAACATTCCAGAAGGGGCAGAAAATCGTCGAAGAGGGCATAATCGTCACCTCTGACGACTACTTTGTGATGCGTAAGATTGCCAGCCAGCTGCAGAAGAACAGGGTTCTTTCACTGCTGGGCAACTTTTTGCTTGCTTTGCTGGCTGTCGTCATCTCGTTGGTTTTTCTGCGCCTCGAAGACAAAAATATTCTCTCAGACGGTGAACAGTACAAGCTGCTCGGGGTTATCTGCCTGGTTACCCTGGCGCTCGCAAAAACCGCCCATGCCCTCGGGGTCGCATTTGACAAACAGTATCTTTCGATTCTGCTGACGCCTCTGCCGACCATGGCACTTTTGATGACCATGCTGCTCGACTGTACGGTGGCGTTGTTTCATGTTTTCATGCTCGGTCTGATGATGTTTGTCGTTGCCGAGTCGAACATCAGATTCGTTGTGGTCAGTCTTTTCGGTGCAATTGCCGGTATTCTTGCCTGGCGTGCCGCCACCCGTGGTGCCGATGTCAGAAACCTGATCGGTGCGGCATGCGTCAAGACCGGCCTTGCGAGTGCCGTCGCCGTGCTGGCTTTTCTGCTGCTCGATACCGAGAGCTTTGCAACCATGGATCTGCAGCAGATCGCACTGTTTGCTGGTTTCGGGTTGTTGAACGGTATTCTGTCCGGTATCGTGTCGAATGGCGTTCTGCCTTACATGGAGAGCTTGTTTTCGCTGGCAACCAGTTCGCGCCTTCTTGAGCTCACCGACCTGTCGCAGCCCCTGTTGCGGAAGCTCGCCGAAGAGGCGCCAGGTACCTACCAGCACAGCATTGCCGTCGCAACTCTCGCTGAGGCCGCTGCCAACAGTGTCAATGCCGACCCGCTTCTCACCAAAATCAGCGCTTACTTTCATGACATCGGGAAAATCAGACGCCCGATGTATTTTGCCGAAAATCAGGCCGATGAAAATCGTCACGATCAGGTAACGCCGTATATGTCGAGCCTGATTCTCATCGGGCACATCAGAGATAGTCTCGATCTTGGCCGCGAATATGGTCTGCCCGAAAGAGTGCTGTCGATCATGTCACAGCACCACGGCACAACCCTGATCAGCTACTTTTACGAAGAAGCCAAAAAACTCAAAGATGGCGAAGAGGTTAATCAGGAAAGATTCAGATACCCTGGCCCGAAGCCTCAGACAAAAGAAGCGGCAATTCTGATGCTTGCCGACTCCGTTGAGGCGGCAGCGAGAACGCTGCCGCAGCATACTCACAGCAAAATCGAGGGGCTGGTCTCAAAGATCGTCGAGCACAAACTCAACGATGAAAATCAGCTCGACGAAAGCGATTTGACCCTTAAAGACATCGAAAAAATCGAGCAGGTATTTGTCAGAACGCTGACTTCAATGTACCATAGCAGAGTCGACTATCCAGGAAAACTTTCGAATCAATCAAAGGGGGCCGCTGATGGAAGTTCTGATCAGTAACCGGCAGAAACTTGTAGAAGTCGATCTTGACCAGATCCGGGAAGTAGCCCTTGAAATAATGAAATTCGAGGCATCGCCAGAGAATGCCGAGCTTTCACTGGTTTTCTGCGATGATGACTTTATTCAGAAGCTTAATAAAGATTTCCGCGGCAAGAGCGAGCCCACCGATGTTCTCTCTTTTCCTATCGATGAAGAGAGTTTTGAGGCCGAAGTCAGGGTGCTTGGCGATATCGTTATCAGCACCGAAACCGCAATGCGGCAGGCCGAAAGCTTCAAGCATCCGCCGATGCTTGAGATTATCTTTTTGCTTATTCATGGCCTTCTGCATCTGCACGGCTACGATCACGTTCTGAAAACCCAGCGAAAACGCATGCGTGATCGCGAAGTTACCATTTTTCAGCATCTTTGTGACAGGCGTCTTCTCAAATGTGTTGTCGGGGCGCCTTTGAACCCTATTATCAAGAGGGTGACCGAAAATGAATGAAATTCAGTATGGCAAGGCGGGGCAATTTATAGTCTATGGATGACTCTATAGCTGGCTTTTTATTTGGTGGCTGTATTTTTCTTTCGGCCTTTTTTTCCTGTTCAGAAACGGCGTTTTTTTCGTTGTCTCCCCTGAAACTCAAAAGACAGGAAGTGGATGGCGACACAAGGGCTGGCGAAATTCTCAAGGTAATATCCGACAAACAGCGCCTGATGCTTTCTTTATCAATGGGAAGCACGATGGTCAACGTCTCTGCCGTGGTTCTGGCTGTGCACTTTTTTTATGGCTGGTTGCCTGCTTCCGGGCTATCGATCTGTGAAGGAGCCTCCGGTTCAATGTTTTGCGGGTTTCTGGCGGTCATACTGATGACAGCGATACTCCTTTTCTTTGGTGAAATTGCTCCGCGCACCGTGGCCATTTTTGGTGGTTATAAATATTGTCGGCTTGTGGTCAAGCCTTTGCGCCTTTTTCTCATGCTGACTTACCCTCTGACCGCGATTTCGGTCTGGACCATCAAAAAATTTCTGCCGCGCTATTCAGACTGGAACAGCCAGCTGGGTTGCTCTTCATCGATCGAAGAGATAGACAGCTACGTGAATCTCGGCGAAGAAGCAGGGATCATCGAACACGACGAAAAGGAAATGATCAACTCGGTATTCGAGTTTGGCGATACTCTGGTGCGCGAGGTTATGGTGCCCCGGCCTGATATCATTGCAATGCCTATCAATACAACGCTTCCCGAATTGCTGAAGTTCATCCGCGAGGACGGGCATTCAAGGTTTCCGGTCTACGACGGCAGCATGGATAAAATTCTTGGCATTCTTTATGTCAAAGACGTGCTGATCAAACTTGACGAGATTCAGCAATCATACGATCTCTTCAAATTACTGCGCTCGCCTTTTTTTGTGCCGGAGACGAAAAAGCTCGATGATCTGCTTAGTGAATTTCAAAAGCGCAAGCAGCATCTTGCCATGGTGATCGACGAGTATGGCGGAGTTTCAGGTCTGGTAACGATTGAGGATCTGCTTGAAGAGATTGTTGGCGAAATCGTCGACGAGTATGATCTCGAAGAACAGGAGCCTCTGACGCGTCTCGATGAAAATATCTACAGTGTTGACGCCCGTTTCAGTATCAGTGATCTCGAAGCCGAGCTCGAGTGCGAATTTGATTACGAAGACTCAGAGACGGTCGGCGGTTTTGTTCTTGAAAAACTTGGGCGTATCCCGCAGAGAGGCGAAATTTTTGAACAGCCGCAGGGCACTTTCCAGATAACGGAAATTAAGGGAAACCGCATTCTGCGTGTCAGATTCACCATGAAGCCGGAAGTCTGTGAAGACGTTGAACCCGGTAGAGATTAAACGGTAGCCATAAGGGTTATGGATAGCGTAGAATATCAGAAATTATGAAGCTGCCGATTGAACACGAGCGATTGAACCGCACCCTCGAAGATGCCGGTCAGAGGCTTAACAACCTGCTCGGTCAGATGCGAAAGTATCTGATCACGGGTGTGCTGGTGCTTGTACCTTTTGTTGTAACAATCTACATCATGTACGCCTTTTTTCAGATAACCGACGGTCTTCTTGGCGTGGCGGTCAGTCGGGCAATAGGTTATCGCGTTCCCGGAATGGGGCTGATTCTGACTGCGTTGATATGTGTCTCGGTTGGTATGATTGCGCAGAATTATTTTGGCAAGAGACTGATCGCGAGTGTTGACAATTCGCTTGAACAGATCCCGGGCGTCAGGTCGCTGTATAACGGTATCAAGCAGGTTGCCGATGTTATCGTGCGTAATACTCGAAGCGAGTTTAAAAGGGTCGTGATGCTCGAATATCCAAAAGAAGACAGCTGGGTGCTTGGCTTCGTTACCGGAGATTTCGTGCTTCAGGCCGGTTCTGACCGCCTCGACGACGATATGATTTCCGTGTTCGTTCCTACTACGCCCAATCCGACTTCCGGTTTCCTGCTTATCATCAGCAAAAAGAAGATAATTGACACTCACATGGATATCGAAGATGCCATGAAAATTGTAATTTCGGGTGGTCTGGTGCAGCCGGGTCGGTTGCCTGAGCAGACTACCGGCGAAACTGCCGAAGATTTTGTTATTCCACATTGATACTGCGAGGAAGATTTCATGATCAGAACAGGTGTCGTGGTTCTCTGTATGGTTGCTGTGCTGGCCTTCTGGCCTGCTTCTGCTGTTGCTCAGGGCGGTAACATTGAAGAGATAAGACAGTATTTCGAGCTTCGCGATACGATCAGTCTGATGAATCTTGAAATAAAAAGGGCTCTTGCGCCGGATTCGCGCTCGCCCCTTCTTTCTGAATCTGATGCCGACAATCGTTTGAGCAATTTTGTCAGCTTTATTCAAGGCCGTATCGATAATTTTTCTCAAAGCGATACACCGCTGAAATACCATTATGTTAAAAAACTCAATGTTATTTTTGCCGAAACACGCCAGTTGCATGCTGCTTTGAGTCAGAAGCTCAAAACTGTTCTGCCGGGAACCAGGATAATACCTGCTCCGACTCCGGTCGCCTCTGAAGCCATAAGCGAAGAACTTAAAGTGCAGCCAAAGCCATTTTTTGATTCGATTGGCATGAGAACTCTCGCTCCAGGCAAAACGGGTTCACATGCTACGGCGACTGATCTGACCAGACCGCACTATGATCTGGTTAAAACTCCGGTGCATCGGCCGGTCGTTCAACCGGCCAGAGTAACCACAACACCCGAAGGGACTGTCAGCAAAACCCCTGCGGTTTCAGCGGTTTCAGCGACAGAAAAAGTTGCGGTGCCGGCTATACCGGTGAAAACTACCGAAAAGGCAAAGCCGCAGCAGACTGCGGCAGCAGTTAAGCCGGGAGTTCAGGTCGTCCCGCCGCCTCAGACGTCCGATACTGCGAAGCTGGCAATGGTGGTAGACAAACCTCGGGTGACAGAACCGGCAAAACCGGTAGAAATCAAGTCTGCACCGGCAGAGCAGTCGGTTAAACCTGTCGAACCAGCAAAAATCGCCGAACCGGCGAAAGTTATCGAGCCTGTTAAAGCGACCGGGCCGGTCAAGGCTGTTGAACCTGACAAGCCGGCAGAGCCAGTAAAAGCAGTTGAGCCACTAAAGCCAGTTGTAACGGTTGAAAAGCCCGCTCCGGTGGTTCCGCCAGGAACCGGCGTAATGCGGCCTCTGGCGATCATGATCGAAAATCACAATCAGTCGAGACCGCAGAGTGGTCTCGATCACGCAGACGTGGTTTATGAAATGCCGGTCGAAGGTGGTATTACCAGATTTATGGCCATTTATACCAGAGCTCCTGGTCTGATCGGGCCGGTACGAAGCTGTCGTGAATACTTTGTCGACAGGGCCCTCGAGATCGATGCTCTATATGTTCATTGTGGCGGCAGTCCGGCAGGTTACAACTACATTTCAAAAACCAAAATCAATTCGATCGATGAGATCAAGTGGGGTGACCCATTCTTTCGTGATAAAACCCGCAAGGCGCCACACAACCTTTACGGCAACGGCAAGGATGTTTATGAATTCATGTCTGCCAAAGTCGGCATGCGGCTTGCCACCGCTCCGGTTCTGTTGAAATATGGCCAGCGAGTATCAAGTGTGCCAACCGAGCCGGTTTTGTCCGCCAAAATCAGATATCATGGCAACTACAGTCTTGAAGTGAAGTATGAAGATGGAGCCTGGCAGCGCTACATGAACGATATACTGCATATCGACCGTGAAACGAAAAAACCATTGCGGGCTTCAGCCGTGGTTATTCAGGTTGCGGCCATGAAAACCGTGGATGCGGTGGGACGTCAGGAAATCAGTTTTATTGGCAGCGGTACCGCCTGGATTCTCGAAAAGGGTCAGCGCACGAAAGTGACCTGGCACAAGGAAACACCAAAGTCATTGACTGTCTACAAAGATTCTGCCGGGCAGGAATACCTTTTCCCGAAAGATCTGCAGGTGTGGGTGCAGGTAGTTTCGCCGATTCATAAACTTTTCTTTAATGGCAAAGAAGAAGAAAAACCCGCAACTGTGGCCGGTAATCCGGCGGCAGCTGCCAATGCGTCGTCTCCGGCTGCAATTCCGGCAGTTTCTGCCCCTGCAGTGGCCAGTTCGACCACCGACTCAGGAAAGCAGGGATAAGATGAGCAAATTTGGAGCAATAGGCGTATTTGGCCGGGCCAATGCTGGCAAATCGACACTGGTTAACGCTCTTGTCGGGGAGCGGGTATCGATTGTCTCGAAGCGTCCGCAGACGACCCGCAAGCGCATTCTCGGCATTCTGACACAAGATGACTGTCAGCTGGTTTTCTGCGATACTCCGGGCTTGCACACGGTCAAGAATAAACTCGACGCCTTCATGCACGAAGAAATTCTTGCCACCGTCAAGGGGCTGCAGGCCGGCATGTATCTGGTCGATCTTGGCGACATCAGACATGAAGAAGACAAAGCCTATCTCTCTCAGCTAAATCCTGAAAGTGGTATGCCCATGTTTCTGGTTCTCAATAAAACCGATCTTGTCGAGGCCGACCGTGTCGAGTTTGCCGTCAAGCTTTATCATGAATATTACCCTTTCGATAAGGTTTTTGCTGTCTCGGCCGGTAAAAAACAGGGTCTGGAACCTTTGCTGAAATCCCTCAGACGTGCGGTTCCAGAAGGGCCGCATGCTTATGATCCCGATTATTATACCAGCCAGACTGAACGTGAAATCGTCGAAGAAGTGGTTCGCGAAGTGGTTCTGCAGAATTATTTTCAGGAAGTGCCGCATTCGCTTGCGGTTCAGGTCGAGCAGTTCACTGAACGTGAAAATGGCAAAACCTTTGTTGAGGCAACCCTGTATGTCGAAAAGGAAGGCCACAAGAAGATAATCATCGGAAAAGGCGGCGAGGGAATAAAGAATCTTGGGCAGATTGCAAGGCAAAGGTTGAACAGCCTGCTCGGACGTGATATTTTTTTACAGTTGTGGATAAAAGTCAGAGCAAACTGGCGTCGTGATGAGCAGTGGATCGAACGGCTTGGCTACCGTAAAAAGTAAGGAAACAGAATGAATTCAATTCTTATTATAGTTATTGTCGTGGTCATCTTTCTGCTTGTTTTTGTGATGTTTTCGCTTGATGACCACGAAGAGGAAGAAGGATTTCTCAACGATGAAACGCCGGCGGCCGAAAAGCCTGAGAGCCCTCCCGCCGCTCGGCCTGAAATAGAGTTGCCCACGGCCGAGTCGCCGCAACCTCTGGTTGTTGCGGCAGTCAGCCCGAAAGAGCCCGAGACGGCTATTGAAAAGCCAGTCGAAAAATCCGTAGAAAAACCTGTTGACAGAGTGCCGACGCGCATCAGCCGGGTAGAGGCTGCTGATCGGGTGCAACTTGTAGAAGCCGGCAGCGAAGAAGATTTGCGTTTTCGTATCATGCTCGATCAGCGACTGCCGTTACCTGCAAATGTTGAAGAGGTTCAGGCGGTGGTGGCATCGGTTCAGCTGCGCTTTCCCGAAGAAGTGCTTTTTGATGCCGAGCGTTGCCTGAAGCTGGTTGCGCGCGCAGAAAGCGTCTTTGAGAAAGAGTTTTCCTTCCGCTTTGCCTCGTTTGCAGGTTCTCAGCTCGATCGTTTCTGGTTCTTTGCCCGCGAAGAGGGGCGCGATGACCCGCTGTTCGAGGCTCTGGTCGTTGCCTATGAGGTTGTTTTGCGTTTTAAAAAAGCTCTTGAGGCTGATAATCTTCTTCGCGACGGGAAGGCGAGAGTCACTGTTGGTCTGGCCATGGGCAGAATGCTTAAAGTGGGTCGCGGTATCGCGTCTGTGCCCAGCTGGGTCGGCAAGCCGGTTTATCTGGCAGAGACTCTGGCAGAGGCTGCAGAGGATTTTACCATTTACGTCGACAGCGAGATTCATAAGGCCGCCCTGCCGTTGTTTGATTTTTGTGAATGGAACCCGATCAAGCTCAGAACACCCTTGCCGGCCATGCCTGTTTTTAAACTTGCGGGTTGGAACAGCCCGGATGAGATCACGTCTTTCGTCAGCAGCAAAGATGCCGCCGTGCGCCGTGCCGTTGCCGTGGCATACCGCTACATGAACCTCGATGACAAGGTAAAACCTCTGGTTGAGCTTTTGTCGGACCCTGACGAACGGGTGGCGCTTGAAGCTCTCGAGACAGTCAAAGAAATTGGCAGTGAAAGCTCGCTGGGGCTGCTGAAGAGGATGTTTCCTGAAACCCAGGACCCCATATATCGTGCGGCAATAATCGATGCGTTTGGGGCGATTGGCAGCAACGAGATGGTCCCGGTGGTTCTTGGCTCCACAAAAGAAGCCAGCTGGAAGGTCAGACTGTCGGCTGCCCGCGCTCTCTACAAACTGGCCGGAAAAGACGCCCTGCGCCATCTCGAACCTTTGCTTGAAGATGCTGATGGCTCGGTTAAGGCTGCGGTTAATGGTATCTTCTTTCGCGAGACCGCAAAAAAAGAATTTGTTGAAAGCCTCTCGGACCTGCTGGGTGATCTCAGCAAGCGAACCCGCAGGATTGCAGTTGAAGAACTGCTGGCCATCGAAACCGAAAGCGCCGTTAAAACGGTTGTTAATGTTTTTGCAGAGCAGGAAGCTGATCTGCAGCGATTCATTCTGAAGAAACTCGAAGCCAGTCGCACCAAAATACTCTACCAGTGCTTCATGACCCTGTTTAAAAATTCAGGCGAGAAGATGCGGCCCAGCATAGTTGAGGCTGTTCGACGCGCCGGTCTGGTGAGTTGATAATGGCAATTGATATTCTGGTTGTCGATGACGAGGAAATGATTCGATGGACCCTGAAAGAGGCCCTCGAAAGTGAAGGATACAACGTAACGGCTTTTGAGAACGGCCGTGAATTTCTCAATTACTTCAGGCAGCACGGCGGTGATATTGTTCTGCTCGATGTGCGGTTGCCGGACAGCAACGGCCTGGACCTTCTGCTTGAAGCGACGAAGGTCGATCCTGACGCCATCGTGGTCATCATGACTGCCTTTGGCGATGTTGAAACCGCAGTCAGTGCCATGAAGCGCGGCGCTTTCGATTATCTTTCGAAGCCCTACAGTCTCGAAGAAGTCAGCCTTCTGATCCGAAAAATCGTGCAGGCGAATCTTGTCAGAAGCCAGCTGCACCATTATCAGGAACGCCTTGAAAACCAGTTCTCGCGCATTCTGGGCGAAAATCAGAAGATGAAGCAACTGCGTGAGCATATTGCAATGGCCGCCCGCACCGACAGGACTACTGCTCTTATTCGTGGTGAGTCGGGTACGGGCAAGGAGCTGGTTGCCAGGCAAATTCACTTTCAGAGCACCAGGGCGGATAAACCTTTTATTGATGTAAACGCTGCTGCGGTCAGCAGTACCCTTCTTGAGTCCGAGCTTTTCGGGCATGAAAAGGGAGCGTTTACCGACGCACAGAAGCAGAAAAAAGGTTTGTTTGAGCTGGCGAACGGCGGTACGCTTTTCCTCGATGAAATCGGCGATCTTGATCCTTCGCTGCAGGTTAAGCTACTGCGTGTTCTGCAGGAAAGAAAGTTCAGGCGGGTGGGTGGTACAAGCGACATTCACGTTGATGTTCGCATTATTTCTGCGACCAATGCCGATCTCGAGAAGAATATTGAAGACGGCAGGCTGCGTCAGGATCTGTTCTATCGCCTGAATGTCTTTACCATCAATCTGCCGCCGCTACGGGAAAGGCGTGACGATATTCTGCTGCTGGCCAAGAATTTTCTTGAGGAATTTCGCAAGGAATTTTCTAAGGATATCGGTGGCTTCAGAGAAGACACGATCAAGATTCTGGACAGCTACAACTTTCCGGGCAACGTGCGTGAGCTGCGCAACATTATTGAGCGTGCGACTCTTCTTGAGACGTCGAATCTTATCAGGCCGGCTTCTTTGCCTGAAGAGCTCAAAAAGAATGTTGATACGGGCTATGTTTCGTTTGAAAACGTTGAGACGAAGCCATGGCAGAAGCCAGGTTTCAGTTTCAAGGAATATATCGATTCGGTTGAGAAGAAAATTGTCGTCGATGTGATGAATGAAGTTGAAGGTAAGAAGAGCCGCGCTGCTGAAATTCTTGGTTTGACCAGGTTTGCTCTGCGGCATCAGCTGAAAAAACATGATCTTGAAGCGGATTGATGAAAAGAATGGAGGTTTTTGCCGAAGGGTGTAAATAATTCACTGGCGCATTTGAAAAAGTGTGTTATATTTGCACTCATGTACCCCGTGTGAAAAAAAAACACATTGAAGTAATCAGATAGAGGTAGTCAGAGCAGGAAAAAACTGGATCTAGATGTGGCATGGTTTATGCGTATGTAGTATTTGTAAGCTTATCAGGTGAGGAGAAACAGCGATGATATCAGAATTACTTCAGGACAGTTTCATAGATCTGCAGCTCGATGTTAACGACAAAGTAACTGCAATTGACAAGCTCTCCGGCATGCTTTGTGGCTCTGGGCGTGTGAGTGACCACACTCATTTCGTCAGCGCAGTTCTCGAGCGCGAAAAACTTGGAAGCACCGCCATTGGTGCAGGTATTGCCATTCCTCACGCCCGTGCGAACACCGTGAACGAAGTTTCGATAGCTTTTGCCAGATCTGGCCGTGGTATCGATTTCAATTCTGTCGATGGTGACCCGGTTCATCTTATTTTCCTGCTCGCCGCTCCGGTTGAGTCTGGAAGTCTTTATCTCAAACTGCTCGCTCGCATTTCGCGGCTGCTGCGCTACCAGGACCTGATCGAAGACCTTAAAAAGGCCACTACCAAAGAAGAAGTCATAAAAATTATCGCAGCCAAAGAATAATCAGACACTCTCTATCAGTCAGACAGGTGCAGACATGACTAATGCTCGTCAGGATGAGCTCTCGCTACACATGCGTATTCCGGCAGACAGGTGTTACCTTGGTAACGCTCTGCTGACGCTTGATGGTATCTGCGATCACTTTTCGGTTAGTGATGACTCGCGAGGTCGCATTAGAAGTGCTCTTGAGACCGCTTTGATTGGTTCGATCGAACTTTCTTACCAGAAGGCATCAGGTTTGTTTGACTTGAAATTCTCTGTATTTAAAGATAAGCTTCAGATAACTGTAGAGGATTTCATGTTGAACGAAGAACCTGATGCCCTGGAAGAATACACTCACCCGAGCGTAGAACAGATGCGTCAGCGTCTTGACCCTGTAGCGGTTCTTACCGATGGTTTCAAGATCATCAAAGAAGCAGGTCGTAATTCATGTTATTCCATGCAGTTCAATCTTGTACTGGTGGAATGAATGAATGAGTGACCAACTGCCCTTTGAAAATACCTTTCTCCTGCTGAAACCCGATGCTGTGCAGCGCGGCTTGATCGGTCGACTGATCAGTCGAATAGAAGAAAAAGGCCTTAAGATCGTGGCCATGAAAATGCTGCAGATCACCCCAGAACAGGCTGCCAGGCAGTATGAATGCCATTTTGGCAAACCCTTTTACCCTTCTCTTGTCGAATTTATCTGCTCGGGTCCCAGTGTTGCCATGATTATCGAAGGCCGCGGCGCCATTTCATTATGCCGGCGGTTGATGGGCTCGACTTCACCCGAAAACTCGCAACCGGGCACTATCCGTGGCGATTATTCACTCGATGTTAAGCACAATCTCATTCACGGCTCGGATTCGCCCGAAAGCTTTGCACATGAAGCCAAAGTCTATTTCAGCGAAGAAGAGATAGTGAAATACCGCCTTGACCTCGAACGCTGGATTTATTATTCCTGAAGACCCTTATTGTTGTAGATATCTATTCCTATTTTCGGAGTTATAAGTGTCTTCGCCCCCCGAAACCAGTCCAAGCCTTTCCCGTCGCGTTTTAAAGATCGTTTTTTTGCTGGTCGGGCTTTCTGTTATTACTCTGGCATTTCTCGCCAGATCAGAGAGTTTTGCCCGGAAAGCCTTTATCTTTGCGGTTGACCGGGCAGGCATCGACGGCCAGTTGAAGCTTGAACATGCCGGTTTCTCGGGCAGTATCATTGATGGAATCAGCCTCGAATCGTTGCGCGTTGTTAAGAGAAAACCGCCCGTCGAGGCTGAAATTGCCAGTGTCAGCCTGAAAGTGAACTTCGAACGGCTTTTTACCGCCGGCGTGCTTTCTCTGTCTGGTCAGATCGGCCAGATCAGTGTCGATGGCATGGTTGCGCCTCCGGCAATTCTCGAAAAAATTCCGGCCTGGAACGGTATCGCATGTTTTGCCGGCATTCCTGCCAATATTGAGCTGGCCAGTTTTTCTGTCGGCGTCATCACTCTTAAGCCATGGGCCGGTTCACACGCTCTCATTAAAGTGAGCGGTGCCGGCGTTAAACCAGGTTCGAATGCCGGCGAACATCAGGTTGGTGCCAGCGCTGAAATCAGCTGGAAAAATCGTCAGATAGCTTCTGCAACCGTTTCTGGCATGCTGAAACAGAAACAGCAGCGCCTTGACGGCAGTCTCAGTCTATGTTTTGCCGGTCAGCGACTGAATTCAGAATTATGTGTCACGCAAAAGCGCCGCAAAGTGGAACTCAGTGGCTATATCGCGTCTGCCGCAATCGATCTTGCCAGGTTATCACTGTGGCTGAGCCCTGTCTGGCAGGAAAGTTTTCCGTTTGGCTTCGACGGGCACCTCGATGGCTCTGGCTCGTGGTTGTTCAACGACGAAGTGGGTTTTCTTGGCAATCTGAGCGGCAGGTATGAAAAACTAAGAGTGGTAGCACTTGGTCTCTATTTCCCGGTTTTTGAGTTTAATGGCAACTGGAAATTCTTTGACGGCAATCTCAATTTGAACGACTCCGGAAGCCTTTTTGCTGGTTTTCCGGCCAAACTTGGCGGTCAGATAGAGGGCGTTGCAAAAAGCGCGCGCAAGTGGGGGCTCAATTTTAACTGCTCTTCGGTTGACTTTTCGGAGCTGGCCGGACGGCTTCCATGGGGGCTGAGATACAGTCTTAAATTACCTGATCTGGTTGGCACGGCGGCGATGTCTGTAACGCTTACCGGCAACAGGGTTCCTGATGTGACTGGAAAAGCGACACTCGATAGTCTGAAAATTGGCGCTGGCCATGAGGAGCGCCTGCTTTCGGGCCGGGTTGATTATCAGCAGGCCGGTCTGGCGAGTGGAAGCATCGAAATGAACTTCGTTGTAAGCTCGGATCGTTCTGTATTGCCGATTTTTAAACGGTTCAGGGGTCGGGTTGGCAGTCTTTATAACGGCTTTGCTTCAAATGGGCTGCCGCAAACCTTCACCTGGAAGCTGAAGGGGCCGCCAAACCTTGATCAGAAGTTTTTGGGCAGGCTGGCTGCGGGTGATAAACATCTGGCTTCTTTTGAAGGAACCTGGCATTCGGGGCTTGGTCACCTGCATACGTCAGAATCAGAACCTGAAACTGCCGGTTATCGCTCAGACAGCATTCCTTATCTCGATATCTTTCTTGCCAGATAAAGCCAATGAACAATCGGGCTGTAAATACAAAAGCGACTGCCTGGGGCAGTCGCTTTTGTATTGCGGGTTTTCGTTGTCAGATCAGCTGTTGAGCTTTCTGACTCTGGCTTCAACCTGCTGCAGGTTAACGCCCTGCTGCTGCAGAAAGCTTTCGAACCAGGCGGTGTTGACGCCATATGATTTGAGCTCGCTTCTGAATTCAACGACCAGTTGCTGCAGCTGGATCATGTCATTAACTTTGAGGCGGGGTTTGCTCGACATATACTGCATCGATTTGAGGTTGCTGAGGGCGTTATTGATAGCGCTGGCAAATTCATATCTTGTGACGCTATCTGTGTAAGCAAACGGGAAAGCGTTGAGAATGCCGCGGCTGGAAATGTGGCGCATTGACTTGAAAGCCCAGTGTTTTGAGGGCACGAAACTGAACGAACCATTTGCCTGCACCGGTCGCTGACTGCCGGAAACAGATGTTGCCGGTGCCGGTTTAACCTTGCTGTCGACCAGCGGTATGTAGAAGGCTGAATCGGCTTCAGCAGTTTTCTGATTCGGCAGATACTGTTTGTCGCTGTTGGCTGAGGTGGCAAACTGCCACGACACTCTTTGGGTAAGCTGTTCGCCAAGCCTACTCTTAATTTTGTCGTTGACTATTACTTTATACTCGGTTTTGGCGTCGAGGGGGCTGGTGGGTTCGAAGATGGCGCGGTTCTGCTGTCGGTCATAGACTACCTTGCCGTCGACGCGAACCTGGTTGCCGAACACCGAAATGTTGATGTTGTTAACGGTTCTCGGATCGGCCGGTTCAGAGAAGTGCACGGCAATTTTAGCTTTGCGGTTGACGTTATTGGCATCAGCACCCGGAAAAATTGAAGTGACCTTGAAGGCATTAAGGTTTGCAGGGTTCTTCTGTGTCTGTCTGGTTCTTACGGTGCGGTCAGCCGGAGCTTGACCAACGCTGGCTGATGTGGCCATGGCAACATTGCGGGGCGAGCTGACAGCAGGTGTTCTTGCTGGTTTTGCGGCTGCTGGTCGCATCTGAGCCATGTCTGCCATCGGGTCCTGGTAGTCGGCATCGAAGCCCTCCAGTTCGGCGGCTTCACGCTGCGGATTTTGCGACGGCTGAGCGGCATACTGTGGCATGGCGGGTGCCGCTGCCGGGGTGGTGGTCGAAAACATTGTATTGATGCCACTGCGGATCGGTCGCCCGAAAGCATCGGTGATGCCCTGGGTGACGACGATGCGGTAGCTTTTATTGCTGTCGAGCAGGCCCACAGGGGTCAGAGTTGCCTGCTTGTTGCCCTTGAAATAATGAATTCTTGCCGGAACCGGGCCGAAGTCATCTTCAAGCCTGAAGGTGAATTCATTGAGGGTGTCAGGCATTACTTCTTCGCTGAAGGCGATCGTGATCGGCTGGGTCAGGTTGGTTACCCGGCTGCCATTCTGTGGCGACAGGCCGACAATCTGGGTCGGTGCCGCGGCTGGCTGTGACATGGTGGCGGCCCTTGTATTGGTCATTGCGGGTGCCTGAGCAACGCGGGCCGGTCTTGCGGCCGGGGTCTGCTGCGCTGCAAATGGGTTAGCAATGGCGGCACTCTGATTTCTTGCCGGGGCCTTGGCTGCCGGTGCTGGCATTTCTTCGATTTCGTGCAGGTTGACCGTGGGTTCCTGACTGTTGGTGCCGCCTTCAAGTGCGAATGGAATCATGGTTTTCTTGCGCAGCCGGCTGCCGCTGGTTGATGCCAGGGTCTGTTCGACGGCGATTGCGTAAGTAGAACCTGGTTTTAAAGCATTGCGCGGACTGAGAGTCAGGGTTTTCATGTCGCGCGACAGGCGATAATCGACTCCGACCGGCTGATTATCTTCAAACAACTGAACCGGGGCTTTTTTTAAAGTGGTAATATCGATCGGCTCAGAGAAAGAAATTTCGAGCGGCATATCCGGCCGGATCGAGCCAGAACCCATGTTGGCATTGGTAAGCGTCAGAGCATTGGCGGTCGACTGTTCTTCCTGCTGAGGAGCTGCTGAGGAAAAAGCGGGAGCCTGATTGTTGCCTGCGCCGGCAGTCTGAAAGCTCCAGACTTTTTCTGAAGTGCGGCCGAGTCCGTCATAAAAACTGAGCTGGGCGGTGTAGGTCTGACCGGCGTTCAGTGGTTGTTTCGACTTGAACATGACCTGTCTGGCTGATGGATTGTAGAACAATTCACCATCGATAGGGTCAGTACCACTGAAAAGGCTGAAGTTGATGGTCTGATAGAATGACTGGTTGACGGCACCGCCAAATTCTACGGTCAGCGGTGTTTCGGGTGATACACCGGTAGCCATATTGGTGGGAAAGTGCTTTGCAACATTTATGGCAGCAGTTTCAGCTGCGTAACTGGTTCTTTCCAGTGCGGCAGCGACGGGCGAACTGTTGCTGATGGCGGCTGCAACGGCGCAGAGAATCGCCGCCTTTTTCCAACGGTTCATAGTTTACCTCCTCAAGCTTATGCTCTTCAGGTAATTAATCGGCTTGGTCGTAACATAAAATTAGTTTTTATTTTGGCATGTTTTTTGCGCAGAATCGGCATGTTGATGTCGTGCTGGTTGAAAAAAAAACGCGGAAGTGTTATCAACTAGGGAAATAATTAATCAGCCCTATTTTTGACTGATTTAAGGAGACCAAAATGGGAACGGATGTTGCAACTTTTGCCAGACAGCTCAGAGAAGATGGCATTGAAGCCGCGAAGACCGAGGCCGCCAAAATTCTCGCCGATGCCCGCAAGGAAGCCGAAAAGATCGTAAATGCCGCGCGCACTGAAGCCGCCAAGGTCGAAAAAGAGAGTCAGGCCCGCATTCAGCAGAACCGTCACCGCTCAGAAGATGAACTGAGACTGGTTGCCCGCGATCTGATCAACACTTTTCGCAAGAAGATCGAAGAAACCGGCACCCGCCTCCTCAAGGGCAAGATTGCCGAAGGCCTTAACGATAAAGAAATCATCAGAACCGCCATTACCGAGCTTCTCAAAAACCAGCAGTCCGGCCAGAAATGGGAAATCACCCTGGGCGCAAAGATTGCAAAGCCCCTCGCCGAAGCCGTGGCCGCCGTTTTTCGTGAAAATGGCGCTGCCGTACAGCTGACCGGCGAAATGGCCAAGGCCGGCTTCGAAATGCGTGCCACCGGCAGCAACGAAGTATTCGAAGTGACCGAAGAATCGGTTACCGAAACTTTCAGAAAGCTTCTTTCACCTGAGCTTAAAAAGCTGCTCGAAGCCTGAGCAAAGGCGGAAACCGTGTCAGAAAACCTGTTTTACCTGCTTACTGTGCTTCCTGCCCTGCCGGCTAACGCCGGTGACCCGGTTCAGGTCGACGATGCCCTCGCCAGGATTCGCGAAGAATCCGACAGTCGGCTTCTTTATCTCGCCGATTTGCTCGAAGTCGAATCTGAAATAGAGCGCTGCGCCCTGCAGTTTTTTGTCATGGGCGGCCGCGATTTCCAGCCGCGCCTCTCCGAACGTCTGCCCGAAAGCTTTGTCGAAACCTTCATGAGCTTTTATAACAGTCGCGAAGCAGAATGGCTGACCAGTGTTTATGCCGCCTGGTTCGATCTGATGATCGATACCGGCCGCAGAACCGGCTCAAAGCTTCTCTGCCACTGGGCCTGCTGGGAATACTCGCTGCGCACCATGCTGCGCATCGAGAGACTGAAAACTGCCGGTCGCTCCGGTGCCGATCTTGACAACGCTATACCTGATTTTATGCGAGATTTTTCTGAATACCCCGACCATACATCGCTGGTCGAATCCTGGAAATCTTTTTCAGAGCCTCTTAAGGCCGAAAAATTTCTTGACCAGGCCCGCATTGAATACCTGCGCAAAGCCGCGACCCAGTTCAGTTTTTCGCTCGACGAACTGATCGCCTATATGCTTGAACTGCGCATTCATAATCGTTACGCACGTCTCAACCCCGACAGGGGTCGCAAAATACTCGAGGAGGTAACTACGCTGTGAGTTCAACCGGTCGAATAGTCACTGTTTACGGCAATATGGTTACAGCAGAAGTTGAAGGCACCGTTCGACAGAACGCGGTTGCTTATTGTCAGCGCTCAGACGGAGTCAGGCTGATGTCTGAAATTATCCGAATCAGAGGGAAACTCGCTGACATGCAGGTTTTTGAACTGACCCGCGGTCTCAAGGTTGGCGATCCCGTCGAAATTACCGAAGAGCTGCTCTCGCTCGAACTCGGGCCCGGTTTGATCGGCATGGTTTATGACGGTCTGCAGAACCCGCTCCCGGAAATGGCCGCCCAGGTCGGCAAATTTCTCGAACCCGGCCACTATCTCAAGGCCCTCGACCGAAAGCGCGACTGGGATTTCACACCGCTCGTTGCGCCCGGTACTGTGGTTACCGCCGCCGAAAATCTCGGTAAAGTTAAAGAAAACATTTTTGACCATTTCATCATGGCTCCGTTCACCCTCAATGGCGAATGGAAAGTCAAAAGCATCGCCCCCGCCGGCAAATACAAAGTTGACAAAGAAATCGCCGTTCTCGAAAAAGATGGTCAGACAGTCTCTGTTAACATGATTCAACGCTGGCCGGTGCGTATCCCGCTCGGTATCTACCGCGAACGCCTGTTGCCGACCCAGACCATGGTCACCAAGCAGCGCATCATCGACACCTTCTTCCCGATCATGCTTGGTGGCACCTATTGTATTCCCGGCCCCTTCGGCGCCGGCAAAACGGTTCTGCAGCAGATCACCAGCCGCCACGCCGAAATTGACCTGGTTATCGTGGCTGCCTGCGGCGAACGCGCCGGCGAAGTTGTCGAAACTCTGCGCGAATTTCCGCATCTCAAAGACCCACGCACCGGTAAAACCCTTATCGAAAGAACGATCATCATCTGCAATACTTCGAGTATGCCGGTTGCCGCCCGCGAATCGTCGGTTTATACCGCGATTACCCTTGGCGAATACTATCGCCAGGTCGGGCTCAACGTTCTGCTACTTGCCGATTCAACCTCTCGCTGGGCACAGGCCCTGCGCGAAATGAGCGGCCGCCTCGAAGAAATCCCCGGCGAAGAAGCTTTCCCGGCTTATCTCGAAAGTTCGATCGCCCGTTTCTATGAACGCGGCGGCATCGTAGAACTCAAAGACGGCCGTAAGGCGTCTCTCACAGTAGGCGGCACCGTCAGCCCGGCCGGTGGTAACTTCGAAGAACCAGTTACTCAGGGTACTCTCAAAGTTGTCGGCGCCTTTCTCGGTCTGTCATACGCCCGATCATACGCCCGCCGTTTCCCGGCCATCGATCCGCTTGAGTCCTGGTCGAAATATGCCGGCGTCATCTCACACGAAAAAGTCGCCTGGGCCCATGGCTTTCTCAAACGCGGCAAAAGTATCTACGAAATGATGCAGGTTGTCGGTGAAGAAGGCACCTCGATCGATGACTTCATCATCTATCTCAAATCAGAATTTCTTGACAACGTCTATCTGCAGCAGAACTCATTCGATGAAGTCGATGCCGCCTGCCCGGTTGACCGGCAGCAGCACCTGTTCGAAATGGTAACCGGCGTTCTGAAGCATAAGTTCGAAATCACTGACAAGGCCCGGGCCCGCGATCTGTTCTTCACTCTCACCGAACAGTTCCGCGACTGGAACTACTCACCCTGGCTGAGCGACCAGATGAAAACTGCCGAAAGTGCCATCAAGGCAACTATGAGCAGCAAGGAGGCGGCCCATGCGTAAGTTTTATACCAAGATTGACAACATTGCCGGTAACGTCGCCACTCTCAAGGCCACCGGCGTCGGTTATGAAGAACTCGCTCTCGTCGAAGGCAGTTGGGGCAAGTCTCTCGCTCAGGTAATCAGAGTGAACGGTGACAACGTTTCTCTGCAGGTTTTTGCCGGCACCCGCGGTGTTTCGACCGGCGACCGCGTCTCTTTCACCGGTCACTCGATGCGCTTCAGCTTCTCGGATGATCTCTTTGGCCGCGTTTTCTCAGGCGGCGGTGAAGCCCGCGACAACCGAGGCGAACTGACCGACAACCTCATCGAAGTCGGTGGCCCGGCCGTTAATCCGGCGATCCGCCTGATGCCGCACCGCATGATTCCGACCAATATTCCGATGATCGATGTTTTCAATACCCTCGTTGAAGGGCAGAAGCTGCCGATTTTCTCGATTCCGGGCGAACCTTACAACGAACTGCTGGCGCGCATCGCCCTGCAGGCTGAAGCCGACGTCATCATCTTCGGTGGCATGGGCCTCAAATACGATGAATACTTGTTCTTCAAGCACCGCCTCGAAGAAGGCGGCGCGATGAACCGTTCGATCATGTTCATTCACACCGCGTCAGATCCGGTTGTTGAATGTCTGCAGACCCCCGATATCGCTCTGACCGTGGCTGAACAGTTTGCCATCAAGGGCAAAAGGGTTCTGGTTCTGCTGACCGACATGACCAACTTCGCCAACGCCCTGAAAGAAATCTCGATCACCATGGAACAGATTCCTTCTAACCGTGGTTACCCGGGCGATCTCTACTCTCAGCTCGCATCACGCTACGAAAAGGCCGTCGTTTTCGAAGAAGGTGGTTCGATCACGCTGATGGCAGTTACGACGATGCCCGGCGACGACGTTACTCACCCGGTTCCTGACAACACCGGTTACATTACCGAAGGCCAGTTCTACCTCAAGGGCGGCGTAATCGACCCGTTCGGTTCGCTGTCGCGCCTCAAACAGCAGGTTAACGGCAAAACCCGCGATGACCACCGCGCCATCATGGACGGCTGCATTCAGCTCTACGCCAAATGCCGCGAAACCCGCGAAAAGCGCGCCATGGGCTTCGAAATGTCTGACTGGGATAACAAGCTCCTCAAATACGGCGAAAGCTTCGAAAAGCAGATCATGAGCTTTTCTGCCAACGTCGGTCTTTTCGATGCCCTGCAGCAGTGCTGGAACATTCTCGCCGAACACTTCGAACCCCGCGAAACTGGTATCAGATCGAATCTCTGCGACCAGTTCTGGCCCAAAAAATAATCGTGAGGCTTTATGGCTGAAAAAATCAAGAAAACCAGACCGGAACTGCTGCGACAACGCCGCCAGCTGGCGATGTTTCAGCGCTTTCTCCCGACTCTGGTGCTCAAGAAACAGCAGATTCAGTCTGAGATCCTTAAAGTCAGAACCGAGCGCGACCGACTCGACCGGCAGATGGCTGACAAGATCAGGCTGAGCGATGGCTGGGCTACCCTGTTCAGTGAATCTTTACCGGGGCCGGTCACCAGACTGGTCAAGGTTAAGAATATTCAGCGCGGTATACGTAACGTCGCCGGCATCAAACTGCCGGTTGTTACCGGAGTTGAATATGAGATCAGTGACTTTTCGCGGTTGAGCACGCCCCCGTGGGTCGATGCCGGTCTTGAATTTCTCAAAGAACTTCTTGAACTGCGCGAAAAGGTCAAGGTTCTGCACGAGCAGGAAGAGCTGCTGCACCAGGAATTACGCAAGGTTACCCAGAGGGTTAACCTTTTCGAAAAAGTTAAAATCCCGCAGGCCAAAGATAACATCAGACTCATCAGAGTCTCTCTGGCCGAAGAACAGACTGCCGCTGTCGGTCGCTCGAAGATCGCCAAGGGCAAGTCTGCCGGCTGATAAGGAGAATTTATGATCAGTAAGATGAAGAAACTTCTCCTGGCCGCCAGAACCGCCGAACGGGAAAAGGTTCTCGAAATTCTGCGGCTCGTCGAGGTTGTTCACATCGAACCGGCCGTGCCTGAAAAGGTAAAGGTCCCCGGAAAAATAAACGAAGCGATCGAAAGCTGCTTCAAGGCAATCAATATTCTCTCGCAGATAACTCCGGGCCTTTCAGGTGAACGCCTTGCGACGCCAGGCACACCGACTCGGCTTGTCGAAGAGACGCTGGCCAATGATCGTGCCATTCACGAGCAGAAAGAAAAGATCGCCGCCCTGAAGCGCGAACTCGAAGAAGTTCTGCCATGGGGTGATCTTGGTCTTGAAGATCTGGCCTGGCTTAACCGCGAAGGCCTTAGAATCGTATTTCTCAAAGGGCCGATCAGTGAGGCAGGAGCAATTTCTGCCGAACTCGTCTCCCTGATAAATGAAAATGACGGCAATGGCATTTATGCTGCCGCTTCGCGCCAGGCAATCCCCGTTCCCGAAAAATTCGTCGAGGTTGCCCTTCCGGCTCGTGAGGCCGGCGAACTGCAGGAAAGCATTCAAACCTGCCAGCACGCAATCGATGAACATCATCAGGCTCTTGAATGTCTGTTGTTGCGCCGCGAGGATATCGAAAAGCACTATGTTAAGCTGCTGAACCGCAGGCGTTTTGCCGAAGTTGAATCGGGTGTTCACACCGCAGACGAGATTTTTGTGCTGACCGGCTGGTGCCCTGAAAAGAGGGTGACTGAACTTGAAAAGGCCTTTGAAGAAGCTGAAATCGGCGTTGGCATGAGTTTCGAAGACCCCGGAGAAGAAGATGTTCCGCCGACCAGTCTCGATAATCCTTCGGCGATACAGAGCATTGCTCCTCTGTATGACTTCATGGGTCTGACTCCGAGCTACAACGAGCCGGATACCAGCGGTTTGTTCCTTTCGATGCTGACGGTTTTTGCCGCTTTTCTGGTCGCCGATGCGGGTTATGGCTTTCTTGTGACCATACCGCTGTTGCTTGCTTACCGGCCATTGGTAAGAAAAGGCGCCGACCCTGCTTTCCTGAAACTGGGCCTGTTTCTGTTCGGTGGTGGCGCCATTTATGGTCTGCTGACCAATGCCTGGTTCGGCGAAACCTGGTATCTGATTGATTCCTATCGTTTTGACCCCGGCAGCAAAGATGGCGCAAGGTTTCTGCAGTGGCTGTGTTTTTTTATTGGTCTGATGCACCTGACGCTTGCCCACATCATGAAGGTAAGACGTCGGCCGGTAAATCTCGCCACACTGGGCGAAATCGGCTGGATAATTTTTCTTTGGGCCATGTACGGGCTGATCTGCAATCTGATACTTGGTTCCGGTTATTCTTTAATCGGGGTTCAGGCAGTGCCGTTGTTTAAGATTTCACTGGCCCTCATTCTGCTGTTTACCGATCCATCCTGGAACATTTTTAAAAGCGTGCTCGCGGGAGTTGGTGCGATTCTGCAAAACGCTTCGGGTGCTTTTTCAGACATTCTCAGCTATATCCGCCTGTGGGCGGTTGGCCTGGCCGGCGGTCAGATGGCACTGGCCTTCAATAAAATCGCCGGTATGCTTCCAGCCGAGCCGGTTTACTGGCTGATCAAGCTGCCGGTGCTGGTGCTTGGCCATACAGCCAATATCATTCTGGGTATTATCAGTATTCTCGCGCACGGGGTGCGTCTGAATCTGCTCGAATTCTCGAATCATCTTGAACTCGACTGGGCCGGGCGCCGTTACGATCCTTTCAAGGAAATCAGGTAAATTTTACAAGGAGCTAAAATATGCTGTCACTGATGTCTCTTCTTGGTAAGCTTTCTCTCGGTCTGATCATGGGCTTTGGCGGCCTGGGAAGCAGTCTGGGTATCGGCGCCGCCGGTACTGCCGCAGCCGGTGGCTGGGCAAAAGAAGGTAAAGAAGGCAAACCGCTTTCTGGTAAATTTGTCGGTCTTGTTGGTATGCCAGTTTCTCAGACACTTTACTGTCTGATTCTTTTCATCCTGATGGAACCCTATGCCCGCGTTCCCGAAAATGGGCCGGTTCTTCTTGGTATCGCCATTGGCGTTGGCCTCTGCGAACTATTTTCTGCTTATGTGCAGGGTGTAATCGGCGGCGCCGGTGTCAGATGTCTCGTTGACAACGGTGGCAAGGGCTTCGGTAACATTGTCGTTGCCATGGGTGTCGCCGAATCGGTAGGTCTCTTTGCTCTGGTTACCGGCATTCTTATTCTCAACTCAAACGTCATGATTAAGGTTGCTGAAACAGCTGCCGCTGTTGCTCCCTGATTGCAGTTATCAACGCTTAACAAAAACTGGCGCCCGGAAAACGGGCGCCAGTTTTTGTTAAGCGTTGTTTTTCAGGCTTCTTCGTGCGGGAGATGCTTTTCCAGGGCCTTCAGCCAGGCGAGAAAGTCTTCTGCTTCTGCCCCTATCAGATTGCTGAGTTCTACCGCATCCCTACCTGAGAAGTTCTTCAGAGCGTATTCAGAAAGAATGCTCAGCATGCCGGCAAAACTGAATAACTCCACCAGGCGGTGATACAGGGCCAGATAGCGCTTCGCTCTCGCTTTTGTTTCTTCGCTGGTTTCGTGGCGGCGCTTCCAGACTCTCTCGCCGAGCGACGGTTTGTTGAGAAACAGCAACCGCAGACAGGTTTTTCCTCTGGGAGCTCTGGCCCAGATGTAAAGAATGTCGAGCATCGCGGTGAGTCGTTCGTTACGTTCTTCTGAATAAAGCCTTGGCAGAATTTCGGTAAGGTCACGCTTTCGCAGTGTAAAACGTTGACTGAACTTTGCACCGCCCTCGATGAAGCCGGCAACCACATCTGACCAGAATTTGGCCTGAACGATGCTGGGAACGCCCATTAAGTTGCCTGCCGGTGCAAAAACAGCTGCAACTGGCCATGAAAGAACCGATCTGAAAAAGTTTGCCTTGATAACGCTGCGGTCGAAGTTGCGCAGGCGGTTATGGGTGGAAATGTAAATGCCGTTGGCGATACAGATGAAGAAAAATTTGCTGCTCTCATAGAGCATCCCAGACTGCATATATGGCCAGAACAGGTCGAAATTGTTTTTCACCAGGCCCATGACCGGCACGCTGAATCCTGTCCAGAAAAGTGACTGGTAGGCATTGTCAAAATTGACGTTATGCAGGCTCCATCTCTTAAAATCCGTCCCTGAAGAGGCGATCAGATCGACAAAAACGTTGCGGTTAAAGGTTATCATAAACCAGATGGTTGCAAAAACCGCTCCGAGAAACAGGTTTGCTTCGAACTGAAAATTCATCATCCAGTAAAGAGCTACTGAAAACCCCGCAAAAAGGCGCAGCATGTTTTTCAGACCGGGGTTCAGATATTGCCAGAAACGCCAGAAATTCAGCAGTTCAATCTCTTTTTCGTCGCCGACCTTGTTGGGCAGTGGCGGTAGCTGCTTACCCATGCAGACGATCATTTCATTGTCGCTTTCTTCATGGGGCAGATCCTTTGCCCATTTGCCGTGATTGATAATCAGACTGCCAATAGGTTTGGGGATGACAAAATGTTTTTCAAGAAACTTTTCTTTAACGGCGGGCGAAATCATCGAGGATCTTATGAATCCCATGCCTGGAATCATCTTGTTTCTGCCGCTTGAGTCGCTGCCGCAGGTTGGAACAACGGGTCTGTCGGCAGCAATTCTGCAGGCTTCTTCTACCTGTTCGCGTGGAATGCCGATGATATCCTGCTGTTCCAGGAACTCGACCAGTGCCGCAGCCGGCTGATTGTTCAGCAGAAAAATGAACTTATTGAAAACAATCAGGTCGGTCGGATTTCTGGTGGCACTTTCCCGCAGATTCATTGTCTCGATGTGCGTGATGTATTTCGCAAACTCGATTACATGGCGAATTGCCTTTTTCAGGCCGATACTGTTCGGATGAATCATTACCAGCTTTCCGGGCAGGCTGCTTAGGTTTTCCAGCAGGGGCAACTCCGAGGGAAAAGAACTGTCGTAATCGACTGAACTGCGCGAAGCAAGATATTTGGAGGCCAGCTCAGCCCGGGAGAGGTGAGTGTATGTCTGTCGGCATTCATGGTAGCGCGCATGCACCGCATCCAGCTCCCACTGGCTGAACGTTCCCTGACGAAAACGTTTTTTGGCCGCCATGACCTGAGTTTTGAAAAACAGAACCCGATTCAAAAACGTTTTCTTGAATCTCTCAAACAGCAATTCACTTAAATGCTCGCGTGACGGCTGCCCGTAGGCGACTATTTTTTTTATTTCAGGTTCGGTAAGCGGCTCAAACCAGCACGGGCTGTCGCTGGCGAAGTCTTCATTCAATTTCGGAAGATGAATCTCGTTAAATTGCTTCATAACCGAAACTATCGAACGGTAGCGATTTTCAATGTTTTTATGCAGGCCAGCCTTGAACGGTGCAAGCTCAGCTTCGTGTTCTTTTAAAAAAGAAGAAAAGTCGCGGCTGCGCCTGAAGGTTGGCGGAACATAAATGTAATGGCGACGGCTGCCGGCCTGCCCGACGCTGAATTCAATGCCGATGTCCACCGAAATTCCAAGAATTTCGCCGGCAGTGATTGCCTCGCTGATCATGTTCTCTTCATCGAAATTATTGTAGAGCAGGGTGATCCTTGACAGGCCTTTGACAAATGAATCGATGAGAACCCGCGTCGGGGTTTTTCTGCCTTCGGTAAGGCAGTCATGAACATGGTCATCCCAGCCAAGATCAAGGGTTTTAAGGGGCTTGCCCTCTTCTGGTATTTCAATGAGCCCATGGTCCTTGAGAAAGCCTCTGATGACGGCTTCATGCCCGAATGACGCCTTTCCGAAGTCGGCAACGCATTCCATCTGGCGCCGGCGGTCTCCGTATGCTTTTATGGCTTCTTTTATCAGAAAAATCTGTACTCTGGCCGTGTTGATAGGCATGTTCACAGTTTTGGCATGCATAGACTGTTCCATCAAAGTGCGCAGAGCCTGCAGTCGGTTTTCTGAATTCTCCGGGCTGTAAAGCCTGGTGATGATTACATAAGCTTCGGCCATACTCAGGCGCCGTCGCACGAACTCACGGCAGAAACCGCCCGGATGTGAGGCAAAGTGTTGTCTCAGCTTGATTGGTGGCTCTTCAAGCGTGTGATTCAGCTGATCAACGATGTTGCTTATTTCGCTGTTGAAGCTGACCCAGTTAATAAGGTCGCTGACAAAAGTTTTCCCTGCTTCGGCAATAAGATGCGTTTTAAACAATTTTTTCAAATCCTGAGTTATCTGGCAAACGAAAAAACTGTTGCCCGGTGAAACAAGGCAACAGTTATTCTTGTCGAATATGATTATAGACACACCGGAGATGGTTTGCAACAATTTCATGCAGGTCTGCCGACCGCATGCTGGTTGTTCTCTGACCGTTCATACAGTCATTGCTGTAAGACATGAAAATATAGCCTCTCTTTTCAGGCTGTGATATACTTTTAAAAAAAATGCTGATTTCAGGAGTGCTGACAAATGGGCCGACTTTTTGGTACCGACGGCGTTAGAGGCCTGGCTAACCGTTTCCCCCTCGATGGTAATACCGCATACCGTATCGCTCAGCTTGCCACCCGGCAGCTGCTGCTCAATCATAAAAAACAGGGTCGTCCTGTTTTTATAGCCAAAGATACCCGGCGCTCGGGCGATCTGCTCGAACATGCGGTGGCGGCCGGCGTGGCCTCTATGGGTGCCGAAGCCAGACTACTGGGGGTTGTACCGACACCGGCCGTTGCATTTATCACCCGCGAACTGCAGGGAATGGGCGGCGTCATGATCAGCGCTTCGCATAACCCGTTTGCCGATAACGGTATCAAGATTTTCGGTGCCGATGGTTATAAAATCAGCGATAACATCGAAGAGGCCATCGAAAAAGACTTGATTTCCAACAATCGCATTGATATGCCTACCGGGGCCGATGTCGGTACAATCAATAACGACGACGCCTCGATCAGCTTCTGGATCAACAACCTCGCACGTGTGGCCGGCGAAAACGTCGGTGCCAGAAAGCTTAAAATCGCTCTCGACTGCGCCAACGGCGCCATTGCCCGCTGGGCCCCGAAGTTCTTTTCTGACCTCGGTTACAGCGTCGACGCGATCGGCGTTAGCCCCGACGGCATCAATATCAACGAAAAGGTTGGCTCGACCCACATCGGTGCTATTCTCGAAGTGATCAAAAAAGAGCACTTTGATGTCGGTTTTGCCTTTGACGGTGACGCCGATCGCGTTATCGCCGTTTCTGGCGATGGCGACATCATCGATGGTGACTTTATTCTTGCAATTACTGCCAAATATCTCAAAGACCGCGAAAAATTGCCGGGCAACGCTCTGGTGACAACCGTCATGGCCAACCTCGGGCTCGATCTTGCCATGCGCAATCACGATATCAAAGTTTTCAAAACCCGCGTTGGCGACCGCTTTGTGCTCGAAGAAATGCAGAAAACCCAGGCGATCGTTGGCGGCGAGCAGAGCGGCCACATCATTCTTGCCGAACACGCAACCACTGGTGACGGCCTGTTGACCGCCTGCAACCTCCTGCGCATCATGCGCGAAACCGGCGCTACGCTCAAAGAGTTGAGCGGTGTCATGAGCAAACTGCCGCAGGTGCTTGTTAATATTCGTGTCAAGAGCAAGAATTTTGACGCCATACCAGAAATCGTCGATGTCATTCGCGATACCGAAAAGAAACTTTCTGGTCGTGGTCGAATTCTCGTGCGCTCATCAGGTACTGAAGACCTCGTCAGAGTAATGGCCGAAGGTCCTGACGAAGGCGAGATCAAGGGGCTGGTCGACAGTATCGCCAGAACCATTTCAAGCCATCTCTGCTGAGCTGATGAATAAAACGGTCGCAAAAGGCTTTGTCGCGATTCTGCTGCCTGCTGTTCTGCTGCTTTCAGACGGCTGCTGCCGCCGGCAAAACGGCTCTGCTGATTCGCAGTCCGGGCCTGGCGGCAGACCGCAAACCGGCTCTGCAGATGTCGGCCAGCCAGACGGAAAGACTGCTGCACTTGACCGTCCTGTCGAATTGCTCGAAAAGACCGGGCTTAATTATTCAATCGATGGCGTAAAGCCAGGAGCAAAAAAAGCGCCGTCGGCGACCAGCAACTCGTTTTTCGAAAAGCAGTATCTCGAAGGCGTTCATCTCATGGAAAAAGGTGAGTTTTCGAAGGCGATCGAACTGTTTGACGAGCTGGTCAAGCGTTACCCGAACACCGAAGAAGCCAGCATTGCCGAACTCTGTATTGCCGAACTGTATTTTCGCAATAAATCGAATGAGCGGGCACTGCAGATTTATGAACGCATTGTTGCCAATTATCCGCAGTCACACGCCGCAGAAAACGCCCGGGCCGGCATCGATTACCTGAAAAATTTCGAAAAATACGAACAGGAACACATTTCGCCGGATGTTGAATCAAGAAAGAGAAGGGGGCACTGATGCGTCTGAGCAAAAAATATTGTCAGTCTGCAAGCGCCCGCGGTTTTTCTTTGATTGAAGTTCTGCTGGCGGTTTTTATCATCGGGGTTGGGGTCATTCCGGTAATCATGATGTTTCTCAGCGGTACTCGAACTGTCGAGAAGGGTGGGGTGCTGCTCGAAGCTTCGATTGCTGCCCAGAATATCCTTGACCGTGCCCGCAGCGACTCATTTATCTGGAAAACCGTGCCGATTTCTTTGAACATTCCAAACAAAGACTACCCTGATTTCCGCATTCCCGAACCATTTGTTAACAAATATCAGGCCTCTGGCACCCTTACCGTCGAAGTTGCCCCCGGGCACACAATACTTGGCACCGGTGCCAACGAAACCAACCTGCTGCAGCTGACCGTCATTCTCAACTGGCTCGAAAACGGTATCCCCAAAGAGTTCAGGTTGCTTACCTACCGCGCCAACACCAATTCGGTGAATCTCAAAACCTCTGCAAATCTCTGACCATGAAAAAGATTTTCGAACAAACAGACGTTATTTGGCTGCCCTGGCTTAAAAGCTCATGCCGGGCAGGTTTTACGCTTATCGAGCTGAGTGTCTCGTCGCTGGTGATTGCTTTGATCGTTCTCGTTCTGATCATGGTTTTTCGCAGCAATCTCAATACTTTTGCCTGGGGCCAGCGCCACATGGAATTCAACCAGCGCATTCAGCTGGTGATGAAGCAGTTGTTCACTGACTTCAAATCGATCAACCCGATTCTGAAGCAGGATGACGATGGGCACCTGTATCTGCAAGGCGAGAAGATCGGTGACCTGTTCCCCAACCTTGTGACTATTTATGACAAAGACAAAAAGCCCGAAAATGGCGGCGAAGAAGCAGTGTTTTTTCTCACCTCGATGAACGACCTCAACATGCGTGACCGGGTAAGATACTACCTTGAAAAGGGTGAGCTGATCCGCGAAGTTCAGGACTACAACGGTAACACGAAGCGCAAGGTCATTGCCGAGAAGGCGTCAGACCTGCAGTTTTACGGTGATGAGGGTGATATCAGACAGATGCACGTCAAATTCGTTCTCGAAGACCCGAAGAAACCCGGCCATGTCGAAAAAGTAGATTTTGCGGTGCGCCTCGAAACCGATCTGCTGTGTGTAAAAACGGTGAAAGAATATGATTGACCAGCTGAATTGCCGACCAAGACAGGGTTTTATTGCGATGACCGCGCTGATCATGCTCGTGATCTTCGGGGTGCTCGGAGTTGCCTATTGGCTCAGTTCGCGGTTGAGCACCGACATGATTCTCGTCGAATCGCAGCGCATCAAGGCAAGAAATTTTGCCCAGGCCGCCATAGAAAAGGTTAAAATTAATATATGCAATCAGTACAACATGAACAATCACAACCTCGCCTACCCGGCGAAGTTCACGACTGATCGCGTTGACAAAGAATACAACATGGCTTTTGCCGATGGCGAATACCGGGTGATGAGCGTTAAGCCCTACGAAGACGGCAACCGCACTTACTACAACGTCGCACATCATTCGAAGGGTGTTCTGGTTGGCAACTACGACATCTGGGAGGTCGTGGCGCGCGGTATTGCCAAACCGACCGGGATGACCGCCGAAATGCGTACTCTCGTCAAAGTTTACCGTGACCACATTGTTTACTGACTGAATGAAAGACCAGGAGGCAGAAAAATGCGCAAACAGGACCGTCAGGTGATCGGCCGTTTATTTGGCTTTTTTATGGCTGTCTCTCTGGTTTCTGGCGGCGCCAGTCCGGTCGCGGCTCAGGGGTTTCAGGGCTTCGAGGCGCAGGTGCACGGTGATATCTATGGCCAGCCAAAAGTCATCGAAGATTTTGACGGCGATGGCAAAAAAGATATCGTTTTTGGTGCCACTGACGGCAAGGTACATATTTTTTCGTCATCAGGCAAAGAGATTTTTCGGCCGCCATACTGGCCAAAACAGACCGGTGGCCCGATTCTTGCCGAAGTGCAGCTTGCCGACCTCGATAACGATGGGCGCTCTGAAATCGTCGTTGCCTCACAGGATGGCAAAGTCTATTGTCTGAATGCGCTTGGCCGCGAAAAATGGACTCTTGATACCCGTGGCAAAATTCTCGTTTCTGCCCCCGAGATTGCCGATGTCGATGGCAGCGGTATCCGCAATGTCTTTGTCGGCTCAAAGGCCGGTACTGTCAGCAGAATTGACGAACAGGGCCGCCTGGTGTGGGAAGTGCGAATGAACTCATCGGTTTCTGCGGCTGTAGTCGCCCGTGACCTTAACGGCAATGGTGTAAAAGAAATTATCTGCAAAGACGACAGCGGCAAGGTCATGGTTCTGAACGAAGGTGGCGCGCAGACACGTGGCTGGCCACAGGATACCACCGCAAACATGACCTGGCCATTCAATGTCGACGCCGGCGATATCGATGGCGATGGCGTTAAAGAGATTTTTACCACCACCCCCGACAAGAAATTCATCATGTGGGATGCCGAAGGGAAAAAGCTTAATGAATTTCCCCTTACTGACGGTGCTCACACCGCTCCCCGTCTTGCCGATCTCGATGGCGACGGCAAAGACGAGTTTGTTATCGGCCAGGCAGACGGCACGATAACTGTCTGTGACCGTAATGGTAACCCCAAAGCCGGCTGGCCGTTCAAAACCGGTCATGCCATTTATCACGCGCCACGCATTCTCGATATTGACGGTGACGGTCGCCTCGACATGGTTTTCACCGCCTGGGACCCAAAAGGAACCGGTGTAAAAGCCGGTTATGTTATGGCTCTCTCTCGTAATGGCACGCCGTTGGCCGGTTACCCGAAATACATCGGTAAGACGGTTGCACCTCTTACTCTTGCTGATCTCGACGGTGACGGTTATCTTGAGATGATCGCGGTCGGCGGTATCAATTACACCGGCAAACAGCTGCATGTGTTTCCGACGCGGGCGCGAAACAGCATCAGAGTCGCCGTACTGGGCCAGGAAATCAATTTTCAATGAGAAGATTACTCAGGTATCTTTTTGCCTCAGCGCTCCTGTTGACCGCAACCGCGGGTTATTTTACGGTAAATGCGCAGGCCGACGACGACGTCGAACTGTTTCTGCAGGCAGGGCAGGAATGTTACAACAAGGGTGAGCTTGCCAATGCCGCCCTTGAATTCGAGAATATTCTTCTGATCGACCGCAAGAATTTTTCAGCCCGGGTATGGCTGGCGCAGGTCTATCTCGACATGAAAAATTTTGACAAGGCACGCAAGTTGTTGATCGAAGCATCTCTGCAGGCCCCCGATCACCCGCGTGTCATCCAGCTGCAGAAAATGCTCGGCGAAGTAAAAAAGCCAGCCGAGACTGTTAAAATCGTCGATCCGGTTGTGCGCGAGGCTCTGACTCTCATTGGTTCCGGCACCTCACATCGGCAGTTCGGTCTGGTCATTCCCGAAGACAAGGTAAAAAAAGATGCGGCCCGCAGCGCCATGCTGATTTTTGAGGATCTCGAAATCGAAGCGCCAAAGCCAAAAGCGAAAGAAATCGACGTGCAGAAGTATTTCGAACCCGAAACCGGTCCCCTGGCAGATGTTTTTACCGTGCTTGAAAAGGATGGCCTGAATGCGGCCCTCGATCTGTATTTTGCCAAAATTCTTGCGGATCCGGGGCTGGCCTCGAAAGATGATCGCGGCCTGCTTGCCAGAGGCAACGAGACTTTTGCCGCCCGCTTTCAGAATAGTTCTGACGACGTCGAGGCTCGCTATTTCTACGGCACTCTGCAGTTTATCAACGGACTTTATTCTGACGCCGAAAAAATTCTCGAACCACTCAAGGCCAGCCCGGGTGAATACGAAGAGCGCCTGCGGCCGGTTATGGCGGCTCTAGGCAAATGGCGTGACCAGGAAAATCAGCGTCTTCTTGCGCTGAAACGCGAAGAAGAAGAACGTCTTGCCCGCGAACAGAGAGAAAAAGAAGAAGCCGAAAAGAAAAAAGACGATATCTGGGCCAAGCTCAAGAAAAAACGTGCTGCCGGCAACGCCAATGCCAGCGGCAGTGCCGATGCTGGTTCAGAAGGTATTGCCGAAGCCGCGGCCCTGCATTCTGAGGGTTACGAACTTTACAAGAAGGGCAAACTTGACGAGGCCATCGCCAAATATGACGAAGCGCTGTCGCGCCAGGCCGACAATCCCGAATACAACTACCACCTCGGCCTCGCCTGGACTGATAAAGGTCTCGCCGGGGATTCCGCTGCCTTCGATCGCGCCATAACCGCTTTTCAAAGGGTAATCAGTCTCGCTCCCAATGACAAACTCGGTAAAGATGCCCAGGCCATGATCAAAGATATCGATTCCGCAAAAAAATCACTCGGCGAACAGTAAGCGGTTATATTTTTGTAACTGTTATGTTATACTTTATCAGCGCTAAAAATCAGGATGGATTTAATGACCACGGAAACCGGAGCCGTTGTACACCAGATTGAACCTGGCCGGCAGAAAGCTTCTCTGCCTGAAGGTGTTGCCCACGAAGTTCCTTCGACGCGGCCTTTTGAGGGGTTTTCCTATCTCAAAAAAGAGTGGCTCGACCGGGAAGACAACATCGAATCTGTGACTCTCAGTCTTGTTTTCGGGCACCTGAACCGCCCCCCCGACTGGAAGAGCATGCAGAGCTTCACGATGATGCCAGAATGGGGCAGTGCACCACTCAAGAGATCGTGGGTGCTGCGTATTCCGACTCATTTCGAAGGCGCTGAGCGCTACCTGTTTCATTATTTCTTTCAGATCCGCTATACCGATGGCAGCGATAAGGTCAGCGACAATTTCACCCAGCTGATCATGCCACGCGAAATTGAATATATCGACCATTCAGGTGCCTGCACTCATGTTCGGCTGCACTGGAGCCTCGACAACTGGGCCTATCCCCAGGATACCGAGCTCGAAGCCGACGGCATTGAATGGAACAGCGAATTTTCAGTAAGTCATGCCCCTTACCGGCATGGCGACCCTCTCTATGAAAGAGGTCGCACTGCCCGTATCAGCGGCTTGCCGATGCCGAGAGTTTTTCGGGCCACCATCTGGGGCCCACACCGTGAAGTAATTAATTATTGTTTCAGTCTGATTGCGGTTGACCAGAGTGGTAATCAGCACCAGAAATGGGACAATAACGATGGCGAAAATTTCAAGTTGACTATTTAGGCCAGGAGAAAATCAGACTATGAGACATCCAGACATCCTTACCCGAGAAGGCAGCGTGCTGCTTATCAGCGATGTACAGAAAAAATGCATCAAGCCAATCTACAAAAAAGAAGCCATGATTAACAACATCAAATCGCTGGTTTCCTTTGCGGGCATGATTGGGCTGCCGATAGTGCTCACTGAGCTTTCGCCCCAGAAATTTGGCGGGACCATCGAAGAAATCAAAAAACTGGTACCCAGACTCGAACCGATCAAGAGAAGCCGCTACAGCTGCTTCGGCAGCGAAGACCTGACTCTTCGCCTTGAAGCCATGAACACCAATACCCTGATCGTCGCCGGCATGGAAACCCACATTTCCATCTGCCCGACCGTTCTCGACGCTCTCAGCCGCGGCTACAAGGTGCATGTAATCATGAACGCCACCAGCTCAACCAAAAAGGTTAACTGGAAAGTCGCTATCGAAAAGATGCGCCGCGCCGGTGCCGTCATTTCGACCATGGAAATCGCGATTCACGAAATGATTGGCCGCGTTGACGATCCCAATTACGACAAATTCATGGAACTGGCAAGGCGGGCATCTGACCTCTGATGAATCTTCCCTTCTCCAGTGAAGCCGCTCCGGCCACTTTTCTTATCGGTGGCGCGGGGGCGGGCAAAACCGAGCTTGCCCTTAATCTTTCGGTCTTTAAGGCGAGCCGCTACGGCGGCTCGGCTCTTATCGACCTCGATATCGTCAACCCTTTTTTCAGAGTCAGAAAGCTGCGCGAAGAGGTCGAAGCTCTTGGCGTTAAAGTTATCTGTCCCGGTGACCGCGTCGTTTACGGCGATATGCCGGCCCTGCCGCCCGCTGCCTGGGGTGCCCTGGAGGCCCCGTGGCAAGCCGTCGTCTGTGACATCGGCGGGGGCGAACCGGGTTTGCGCCCACTTGGCCGCATGAAAGACATTGCCGCCACCCGTGGCGCCAATGTGTTTTTTGTCATCAATCCGTTTCGCCCCGGATTTACAAGCCCCAAAGAGCTGGCAGAAAATTTCAGGCACATGTGTGGTCTCAGTGCCATGCAGGTAACCCACCTGGTTGCTAACCCGAATCTTTCTGGCGAGACTTCCGTCGAGCTTTTCCGCGAAGGTCTGGCCATGGTGCAGGATTTTGCCGGCAAAACCGGTCTGCCGCTGGCGTTTGCGGTTGTGGCCTCAGAGCTGGCCGGCAAGCTTGGGGTTGCGGTCGAAGGTCTGCCTGGTTTTTACAGTTCAGGCGATCTCGATATATTTGTGCTCGAACGCTACTGGAGCGTTCCGTGGCACTTCGGGGTGGTGCGCTGATATCTGTTTCTGCCCGCCGGGCATAAGTTTTTAGCATCAGATTTCAGCTGGTCATTGAAAAAAGTCGGTTTAAGTTGTATTAATATTACAGTCTGCTCCTGAAGCATGCGTCGAACTAACACCGGAGGAAAGACAAAAATGTCTAAATGGGTTATCAATGAAAGTCTGTGTAAGGGTTGCGGCATCTGCATTGCGCGCTGCCCTCTCAAGATTCTTGCTTATGCTGACCACCTGACTCCCAAGGGCGTCTACCCGGCCGCAATCACTGATGAAGCCAAGTGTACCAGCTGCGCCATCTGTGCCAGAAGCTGCCCTGACGTAGCTATAGAAATTTACAAGGAAGAGAAATAAGGAGTTTATAAATGGCTAAGGTGTTGATGAAAGGCAACGAAGCGATTGGCGAAGCAGCTGTACTTGCCGGTTGCAGATACTATTTCGGTTATCCCATTACTCCGCAGTCAGAACTGCCCGCCTATCTGGCCAAACGTCTGCCAGAAGTCGACGGTGTTTTTGTTCAGGCCGAAAGCGAAGTAGCGGCAATAAATATGGTGTATGGCTCCGGCAGCGCCGGCGCCCGTGTCATGACCTCCAGCTCCAGCCCCGGTATCAGCCTCAAACAGGAAGGCATTTCTTATATCGCCGGCGCCGAAGTGCCCTGTCTGATCGTTAACGTTATGCGCGGCGGCCCGGGCCTTGGCAACATCGCTCCCGCCCAGTCTGACTACTGGCAGTCAACCCGTGGTGGTGGTCATGGTGACTACAGAACCATCGTTCTTGCTCCGAACTCGGTCCAGGAAATGGCTGACATGACTCTTACCGGTTTTGACCTCTCTGATCGTTTCAGAAACCCGGTATTGCTCCTGTCTGACGGCGTTCTTGGCCAGATGATGGAACCGGTCAACCTGCCCGAACCCTATGACTATAACATCAACAGTAAAAAATGGGCTCTTGGTTATCGCGGCAGCGATAAAAACGAGCGCAACCTCTGTTCTTCAATCTTTCTCGATAACGACGAACTCGAAGAGCACAACTGGCATCTCTACCAGAAATATCAGGTAATTACCGACCTCTTCAGCAAAGGTGAATACAAAGACTTTGCCGTTGAAGAACATCTCTGCGATGACGCCGAGATCATTCTCGTCGGCTATGGCATCATTTCAAGAATTCTCAAAACGGTCGTTGAAAAATGCCGAAAACGCGGCATCAAGGCCGGTCTGGTTCGCCCAAAGGTGCTCTGGCCATTTCCGACTGCCGTGTTTGAAAGACTGGCAAAAACCGCCAGCCAGTTCCTGGTTGTCGAAATGTCATGCGGCCAGATGGTCGAAGACGTAAAACTTTCAGTCGACGGCAAGAAGCCGGTATTCTTCTTCGGCAGAACCGGTGGCACTGTTCCGTCAGACTTCGAAATTCTCAACGAAGTCGACAAGCTTGTCAGACCAGACTGAAAGGAGCCAGCATAAATGACAATGAAAAAAGTATTTTCCAGACCAGCAAGTTTGAGCAAAACTCCGACCCATTATTGCCCTGGCTGTGACCATGGCGTCATTCACCGCCTGGTTGCCGAAGCAATCGACGAGCTTGAATTGGGCGATCGCACTATCGGCGTTGCGCCGGTTGGTTGCTCGGTTTTCGCTTACGATTATTTCAATTTCGATTTCAATCAGGCGGCACATGGCCGTGCTCCGGCAGTTGCCACCGGTATCAAGCGCACCCGCCCGGATTCGATTGTATTCACCTACCAGGGTGACGGTGACCTCGCCGCCATTGGCACTGCCGAGATCATTCATGCCGCCAACCGTGGCGAAAAGATCACGGTAATCTTTGTTAACAATGCCATTTACGGTATGACCGGTGGCCAGATGGCCCCGACTACGCTGATCGGCATGAAGACACAGACTTCTCCCTATGGCCGTGATGCGGCTACTGCCGGTAACCCTATAAGGATGAGCGAAATGATCGCGACTCTCGAAAGCCCGGTGTATGTCACCCGCGTTACCGTCAACAGTGTTGCCAACCTGATGAAAGCCAAAAAGGCCATTTACAATGCCTTCAAGCTGCAGAAGGAAGGCAAGGGCTTCAGCTTTGTTGAAGTCGTCGCCATTTGCCCGACCAACTGGGGCAAAAAACCTGCCGATTCTCATAAATGGCTGACCGAAAACATGCTGCCGGTTTTCCCGCTGGGTACTTTTAAAGATACTCTCGGCGTCGAAAAATCTGCATAACAGGAGGCATCAAAATGTCGTCAAAAGTTGAAAGAATCATTCTTGCAGGTTTCGGTGGCCAGGGGGTTCTTTTCCTCGGCAAGGTCATTGCAGAAACCGGTATGCATGCCGGTAAAAACGTTTCCTGGATTCCCTCATACGGCCCGGAAATGCGCGGCGGTACTGCCAACTGTTCAGTAATCCTCTCTGAGAACGAAATCGCCTCGCCGATGGTTACCGTTCCCGATACGGTTATCGCCATGAACCGACCTTCGGTTACTAAATTCAACCAGAAGATCAAGGCCGGTGGCATGCTGATGTACAACTCTTCACTGATCGAACGTCAGGAATTCCGCGACGATATCAGACTCGTCGAAATCCCGGCCAACGAAATCGCCGAAGAACTTGGTAACCCCAAGGTTGCCAATCTGATAATGGCCGGCGCCTATTCGAAGTTCAGCAAACTGATCACCTTCGATGACCTCGTCGCCTGCCTGCCAGGCCTGGTCAAGGGCGCCAAAAAAGAAATGCTCGATATCAATCTCGCAGCCTTCAAAAAAGGCTTCGACTACGTTGAAGAAAAAAAATACATGTTCGGCCGCTACGTTTATTCGGTGTTTAAAGGCATCTGAGTAATTCCGCCCGCAAGCGGGCAGAAGCGCAGCAATTTTCAGAGGGGGCGCAGAACTGCGCTCCCTCTGTGTTAGACCCGGAGGTCAAGTTTGTCAGCAATCAGACAGGTTCCAGAATCAATTAAAATAGTTATCGAGGCCCTCAAAGATAAAAAAGTCGAGAATCTGGCCGTTCTCGATGTTACCAGCCTGGTGCCCTATACCGATTACTTCATTATCGGGACCGGCAACAGCGCACCCCACGTTCAGGCTCTTGCAGACACTGTGGCAAAGCTGATCAAAGTTCCTAACGTCGGTGGAGTTAAGCTTGAAGCCGATCTTACGTCGAACTGGGTGCTTATCGACGGCGATGAATTCGTGCTGCATCTTTTTCAGCCGAAAGCCCGTACCTTTTACAATCTCGAAGACCTCTGGGAAGACGCCCCGAGAGTTGAGGTCTGACCCACATGGTGCCGCATGCCCGGGTGATTGAAACCGAACTGACCGGTTGTCTCAGCGACGACAACCGGCACCGCCTGGAGCGGGTTCTGCGTTTGCGTGAAGGTGACAGCTTTGTCGTTACCGACGGTCTTGGGCATGAAACCACGGCATTGCTGGGCAAATCCGGCAATTATCATGCTCCGGCCTGGGAAACCCCCGGCCGGGAACCTGAGGTTGAAACCACGCTTTTCGCCGCCATTTCAAAGGGCGAAAGGCTTGAGTGGCTTATTGAAAAAGCGGTAGAGATGGGCGTAGCCCGTATCGTGCCGCTGATTGCCGAACGTTGTGTAGTTAAAAATCCTGGTGCCGGCAAAGTCGAGCGCTGGCGCAAGGTTGCTGCCACTGCGATGCTGCAATGTGGTGGCTGCGTTCTGCCAGAGATTTCTGACCCCGTGAAACTTACACAGCTTGCCAAACCGGGCGGGGACACGCTGCCGCTTCTCCTGCACGAAGAATCTTTGTCGGTGTCGCTGCATGCGCTGCCACAAAACCGCGACCACAAAAAAATATGGCTTGCCTCTGGCCCGGAAGGCGGCTTCTCTGACGCAGAGGTTGATTTTTTCACCAACAGTGGCTGGCAGGCGGTCTGGCTTGGCAAGCGTCTTTTTAAAACCGATACGGCTCCTACCATTGCCCTGGCAAATCTGTTGGCACGTTCCTGGGGCGCCTGATCCGAAGTTCTTTTATTGTCTTTTGCGCTGAGTATCGCTTGCGTTGATGTTGGAGTGACTGTTGCCGACGGCTAAGTAAAAGCCTTGTGTCGATAAATAGATGTTTTTTTTGAGGGTCATAGATTTTCTGAAGTCTGATCGGTCAAGTTTCGGCAGTGTGCCCAATTACCGAATCAATTTTATCATCAGGTATGCAACGAATTTCTTTCGTAAAACGTAACCATAAAAACACTATCTGGAGGAAAAAATGAAGACAGTTCGAAATTTGCTTGGCCTTGCCATCGCGGCGGCGTTTCTGCTGGCAGGCTGTGGCAGTCAGCCCGCTGCTCCGGCGGCAAAAATAGTCAGTATCAGCGGTCAGGTCGAAGCTAGAGCCATGGCTGACCAGAGCTTCAGCACTGCCAGTGCTGATCAGCAGCTGATGGCCGGGGGAGCGGTCAGAACCGGCAAGGATTCCGTTGCGAGCCTTTTGACCGTTGCGGATTCGGCTAAGGTTGACGTTGCCGCTGACTCGTATTTTGAAGTGCGGGCCGGCGATGACAAAATTGGCTTTCAGGGCGATGGCAAGGCGGTTTTTGATGTAAACAAGCAGCAGAAGTCGATCGTTGTCGAGACGCAGCATGGCAATACCGCTGTTCTTGGTACCAGATTCGGGCAGCTTGTCTCAAGTGGCTCGTTCGAGTTGTACGTTGCCGAAGGCAAGGTCGAATTTACCAGTAAAACCGGTGAAAAACGCCAGGTTGGCGCCGGGCAGCAGCTGGTCTGGAACACCGCAGAAGCTTTGCCGGCCGTTGCTGAGACCAATGTGGTTGAATCAGAAGCATTTTTTGGTTCAGGCGACAAAGGGTTTGAGTTTAACCGTCGCTGAGGCGGCCGATTTATTTTTTTTAAGCCGGGACCGATGCAGATTTTTTCAAAATCTTCGAAGCTGTTACAACGCATGGCAGAGATTTTTGGCCGGCGGCTTATTGTTCTGACAATGGGGCTGCTGGTTGTTTTGCTGCTGCTGGTTTCGGTGTTTCCTGGCAGTTCAATTTCTCTTGAAAACTGGTTTTATGATCTAAAACATCGTGTTGCTGCAGGATTCAGGCAGCCTCACGCCTCGCTGGTTGTTGCCGGTATAGACATGCAGACGCTTGAAGCGGCAAAAAACCGCTGGCCCTGGCCACGCGAAAAAGTCGCTGAAGTGATTGACAGCCTGGCGGCGTGCCGGCCACGCGCCATAATTCTTGATATTCTGTTCCAGAACGAAGACACCGAGGCAGGTGATGCGGCTCTGGTGCGCGCCATTCGCCAGGCCGGCAACACTCTTCTGGTATCGGTCATGGAAGAAAAATCAACCCCGCAGGGGGTGAGCCTCAAGAGATTTTCGTCACATCAGAAAGTTATCGGTGCGGCCCTGGCTGAAGGTTTTGTCTGGGGCATTCTTGATTCTGACGGCAGATTGCGGCAGTTCAAGCTGTCGGATCAGCGCCTGATGGCCTCAAGTTGTGCCTTAGAGGTTGTTGCCAGATTTTTTCCGGAGCAGGGGGATCGCCTGAAGCCAATGCCGGAATCGGCGCCTGTGGTGTTTGCCCGTGCCAGTGGCGGGATTCCGGTAATTTCTGTGCTTGATATTCTGCAGAATAAGCCGGGCATCGCCGATTTCATCAGAGACCGCGTCGTAATTCTAGGGGTTACGGCCCAGGCAGCACATGATTATCACAACACTCCGCTCGGAATTGTCGCGGGCGCCGAAATTCTGGCATCTTCTTTCGACACTCTGCTTTCAGGCCGCATCGGGAAAAATCTGCATCGAAACCTGCCTTTACGTCTGCTGTCGATGTTTTCTGGTTTTTTTCTCGCCTTTCAGCTGATCCTGGTCTGGAAACTGGTTTTTCTTTTTCCCGTCGTAATAGCGATTCTGCTGATTTTTATGCTGGCAGTCACTGAATTATGGCTTCTGCACCTGCCGCTGGCGCCTTTTATGATTGCAGCTTTTCTGATAGCAGCGATGCTGCTTGCCGGGCGCTATCTCGATCACCTTTTTGCGCTGCAGGAGATGCGCCACGAAGCACAGAACGCCAAAGAGTTGCAGGAAAGACTTTTGCCGCGTAATCAGCTTTCGTGCCGCGGCTACTCAGTTTGCGGGGTGTCACGCTCTGCCAATGAGTTATGTGGCGACTATTTTGACTATTACCTCATCGATGAACGCTATATGCTGGTTTTTATCGGTGATGCTACCGGGCATGGTATTTCGGCAGCCCTGGCGATGTCGGTTGCCAAGTCGGCAATGCTTTCGGCAGTTAACCTTAAATACTCGTCAGTAAAGATAATTGAATCGATCAATCTGGTACTTTTTCAGGCAATGCAGCAGAAGGTTCTGATGACTGCAGCATTATTGTGGCTGGACACGGAAACTGGTGAATTTTCGTATCATAATTGCGGGCATCCGTATCCCTACCTGATATCGGCAGACGGAAAAATTTCTCAGCTTTCGTCTGCGGGCACTTTTCTGGGGAGAAAACCAGATTTGAAGATTAAAGCACCTTTTGCCGGCGTTCTCAGGCCAGGCGAACGACTTGTTTTTTACACTGACGGTATTGTCGAGTCTTTTCCGGGCTCAACCGACAAAGACGGCTTCGACCTGTTCAGAGATTACCTTGCTGACCGGCCGAAGCTGAATCTGAATGATTTTTGCAACGACATTATTGCTTCTCACCCCTTTTTCACTACTGGCTTCCCGCAGCCAGATGACTTCACAGTCGTAACAATAGAGTGCAGGGGGGCTTAGATGAAAATTTACTGCAACAAATTTTTGCATTCTTTCGTATGCTTTCGTACCTGTATAGAATTTTCAGGCAGGGGGGATAAATGAAACCTTCAAAGTTCAGGCGGGGCATGGCTCTGCCTTTTACCATAGTTGCGATGGTGGTGGTAATTGGTTTTATCATGACCATGAGCCGTCTGAACCAGGGGGTTAAAACCCAGATTTTTCATACCAACAATCACCAGTTGTCGTTCTTGATGGCTTACTCAGCTCTTTCGCGGGTATGCGCCAAAATTCACGCGTTTTCATGGGCCAGTCGCCCGTTTGCGGCTGCCCCTTATGCCGAAAATAAAGTCGCTCTGCAGGGTGGGCATTACGATCTGCTTGTAGAAAACAGTAAAAATCGCGAATTTCAGGCTGATGTTTATGTCAGAACTCATCTGGCCGGCATTTCGCGCATGTATTTCTGGCGCGTCAGGTTTAACGACGATCTGCTCGATGTTTCGAACCAGATTTTTGTCGAGGCCTTTTTAAACGGTGATCCAAAAGATTTTCCGGTGGCCGGCAAGGCAAACCCATTTGCCACAAAGGTTGAAGACCTGCTGGCGCAGCGCTCTGCCAATCAGAAAAAATCTGATCTTCTGGCCCGCGAAGTAATCAAGCTGAAAAAACCGAACGACATTATCAAAGAGCTGAATGGCCGGCCGATCGAAGCTCCCGATGGCAGTTTCCCCCCGACTCCTGAAGATCTGGCTCTTGTGGCCAGAGTGCCGGTGCCCCTGCCAGAGATGCCGACTTTGCCCGGATCTGAAAAGCCGAGTGCGCCCGGGCCAAATCCTGCCCTGCCGCCATCTCCGTATGACTCTATGGTCGGCATAAACATGAATTCTCAGATGTCGAAGGTAGTTAAGTCTTCTGAGTCGGCATTTCAAAATACCGACCAGGCCTGGAAGCAGATCGAAGAACATGGCGTTGGCGGAATCGAGGCCGCAAGAGAATTATGGATCAAGGCGAATGAAGCAAGAGAGTCGGCATTTAAAGAAATGGGTAATCTGATATCAGACGCAAAGTCCGGTATTTCAGATGCGCCGAGCACTGCGGCCGCTGAGGCTATTGAAGAGATGGTCTCTCAGACGATTGTTGCCGGCATTCAAAATCTTGGCAAAGCTATGGATCGTGGCATGGACCAGTTTAATGATGATGCCGGGCTCAATTATCTCGGCTCGCTTCAGACAGCAGAATCGGTTGCAAAGCTTGCCACAGACTGGGAAAAAGCGGTTAACGGAATTACCGCAGAAATTGAACGCATGACCTCATTGGCAAATCAGATCGGTTCGTTTGCGAAAGCGCCAGAAGTAGAGGCTGCTCTTACGGAGACTCTGGCGCAGGCTCAGGCCAACCTTGATGAGATGAAGGCTCTGGTGGAAGCTGCGAAGGCCAAGCTTGAAGAACTTATCAAAAAAGAAGAAGAAGAGGCCGATCAACAAATGCAGGAGGAACAGGAAGGATCTGGTGACGGCGCATGAAAAAGCTTGTTGCAGGAACAACCATGGTAGAGTTGCTGGTGGTAATTGGCCTGATCGGGCTGATCGGCGTCGCCGGCATGCGCTTTTTCACTTCGGTCAACACCAGCCAGAAGGCTTTTTCCCAGCAGGCGATTCTGCAGATGGAATCGCGCAAGGCATTCGACCAGATCATCGACCAGATTCGCGAAGGCACCGACGTCATTCGGCCGGTAACTGGCGAAACTCTGCATTATATGGTTTTTCGTGATCTGATCAATCAGGTGAATATGCTGTATCTGGAACCGAATAAAGAAGAATCAAATCGGCTTAAACAAAGGGTTTACCGCCTTATTTCGTATTGCAATGATTTCTCGGGGCTTTATAAAAAAGAAAACGAAAAGATTCTGCACAATTCGATCAAACAGGTGCGTTTTTCGAGCCTTTCGCCGTCGAGCGTTCAGGTTAATGCCACGGTTGTCAGCGACAAGGGCGAATATCAATTTCTCGCTCATGTTGGTCTGCTGAATGTCGGGGGTATCGAATGAAACAACGCAAAGCGATGACACTGGTCGAGATTACCATCGGGTTTGCCATTCTTACCGCGATAAGTGCCTTTTTTATCAGCTTCATGACCGCGTCTTCAAAAGAAATCTCTTTCTCTTCCGATCATTTCAACGCTGTGGTCCTGTCGCAGAAAATCAGCGAAGATCTGCTCGAAGAAATGGCCCTCAACCCCTATGGCCTCGAAACTCTCGGAATCGATGAGACGATCAAGTCGAAACATGACGTCGTCGATGGCAGTTCGGTGTTTTTCTCGTTCATCGAAGATCGCAGTGAGCCATGGGGGCTTATAGAACCGGCTAAAGACGGCATGATCAACAGTTCGATGCAACCGCTCTACAATTCAGTGAAGAAATTCAAGTTCGGAGTTTCAGGCAGTCGTCTGGCGAAAAGTGGTGACCACGAAGATCGCAACCTGGTTGCGTGCAATGTCGATTTTTTCTGGCAGACTCAAACCGGAAAGGGTGCCTACAACAGTTCTTTCGATCTCTTTTCGCCGGTTTCTGCCAAAAAGGTTACGCTGGGAGTGAGCCTGAATGAGGCCGAAATCGATGCGCGGATTCCGGCAGAGGTTTACATGAGGCCGACCCAGACAGTTGGTGAACTTGCAACGACCATTGGCGAAAACGTCGAGGCAATACTCGCTGTCGGGCGAATTTCACTGATCAGCAGAGATTTTATCAACTCGCAGTTTTATCGTGATGCGAAAGAAAAAATAAAAGGCCTGCTGGCGAAACTTTCGACACTGCCTCCTGAAGAAACCGAAGAGATGTTCGAAACCCGTCTGCAGCTGGCAAAGACCTGGCATGAGCTGGCAAAAGTGTGTTTTCAGATCGTCAGTTATCTCGAACCGCATTTCGCAACCCTGCAGCTGCAGGGAAAATTCGACGGCAGCTCGGGCAGCGGCTTCAACCCGATCAGTTTTCAGCAGAACCTGATGAGTGTCCGCATCATCTATGAATATTTTGTTGGCTCGATCGTGCAGGCCAGATATTATTATTATCTGCTGCTTGAGCCTGATATGGTGGCTCTCAAGGGGAACAAGGCCCAGATGCAGATCATTCAGAAGCTGATCGATATTTATCGCGTCACTGCAATATTGCCGGTCAGGCCGCAGGGCATGTCGGAATACCGCAGCTTTCTGGACCGGGTGCATGCCCTGTCGGTCAATCGCAACCCTTTTCTCAACCGCATGGTTAACCACGAGCTCGGAAGTTTGACAGTTCGTTAATCGTTTGAAGTTTTGCCAGTTCTTATTGCCAGC
>OFEK01000189.1_pt1 | contig 83466 bp, 91 predicted proteins | sample 1521131 | NCBI WGS metagenome assembly OFEK01 (sample SAMN05720209, study PRJEB24109) | activated sludge metagenome | isolation source: Anaerobic digester | place: China | collected 2015-12-16 | reverse complement strand
TCACCCACAATAAAGGATATCACAAGAAATATGATAAAGACAATCAATGCACATAGAGAGAATGAAGCGATTGCACTTTTGACGCCCCTCGATCTCTTGCCGCCGACAATGCCTGCTACAATAGGGCCTACCACAGGCGCCCATATCATAAGAATTGTCAGTAGAACCATCCAAAGCGATGACTTGAGGATATTCTCTATGTTATCGTCTGACATCATTGGTAATTGATTTTTCTTATTTATAAGTTTTTCTATCAAAAACGTTATGTACTATTATTATACAGTGGTCGGCATGCAGTACCATAGGAGATATTGAAACTCGTTTTGCATTCTTTAATAATTCTTCATCTTCTTGTGAAAGGCCCATGTGATCCCCCAAGACAAAACAGATTTTGTCTGATTCAATATTCAAGCTTTTGATATCTTCCCCTTCTTCGTGAAGATAGATTATTTCACAATCAATTTCATTTATGACTTGAGAAAAGCTTTTCTTTGATACGAATATCCCAGGTGTAGACTCAGTCTCTTTTTCTGTCACGTTTTCTAGAGCTTTCTTTATCAGCCCCCCTGTGCAGCGCTCATCAGGGCTTAGATATCTCAAATCATTTCCAACAAATCTAAGTGTAACTGGCGGATTTGGTTCGCCCTCTAAAATTACAATGAACTCTGTGTCTCTTCTTAAATCATGCGATAGGAAAAATGCCGAGTTAACACATCTGGCCACAATATCCATTCTGCCACCATCTCCTGGAAGGTCGTTTAGAGAGAAATCCTTTGAAGTTTTGGCCTTGGATGCTTTTAAGATGAATATTTTCTTCATAAAAATCAAAAGATTTATTAACAATTTAAGATTATCCAATACGTATGGACAGTCTTGATATAAATATCCTTAAGATTCTAAATCAGGACGCTAGGACAAGTTTTTCAGAGATAGCGAGAAGGCTAGGTCATTCCATAACGACCATCTCTTTGAGAGTAAAGTCTATGGAGGATGCTGGAATCATAAAAAAGTACATACCTGTGCTTGACTCAGAAAAGTGCGGCTATGACTTTACGGCTGTTATACACCTCATCATTTCTAAGGGAAAGCTAAAAGAGGTAGAAGACATAATAAAAGCAGAGAATAACGTCGTTGCTGTTTATGATGTGACCGGTGGCTATGATGCGATTATTATAGGGAGATTTAGGAATAGCTCCCATCTTGAAAAGTTTACGAGATGGATGCAATCAATTGATTTTGTGGAAAGCGTGTCCACTTCAATTGTCTTAAACATCATTAAGGAGGACATGGAGGTAAAGTTTGACTAGCGAGCTTTCTAAGAAACTTTCAGATTGGTTGCGAGAAAATGTTAATTCAGGTGGCGGAAAAGGTGTCGTATTTGGGTTAAGTGGTGGCATTGATTCGACTGTGACAGCCTATCTCTGTAAGAATGCTTTTCCTGAAAACTCTCTTGGCCTTATAATTCCCTGCTATAGTAACAAAGCCGATATGGACGATGCGAAGTTAGTTGCAAAGGAGATCGGCCTAAAATATGAGGCCATCAATATTGATTCTATATATAACTCGCTTCTAGATGAGTTTGGGGATATGAGGGACGATCGAGATTTACCCCTTGCTAACATCAAGCCAAGGCTTAGAATGACTGTTCTATATTATTATGCTAACAGACTCAACTACTTTGTCATAGGTACTGGGAATAAGAGCGAACTTACTGTGGGCTACTTTACAAAATACGGCGATGGGGGATGCGATCTACTGCCTTTGGGAAATCTAACAAAGAGGAATGTCTATTCCCTTGCAAAATCACTGAAAGTTTCTGAGAAAATTATTAATAAGCCGCCTTCTGCGGGCCTCTGGAAAGGCCAGACAGATGAAAGGGAGCTTGGTATAACTTACCAGGAAATTGATAATTTTATTGAAGGGAAAACAGTGAGCGAAAATGCCAAAACAAAGATTGAAGAGCTTATCAAGAAAAGTGAGCATAAGAGAAACATGCCCAGGATACCAGATTTTTAAAGGATTGGATAGAATTATAGATTAAATTTTTAAGTAACAATTATATGAATCTTGATATAAATGCTATCGATTGAGTGAACTTTATGGAAAATCTGAAGCAGAAGATCAAAAACAAGACCGCAGTCATTTCTATTATTGGATTGGGGTATGTTGGCCTTCCAACAGCCGTTTATTTTGCTGAAAAAGGATTCAAAGTATATGGTGTGGACAAAATTGTAAGGATTGTCAATGGCCTTAACAAAGGTGTTTCTCATCTAAATGAGTTAGGATTAGATGAAAGAATAAGAAAAGTAGTTGACCAAAGTAAATTTCACTGCACAAACGATACCATTGAGGCGGTCAGCAATAGTGATATTGTCTTAATTATAGTACCAACACCAATAACAAAGGACAAAGAGCCCGATCTATCGTACGTAGTTTCAGCGGCAGAGGATATTTCAAAATCACTTAAAAAAGGACAATTAATTGTTTTGGAGTCTACAGTCTATCCCGGAGTAACAGATGACATTGTCAAACCGATATTGGAATCTTCTGGCCTTAAGGCGGGTGTAGATTTTGGATTGGCTTATTGTCCAGAGCGGTATAATCCAGGAGACACTAAACACACCATTGATAATGTTAACAGGGTAGTTGGCGGTATAACAAGGGAATGGGCCGAGGTCACAAAGGATGTTTATTCATATGTCATTAAAGCAGAGATAGACACAGTGAGCGACATTAAGACTGCAGAGGCTGCTAAAGTAATTGAAAACATCCAGAGAGATTTGAACATAGCATTAATGAATGAACTTGCTTTGATTTTTGAGAGGATGGGTATTGATGTAATTGAAGTAATTAAAGCAGCAAGCACAAAGTGGAACTTCAATGTTTATTACCCTGGTGCGGGAGTTGGTGGGCATTGTTTGCCTGTAGATCCCTATTACCTAGTTTCAAAAGCTAGGGAGTTTGGATACCACTCAAAAGTGATTACTGCTGGCAGAGAGATTAATGACTACATGCCAGAGCACATATTTGAGCTTTTGAGGGATGCATTGAATGATATGGAGAGGTCTGTTAAGAACTCTAGAATAGCTGTTTTAGGTTTCTCATACAAAGAGAATGTAGGAGATGTCAGAGAAACTCCCGTAGAGCATTTTGTTACAGAGCTTGTTAAGCGTGGGGCGATTGTAACGGTAGTTGACCCTTACGTTGATGAGAAATATATCAAGTCGTTTGGCGTTTCTTATTCTAAGGACATATATGATTCGTTAAAAGAGGCAGACGCTTTTGTTATAATGACTTCACACAACATATTCAAAGATATGGATTTAGAAAAAGCAAAAAAATTGATGAATAATCCTTTAGTTATTGACGGCAGAAGAATTTTCAGTAAAGATGCACTTGTCAAGAAGGGATTTGTATACAAGGGCGTAGGATGCCTTTAATCACTTTTATTTTAAAATCATCCCTATAGCAACCCCAATAATAACACTAATCACTCCAATTACATACCCAAGCCCTGCTAGAAATCCGTTTGATAAGATATTGGTCTGAAATACTGCTATTCCTAATATACCAAGTATAACAAAAATACTCATAATCATTAATTTCTTTTCCATAGTTTATACACCTCTTAACTACTGATTACAATTTTTTAATTATATTTAAAACTAATTATTTTATATCTATATTAGTTTTTCCTCAAATAGTTTTATCATAAACGATGTGGCATCAGTTTTTTCATCTAGCATTTTATTCTTCTTTTTAGCCCATTCTTTTTTAGAATTACTATCTAGTACCTCTCTAATCGTATTTAATGAATCATTTATCGTTAAAAAAGAAAATAGCAATCCATATTTTTTTTCTAATTCTTCTAAATAACCAAGTTTCCCACTTAATGGCGATATGAAGAGGCTCGGTTTTCCTAGGACTGCGGCCTCAGTTGCCATCGTTGCTCCTTCTCCAATATACATTGTAGAGTGATTCATCAAAGTGTGGATTTTGGCGGGATGTACTTTGATATAATAATCTTCAAATTCTTTATCATAATACTCTGAGCTTAAAAGAACTCTACCTCTTTTCTCTAAAGCTTTAATTAGTTCTAGGGCATCTTCTTTGGAAGCGCCTTTATACCCAACATCATGGCTTGCCTGCCATGAGACCAATCTAACAATAAAAAACTCTTCATTCTTTTTTATATCAAGCTCTTTTAGAACATCTTTTTCTTCTTTATACCAGTTCGGGTGCAGGTATGCTAGCTCCTTGTAACCGTCAAATCTCAAATGTTTTTCGCCGTAATCACCCATAAATGATGAAGGGGTGACAAAGTAATCGGAGTAGGGTATTGAGAGCCTGTTATTCAATGTTGCGTGCTCTGTGTCATTGAAGAGGATTGATTTTTTCCTGATAAGTTTTGCAACATGCGTTATATATGGGCTTGCAAATCCTGTCAAGATGTCCGGCTTAAACTTTCTAGAGATATTCAGAAGCTTGTAATCTGTCTGCGCCAATCCTATTGCTTTTTTAAATAAACCTTTTTTGTTTACACCTAAATCGGTATAATCAAAGTTGTAGTATTCTAAAAGTTGAAAAGTACTCTCTTTCCTTCTTGCTGTAATCAGCGTTTCATGGCCCTTCTTTTCCAGTTCCCATATAAGATTTTTAAAAAAATGAACGTCTGCAGGGTGACCGATGTCAAATAGAATCTTGCTCAATATTACCTCTCCTCGTTTTACTACTTGGCTAATCTTATACTAATAAATATGCCGTTTCTTTTTAAGATAAATTCTTGTATAGCTGGATTAGTTTTTCTGACTCTTTTTCCCAGTTATATTCGCAGTCAATTAGTTCTCCGCCTCTTTGGCCTAGTTTTTCTCTAAGTTTTTTATCTTTAATAAGGATATTAATTTTCTCTGCAATGTCCTTTGGATTATGTGGATCGACAAATAAAGCACATTCAGAGTACATTTCCTTCCAATAGGGAAAATCTGACATCACTGTAGGAATTGAGAACGCCATATACTCGAAAACTTTAACGGGCAAGGCCAATAGATAATTAGGGATAGGGTATAGAACACAAATCCCAATGTCTGATTGATTTATATAAGAAAAAACTTCTTCTAGAGGCTTGTAGCCTAAATAATTTGTTTTGGCCCATCCAGGTAGTTTTTCACATTCTTCTCTGTAGCCTTCTTCCCACTTCCCCATTAATAAAAACTCAACATCTGTATTTACATATCCTAGGGATTCTATGACTTCTTTAATCCCTCTCGTTCTTGTTAACCATCCGGCATAGATCAAAGTAAATTTATTTTTTTTATATGAAATATCTGCTAAATTATCCCTTATTGAAAGAACTGGAAAATTTCTCAACAGTATTGTTTTATCGCTCTTAAATTTAGACTCGATTTCTGGTTCTGCAGCTATAATATTATCAAAAGTTTTTAATGCAATTTTTTGTAAGGTAGAGATATAGATTGCGGCCGTTTTTTTTAGGATTCCAAGCCATTTTTTATCAAAGGTATCAGAATAATAATCTTCGCTGAAATCACAAATTACTTTTTTCCTAAAAAGTTTTAGAACGAGACCAACGGGTATTAGTTCAGGATCATAGATTTGATATATCTTTGCATTTAATTTTAATGATTTTATCAGTGTCCTAGGGATATTTTTCAATATCTTATCTCTTCTTTTTCTGTATTCTGGGAGTGATAAAATATTTATCCCTTGTATAACTTCATCTCTTTGGTGAGGGATTACTAGATTTACAGAATATCCTGCCTTTTGCAAAGTTACAGCTTGCTTGTAAAAAAGCCTGTTATCTGATGCAGGATGTCTAATTGAGAGATGGGCTATTTTCATCATTTATAAGGCATCTATCATTCTTTTAAGATTATCGTGACTAAAAACAAAATTTAAAATTAATACATAATCTTTTATATATTAATATTTCTTTAACCAAAGATAGATGGAATAAATATAGTATAGAGGAACAAGATGAAAATAGTACTAGCAACGACAAATGATTTAATTTATGACTCAAGAATTAATAAAATTGCAGAGAGTTTATCAAAGAAACATGATGTAGTACTAATATGTCTCAATGAAAAAGGTAACTTTGATACAAGTGGATATCCCTACAAAATAATTTTTATTAGAGATTCTAAATTAAAGACAAAGACAAAGGATATCCGGCGCAAATTGAAAAACAAACTGGGTAAATTTAGCATATTTGCAAAAGATATTTCGATATATTTGTTGGAAAAAAAATCTGCCTATGAACTGGAAGCAAAATTAATAGAGGAAAATGCAGATATTTATGTTGCAGTAAATCTAAATACTCTTTCTACAGTTTATAAAGTTGCAAAATCAAAAAATAAATTAATTGTATACGAAGCACAAGAACTGAGTGTGGATCAGTATAGTAATTCCTTCATTGGAAAGATTATATGGAAAATTGAAGAAAACATATATATTAAAAATGTAGATGCAATTATCACAACTAACATACAGCGGGCAAAAATACTAAAGGAAAGATATAATCTATTAGAAATGCCATATATAATCCACAACATTCCAAAGTTGAACAAAAAGAAAATAAATGTGAATGGAATTTCTGATCCAATAAAACTCCTCTATAGTGGTATTTACACTGAATTAAGGGGATTAGAACAAATAGTAGCATCGATGGAATATGTTTCGGATAATTTTGAACTGCATTTATTAGGGCATGGAAATCTTGAAACTAGACTCTTAGAAATAATAAAAGAAAAGAATATAGAAAACAAAGTAATTTTTCATGACCCAGTTCCATATAATCAAGTAGTAAATGAGATATCAAAATATGACATAGGTATAGTCACATACCTACCTACAAATCTTAACAATTATTATTGTTCCCCCAACAAGCTATACGAGTATATACAAGCTGGATTAGGCATAATCTCAATAAATCTTCCAGAGCCAGAAGAGGTAATTGCCAAATATCATAATGGTATTTTATTTAATTCTTATGAGCCTCTAGAAATAGCAAATACAATAAATACAATTCAAAGAGAGGACATACTTAAATTTAAAAAAAATAGCATCATGGCCAGAAGTAATCTCTGTTGGGAAAATGAAGAAATTATACTTTTATCGATTTTTGATAAAATAAATGATAGCATTAAAATATCAAAATAATTGCTAAATAGTCAAATACATTAAGTTAGATATATTTTGAAACAAGGTAAGATATTATGGACTTGCCCGCTTTACCATTCCCAAATGGACTTTCCCAATTCTTATTTTTCTTAATCATTTCTAAGGAGCATTCCAATATCCTATCTTTTGTTGTTCCAGCCAAAATATTTGACCCTACCTCTAAAGTTTCGGGTCTTTCTGTGTTATCTCTCAAAGTTACACATGGAACTTTTAAAATACAAGTTTCTTCTTGAACTCCACCAGAATCTGTTAAGACTAAACAAGCGTTTGATTCTAACTGAAGAAATTCGAGAAATCCTAAAGGTGTTACGGCAAGGATCCCCTTGGGTAAAGATAGATTATACTCTTGCAATCTCTTTTTTGTTCTAGGGTGTATAGGTAACACGATAGGCAATTTTAATTTGTTTGATAGGAGTTCAAGCCCCCCAAGTATCCCCATTAATTTTTCCTCATTGTCAACATTTTCTTGTCTGTGAAAAGTAGCAAGTATATACTGATTTGTTTCTAAATCATAGTTTTTTAGAATATTACTTTTTTCATTTGCCACTTTAACGTATTTTGTGATAACATCTGCAATTGTATTGCCTGTGACAATAATTTTATTCCCCTTCAAACCTTCTTTCAATAAATTATTTTTTGATGAAAGGGTAGGCGCAAATAAATAATTCGAAAGATGATCAGTCAAAATTCTATTAATCTCTTCAGGCATTTTTAAATCATAGCTTCTTAATCCTGCTTCAACATGTCCCACATCAATGTGTAATTTTGACGCCGCTAGTCCCCCAGCCAATACTGTATTTGTATCACCTTGAACTAAAACAACGTTTGGTTTTTCTTTCAGAAGAATTTCTTCAATACCGATTAACATTTTACCAGTTTCTGCTCCATGTGTACCTGATCCAACATTTATATTGTATTTAGGTAAAGTTAATTTTAGTTCTTCAAAGAAAATCTTATCTAATTCATAAGAGTAGTGTTGACCGGAGTGTAAAATGAAATAATCAAGATCTTTTTTTTGGCACTCTTTAATAATTGAGTATAACTTTATTATCTCAGGTCGTGTTCCCAATATTATTGCAAGTTTCATTATATGATTATATTCTATATTCCTTTTATTTCTATTTATCCTTGAAAGTGAATAAACTACTATAAAATTTAGATTATTAAATCAGGGAAATAATTAGGAAATAAAACAATAATAATCTTTGAAGTATAATTAATTATTTAAATTGTGCGATAAATCTTTCATAATGAAAAAATTAGCTCCAGAGATATCTGTAATAATGCCAGTCTATAACTCTGGTCATTTTTTAGAAGAAAGCATAGAATCGATTCTTAATCAAACTTTTACTAATTTTGAATTTATTATAATAGATGACAAATCTAATGACAACTCAAAAGAAATAATCTCGAATTACATGATAAAGGATAATAGAATTATTCTTATTGAGAATGAGGATAATCTTGGAGTTGCAGCGGCAAGAAATAGAGGCTTGGAAATAGCTAGAGGAAAATATATTGCACTAATGGATTCCGATGATGTATCATTTCCGAATAGGTTAGAAAAAGAATATCTATTTCTAGAGAATAATCCTGAATTTCTCTTAGTTGGATCTTCTGGTATTAGGATAGATGAAAAAGGAAATAAGTTAGAAAATATTAATTATTGTGAAGATTTAAATATTAAGGGAAAGATATATTGTATTTTAGCTTCGTCCATAATGTTTAGAAATCAAGGAATTATGTTTAGAGAAAAGTTTCATTATGCTGAAGATTTTGATTTCTATTTGAGATTAATAACTTTAGGGTATAAATTAACGAATATTGAGGACATTTTAATCAAAATAAGGATGAGAACTTCAAGTATTACAATGACCACCAGAACTAGAGGAGATTTTTTCCACGAAAAAGCCGTAAAATTCTACAATCAACGCTTAGAAACTGGAACAGACGATTATGAAAAGTTCGATGAAAAAGAAATATTTTCAATTCCTCTAGACGATTCTAGAAGAAGATACTTGAAATCAGTTATTGGACTTTCATTGAAAAATGCAGAAATAGATGCGGCAAAAGAAAATTTTCAAGAATATAAAGAATTAATTAGTTCTAAAAGAAGACTACTATACCAAATTGCATTCGCATTTCCATTTATCTATTCACTTAGATTAAAAATCAAATCTTTATTAAAAGAGAAGAATTAAGATTATATCGATATATCCCATTGAATTTATTTTTTAGTATACATATTTTTGATATACAACTACTTAATTAAACTAGGCAATATATGTTTAATTTCAGGATAAATTAAAGCAACTGAATATATTATTAAAAATGTTACTTTTATAATAATGGTGATGAAATAGCTAAGATCTAAATAACTAATACCAAAAATGATAATCATAAACAATGTCAATAAAATAAAAGGCTTCCAAAGTAACCATAATGGTATTGTTTTTTGTTTTAGTATATATTTTGAAATTACCCAATTAAATAAAAACATTAAAAAGTATGAAATTACAGTAGTATAAGCCGCCGCAACATAACCATATTGAGGTATATAAATTGCATTTAATATTATGTTTATTACTCCTGCAGAAAGAACAGAAAATGAAAGATAAATCATCTTTTTTTTATAATCTATATAGGAGTTATAGATAATTGCCATTCCATAAAAAATATGTCCAAGTGCAATTATTGGGACTAGCCCACTTGCTATATGAAACTTTGGATCGGCTAAAATCAATATTATCTCTCTCCCAAATAAAATGATTCCAAAAGCAGCCATCATAAATATAGAGAATACTCTTTTAACTAGAACATCTGCTCTTTCAAATTCAGATTTATTAAAGAACTCCATAATTTTTGGGTAAATTGCCGCCATAACAGCCCAAAGTACCGTCAATACTAGTGAACCCACTGTATATGCTACTCCATATAATCCTGCAGAGGCAGAATTTATAATATTATTAATCATTATTCGATCAAATTGTGAAAGTATAAGGCTGCTCAATGAATACGGAATTAAAGGTATAGAATAGTTTAGTATGTATATTATATGTTTTTTATTTAATGAGAATTTTATTCCTTCTTTTAATTTGTTAATGAAATATAAGTTAGAAATAATTCCAATTATAAGAGATGCCCAAATCTTTCCTAAATACCGTTCATCTGTCAAATTATAAGTAATAATCACGGCTAAGATAAATATGCTGTATCCATAAACAATAGATATTTTTGCAGATTCCTTACTTTTTCTCTGAGCGGATAAAATTTGTGTGTATACGCTATATATACAAAGAAAAAAAGAACCAACTATCATATAGTATAATAGTTTATTTGGAATGCCCATCAAATTAGCCAACGGACTGTATAAAATTAATACAATTGAGACCGTTATACAATAAGTTACGATTAGAAGAGTTAGAGTAGTCCCTAAAAACTCTTTAAAATCTTCAGTTTTTTCATAATAGTATCTACCCACAGCAGCAACGCAATTTAATGACAAAATAACTGTAAAGATTTCAAGATAGGACAAATAGACTGAATAAATACCGTATTCCGCTTGTGTGAAAAGACGGGTGAATATTGGGAGAGAAATTACCCCTATTGCTTTGGTAGCAATGTTAGCCGAGAAATAATTTTTAGCGTGTTTGATACTTATGAATATTTCTGATTCTTTTATTTTTCTCACTAATTGTTCATTGATTATCATCAATTTTTATCCCCTATTCAAATGACCGTTTAACATTATTCTATTTTAACGGATATTTTGATTCTACTGTATAATGTTAACTATTTTCTCCTTTTTAAAAATACTACTATCTAAATAATAATTTCATCTTGAATTTATTTAGGACTTATATTTTTACATTCTTACTTAATAAATGAAAATTTAGTATGTAATCACATATACCATTAGACCCTTCAAATATATTTATAAAATATTATGAGTTGATTTTTCATGCACGATAAATATCCGCCAGAGATATCGGTAATAATGCCCGTTTATAATACCGGTCAATTCTTAGAAGAAAGTATAGAATCTATTCTGAATCAAACTTTTAATAATTTCGAATTGATTATTGTATACGATAAATCAAGTGATAATTCCAAAGAAATAATAGTGAGATACATGCAATCTGATGAAAGGATTATTTTAATAGAAAATGAAATTAAATCAGGAATCGCTGCGGCAAGAAATAGGGGCTTAGAAATAGCTAGAGGAAAGTACATAGCTGTAATGGACTCCGACGATATATCACTCCCGAATAGATTAGAGAAAGAATATCTATTTTTAGAAAATAATCCTGAATTTTTCTTAGTTGGATCCCAAGGGATAATGGTGGATGAAAAAGGAAATTACTTACAATTAATTAAATGTGAAAAAGATCCCGCTAGTTTAATCAAAGATTATTTCTCTTTTGTTCATTCCTCTTTAATGTATAGAAATAAAGGATTTATGTATCGAGAGAAATTTATTCTTTCAGATGATTACGATTTTTGTTTGAGATTAGTTTCTATGAAATTAAAATTAATTAATATTAGTGATATTTTAGTGAAATATAGATTTCGACGTTCAGGGGCTATGCGCAGTAATATAAACAAAGTTAAGGTATTTGATCAAAAAGCTTTAGAATTTTATAATCAGCGATTAGAAACTGGAAAAGATGATTATGAACTTTTCGATGAAAAGGAGATATTAGAAATACCAAATATTGATTCTAAAGATTATTATCTAAAATTTGTAATTAGATATTTAATACTAAACAATAACATAATTGAAGCAAAGAAATATTTTGAAGAATATAAAGAGATGATTAGTTTTAAAAATAAAATACTATACAAAATAGCATTAAAAGTGCCATTTGTTTTCAAAGTAAGATTTAAAATAATGATTTAAATATATTTATTCAATTAGAATAGGTGAGAGGGAATGAAATTTTTAGTTTTAGGATCTAGCGGATTAGTGGGAGGGGCACTGATAAATAAATTGCATCAAAATAAACATGAAATCATACCCTTTGATATAAAAATATCGAGTAGTCAAGATCTGAGAATTCATAATAATGTACTATTAGATAAATACGTGAAAAAATGTGATTTTGTTTTCTTTTTAGCGTGTGACATAGGGGGTGCAAAATATATAAGTACATACCAAAATTCTTTTGACTTTATACATAATAATATTTCCATACTAAAAGAAACTTTTGAAACTATTAACAAATATAAGAAACCTTTTATTTTTTCTTCAAGTGAGATGGCCACAATGAACTATTCCGCATATGGGTGCATTAAAGCAGTAGGCGAGTATTATTCAAAAAGTTTAGATAGTCCCATTGTAAGATTTTGGAACATTTACGGCGTAGAGCCAGAAGGACAGAAATCTCATGTTATAACAGATTTCATTATGATGGCAAAAAAAAATCACGAAATAAAAATGATGACAAATGGAGAAGAGGAAAGACAATTTTTATTTGCAGATGATTGTGCCGAATGCCTTGAAATAATTGCCAATAATTATAATAGCTTACCAAGAGATAAAGAAATACATATTGCAGGATTTAAATGGTATAAAATACTTGAAGTAGCACAAGAAGTAGCCAAAAATTACCCCGGGACTACCATTATACCTGGCGCTAATAAAGATTTAACTCACCAGTCTATTAAATATGAACCAAATAAGTTTATTACAAAATATTGGAAGCCAAAAACTTCTCTAAGTCAAGGTATATCTAATATATGTCAAATTTATAACGAAAGGTAATTTTACCATTTTAAGTTTTTATTATTATTTTTAATTCAGATATGGGAATATTCTTATATAAATCAAGTATAAAATGATTTTTAGCCGTATAATAAAAGGGTATTCGTAACTTCTAAGCTAAAATCCCAGAATTTTCCTATAAATTAATAAATATGAAAATATACAAAAATAATTCATATATTCTTTGGACGTAGTTTACGATATTTAGACCAAATTCTATTAATTATTCTCTTTTTTCGCAATATTAATTTAATTTTTTTTAGTAAATTTATTTGAAAATAGATTTCTGGTTTAATATTTATTTTTGATTTTTCATATATTTTAGTATTCTTATCAATTACTTTAGAGATAATTGTAGGGAATAAATTATATTCATCTAACACTTTGTTTTTACTTTTTATAATTTGATTTTTATATTTCTCATAGTAATTTCCATTTATTGCTTCTTCAATTATTTTCACTGCTTCTTCTGGTTTATTAATATCTATAGTTGCTAAAGACTCCTTATCAAAATAAGAATTAATATTTTTGGCTCCGTAATATATAGGATATGATTCTCCCAAAAATGCATCTGCTAACTTTTCAGTCCAATAATCTTCAAAAGAACTATTTTCTATAACTATGTGGTATTTATAAGGTACTATTGCATCCCATTTATCTACAATATCGTTAAATCCTCTGCCGAATACATCAATTTTATCCCCAAAATGATTTAGCAATATATCTATGAACTGAAGTCTATCAAGATGCCCCTGACTAATTTTTAAATTAGATGAAATGACTGAACATATCTTATTTTTTTCGTTTGAGTCTATTATTTTATTTTTAAAATAATCATAGGTTATACGATGCCCTTCATTATAGTTGCTTAATATAGTCTTTCCAATAAACCAAGAAAGAGCTTGTTGCCAATAAATTTTGTTTTCATGCTCTAAGTCACGATGACAAGTAATAACCTTACTAAATTGTTTTACAATTGATTGTTGTACTTCTTTACTGAAGGGGGCTCTCCAGTTATTAAAACTACATTTTCTTTAGGACAAATAACTTCTTCTCTTTTTGTTAAGCCTTCATAGACTATCCAATAATCACATATCTTGATAGAATCATTATTAATGAAGAACTGGATATTGTTCCAAACACCACTTTCGCCCGGAGTTTGTCTTAATAACGATTCGGGATTTTCAGGGTAGGATGTTGTTATTTTTACTATTAGCATTTGAATTCTCCAAATAAATTATTTTAGACCATAAGGCGTCAAATAAATTATTTTTATTCAGTAATTTAAGGCACTCTATAGATCCCCATCCAAGAATCTTTAACATGAAACAATTGTCCTTTAAGATATCCTTCTGCATATAATTTTTCAATTCCTTTACAGACTGAATTTATGTGATCATAGTCTAAAATCTGATCCATATTAAAATCGTGCCACATTATAAAGGATCCAGATTTCATAATCTTTAGTACTTTTATAGTGTCATTATATACAAATTCTGTGTCATGGCATCCATCGATAAAAGCAACATCTATATTTCCTATATCTGGCTCCCAGGTAGCTGTGTTTGCATAAATTTGAGTGATATTATTCAATTTCTGCTCTCTATAATACTCACCAATTCTTTCTTTGGTAATTGCTTCAGTTGTTATGGATCCTCCTTGACCAGATATTATTTCTTCAGGAAGTATATTTAATGTGAAAATATGGCTTTTAGGCGCATTTTTAGATATCAGTGCAGTTCCATGGCCAGTATATGTTCCAATTTCTAATACTCTCTTAGGATTAAAATTGCAAATTATTGTTCCAAGAACTTGTGCATCGATAATTCGACGAGCATCATTATCTAAGTTTGATCCATATTCATGATCCTCTAGTATAGGTGCATTTTTCCATTCAAAGATATCTTTCAAAAATTTGATATTATCTAGTTCAACTAACTTATTTGGGATAAATTTGTAATAAGAAGGATATTTCTTTCCTTTAAGTTTTAATAATAATTTTTTAAATAAAATAAAAGTTTTATTTAATTTTTTATAAATATAATTCTTTGAAGTTTGCCCTAAAGTGCCTTTTCTAGCATGTTTAATAATTTTTTTTATCATTTTATTCACAAATTAATTGTGTTTAGTTGAACTTATAGGATTATACACTATTTGAATTCTTATAGTACCACTCAACTGTTTTTTTAATACCTTCTTCAATTGACATCTCTGCTTCAAATCCAAAGGCAGTTTTTGCCTTATCCGTATTAAGACATCTTCTCGGCTGACCGTCAGGTTTCTCCAAGTTCCATTTTATTTGACCAGTGTATCCAACTTCATCTCTAATTAGTTCAACTAATTCTTTGATAGTAATCTCTTTACCAGAACCTATATTGACTGGATCTTTAGAATTGTATTTCTCTGTGGCCAATATAATTCCTCTTGCTGCATCCTCAACGTAAATAAATTCTCTGGAAGCGTTTCCTGTTCCCCAAATTTCAACTTCTTTTTCACCTTTGTTTTTTGCATCTACAAACTTCTTAATCAGTGCAGGAATTACATGGGAGCTTTCTGGATTGAAATTATCTCCGGGCCCATAGAGATTTACAGGTAGTAAATAAATCGAGTTGAATCCATACTGTTCTCTATATGCCTGAGCCTGAACTAACAACATCTTTTTTGCAAGGCCATATGGAGCATTTGTTTCTTCTGGGTAACCATTCCATATGTCTTCTTCTCTAAAAGGAACAGGAGTAAACTTAGGATAAGCACAAACAGTTCCAACAATCACAAATTTTTTGATATCTTTTCTTCTTCCAGCCTCCAGCAATTGTATCCCCATTATAGCATTGTCATAAAATAATTCTGCAGGATGAGCTTGGTTATACCCTATGCCCCCAACTTTTGCAGCAAGGTGGATTACTATATCAACATCATCTAAAACTTTCTGACAATTATCCCAATCTCTCAAATCCAAGTCTTTACTTCTTGGTATTATTATCTGAGAAGGATCCGCTACTTTCTTTTTTAATTGACTTATTACATTTGAACCTAGAAATCCTGCCCCACCAGTAACTAAGATTTTCTTATTTGAAAAATAATTCATTAGTATCCTCTTAAAAAATATCGAGAGAAATATATAAAAAATTATCCTTTTTCTTAGACAAACCAAAAATAATATAATTGATTAATTACTAATTTTTTATATGAAAAAAGCATTAATCACAGGTATTACAGGTCAAGACGGCTCTTATCTGGCAGAATTATTGTTACACAAAGGATATGAAGTCCACGGTGTCGTAAGAAGATCCTCATCGTTTAATACTGTTAGGATAGATCATATCTATGTTGATCCACATGAATCCTCTGCAAGATTGTTTTTACATTTTGGGGATATATCTGACTCTGAACAGATCTCAAATATAATGCAGAAGATACAGCCTGACGAGGTCTATAACCTTGCTGCACAGAGTCATGTTAGAGTAAGCTTTGATACCCCAGAATATACTGGAAATGTAACTGGTTTAGGGACGGCGAGATTACTTGAATCTGCAAGGAGAAGTAATCCTAATGTGAAGATATACCAAGCTTCAAGCAGTGAGATGTTTGGTAGCTCCCCTCCACCCCAAAATGAAAAAACTTTGTTCCATCCAAGAAGCCCATATGCATGCGCAAAACTATATTCTTACTGGATGACCCAGATATATAGAGAGGGATATTCGCTTTACATCTCTAATGGAATCTTATTCAATCACGAATCCCCTAGAAGGGGCGAAACCTTTGTCACTAGAAAAATTACTAGAGGGTTATCCCAGATCTTATCCAAGACGGCCAAATATCTTTATCTTGGTAATCTAGATGCAAAGAGGGATTGGGGATTCGCTCCAGAATATGTTGAAGCAATGTGGACGATCCTACAACAAAAAGAGCCTGAAGATTTCGTTATTGGGACAGGAGAAACACACTCAGTTAGAGAATTTGTTAATGAAGTATTCTCATATGCAGGGCTTGACCCAGAAAAACATGTTAAAATCGATCAGAGGTATTATAGGCCTACAGAAGTAGAAGTCCTAATTGCAGATGCATCAAAAGCTAATAAAAAACTCAAATGGAAACCTAAAGTAAAGTTCTCTGAATTGGCCAAGATAATGGTAGATTCAGACATGAGAAAAGCGGGGCTAGAGCCTATCGGAGAGGGCGACAAAATACTCCAAAAACTATTTCTCGATAAGTGGTGGAACGGCGATTGAATATTAATAGGGTAGAAAAATAATAGATTAAACCCTATTGAAATCATCATCAAATCTCTCAATATCGTCTTCCTCTAGGTATCCGCCAATCTGGACTTCTATTATCTCAAGGATATCTTTTTGAGAGTTACCAAGCCTGTGTTTTGATTTAGGTGGGACGAATGTACTCTCCCCACTTTTTAACTGGAACGATTTATCCCCAAGCGTAACATCTGCAACGCCACTCACTACTACCCAATGCTCACTTCTTTGATTATGCAACTGGAGAGAAAGTTTCTTTCCCGGGTTTACTGTGACCCTCTTAATTTTATAAGAATTACTCCTCTCTAACTCTGTGTATGAACCCCAGGGTCTGTGAACCTGTAAATGGAAATCTGCAATTGGAGCTTTATTTTCTTTTAATCTTTTTGTCAGTTCTCCGACTAGCTCAGTTCTATTTTTATCGCATACTAAAAGCGCATCAGGTGTATCAACAATAGCAAGATTATTCACATCCAATAATGCTACAAATTTCCTAGCAGAGTAAACAAGATTGTCAGATGAATCTATGTATTCAGCTGCACCAGAATTCCCACAAAGATCGTGTGGCATAAAATCATAAAGTGCTTTGAAGCTACCAAGATCGCTCCATTTAACGTTAAGAGGGACAACTGCGATTCGCTTTGATTTCTCTAACAATCCATAGTCAACAGAAATAGAGTTTAGTGAATTATAATCAAGCTTTTCTCTGCCAAATATTTTTGGAATTTCAGGGTGGTATTTTTTAAGCTCTTCAAAGAAAACTTTTGATGAGAAAAGAAATATCCCCGAGTTCCACAGGTATCCCTTTTTCACATATTCCTCTGCTGTTTTCGTATCAGGTTTTTCCTTAAACTCTTTTACTATATAGCCGTTTAACAATTTTTCACCACAGCTTATGTAGCCGTAACCTGTGTGAGCGTGAGTTGGAACAATTCCAAATGTAACTAAATTTTCATGGGCAAGTTTTGTCGATTTTTTGATATCTATCAAAGCTTTTTCATCCATCACGTGGTCACTAGAGAATATGGCAGAGATTGAATCACCATCTCTTTCAGAAATAACCTTCATACCCCATGTGATCGCCGGCAAGGTGTTTCTTCCAACTGGCTCTTTCAAAATAATGGAGTTATTTTTATGACATTCTAGCTCTTCCAGTTGATTAATGACATGGTACTCATAATCCTTATTTGTCACTATTACTATGTCCTCAGGCTTTGATAATTTTAAAGCCCTAAGGTATGCCATCTGGAAAAGGGATTTGTCCTCAAATTTTAAGAACTGCTTTGGGTAGTATGTCCTAGAAAGCGGCCATAGTCTTGTACCACTACCTCCTGCCATTATGATGGTTTTTATCTCTTCCAATTTATTCACCTTTTATAAAATAGGATAGTTCATCAATCTTTTTAGCTAGTGTATTTTCATCTCGTGCCTCAATATTCACACGCAAAAGTGGCTCCGTATTTGATGATCTTATGTTTACCCACCAGTTCTCTTCTTCAATTGTTATCCCGTCTGTGTAGTCTATCTTCCCATTCCTATATTCTTTTAACAGTTTATCCATTGTAGTTTTCTGGTCTTTCACCTTAAAATTAATTTCCCCGCTATGGGCGTATTTCATGTAAAGTTTAGCCACATCACTTACCCTCTTGTCACCAATAACTCTCAAAATATAGTAAAGCGCCAAAAGTGGCGCTTCAAATCCCCCAGCTTCTTTGAAATAGAAGTGATTTGATAGCTCCCCAGCAAACACTGCATCTTTCTCTTTCATAGTTTTTTTGATAAAATAGTGACCGACTCTGCTCTTTAACGGTTTGCTGCCTAAAGAAACAATAGTTTCAGGGACGATGCGGCTACATCTTAAATCGTAAATCACTGTTTGATTATCCTTACCTTTCAAAAGCTCCGATATTATAATGCAAGAAAGTAGGTCTCCACGAATAGCACTGCCCTTTTCATCAACTATCCCAATCCTGTCCCCATCACCATCGAATATAATCCCGATACCAGCACCTGTTTCTTTAACCTTGTAAGTCAGCATCTCAAGGCACTCTTTCTTCATAGTATCAGGCGCATGGTTTGGAAAGTTACCGTCAGGCTTATCCCCAATTAAATAAGCAGTTGGGAATATTTTTTCAATAATCTTTTTCTCATATACAGTCGCACCATTAGAAAAATCAACTACAATCTCGCCCTTATAATCCAAATCCTTAAATTTATCAAGATAATAATTGATATAATCTTTCCCAAAATCTTTTCTAAACTTTTCAGAATCATAAACTTTATCAGGCATTCCATATTCTTTAAAATCGGGCTTGATATCCTTTTCAGGTGATAATGGTATCCCATCTTTTCCACATATCTTAAACCCTGTGAACTCCTTTGGATTGTGTGAAGCTGTCGCAATCACTCCAACATCAAACTTATTTTTTGTTAAATAGTAAAGCATAGGCGTAGAGATTATGCCAACATATTCGATTTTGGCATTGCTATCTATGACCCCAGTAACAAAATAATCCTTAATCTTATCTGATCCTATACGGGAATCGATACCAAATAGAATATTCTTGTATTTTTCGCCTAAACTCCTCCCAAGATTATAGGAAAACTGTTCATCAATCTCTTCTGGGTATCTTCCCCTGATATCATACGCCTTGAAAACCATGAAATCTATGATTATAATAAAAAAATCCATTTATTACTATTATGGTTTGGAAAAATTGAATATTTCTCAAAATTCCACCAAATCCTTTATAAACACATGATTTATCGGAAGAAACCATGAAGCGAGAAGCACTCATCTATAACACCGCAATGCTAAACCTCCCTAAGAACACCTTGCAGTTCCTATTTGGAGTCATTCTGTTTGCAATGGCAGGCGGAGACTACAATATAATAACATGCATAATAGCAGCCTCTGGCCTTAGTATTGGGCTAGGTGCAATATACCTCTTTAATGACCTAACAGATCTGAAGGAAGACAAACAAAACGATATGAAGATCAGGTGGAAAGCAGTTGCAAACGGCACAATGTCAAGGAAAGAATCCATAACATTAATCAAATTATTTAGTATAACAGGAACAGTTCTAGCATTACTATCGGGATTAAATTTCTTCTTAATATATCTATCAGTTGTTGCATTAAACATCTGTTACTCTCATCCATCAATAAGGTGGAAGAACAGTCAGACATTATCTATATTGGCAATAGCATCTTTACAGGTATTGAAATTTTCTAGCGGTTGGTTTCTATTCACAAACACAATCCAGGGCTTTCCAATACTATTTGTAATGGCACTCGCAATAGGCTATACTTTGCTCTTCATCTACTATAAGAACGACACTGAAAATCTAAAGAAATTAGTTATAGAGGATAAGAAGCGGGTCTTGCCATTGTCACTTACCTGCATAATTATGCTCTTAACATCCTTTTTCATATACACTTTTCCTGCAATAGGTCTATCGGCAATTATGCTTGGGATACCTACAATAGGGCTATATTTCTTAACAAAAAATTATATCGGCAAATCTGTTAATGTTGTATTCATGTACGCTGGACTTACCGTGCTACTTCTATCATTTTTACTATTATCAACACCAACTGTTACAGCAATAAATCAGAATATGATTGACCAGAACGCAACTATGAAAGAACAGTTAAGGATAAGCGTAGAAGAGATTATCACGGGTCTTTCTGGGAGATAATATAATAATTTTTTACCATGTTTTAGTTAGTATACCTCCTATATTTTATTCATACACCTTATTATTTGTGTTATCTGCTAAATATTTAGAGGGACCAATAATCTTTTAACAGATGAAAATATAACTACTAATGGTGAAAGAATGTCTGAAACTTCATCAATGGAACATTTAATATCAAAGGAAGAGATTGAACTTTTATCTAAAACAAAAGATCTCATTGAAGAGTTACTTGATACTATTGAAGTTTTTGCTGATGAAGAAACTCTAAACGCCATAAAACATAGCGGGACTGATTTTGAAAAAGGCAACTTCGAATCATTTAGCACCAAAAAAGAGATAGAAGATTTTATAGATAGTCTTTGAATGATTAGATGTACCAGATTGATATACCCTCTTCATGTAAAAAGGACATCAAAAATGCCGATACTGAATCTAAAAAGAGGCTTAAGAGAGTAATTACTTTTCTTATGGACGATCCTTATAATGGAAAACCACTTAGATATGAGCTTAAAGGGATATGGAGTATTAGAGTTGGCAAATATAGGCTTACTTATGAGATAATCGATAACATAGTCCGTCTTCGTTCTTTTAGATTAAGGAAAAAAGTGTACGATATGAAATAAATTCCTGCCCTCTACTTTCAAGAATATATAATTCTACTTTGTTAGAACATGATAAAATTATAATATAATTGCATTCTGATGGCATCTCTATTATAAATGGGGAAATTTTATAAACAATTAAAAGCAGTTGATTATTATGAAAAAAATAAATAAAGAACAATTAATTAAGACACTTAACATACACCAGAAGGGATATGTTAATTTTGATATACCTAATCCTAAAAATGGAGAGTACCTCCTTACGGTATTTCATTTAATCTCCGGAGGAAAGTTAAACATTCTGCAGGCTGCAGCAGAAGTTGCCGCAGAGTCTTCCACAGGTACAAATTTTAATGTAAAAACAGAAACACCTTTCTCAAAAGAGATGAACGCTCTAGTTTATAAAATTGATCAGGAAAATAATCTTGTCTGGCTTGCATATCCCTGGAGACTATTTGATAGAGGAGGAAATGTACAGAATATATTGACATACCTTGTTGGAAATGTCCTCGGGATGAAGGAAGTAAGTGCATTAAAATTACTGGATGTCTGGTTTCCTCCAGCAATGCTTGAGCAGTATGATGGCCCAAGCTATACACTGGATGATATGAGGAAATATCTAAACGTCTACGATAGGCCAATTCTTGGAACTATAATTAAACCAAAAATGGGACTAACTTCAGCAGAATATGCAGAAGCGGCTTATGATTTCTGGGTCGGCGGTGGAGACTTTGTTAAAAATGACGAGCCACAGGCAAATCAGGATTTCTCCCCATATGAAAAGATGGTAATAAATGTTAAAGCAGCGATGGATAAAGCAGTCAAGGAAACAGGAAATAAAAAAGTCCATTCATTCAATGTTTCTGCTGCGGACTTTGACACGATGATTGAAAGGTGCGAACTTATAAGAAATGCTGGATTTGAGCCTGGAAGTTACGCATTCTTAATTGACGGCATTACAGCGGGGTGGATGGCAGTTCAAACCTTAAGAAGGAAATACCCTGACGTTTTCATACATTTCCACAGGGCGGCCCACGGTGCATACACTAGGACAGAAAATCCGCTTGGTTTTTCAGTATTAGTTTTATCTAAATTTGCAAGATTGGCCGGCGCATCTGGAATTCACACAGGCACGGCCGGCGTAGGAAAAATGCAAGGTAGCCCAGAAGAAGATGTAGTTGCTGCACAGAACATTTTGCATTTTAAATCTAAGGGGCATTTCTTTGAACAAGAATGGTCAAAAATTTTTGAAGGCGACAAGGATGCCATAGCTCTTGCTCAAGCAGATACAGCACGCCACGTTATTTTAGAAGATGATAGCTGGAGAGGTATGAAAAAATGCTGCCCGATAATCTCAGGTGGTTTGAATCCAACTTTACTGAAGCCTTTTATTGATGTAATGGGAAATATTGACTTTATTACAACGATGGGTGCAGGCTGCCACGCACATCCAAAAGGCACAACAGCCGGGGCAAAGGCATTGGTCCAGGCATGCGAGGCATATCAAAAAGGGATTGACATCAAAGAATACGCCAAGAGCCACAAAGAATTGGAAGAGGCTATTGAGTTCTTCTCGAAAGGGAAGAAGTAGTTATTACTCTATAAAATCTAATACTCAATGCCTTCCCTTGCCCCAATACCTTTCTGGTAAGGATGTTTTATCTCTACTATCTCTGAGACTAGATCAGCAAGCTCAATTAACTCTTTTGGGGCTAATCTCCCCGTGAGTACAACCTCAACATGTTCAGGTTTATTTTTTAAGAGATCAATTGCCTTTTCTACATCCAATAATTTAAAGTGTAATGCGATGTTTATTTCATCAAGGATTACAATATCATACTTTCCGCCATTGATAGCATTTTTAGAAAACTCAAACGCTTCACTTACAAGGTCGATGTCCTCTTTACTTGGATTTTTGAAGTTTACAAATTTGGGTTTCCCAAAAGATACTATTTCAATGTTATCTATTTTTTCTATGGCAAAATGCTCTCCATAGGTATTTCCCTGCTTCATGAACTGTATTATTATGGATTTTAGTCCACGCCCAGAAGCTCTTAAAGTGAGACCAAATGCGGCGGTGCTCTTTCCTTTTCCACTGCCGGTATAAACTTCAATTAATCCCTTCATAACACTCTATATATTTTACACCTAATCATTTAAAAAATAAACTATAATCAAAATTATTGAGAATTCCTTAATTAAAAGCAAAGACGTTTAAATATAAAAAGTCCCCTATTCTTTCTTAATGATAGAGTTTCTTGATGTTTCCAAATTCTTTGGTGGCCACAAAGCTTTGGACAGTGCCACTATTAGAATAGAGGATGGAACGACCATAGGCATAGTTGGCCCAAACGGTGCCGGAAAGACGACTTTAATCAGGCTTCTTTGTGGAATTTTAAAACCTTCAAAGGGGCAGATAATAATTGACGGGATAGATCTCCAAAAACATCCGACAGAAATTAAGAAAAGAATAGGTTACCTCCCTGAAGAGCCTAATCTTTATGAGAGACCAAAGGCCGGTGAACTTTTGGAATACTTTGGACTATTATACGGAGTTCCTAAAGATAAAATTGATCAAAGAATTGATGAGCTACTAAATCTAGTCGGGCTATCCGATAGGAAGGATTGGAGGGTATCCTCTTTTTCCAAAGGTATGCGGCAGAGGCTTGCAATTTCAAGGGCCTTGATCCATGATCCCCAAATAATAGTTTTTGATGAGCCTACGATGGGATTAGATCCGCTCACCTCCAGGAAAATCAGGGATTTTATAAAAACACTGAAGAAAGACAAAACAATTATTTTGTGCACCCATTATATGTATGAAGCAGAACAGCTGTGCGATAAAATAGCAATCATTGACAAGGGAAAAATAAAGGCCTACGACACCATTGAAAATCTTAAAAAAATATACATCAAGGAAAAAACTTTTAAGATTGGCCTAAAAAATATGAAAAGTGAAATTCTGGATAGGATCTCTCTCGATAAAAATCTTAAAGTAGAGGAAAGGGGAGAGAATTATCTTGTCATAAAAGCCCGGGACTATGAAGACCTAAAATATGTCCTAAGGGAAGATGTCATCTATTTTGAAGATTTAACGCCCTCTCTAGAAGAGGTCTTTATTGAGCTAGTCGGTAGTAAAAATGATTAATCAGATGGTAAAATGGGAGCTTAGAAGGCTATTCAAAAATAGAAAATTCAAAATAGCCTTTACCTTGCAGCTTCTTGTAATCCTTCTCATAATCCCTCTTTTTGGCAGCTATGTAAAGGCCCTTGAAGAAGGGGGATTCTTCAATCTCTCAGTAGGTGGTAAAGGTTATCTCCCGATAGGAATCTCCTCTGAAAAAAACTCCTTGACGGATATTATCTCAGAAAACAAAAGGTTTGATATTGTATGGGTGGAAGAAAAAGAAGGACCGGAATTATTAAGAAGCGGGAGGATTTCTGCCTTTTTAGTTATAGAAAAGGAGTTTGAAGATAAAATAAGGGGCTATAGTTCTTCAACAGTTGAATTATATATAAATACTCAGAATCCAAAGGGTGTTTCTGCCTATTCGGAGCTAAACACCATACTGCTTGGTTTTAGGGATGGGGCTATAGAGGCTAGAATCAGAGATTTATCAATTGCAGAGCCCAATATAGAACTTGTTTCCCAATCACCCACAAATAACAACACATCACCCCAAAGTCAAACTACTCAAAACACAACGCAACAGCAGGCTTCAGAAAATGTAACAGATGTTTCTGATAGGCCCGCTAATTTCCAGGAGCAGATAGAAAGGACAAGACAATCTTTTGAGGATGAGCAGGGGGGCTACATAGTTCTACTAGTTCTTCTTTTGCCTCTTTTCTTAAGCGGAGGGATGCTAATTGACTTACTAATATCAGAAAAAGAGAGGAGGACTGGGGAAATGCTTTTGGCGCTCCCCATGAAAAGAGAAGAAATATTCTATTCAAAATTTATCTCTATCCTAGCAATAATATTATTCCAGCTCTTATTCTGGGTTATAGCTCTTTACTATTTTGGAAGGGTGACAAACCCCCTAATTATCCTGCCACTTACAATAACTGCGATACTGCTTCTCAGCATAACAGGTCTAATTGGAGTCTATTCAAAGAACTACAAGGATTCAGCCCTAATTGTCACTGTGACATTTATACTCCTATTTTTCTTACTGTTTGGTACGTCCACACTGTATGTTGCAGGCCTAAAGGATGCCGCTGCTATATCCCCACTATCCCTTGTTATAGCAATTGAAAACGGCACATACTCGTTGAAAGAAGCTGCCATTTCGATATTGCCTTCCCTTAGCTTTTCCATTATTCTAATTTATTTATCCACCGTTCTTTACAAAAAAGATGAGTTTTATTTTGGCCCGAGGCCCAGCATACAAGACCTTGTCTTTGAATTTGCAGGTAAACTAAGATTAAAGGGCATTGTATATAGCCCTTATTTAATAGCCCTTATTTTTGGATTTATTGCCATTTTTATATCGATAATCTTTGAAATATTCTTCGGGATTATCGCCCTCTATTTCACTGAATCAATATTTGCCATACTCTTCATATGGGCAACTATAGAAGAGTTGTCAAAAAGCATAGGCATCTTTTCAGCTGAAAAATATTTTTCCTTGAAGTGGCATGAGGGGATGCTAGCCGGCATGACAAGTGGCCTTGGATTTGCCGTTCTTGAGAATATTATCTTCACAGTCTTTGCACTAAACCTATTTCCAGATTATGCGCTTAGGGTGTTAGTTACAAGAACCTTTCTTTCAGGTGGGATCCATATTGTTTCGACTGGTGTTATCGGGATAGGAATTAGTGAGAGAAAGTACCTTCTGCCTGCATTTCTCGCAGGCATCCTGATTCACTTTATCTATAATATTATCATACTCCGGGGGGCAATATGAGAAAAGAAGTGATTTATCTTGCAGGAAAGGAGTTTAAGGACATATTGAGGGAAAAGGTCTACATACTTGCATTTTTACTACAGCTGTTCATAGTAATTGGGATAGTCCTGATTGGAACATCCTACGCCTATATCCAGACTTATGTTGACGATCCAGACAGCCAGGGTACATTTTTAGTTTACTCTGAAGTTGAAGGATTCCCCATTTACTTAAACGATGAATCAATTAAGAGTGTTGCTTTAAGAGACCCAGAGTTTAATGGGGCCCTTCCTAGAAATATCGATGGCGTTATTTGGGCCCTAGACAATGATTCTATCAAAGTACTACTAAAAAATCCAGCAACTTTTGAAGATTTGTCAGAACCAATTAAAAGAGCATACCTAAAGGCAAAATTAAAAGGTGAGCTCCCTGATGAAATCTTAAATCCCCTCTCAATTAAAATAGATCCTAAAAACTACACCTATAATCTAGCCGATCTATTCTTTGTTGAGATTATGCAAACACTATTAATACCGCTTATACTACTTCTCCCGATATTTCTTTCTATGAACATATTGTCTGATTCGATAGTTGGAGAAAAGGAAAGAAAGACTTTTGAAATATTGCTTGCATCGCCATTAAAGAGAATAGAAATTATCCTCGGCAAGATACTGCCAACCTTTGCAATCTCAATAGTTCAGATAATAATATGGGTACTAGTTTTAAGTGCCAGAGGAATCTCAATTTTTAATATACCACTCTTATTAGTATTTCTTTCAATAATCATGCTGCTCTTATTTTCAATTTCCATAGTCTTTTCAAATATTTCCTCAAATATTACGGAGTCAAATCTTTTTCTCACCCTTTTCATGATGGTTGTGACCCTCGTTATGTTCGTGCCAATCCCCTTAGAAAATCCAATATTAAAAGAGATTCTGAGCTACTCTCCAATAATCCCCCTAATCAAGATAGCTTCTAATCCCACAGTTGATTTATTGGAAATTGGAAAGTACATGGCTATTTATTCTTGGCTTTCATTAGTTTCACTGCTTATTGCCCTAAAGGGCATCGCTAAAGATGAAAATATAAGATTATAAAAAATAGTTTCAAATTATACTAATTCTAATAAAAATATAGAATAATTTTATAAACATTAGAAGCACTATAGATTTGGTGATTATTTGAAAGAAGTAAAAGTTGAAGATATTCAGAAGGAAATAGAAAAAGATATTGAAATGGGAAAAAAGATGGTAGATGAAGGAAAGAGACTTTTAGAAGAAGGTAAGTACAAGCTCAATGAAAGTAAGTCAAGGATCAGAGAGTTGGGCGACGAGGCAGGGATAAAACTAAAAGATTTTGAAGAGAAACACCACGAGGATATTGATCACGTAGTGAAAGAATCTGAAAAGGCCCTCCAGGAAACAGAAATATTTATCAGAAAATACCCAGTTATGAGTGTATTCGCAGCTTTAGGATTTGGATACCTTCTAGGCAAACTAATGAGAAAGTAAGTGGGACAATGATAGAAACAGTGCCTCTAAACAAGCTCATTGAATTACTGATAAAGTATATTGGGGTCTACGTGAAGCAGGGCGCCTCTGATGCTATCGGGGAAGCAATAAAAGAGCCTATGAATAGACTCACGAAAACTCTTTTCTTGGCAGTTGGTTCTGCGATACTCGCTTTCTCAGGTGTGGTGGCTCTTTTTATTTCGCTAGTATTCTTCTTGAAAAATGTTCTTGGTAGCTATATGATGGCCTTTTTGATTGTCGGGATAATACTAGTTATTGTAGGGGCAATATTAGGATACGGAGGGTATACTTATGGAAGAAAGGATAGAAAGGCAAGACATTGAAAAATTATTAAAGGAAATAAAGATTAGGATGGGTTCTGAAGATGATCTTTTAGGAATTATTGAAAAACATCCAGTAGCCGTCCTTCTCGCTGCTTTTGGAACAGGCGTTATTCTATCTCAAATAGACGATTTCCTGATTGAAAAGGTGGAGACGGGAAAAAGTTGTCCCGCTATTGAAGGAATTATGAAGGTTGGACTTCCTTTAATAATGAAAAAATTTATTAGATAGATTACCTATCAAAATAAATGCTCTTGCTTGAAACAGATAGTGGTATCCCCATGACTACATCGCCTTCAATGAGTCGCATCTCCATTGCTGTTGCACCAATAGAATACATTATCCTGTTATCAAGATTTAATATCTGAGCAGTCTTTGATGCACTGCCTAGTGCTATACCAAGGTCTACCAGAGCAAACGCACAAACAGGTGCAAAATAATCATTTATTTTTTTCTTTTCTGGTATTGTGCTGCAATCATACCCACACATCCCACAATTTAGACCAAGAGGCGGCTTTGCAATTGCACCGATAAGAACTATTGCATCCGATTCTAATACATTCTTTGAATCTCTCTGAAAAAATTTTAGGCCTTTTTTATCCCCATATACTTTCATTTTTTCAACTAGCTCTCTGTGGTCCTTGCTACCTTTGAAGATCGTTTTTGTTACTATGTCGTCTACTCCTTTGCCTTTGGGCGCAGTTATTGCTGCTATTTCAATTAGGCCAGCGGCAGCCTTTATACTTTCATTTATTTCTGCTGACATATCCACACCTTAAATGTTTTCGAGTATATTTATACCATTAGATTTCAAAACTTCTATTGACTTCTTTAGGTCACTTACTTTTAGAATCAATATAGCCTTTTTCTCTATCTTAGTTATAAATGCATAAGCGTATTCGATATTAATTGAAGCCTCGCTTAACAGAGTGGCGATTAGCCCCATAGACCCAGGTTTGTCTTCCATGAGGACGCCTAGAACTTCTCCCTTTCTAAAGGACATTCCAGCATCTTTCAAGAGTTTAGTTGCTTTTTCGTTATTGTCTGTTATCATTCTTACAAGGCCAAATTCTCCAGCCTCAACTAGCTGTAAAGCCCTGATATCAACGCCGTTTTTCCCAATAATATTACAGAGCTCTGCAAGCCTCCCAGGCCTATTGTCAATAAAAACACTTATCTGCTCTACCATTTCAACACCTACATATCCTTTCTTAAATCAATTACTCTTTTTGCTTTCCCCTCAGGTCTTGGTATCTGGCCTGGCTCGACTAGTTCAACATCAACACTTAAGCTCAACATTTCAAAGAGCCGTTTCTTGATTTCTTTTTCAAGCGTTATAAGTTCTGATATACTGTCTGAGAAAATTTCATTTGTAACTTCAACTTTTATCATCAGACTGTCTAAAATATCTCTATCGACTATTATCTGGTAATGGTCACCAACGCCTTTTAACGCCATTAGGACCTCTTCTATCTGACTTGGGAAAACATTGACTCCTCTGACTATTAACATATCATCGCTTCTTCCTGTGATCCTCCCAATTCTAGGATGCAATAATCCACAGGCACATTCTTCCCATGTTATCCAAGATAAATCTTTTGTTCTATACCTCATGACTGGCATTGCCTCTCTCTGCAGCGTTGTGAAAACTAGCTCACCTTTTCCCTCACCATCTACATCTGTCTTATTCCCATCTTTATCAATTGTCTCGACAATAAAGTGGTCAGACCATGTGTGAAGCCCGTTGTGCTCAGAGCACTCAATACCGACACCAGGCCCGCAAAGCTCAGTAAGCCCGTATATATCAAAGGCTTCAAGGCCAAGGCCTTTTTCTATCCTCTTTCTCATATTTTCCGACCAGGGCTCTGCGCCAAATACCCCCCTCTTTAAAGATAGTTCATCGAGTTTTAGGTCAGTAGATTTGATAACTTCTGAAAGCATCAATGCATAAGATGGCGTGCAGGCAAGTGTAGTTGTTTTCATGTCCTTTAGTATCTTAATCTGCCTCATCGTGTTTCCACTGCTTGTAGGGATTACTGCAGCTCCCAATCTCTCTGCGCCATAATGAAGACCCAAGCCTCCTGTGAATAATCCGTATCCATAGCTAACTTGAACTAAATCTTTATGGGTTGCACCAACTGTTTCAAGGCACCTCTTATTTAGCTCAGCCCATAATTCTATATCCCTCTTGGTATATGGCACAACTGTTGGAATACCGGTCGTACCTGAAGAGGAATGGAATCTTACAACATTATCAATGGGCGTAGCTATCAAGCCATATGGGTAGTGATGCCTAAGGTCTGCTTTAGATAGAAAAGGAAGTTTAGATATATCATCCAATCCTTTGATATCTTCAGGTTTTACACCTGCTTCTTTCATTTTTTGTTTGTAGTAAGGGAGATTATCCCATGAATATTTGACATTTTTAACAAGGAGTTTTCCTTGGGATTTTCTTATTTCCTCAATCTTTTTTTGCAATCAATCCCTCCAAGAAAATTATAACTGAACACGACCTCTTAATCTGAGTATATATTTTTATCGTATCGATTATTTTAGAATAAGATAAAAGCTTTTATAAAACCTTAGTCTCATGAACTTAAGAGAATATGTCAGAACAAAATCTAATCCCTTTTAAAGTAAAAAAGACTTTTAGCCTTCATAATAAAACATATGAAGAAGGGAGGGATTATGACCTTCATTTTCTTGAAGTTGAAGTTTTAATAAATGAAGGATTGGTAGATATAGTACCATTAAACTCCGTAGATTACAGGAAAATGTTAAAGGAAGAGGGATCCTCAGAAAAGATGCTAGAGTTGGAAGAAAAATTTTATGCCTTTGCGAGGATATCCCAGCGATACCTAAAAAGTAAAGAAAATCTATCTCAAATTGATAAAAAGGCATATAGCGACAGTGCTACCGCATTAAGAAACTTCCTAAGGTTTAGGGCCGAAAAAATTTTAAAAGCCCTCTTAATTGAAAATCAAAAAATTGAAGTCCATGAATCGGAGTTAATTTTCAGTTCATTGATTGGTGGAGAAATATCAAAGTGGATAAAATTTAATGAGAGTATCGTAAAGGGAGAAAAATATGAAATATAGCTACGAGGAAGTTGTTGATAGGTTCAAGGAGTTCTATGAAGCTTATCCTGATGTGAGTGAACCTAAGTACAAAAAGCTTATAGACAAAATGAAGATGGAAGGAAAAAGCTCCCTTTATATCGATTTTGATGATGTTATTGATTTTGACTTTGACCTTTCAGAACAAATTTTGAAGGAACCTGAACAAATTCTAACAGGTCCAAGTGTAGCTTTAAAGGAAGTTTATGGTGCTGAGACTGAGAAAAGGCTCACGGCCAGATTTGTCGATTTGCCCCCAACTGAGAAGATTGATATTAGAGATATCAGAGCTATACACATCAATAAATTTATCCAGATTGAAGGTGTTGTAAGGAGGACTACAGAAGTTAAACCTGAAGTAGTCGAGGCTGTGTTTAGTTGTGAAAGGTGTGGGGAGTATCTTACTGTTATGCAAGATTCACCGAGTTTCAAAACTCCAGTGACTTGTTCAAATCCGGCTTGTGGGAGAAACGGTCCTTTCAAGTTGGTAAAGGCTTATTCAAAGTTTGTTGATTGGCAAAATATAAAGATTCAAGAGAAGCCTGAGAAATTAAAGGGAGGTCGACTTCCCTGGATTATGGATTGTATAATCAAGGACGATATAGTTGATACCGCTCAGGCCGGAAATGTTGTAAATATAGTTGGTATTCTAAAAACAGTTCAGGAAAATTGGCCCAAAAGCGGGGGCAAGAAAACTACCTTCAATAAATCCATAGAAGTTAATAGTATTGGGATAAAAGAGAAGGATATCCAAGATTTAGAACTATCAGAGGAGGATGAAGAAAAGATATTGGAGTTGGCCTCTGATCCTAAAATTTGCGAAAATATAACAAATTCTATTGCCCCTTCAATTTTTGGAAATCAGCATGTTAAGTATGCTGTTGCATTACAAATGTTCTCAAGTGAGGCAAGGGTCCTGCATGACAAAACAAGAATAAGAGGAGATTCACATATACTCCTCGTTGGTGACCCTGGAGTTGCCAAATCACAGATTCTTAAATATATTAATCTTGTTGCACCAAGATCAATTTATACAAGCGGTAAAGGAACTTCTGCCGCTGGTCTTACTGCCGCCGTCATAAGGGACGAAAGCTCAGGTAGCTTTGCACTTGAAGCTGGCGCCCTTGTTATTGCAGACAATGGTATTGCCTGTATCGATGAAATTGATAAAATGTCTAATGAAGACCGTTCATCGATTCACGAAGCTATGGAACAGCAAACTATCTCAATTGCTAAAGCAGGCATTATTGCAACTTTAAACGCTAGGGCTTCCATACTTGCAGCTGCAAATCCAAAGAGAGGAAGATTCGATAGCTATAAACCTCTTGGGGAGCAGATAGACCTTTTGCCTACCCTCCTTTCAAGGTTCGACTTGATTTTCATATTGACAGATAAACCAAAGGAAAGTGAGGATAAAAAAATTGCAGAGCATATATTAAGACTTCATTCAAATGAAATAGATTCAATAATGCCGGTATTGGAAACTGAGGATATAAGGAAATATGCCATTTATTCAAAAAAGACCATCAAGGAGATTACTTTAACAGATGAAGCAAAAAATAGGCTTCTAGAGTTTTATGTCAGTATAAGGAAAAAGGGCGAAGAGAAAAATACCCCGATCCCCATCACTGCAAGACAGCTTGAATCTTTGATAAGATTATCAGAGGCAAGGGCTAGGATGAGATTATCGAATAAAGTTATGGTCGAAGATGTTGAAGATATTATTCAGTTATACATGAAATCAATTGAAGAGATAGGCAAAGATCCAGAAACTGGAGAGATAGACATAGACATGATTATGACTGGCAGACCAAAATCCCAGAGGGACAAAATAACTGTGATAATGGACATCATTTCTAATTTAGATAAGAAGAGCAACAATGAAGGTGCTCTTACAAGCGAAGTCTATGAAGAAGCAAGAGCAGAGAATATCAGTGATTCATTTACCCGTAAGATAATTGATGAGTTAAAGCAGAAGGGAGACGTATATGAGCCAAGGCCAGATAGGCTAAAATTGACTCTATTATAAGGAGATCTTAATGTACAACAGAGGGAGAAACTCAGAAGTATCATTGGTAAAGAAATTATGGGAAAACGGATATGCCGCCCTTAGGATGCCTGGTTCTGGAAGGGGGCAGCTATACCCTCATCCCGATATAATCGCAGGTAATGGTAAGAAATACCTTGGAATAGAAGTAAAGATAAGGGCAGAGGAGAGATGCTATTTCAAAGATGAAGATGTTGAAAAGCTAAAGGAGTTCTGCAACACATTTGGCGCTGTGCCATACTTTGCAGTGAGATTTGTCAGAAGATGGCGTTTTTTTGAAGTTAAAGATTTAGAAAAAACACCAAGTGGATATAGGGCTTCTTTTGGAAAAGGCCAGGAATTCTCTAAGGTCATAGGGGACGAAAATGATCGTTAGGAATGTAGGGCCAGATGACATATATACAGTTATAGATTTAGAATACCAGAATTTTGATTACCCTTACCCACCCGAGGTAATAAACTTTCTATATGAATTCCACAGAGATACTTTTCTTGTTGTAGAAAATGACAAAGTTGTTATTGGATTTGTAATAGGTATAGTGCAGAAAAGAGAAGGGCATATACTAGTAATTGCAATAAGAGATGATTACAAAAAAAAAGGCGTGGGAACATTTCTTATGAAAAGATTGATCGACGTCTATAAGAAAAAAGGTATAACTCGATTAAAACTTGAAGTTAGGGCCAGCAATGTTGCCGCACTATCAATGTACAGAAATCTTGGATTTAAGATTACTAACAGATTAAAACATTACTATGAAAACGGAGAAGACGGATTACTTCTAAGAAGAGAAAATCTTTAAGTTTGCTTTTCCTTGCCAACGTATTTTATCTTTTTTAGTGGACCTTCGTAGTAAATCTCAATTTCTTTTTCAAGATACTCGTAAAGGTATCTCTCTACTGTGCTTCTAGGAATTCTTGTTTCATTTACAAGTTCTTGAATAAAGTAATCTTTACCTGATTTTGTCCTTTCTTTAAGAAGATTTCTAATATAATCAATTCTCTCGTTTCTCAACTCAAACTGTTTTCTCCAACCCACATTTATCACCATCGATTACACATATTGAACGATTAATCTTTAGTTATTAGTATTTAGTTACTCTTACTATATAAAGTTTTCGGTAATTAAAATTAATAATTGAGATTTAATATAGTATTTTATTGGTTAAAAAAAATAATTATAATGAATAACATTAAAAATCAAATATCAATATTATCGATAAACAATAGAAATAATCAAAAACTAATTTAAAACATTCTTTTCAAAGAATTCAATCATAAAATAGGATGTCCAAAAGATTTATTTAGGGTTTGTATATCTGTTCATTCGAGGATAACATGTTTAAAAATATTGTCATTGTAGGAACAGGTTACGTTGGAATCCCTGTTGCCGCTATGTTTGCTGATAAAGGCTTTAATGTAGTCGGGATAAACAGAACGAAGGAAAAAGTGGACCTTATAAACAAGGGATTATGCCCCATAGAAGGGGATGAGCCAAATTTACCAGAGCTTATAGAAAAAGTTGTGAAGAATAAAAAACTTGTCGCAACTACCGATTATTCTGCATGTAAAACTGCTGATGCGATATTAATCTGTGTCGAAACTCCTTTTGATTCTGATAAATGGGAGCCAAAGTATGATTCATTGAAATCTGCTCTAAAGAGTGTGGCTGAAAATATGTCAAAAAACTCATTGGTCATTGTAGAATCTACTATAGCCCCCACAACTATGGAAACTTTGGTGAAACCAATCCTAGAAAATACTTCAAAAATGAAAGCAGGCAAGGATTTCTTACTTGGTAACTGCCCCGAAAGAGTAATGCCTGGAAAACTTCTCTATAACATTGAAAATCTGTCCAGAGTATGTGGTGGAATAAACGAAGAAACAAGAGAGAGAATGCTTCAACTTTATTCCCATATTGTCAAAGGAGAGCTTTATCCGACAGACTGCATTACCGCTGAAGTTGTAAAAACAACGGAAAATGCCTACAGAGATGTTGAGATAGCTTTTGCTAATGAAGTTGCATTGATCTGTGAAAAACTTGGAATTAACGTCTACGAAGTAAGGGAATTAGTAAACAAAGCACCTTACAGGAATATGCATTTACCTGGTGCAGGTGTTGGTGGGCACTGCCTCCCAAAAGACTCACTATTACTTTCTTATGGCGTAAAAGGTATACTAACTCCTGAACTTATGATACTTGCAAGAAATCTAAATAAAAAGATGCCTTCCCACACTGCTGGGCTTTTGACAGATGCCTTAAAAGAAAAAGGAATGGATGCCAAAGGCAAAAATATTACAGTATGCGGATTTGCCTACCTAGAGAATTCTGATGATACCAGAAACACCCCTTCCTTAGGTGTAATTAATGCACTAAAGGAAAAGGGTGCAATTGTTGAGGTTCACGATCCCTTTGTCAAGAGCTATGAAGGGCTTGAAATAAAAAAGGAGTTTTACAGTTGTGTAAAAGACTCAGATGCCCTAGTATTTGTCACAGCACACTCTGAATACAAAAATCTTGATCTAAACAAAATCAAGGAATTGATGAAGACCCCAATAATAATTGATGGAAGAAATATCTTTGATAAAGAAGAAATGATAAAAAAAGGATTCATTTACAAAGGTGTTGGAAAAGGATAAATTAAATTTTTATTATTTTATTAGACATATAAGAATCTATTGCCGAGATTGCAACTTCAAGCGCATGAAGGCCTTCCTCACCTGAAACTGGAGGTGCTGTGTTCTTTTTTAGATAATTGATAAAACAATCAAGCTCTATTGCCAATGGCTCCTTTCTTTCAATCTTCGCATCCTTTTCCCACTCTTTGTCAAATAAAACAAGCTTCTGCTCAATATAATCAACTTCGGCTATGCCTTTATCTGCAACAACAGTAAGACTCCTAACTTTATGAGGAGTATGCCAGTTGGTATCAATTAACCCTGTGCAAGTATTTCCAAAGGTCATTAGAATTGTCGCAAAGTCTTCAAAAGGATGTATTCTTTTGCCACCTGTTGCATATACTGTTTTTACTTTTTCTTCCAATAAAAAAGACATTATGTCTATATCATGAACGCCTAAATCAATAATAATCCCGACATCCCTTATTCTTGGATTGTAAGGTCCGACCCTCTTTGAAGACATTGTGACAACTTTTCCAAGTGTGTCATTTTTTATTAATTCCTTTAGCTTTTGAATAGCCGGATTAAACCTTTCGATGTGGCCAACTGAGAGTTTTATATCTTCTTTCTTAGCCTTGTCAATTATTTCCTTACCATGTTCAACTGTATCTGCAATTGGCTTTTCAACTAAGATATCAACGCCGTTTTCGATAAGATAGTCGCATACGGTCTTATGGAGTTTTGTTGGAACGGCCACGACAGCAGCATCTATGCCCCCTTTTACAAGCTCTTTGTAATCTAAAAACCCTTTTGTGTTAAAAGTATCGGATAATTCAGTAACTCTTTTTTTGTCAATGTCTGATATGCCAACTAGCTCAACATCCATCGACGCAAGGTTTCTTATGTGGTGACCCCCCATAACTCCGGCGCCTATTACTCCAATTTTAATCATTTGAATTCCTCAAAGAACGAAACAATATGTTCAATTTCTTCTTTATTTAATAATGGGTGAACAGGAAATGATATAACTTCCTCTGCAGCTTTTTCTGTTTCTTTTAGTTTATCCTTGTACCCAAGTTCAAGATATAAAGGCTGCTTATGTAGAGGCATTGGGTAGTAAATTCCATATCCTATGCCAGCTTTTTCAAGACCTTTAATTACTTCATCCCTTCTGCCATCTTTTATCCTCAAAGTATACTGGTGAAAAACATGTTCATTACTTGGATTAGTTTTTGGACATTGCAAGTAATCTAGTTTGGATAATTTTTTTGAATAATATTCTGCATTTTTTTGTCTAGTTTTATTAAATCTATCAAGTTTGTTCAGCTGACAAATACCGATAGCTGCACAAATATCAGTCATCCTAAAGTTAAATCCCAGTGCATCATAATAGTACCTTTTCTCCTGGCCATGGTTTCTAAACTTTCTTGCTTTTTCATATACTAGTTTGTTGTTAGTTGTGATCATTCCGCCTTCTGAAGTTGTCATATTTTTTGTTGGATAGAATGAAAAGCATCCTGTACCAAATGAACCCACATTTTTTCCGTCAAATTTTGCCCCGTGCGCTTGGGCGGCGTCTTCGATTAAGATTAGATTATGATCCTCACATAATTCATTTATTGCCTTTAGATCTGCCGCTTGCCCGTATAAGTGAACGGGCATTATTGCCCTAGTCTTCTTAGTAATTTTATCTTCTATCAAAGAAGCGTCTAAATTAAAGGAATTTGGATCTATATCAACAAAGACTGGTTTTGCACCTGTGAAAAGGACAGAGTTGGCTGTTGCAACAAAGGTAAATGAGGTAGTTATAACTTCATTTCCCTTCCCTATGCCGTTTGAAAGAAGGGCAACATGCAAAGCTGTTGTTCCGTTAGAGGTAGATATTGCATATTCTGTTCCGATATAATCTGCAAATTGTTTTTCAAATTCATCAACTTTTTTTGATTGGGCGATATTTCCGCTCATTAATACAGATTTGACTGCTTCTATTTCCTCTTGATCTATAGATGGTTTTGCAATTGGTATCATTTTTATTCCTCTATAATTTCATAGTCTTCTTTATTCAAATAAAAGGTAGTCTTGCATACTGTGCATTCCATTAAAACTTTATCTTTCTCGTCACCAATTTTGACTGCTTTTCTACCACATTTGCAGACAAAACCTTTAAGCTTTGCGGGATTTCCAAATACAAGTCCGTATGCTGGAACATTCTTTGTAACTACTGCACCTGAACCCACCATAGCATATTCTCCAATAATAGTTCCACATATTATAGTGGCATTAGCTCCAATAGATGCCCCTTTCTTAACGAGGGTAGTAACAAGCTCCCAGTTACTGTTGAAAGCTCTTGGGTATAAATCGTTTGTAAATGTCATATGGGGGCCCAAAAAAACATCATCTTCAACTTCAACACCATGGTAGACAGAAACACCATTCTGAATCTTAACATTGTTCCCAATCTTCACATCAAAGTCGATGTAAACACACTTGCTTATAATGCAGTTCTCACCTACTTTTGCACCTTCCCTAATCTGTGATTGATGCCAAACTTTGGTATTTTTGCCAATTATAACACCTTTAGAAATTTCAGCAGTTTCATGAATAAAGTAATCTGCCATAGAAAAATAGTATAATAAAAAGAATTTAAAATTATCTGATGGTTATCTTGGTAAAACGTACAATACCCCAGCTATACCAGACATGACAGAAAACAAGTAACATAGAAGTATGGCTTTTTTTTCAGTCATGGGAAAATAGTAAGGTAAAAACCATTTCACGGTAAGATTATTCGGAACGTGAAGTATTCCATTTTGATCTACTTTTCCAAATTTAATATGGGGATACCCGCGTATTTTCCAGTAGACAAACATTAGGAAGTTGATTATATGGGGTATTAGTATTATTACCCCAAATATCTCCATATTCTGGAATATAATAAATCCTCCAAGAGCCCCCCCTATCATAAGGGTACCGATATTTCCCAAGAATATCCTTGAAGGGTATTTATTGAAGTACATGAAAGCTATCATTGCCCCTAGTATCGGTGCGATATAAACAAGGCCAATGTAATCATATTTTATAAAAGATGCTATGGCTGAGAACGCCAAAAGTATTGTGGTGACGCCCCCTGAAATCCCGTTGAATCCTGAATGCATATTTACTAAGTTTGAAACAACCATGACGTAAAGGGGGGCTATGATATAGGAGAATAATATCCCGAGTTCTATCTCTATGAATAAAAGTGAGAGATTTGTATCAAGATTTAGGAGCGCTATCGGAAATGCTAAAAAGAAAGGGGCAATGAGTTTTATTTTCCTCCCCACATTCACAAGGTCATCCACCAATCCAAAAATAGCATAAATAAAGATCACAAAATAAAATATCAAAAGTTCCTCAATCTGCGGGAAAAAAAGCTGGATTATAATCAAAGAGGATAGAACCCCCATTAGTATAGGAAGACCTCCCATTGTTGGAACAAGAGTTTTTTTAGTTTTATAGTAATCTTTTACCACGTGGCCTTCTTCTGCAAATTTATGAATGAATTTAGGTATAAGAAAAAAAGTAACTAAAAAACTGACAGTTATAGAAATAAAAAAAGTTAAGTAAGTTTGCATAGTATCAGCTGTTATCTTAATATTCTATAAATCTTTACATAGCCGTTATCGTATACCAGATTATAGTTTTGAAGACCACTCTCGTAAACAATAAGTCTTGCAAATAAAGTATCTTTGATAGTTTCAGGCATCATGATAGCATTTTGAGGTGTGATGTAAATTATCTGGGGTATCGATTGGAAAGTATACTGAACATTCTCATATACAAAGTTCTTTTCATTCGGATTTTCAATGACAAAGTTTGAAACGCCGTAACGCTGATTATTCTGCTCTATGTAACAGTAAGTATTTGTATCGCCAGTGACTAGGAAAAGTCTAGTTGCACCGCTTTCATATACATATGTAGTTGCATTGTTCAATTTTGATGTACCTTTGAAATAGAAATAAGCAGTTCTAAACGTATCCCTTCCTATCACGCTGTTAAGTACGCTAGTTTTAACTAAAAGGCTCTGGTCCACAAGAACATAGTTCATCTTAAAATTATTCCCAGTTGCCCTGTATGCTTCTTGCTCCATTGCTGTAATCTTCTGAATACCGGTGGAATCAGTAGCTCCAAGAAACTCTCCAAACCCGCTTATCCATGGATCCATCCCGCTTCGCATACCATCTGAAATTGTTCTCCTTCCTCCAACTGTCTGTATCCAGTACCCATAATCCCACCAGTTGCAGACTATTTCTTCCTGCGGGGTATTCTCATTTAACCACAGGAGTGCAGAGAGCCAGTTGTCATCAAGGTGAGGGGATTGAGAAGTCCTGTATGGGATTGAACCGCCATACCTCTGATCCAAAGGATTATAGAGAGACAGAGAACTGAATATAATAAGAGCAATTATAGTGATAGGAAGTGCCTTCTCTTTTGAGAACTTACTTGTTAAGAAGTCATAAATTCCCATAAATCCAAATGCAGCTATTATTGCAAAGGTAATACCCCCAAAGAATGCGTTTCTTAGCATCTGGTAAGACATGAAAGTATTAAATGCAAAAGCTGACAAAATAAAGAGAGTTTGTTTGGCATTTTTATTATTAAGAATCTGGAATATTCCGTATACCGCACCTATTACCGCCATTATCGGGAATAAGTAAAATTTATCCAAAAAGTCAGAGAATGTACTTGACTGGCCCTGGCCGGATATCCCGCTGATATCGATACTCTTGAATAGATATCCCAATATGTTGTAGTTTAGCACAAACTCAGCTATTGCAATAAGGATGACAGAAAGCACAGCCATAAAAACAATGTAATATCTCCTGTCTTTCGCAAAATACCCAGATAAATTAATGATGGATGCAAACCCCAGTCCTAGTAGTGCAAGATAAATTCTAAGCGACTCCAATTTATACGTAGGTATCAAAAAGTTGGCATAAATCAATGAAACAAGACAAACTCCCACCAAAATCCACATATCGATGTCCTTTATAATTCTGTCTTTGAGTGTAAGATTTTTGATTTTTTTAGTTTCTTTGATGAAAGGTTTGAAAAGGACATAAGTTGCAACTATTAGGGGAATAAAGAAGAAATTACCAAATGTGTTTGCGTATAAAATCAAAACTATAAGAGATAGTACTCCATATAATATAGTTTTGTTTCTTTCCTTTTCTTTAATGATAAACATGGCTAACAGCATGAAAAGAATAAAGAAAAATGAGCCGACTGTATCCTTCCACAATCCCCCTCCGGCAGTCCTGTAGATAAAAGCAGGCATTATTGCAAGGAAGAAAGATGATATAACTGCGACATATTTATTTCCCCATGCTTTTAATGCAACAAAGTATATCAGGATTGCGCCTATTACACCTATGAATATCGGGAGATACATATGGACTTTCAGGAGATCGGCGCCAGTTACCTTTGATAAAATTGAGGTCAATATAGGGAGACCTTGCAAGTCTTCAGCCACAAAGGATCTGGCAACAGTTGGTGCCATTGGGTCTATCTGGGGGATCCCCCCGGATAGGTAGTAAGCAGCTTCTCTTAAGAAGAAATACGGGTCATAACCCAATAATCTATTAAATCTTAGAGGCCAAGACCTCATAAAATATCCAATAACTACAGACAGTGCGAGACCGATAATGATAAGATAATTATCAAAACTATTAATTCCCTTAAAAGAAAATTTTTCTTTACTAATGATTTGTTTATCTTTTTTCCCCTTAGATTTGACCATAAAAACTCCCTACTTAACTCGTTTGAAAATAATTTAAATAATTAACTGAAAAAAAGAATATAAAAATAAAAAAGAATTAGTTCTTCCGTCTTCTGAAGTAGTAATAGACTAATGCTGCTGCGCCCAATACACCAGGAACCTCAAATCCAGGTACGCCTTTGATAGGTGAGCTTGATTCTTGCTCAACTGTGACATAGATTACATCTCTGTCTGTTTCTCCGTTGTTATCTGTTACAACTAGAGTCACTTTGTAAACGCCCGGTGTTGCATATGAGTGGAGAGGCTCCTTTTCATCTGAATCCCTATCATCTCCAAAGTCCCATGCATATTTTGTTATTGTTCCGTCAGAATCTGTAGATTTTGAAGCGTCAAAGTGTACTGCTTCGCCAACTTTTACTTTGGCATCGCTTCCAGCATCTGCTTTTGGAGGTTTATTTGTAGTAGCCGGCGGCGTAGTTGAATCTTCTGTGATTATGGCAATAGCTGTATCAGTATTTGTGGCTCCATTGTTATCTGTGACTGTTAGCGAAACAGTATATGTTCCAGGTGAGGCGTATACATGGCTTACTATTGATCCAGCTGAACTACCTCCATCTCCAAAGTCCCATGCATAGCTAACTATGGTGCCATCTGAATCAGTAGAGCTAGAACCATTAAAGCTGACTGACTGACCAACTTTTGAAGTTTTGTTGGCACCTGCATTTGCCTGTGGAGGATTGTTTGAAGGTGTTGGTGTAGGTGTTATAGACACAGTTAAGGTTTGAGTACGCTCATTATTTGTTTCAGTTTCCTCTGAAACTGTATTTGACGGATCTATGCCTGCTTTTACAGTCGTAGAACCTTCGGGGAGTATCAGGGATGGAAAATTAACTGTGGCTGTTGATCCAGCAGGCATATTAACATTTCCAGTACCATCAAACTTAGTAACTCCGTTAAACCAAATCTTTAGTCCAACTTCTCCAGTGTAATCCCCTGCACCACTGTTTGCAATGGTCACCACGACCATATTGGAAGCGCCTTTTTCGATATTAGTAATTTTTAAATCAGGTTTGCTAGATGGAGAACTATAGAAGTATAATAAAGTGGGGTTGTTGAAAGTAATCCTATCAACTTGGCCATCGTTGTCTGTTGTAGTTGTATATTCTATCCTAAACTGCAGATTTTTCTTGCCGGATGCAACTGCATTTGCGAGTTCAGACTTAACGTCCATCACGTCACTTGGAGCCGAGCCACCAGACCATACTGTCGATAACTTTGGCCCATTAAAATCAGATACTGTTAAACTAGTCCCATAATCTACATTATACACCCTTAGATTACCTAAAGTAGCAAAAGGATTGCCTAAAGTTATTGTATTATCTGTGAGCCCAAGAGTTGCAGAAGTGATAGTAGAGCCTGCAGGGATGGAAGATATGTCAAAACTCAAGAAACATCTGACTTGCAAGTTTCCAGCTTGATCTCCTGCTGTATACGTTCCGCTACCATAACTTGACCCCGAACTTGTCAAGCTTCCGCTTAACCCAGCATCGGGTGTATGTAATAGCAAGGGAAGTAATGGAAGAGGGTCTATGACAAATGGTACACTTGTTGTAGTTGTTAAAAGTCCAAGAAACAAAGTTGTTGCTAAAATTAAAGATATTATTTTTGTTTTGTTTTTCATAATTTCACCTATATTGTCCCGTTATTATTAGAAAAAGGAGATATTTAAATCTTATTATAGGTTAATCATGATTTTAATTTCTTAGCTGCAGTTTTTAGAGCAATTAGAATACTTTTTTGGGGCATTATCGTAACTACTGGGATCGTCACGACTTTTTCTACAATCGAGCTTACTATCGGAGCACAAACAAGTGCACTTGCACCATCCCTTTCTGCCCGAATAGACTGAATAAATACTTCTTCGATGCTAGTTGCAGAATACTCCTTTATCAGATATTTATTATCGCTATCTGAAACATAACTCTCATCAAGCATGTTAAGAACAGGCCTTGAGGCAATCAATGCAATGAATTTATTATTTTTTTCTTCTCCTTCTTTTAGGACTTCATGAATCTTTCTTAGTGTTTTGAGGTTTGGTTCCCTGTCACCGGAAAAAATCTTATAGATAGTTGGAAGTGGTATTCCCGAAATTTCAGAAAAATTTTTGATGCTCCCAAAGCTTTTTACTAAAAGTGATTCCAATTCAACTTTAAATCTATCATTAGTAAAAAATATGATTTCCTTTAATCTTTCTGATTCTGTATACCCCAACTTATCACCTTAATGTATATTAAAAGTTCTCATATTTATACTTTTGGGTAATAATTTTATACTATAATAGAAAAATTTATATATTAGAATAATGATTACCATACAGGTGAATTAAATGAAAAAAATATTTGGGATAATCGCTTCTATCTTGATTGCTTCGACACTCCTCTTAGGATGTGTAGGGCAAGGAACAGATGATACAAAAAAAATGACCGAACTTAAAATAGGTTACCAGCCAAGCACCCACCAGATTGCAGAAATGATTGCAATGGAAAAGGGGTGGTGGCTAAACGACCTTAAGAAGTACGGGATTGAAAAAGTAACAGATTATGAATTTCCTTCTGGGCCTCCAGAAATGCAGGCAATGCTAGGTGGGCAGATTGACATAGCCTATGTAGGTGCAACACCCCCAATACCAGCAATTGACCAAGGCCTAGATGCTAAAATAGTTGCTGCTGCCCAGACACAGGGATCAGATATAGCCATATGGCCAGAAAGTGAATATACTGGCCCGTCGTTCTTTATAGGGAAAAAAATAGGTACATTTCCACCTGGATCAATACAGGATATGGTATTAAAGAAATGGTTAATGGACAACGGAATAGATGTTTCAAAAGTGGATATAAAAGCCATGGGGCCGGGAGATGCAACTACCGCTTTAACAGCAAAACAAATTGATGCAGTGTTCTTACCCCATCCTTCACCTGCTCTTCTAGAAATAAATGGTAATGGAAAGAGCGTCGTTGAGTCCGGTGAAATGTGGCCTGGCCATGCCTGTTGCGTACTTTTAGTCAGCGGAAAACTGATGAGGGAGAATCCAGAACTCGTAAAGGAAATTATAAACACTCACATCAAAGCCACAGAATATATCAAAGACAATCCTGAAGAGGCAGCAGAGATAGCTTCAAGGAAACTTGGATTGAGCAAAGAAGTTGTCTTGTATTCTATGAAAAACTCGGACACAACATTCATTCACAATCCACACGACATAGTTATTTTCATGGAAGCATATGCAAAAGAGCACTACGATCTTGGGTACACAAAAAAACTTCTTACTGTAAACGACCTTGTAGATACAAAGCTTTACGACGAAGTCTCTAAAAAATAAAGGATAAATATTTAAATAAATTTTTTACTTTTTATCCAAATGAATGAATACGATAATTTTCTAAAAAAGTATAGGATTTATACTATAATTTCACTTGGCGTAGCAGTTGCCATATGGCAGATTATTGCAGCCCTTATAGTAAAAAATCCTTTTATTCTACCAAGTTTCACGGAAACGATTACATCTTTATACGATTTGATAGTAAGAATGGAGATATTTGCTGATTTAGCCATAAGTTTATACCATTTTGCAATAGGAATGTTCTTTGCGATTATTTTTGGTATACCTATTGGGATGGCAATGGGCTGGTTTAAGAAAATAGACAATTTGATGGACCCTTTAATTGAATTATTAAGGCCTGTCCCACCTCTCGCATGGATACCTTTTGCAATAGTCTGGTTTGGATTGACCCACCAGTCTGCAGGATTTATTATTTTTATCGGGGCATTTTTCCCAATACTTACAAACACTTATTCAGGGTTTAGTAGCGTCCCAAAAACCTTAGTTGAAGCGGCGAAGGTTTTAGGATGCACCAAAAATAAAGACTTACTCAAATCAGTTGGTCTTCCCTCCTCATTTCCAGATATAGCCGTTGGACTACGAGTTGCAATGGGAATAGGTTGGATGTGCCTTGTTGCGGCAGAACTTTTTGGGGTTAGTAAAGAAGGGCTTGGATATAAAATTTGGTGGTATTATTACCTCCATAGAATGGATAACGTTCTTTCTTATATGATAGTCTTAGGCCTTATAGGACTAGGAATAAACTGGGTATTCAGATACGTTGTGGAGAAAAAACTTCTCAGGTGGATGGAGGGGACTGTATATTAATCTCTGCCATAAGTTCTTCCAATATATCTTTCCTTAACATTACAAATTCTGTATTGGTCCTATTTCTCTTTCTAGGAAGAGCTATCTTAAATTCCTTTTTTATTTTTGCAGGCCTTTTGGTTAAAACTAAAACCCTATCCCCAAGGTAAACTGCCTCGTCAACATTGTGTGTGATAAATATAATTGTTTTTTTTGTTTCAGTCCAGATTCGTAAGAGCTCATCTTGAAGAATATTTCTTGTCTGCGCATCTAGTGCCCCAAATGGTTCGTCCATAAGTAAAACATCAGGGTCATTGACTAAGGCCCTTGCAATTGCCACTCTTTGCTTCATTCCCCCTGATAATTGGTGAGGATAACTGTTCTCATATCCGCTCAATCCTACCATTGAAATAAATTTATTAGATAACTTTTTTCTTTCTTCAGGGGGTAGGCCCTTGTACTCAAGACCAAATTCAACGTTTTTCTGGACCGTTCTCCATGGAAACAATGCAAACTCTTGAAAGACCATCCCTTTTTTTGAAGATGTGGATTCCACTTTTTTCCCATCAAGAAGCACTTCCCCGGAGTCAGCTTGTTGCAAGCCTGCTATGACCCTTAAAATTGTTGTTTTACCGCAACCTGAAGATCCAACTATGGAAAGAAATTCACCCTCGTAAACATCAAAACTAACATCTTCGATTACAGGCAGAGGTTTCCCATCGTCAGAATTAACAAAACTCTTTGATATATTATTTACCTCAACCTTTATTTTATTCATATACATTGTCTTGTAAAACTACTTTTAAATTTTGCCATGATTCAATTTATAAAGAAAGAGCTTTTTTTATCTTTATGAAGATAATTGGAGTTTATGGCTTTAAGAAATCAGGAAAGACCACAGTTGTAACTTCAATTATCAATGCCCTGGCCAAAGAAGGATATTCTGTTTCATCCGCGAAAAGCATCCATATTGATAACTTCTCTTTGGAGACTGAAGGCACAGATACATTCAAACATCACGATTCTGGTGCAAAAAGTGTTGGCTTAGTTTATCCAAAGGGCAAGGCAATCTTATACTATGATCAAAATACTGAAGATTTCCTAAATAAGTTTGAATCAGATTACCTTATTCTTGAAGGTTTTAGAGATTATAAATGTCCAAAAATTCTCTGTGCAAGGGAGGAAGCTGACATATTAAAAGACTTAAGAGAGGATGTTTTCTGCATATCGGGTTTAATCTCAAATAAGATTCAAGAGTATAACGGGATCCCTGTAATTAATCATGACCAAATAAAAAAAATTATAGAAATAATAGAGAAGTTATAGATTTTTGATACACTTCTCAAGAACCTCTTTTGTTTGGGTATACTCAGATAGTATCTTTTCACCAAATGGGGTCAACTCTGAATGGCCGCCGCCTTTCCCACCCCTAGTTTTAGAAATAATTTCTTGACCAGAACTCCTTTCAATCGCCCTTATCTTCCTCCATGCGTGGGCATAGGATATATTATAAAAGTTTGCTGCTTCAGAGATGGATTTCAACTCCTTAATTTTAAGCAAAAGGTCAGCAGTTCCCTTTCCCAAAATATATCTTTTTTCTTTGTCTTCAAGCCACATTTTGAATTTAGGTACATGTTCCATAGTATCAATCACATGAAGAGTATATATGCCACAATCATGAAAATTATTAAGAATATTGCTAAGATTATACTATCTCTGTTGCTGAGTCTTGCCTTTGGAACCCCATCAATATCCCTGTCAATTTCTTCTTCCATATTACTACCATTTTTATTAGGAGTTAAAAGTATATAAATCAAATGGTTTATCAAAATGAAATTAATATTTATTGTAAATGAATTTTACAATATATAAAAAAGGTGTATCAAGTACAGCTATTATCCATTTTACTATATACTGCCCTATGACTAATGACAAGAGGATATCCATTGGGGTAGTTCCATAAAATGCAATTGTGATGAAAATAATTGTATCTACAAACTGGCTTATCATCGTTCCTGCATTGTTCCTAAGCCAGAGGTGCTTTGGGTACTTATTTTTAAAAAACATGAAAATTTTTACATCAAGATTTTGGGATACTATATATGCAATCATTGATCCAAAAACAATTCTTGGAACTATTCCAAATATGGACTCAAAAGCGGCCTGACCCTGCCAAAATGGAGCTGCCTGCCATTGAACTGCAACCCAGATTGAAACAACGAGTACTATGTTTGATAAAAATCCGACAAAGACAGCCTTGATTGCTTCCTTCTCAGAGTATAATTCTGAAAGAAAATCAGTCAGCAAGAATGTAGTTGAATAGACTAAGACTGCCGCAGGGACTGTAAAGGGCCCAAAAACTACTATTTTGGATGCAATGATGTTGGCAACTACAGTAAAGCATGCAAACATCCCGATAATATATTCCACCCCATATCTTTTGGCAATAAGTGCAGAAATAGATCCGATTGCCAATGTCAAAAGAATCCAGACTATAACTTCAATCATGCGACAATGCCCCCTATTTTGTCATTGGTTTTGGATAATTTTTCACGTTAGTAGTTTTATTAAGAAACCCGTAAGGAAGTATAAACGGTACCCTCTTCGTGTAATTTACATATCGCTCTCCAAACAAAGCAATCATGGCTTTTTCTTCTTCTTTCGACATGTAGACGACAAAAAGAGTGATCAGGATTGCAAATTCAAGGTAAAGAAGGTAAGGGCTTGCAATAATGAATCCCCACACGGCCAATAGCCATGAAAAATACAGAGGATGCCTACAAATAGAATACGCACCGTCATAGAAGAATACCTTCGGAGTGTCGAGTATCCCAAAATATTGGGGTAGTCTATCGGCTTTTGATATTTGAAGTGTTACATAAGAAGATAACCACATAGCTATCAAAGGCGGAACTATTCCGATTAGACCTTTTAGGGGGGTAAAAAGCTCAGGTGTTGTTTTCCTATATAAAAATACAAAGTATAAAGTAAGGCCCAATAATAAGAGTGAAACAGGTATTCTTATCAAAGTATACGAGGAAAGACTTAATCTAAATTTTGATGTAAATATTTTCTTAAAAGACTCTTTTGAAGTGGCTAAATGCCAAATGGCAAAAATAATGAAAACTAATAAAACTAACAAATATTCAATCATAAAATCACATAAAAACTTAATTCAATTATATTAAAAAGATTTCTTAAAAATTAAAGAAAAATTAAAAATTAAATTTTTTATTTTGGTACAGGACTAAAGTCCTTTGCATACCATGCTGGGTAGAGGACGTAGTAGAGTATCAAAGATATAAATAATCCTATGAACCATGTCCACATTCCTGCTGCTGGAACTAACAAAGGTAGACCCATTGAAACTACTATCCCAAGGAATAGTGAAACTGCACCGACCATATTGACTCCGTGTGTTTTAGAGTATCCAAGGTATATTGAACTCAATACACCAAGTATTAATACTGCTGTTGTAATCCATGAAGGCCATCCTGTTCCAAGTATTAATCCCTTTGTTGAGAAGTACACAATCAATCCTGCACATATTAGTAATAGCACGGTCATTATTGGGTTTGCAGTCTTCTTGAAATCATAGTATCCGTTATTCTTGTATATGTCATCTAATTTAATAGTTTGTTTCCTAATAAGCCAGAAGTCTGCTATAACGACACCTGCAACAGGTCCAAGGAATGCTCCGTATCCCAATAACCATGTCCAAATATATGCATTTGGATCTGCCAAGAATCTCCAAGGCTGCATTAGTATACCTATCAAGCTTATGATAATGGTTGTAACTTCCCAGTTTAATTTCTTGGGATATACGTGCATTACATCGTTGATTGGAGCAACCATGTTTGCAGCGATGTTTGTTGTAAGTGTTGCTAGAATGACGAATATTAATCCAACGTAAATGAAGAATACACTTCCAGTTTTAATCATCAAAGCTACAGGGTCCCAGATTGCACTTCCGAAAATAACAACTGATGCTGATGTGACTGCTACCCCTATGAAGGAGTATAAGGTCATTGTTGTTGGCATTCCAAGTGTCTGGCCTATATACTGAACTTTTTGATTCTTAGCAAACCTAGTCAAGTCCGAGATATTAATCGCTAAAGTTGCCCAGTATGCTACCATTGCAGTCAAGAATGCTGGCCAAATAGCCATAGAAGCTGTTGTCGGTTGGTTTAAAATTGGTCCCCATCCACCTGCATTTGAGTATCCCCACCAGAGTAAACCTATTCCGATAAGGAGTAGTAATGGTGCTGAAAGGTCGTTCAACCATTTTACACCAGGTGCAGATTTCTTAGGTGAAGAGTAGTAACAAATTACAACTGTCATTATCCAAGACAAAAGGAATGATATGACTGTGTGTGCATTTAAGTTGAAAAATGGTATAGTTCCAGTCATTGCACCGTATCCAGCTGGACTTAATTCTACTAAGATACCGTCAATTGCGAAGGCCATAACCATTGTCTGGATCCCAAACCATCCTATGGCTACAACTGCCCTTAACAGTGCGGGGATGTTGGCCCCGTAAATACCAAATGCGCTTCTCAAGAAAACAGGGAATGGTATACCGTACTTTGCTCCGGCGAAGGAGTTTAGAACCATTGGAATCAATACAATTATTTGACCGAGAGCTATGGTACCAATGACGATTGCCCAATTGAATCCAGCGTCAACCATACTTGCACCTAACATCCATGTTGGAACACATACGGACATTCCTACCCATATAGCAATGTACTCGTAGTATCCCCATGTCCTTTTTGCAAAGGGTACAGGTGCCAAGTCTTTGTTGTAAAACTGAGAATCAGGCAATGTTTCAGTAAGTTCAAACCTACCGTTTTCCTCTTTAACAATAGACTTTGCCATCTTTTTACCTCCAAATTTTTTGCCGATTATATTGTCGACGTATTATTATGTAATTGGATATTTAAAAATGTTTTGGTAAGTTATTAGCCGAAATAAGATTTTATTGGATAAGTGGCTAATAATATGGTCAATAATCGAAAATTTTTTCTATTTGTGATGAAAAAATATTTTTAAAAAAAAATGCCGGAATAAGCTTACTGGAAATATTTATAAAATATAATTAAAATCAATTGTTGTGGCATCGACAATATTGATTAATCTGATTTTTACTGCAATAATCTCAATAATGTCCTATTTAAAATATCTAAGCGCAAAGAAAGATATTTACAAATCCTTTGCAATTGGCTTTGCACTCTTTTCAATTCCTTATCTTTTTACTGTATTGAGGATTTCTTTTTATGGGAGAAGTGAAGTTGATCTGATAATCAGCATCATAGGGTACATTGCCATTATTTATGGAGTAATGAACAGATAATTTTTCTTAAAAAAAATTTGGTAGCGGGGAGTGGATTTGAACCACTGGCCTGCGGGTTATGAGCCCGCCGGGCACTCCTAGCTGCCCTACCCCGCTAGAATAAACATAAGCGGACCCGGAGGGATTCGAACCCTCGATCTACGGCTTAGAAGGCCGTCGCCTTATCCGCTGGGCTACGGGTCCCGACGCCTTAGATTATAGTGTAATCTTTGTTGGCAACTTATAAATGTTTCTCTCAAAAATAAAGTTTAAAATTAATGAAGATTAAAGATAATGTTTATATTTTTACCATTTATAGAAATTTAAAAAGGATAATCTTGAATAATATAAAAATAAAATAATAAGAAAGGCATATAAATTTCAAGGTCAAAAGACTAAATATGTATCGGCCCCCATATGTTGCCGGGAGTTTTTATCCAGAAGACAAATCAGCACTTCAAAAAATGATTGGAAATTTTATGGAAGAAGCAAAAAGGAATATTGATTTTATCGATGAAGGAAAATATGCCGGGGTGTTGTGTCCTCATGCGGGGTATGTTTTTTCTGGCAAAACTCAGGCACACTCATACTATTATTTATCAAATTCTCTCCCGGAAACTTTTGTTATCCTTGGGCCAAATCATACTGGACTGGGTCTTCCTGTAGCACTGATGGATAAAGGGTCATGGGAAACACCTTTTGGGGAAATAAAAATAAATGAAGAGCTCGCCTCAAAAATAGTTGAAAATTCAGGGTTCATTGGAGTTGATTCTGCCGCCCATAAATATGAACACTCAATAGAGGTACAGCTGCCATTTTTACAATACATAAAAAAAGACATTACTTTTGTCCCGATATGCATGGGGATTCAGGATAAAGAGACGGCCCTTGATATAGGAAAGGCGATTGCTAAATCAAGCAAAGAATCTTTAGGGGTAATCGCTTCAAGTGATCTGGTCCACTATGGCAGTCGATTTGGATATAGCCCAATTAGGGGTAGCAAAGAAGAGACTCTTTTGTGGATAAAGAACAATGATATGGAGATTCTTAAAATGGCAGAGAATTTTGATATAGACGGATTATATCAATTCATAGAAAGTAAGGAGTATACTACATGTGGCTATGGCCCACTTTCTGCTATGCTTTCATCTATGAAAGAGTTAGGTGCAAAAAAAGCAAGAATTTTAGATTATTCAAATTCTTATGAAACGTCAGGAGATTATAGCACTGTTGTAGGTTACGGCTCGGTGGGGATCAGATGCTAGTATCTGCACCAGGTAAGATAATCCTATTTGGGGAGCATTCCGTTGTTTACGGGAAAGGCGCAATAGCTTCGGCAATAGATTTACGCACATATACCGATGGAAAATTATTGAATGAGAAAATAATCAAAATCCATGCAAATGATCTTAAAATACCTGGCCTCAGTATATCATTTTCTGAAGAGGAAGTTTTTTTAGGGACAGATTATGGCAAGGCTGGCTTTGTGGTATCCTATGTTAAGTCAGCTATAGAGCGGATATTCACTGAATATGGTTCAAGAAAAGGCTTTGAAATTTCCATAAAATCAGATATACCTGTTGGTGCTGGGCTTGGCTCATCTGCTGCCGTTGTTGTCCCAACGTTAAAGCTTCTTTCAGAACTTCTTGAAATGAAACTTAAAAACGAGGAGATAGCAAGAATGGGAAAAGAAGTTGAGTTTGAAGTTCAGGGAAGCTCAAGTGGTATTGATCCTGCAGTTTCAGCTCTTGGTGGCGGAGTTTATTTTAAGAAAGGAAAGATTGAAAGATTCTCCGCACCGAATCTCCCACTGATAGTTGGATATACTGGAGAAAAAGGAAGCACAAAGATTCTTCTTGAGAAAGTAAAGATGTTGAAGGAAGAGTATCCTGGAATCGTTAATGACATTATGGATGCCATGGGAGAGATAGCAGAAAAAGGAAAAAAGATATTGCACGATAACGGTGATTTAAACGAACTGGGAGCTTTGATGAACATCAATAATGGCCTTCTTGAAGCTATTGGCGTTTCAACAAAAGAGTTATCAGAGCTTGTATTTGCATCAAGGATTTCTGGTGCTCTTGGTGCAAAGATAACTGGAGCGGGTGGCGGTGGGTGCATGTATGCACTCGCACCGAACAAACAGAGGGAAGTAGAAACTGCCATAAAGATTTCTGGCGGGATACCTATCAGAACTAAAACAACTGATGAAGGGGTCAGGATCGAGCATGAGTGAATATTTATCATACATTATTAATGACAGGGCACGCGATTACTCGATTAAGAAAACTTCAACAGATTTTGTTTCTATTGATGTGGCAAAAAAGTTGAGGTCAATCTATTCTGATATGCCGGAGTATCATAAGACGCCTCTAGTACCTTTGGAAAAACTTTCAGAGAAAATTGGTGTTGGAAAGATATGGGTGAAGGATGAATCGTATAGATTTGGCCTTAATTCGTTTAAGTCACTTGGCGGGATCTATGCAATTTATAAATCATTAGAGAAAATGGCCGGCAGGAATATTTCTATCTCTGAAATATTTTCTCCCTCTTTTAAGGAAGGTATTGGTGAATTGACATTTTCTGCTGCAACTGACGGAAATCATGGGCTTGGTGTCGCATGGGCTTCCATGAAGCTTAGGCAGAAGGCCGTTATTTATTTACCAAAAGGTACAGCTCCTCAGAGAGTTGAAGCTATAAGAAAGACTGGAGCTAAAGCTGTTGTAATAGAGGGGAACTATGACGATGCTGTGGAAAAGATGGCAAGAGACGGTGAGAAAGAAGGCTGGCAGGTAATATCCGATACTGCATGGGAAGGCTATCAAGACATGCCAAGATGGATCATGCAGGGCTATACTGTTCTATTTGATGAAGCTATGGAGGAGATAAAGGAGAACGGTAGCGATATGCCAACTCATATAATTCTCCAAGCAGGTGTTGGCTCTTTTTCTGCTTCGGGAGTCGGTTATTTTAATTCAATCTATGGTAAAAAAAGGCCAGTCTCGATAATTGTTGAACCTGATAATGCGGCTTGTTTTTATGAATCGATTCAGATAAATGATGGAAAGCCTCACAGGGCAAAAGGAGATCTTTCAACTATAATGGCGGGATTGTCATGTGGCGTCCCAAATCCAATAGCATGGGGCATTCACCTTGACTATTCTGATGTCTTTGTTTCGTGTAAGGATGAGCTATCTGCATTATCAATGAGGGCATTAGGAAATCCGTTGAAAGGCGACAGAAAAATAGTGTCTGGGGAAAGTGGTGCAATTGGCCTTGGTGTCTTAATGCATATCAAAAAAGCTCTAGAAATTGGGAAGGATTCAGAAATTCTATTAATCAGTACTGAAGGCGATACAGACCCGAAAAATTATTTTGATATTGTGTGGGGAGGAAAACTCCCATCACGAGTTCCTATATAGTCATGATTATAATAACTCCAATTGCCATAAGTCCAATCCACCACATTTTCTCATGACGGAATATCTTTGTTCCATCAAGAGGCCCAAATGGCAAAAGATTGAACACACCAATAAAAGCACTGACATATGCAATTTGTGCCAATAGAGGGATAAATGTAAATCTAAAAAGAGCAAGAGTAGAAACTGCGACTATCATATTTGCTAAAGGTCCAGAAAGAGATATCTTTGCGTCTTTCTTCTCATCTGTCAATCCATATATGTAAACTGCGCCGGGTGCCGCAAACACTATTCCAAGAGCAAAGGACATCCCTAACGCAAGCAAAAGCCCCATCTGCCAAAGATGAAACTGGGCAGGGTATCCATATCTAATTGCAGTAAATTTATGAGAAAGCTCATGAAGCAAAAAAGCAGCACCCACTATCACAAAATATTTTGGAAGGGTTGAGATAAAAGATATCATTTTTGTGACACTGCTTAATGCAAATGCACCACCGTTGAATGCAAATCCAAATGCAAGGGACAATGCCGCCCATGCAACTACAAGCTCAATAACTTCTTTTTTAGTAAAATTATACATCTGTTTCACCTAAATATCTCTTTATCCCGGAAACATGCCCTGCTCCCACGATAGCTAAAACCTTTTCCTTCTGTATTCTTTTTAAGTTTTCTGCCATGAATCTGTCACGCTCGTCCACAAGCACCTCATATATGAAGGGATACCTTTCTTTTATTTCATGAATCAACTCTACAGGATTTTCATAAACATAATCAATTGAGTACTCTTTGTCAGGTAAAATTGCATCTTTTAAAATCATGACCTTTTCTTTGAATCCAACTTTTTCTAAGAGCTTCTGTATAGTTATCCTAAGATCCCTATCGATTAATGCCACAGGTATACCTAAAGACCTAGCTTCTACAGCGGCCTCAATCATTTCCCTTCCGGCCATAATCCCCGTATCGCTTGATATCTTCTTCTGAAGATAGGACATAAACAGTAACAAAAGTGCATTTCTGAAGCCAAAATCTTTCATCTCACGAAGCGTTGGCTTTCTATCATCATTATGCAAGAGCGCATCGAGCCTTGCAGGATCAAGCTCAAGAGCAACTATATCTGGTTTTTCTTCTCTTATTGCTTCCCGGACTTCAATAACACTCTTCTCATAGACATGCGCAGTACCAAGAATTATGTAGTTAGTATCGCCTACTTTCAGAAATTCCTTCATTTAAATCCTCTTTAGCATAAGTATTTCGGAGAATTTGAGTATATCTGTTTTTGATATGAATCCTATTAGCTTCCCATTTTCAAGGACTGGTGCTCTTCCAAGTTTTTTTTCTGTGAGTTTGTTGTGAAGTTTAAATACTTCCATATTCGGGGATGCAATGATTATATCTTTCACCATGACATCTTGAACTTTAGTATCGATCCATTTAATCCTTGGAACTTGGAGAAGCTCATTTATAGTTATGATACCTAAAAGATTGCCATCAAAAACAACAGGGTATCCCTTGTGTCTTTTTTCAATCAAGAGCTTTTCAAACTCTTCCAACGTGTCGTTTGGTGAAACTGTAACTACATCTTTTACCATTAGATCTTTTACCTTTATCCCTTTGAGCGCTGATGACATCTGGGTTGACTGGTATTCCCCCATACCCCCCATGTATATGAAAAAGGCGATTATAATAAGCCAGGGATTATAAAAAACGCCGACAAATGCAAAGACTATTGCAAGACCTTGACCTATCCTAACAGAAATCTCTGTTGCCTTGAGGTAGTCCATCTTTGTAGCTAGGAATGCCCTTAGGACTCTGCCTCCGTCCATGGGGAATGCAGGGATTATGTTGAATATGCCAAGCAAGAAGTTAAGGGACATCACAATTCTGACTATGTCTTTCAATGAAGTTAACTCAACCCAGTTTAGGTCAAAATATATGCTGAGCCCAAAAAGAGATCCAAATAAGAATAATACTGCGCCCAGAGCTATGCTTGTAAGGGGCCCAATCACAGCTATCGCAAACTCGTGCCCCTTTGGTATCGCCTCCATCTGGGACACCCCCCCTATGGGGAAAAGGGTAATCTTTTTAATCTTAGCGCCATAATGCCTTCCAACTAGCGAATGTGCCAGTTCATGCACTAAAACTGAAGCAAATAACAGGACAATGACCAGTAAAGGAATGAATCCAAATATCGAAAAAATCAGAAGAAGCAGTAAAAACGTGATGTGAAGCTCTATCGGAATACCTAGTATACTTCCAAACTTTAAACTCCAAGGCATAGATTGTCCTTAGAAGTAATACTTATAAGTTTTAGTTTTTGGGGGAGCCAAAAAATTTTTTGTACCCTTTGAGAAATTATACTGCATTGGCTCCCAAGCTAAAGAAATTAGGTACATTTATATAATTTTGGTTGATTTGAATTGAATACTAATTCTAATAAGAGATTTTAAGTTACCGTTAACAAAAATAGGTGAAAAGATTAATATATTTAGTAAATTTAGCTAGAGGGGCATTAAATGAATGATGTAGATAGACGTATTTTAAAGGAATTAGACAAAGTATAGAAAGAGTTAGATAACGACGAATTATCTCTATGAATAAGGAAGAATTTCTAAAAGAAATTCAAGGATGGTGAGTTTATTTCTCCAATATTTAAAACAAAAATAAAAGATTTGACTGTTGAAGAGTTTCGTTCGCTTTTATCAAATATTATAAAAGAGGTCATGGATGATTTGAAGGAAGACATGTTGGCTCTTACGAGTCAGACATATATCTATTCAATTGCAGAATCAAGAAAAGATTACGAAGAAGGAAATTTTTTCATTTTAGGAAATGGGGAGCGATATTATTTTAATAGATTAAGAAAATAAGAGAAGTACTTTTAGTTTATTAATGTCTCCAGAATTAAATTGTAATCAAATATATAATGGCGTAGCTTCCAATAATTTTATATACCTAGGTATACCAAAGTATACAGGTGTTGTTATGGCCACTACTATCAAAATCCATGAAGAAACTAAGCAGGAAATAGATTTATTTAGAGAATATAAAAATGAAAGCTATGACGAAGTTATAAAAAAAATTTTGTATATTGTAAAGAACTGTAAGGATAATAGAGAACTAAGCCTAGAAACTATCGAAGCAATTGAAAAGGCAAGAAAAAGGATAAAAAAAGGCTATTTTTTAACAGAAGAAGAAGCAATATTAAGGCTTGGATTGTAATATTCGAACGTCAGAAAACTTTTTTAACTTTGAAATATTTTCAAAGTAGATGTATCTAATTAAATTTGATTATGATGCTATTGATTTTCTTAATAGTTTATCAGAAAATATTAAAAGCAGAATTTACTATAAAATTATCTCTACAAAAGATAATCCACATCACTATTTTGAAAAATTAGTAAGTAGGGAAGATTATAAGCTTCGAGTTGGAGACTATAGAGTTATAGCGGATATTAATGATCAAAGTAAAGTTATTAATGTAACTCATATAGGCCATAGAAAAAATATTTACAAAAACATATAATTAAAAAGCAACGGACCAGGGGGGATTCGAACCCCCGACCTATAGCTTAGGAGGCTATCGCCATATCCACTAGGCCACTGGTCCCAAATCGGATTTTATAGTATTATATATAAGTTTTTACCATTCATAATGCCGTCTTCGATCTGCTCAGCGATTGGATTTTTGTTTGATATCTTGATTTTTCCAGACTTTGGAACATTAATCTCCTCAAGATAATCATCTTCTAGGAATATCTTGACATTTTTTCGAGCAAACTTTTTTTCAACATTTATGAGAACATACTTTTCCCTGAAGTCAACATCTACCGGAATTCTGCCCTTTTTTCCCTTCTCTTGGGTCTTTTCCATTGGCCTTACATCGATTGAAAATCCTATTGCATTTTCAAGCGCCCTTATGTTCTTGCCTTCCTTTCCAATTACAGAGGGTATATCGTCATTTTTTACATATAGCGCAATCCTAGAATCTGAAACTGCTTCAAGCTCAAAAGGTATGCCAAGCTCTGCATTTAATTTTTCCTTTAGCTTAGATAAGGCTAATTTTTTCATGGGGGATGTCTCTTTTCTCCTGGCTTTTAGGGGCATAACTACAACCTGCTCCCCGTAAGTATAAATCTCATAGAGTGGTGTCTTTGTGTAGAAGTCCTTTATCTCAACTATGGGCCTTGCAAGGTCAGCCTCACTCATACCGTGGGGCACCTTCACAAGAAATTCTAATTCTAGAACAGAATTTACCTCTCCGTTTTTTATGAAGATAATGGTGTCAATGAGCTGTGGTATAATACCTAGCTCAATCCTTCCTATGAAACGCTGTATAGCATCAACAGGCTTTGTCGCGTGGACAACGCCGACCATACCAACACCCGCTAACCTCATATCAGCATAAATCTTGAAATCATTTGTGACCCTCATCTCATCAAAGATTGTGAAGTCTGGCCTTACCAAAAGAAGGATATCTCCAGTTTTTGCCATATCACCCTCTAGTGCAGTATACTGAGTTATCTCAGGCTGAACATTTAGGTCCCTTGGCTTTTCCATAGTCTTTACTATTTTTTCTAAAGATGCATAATACTCTGCTATGGCTTGAGCAAATGTAGACTTACCCATTCCAGGCGCACCGGCAATAAGAATGCCTTCTGCAGTTTCAAGCCTCTTCATTAGCTGCTCAGGTAAATTATACTCTTCTAGAGTGAGCTTTTTTACAGGTCTTACAGCAGTAATCTCAAACCTATCTGAAAACGGTGGCGAAGTTATGACTATCCTATATTCTTGCAACTGGACAACGCTTGCCCCTTTTTCATCTAGCTCAATGAAGCTGTCTCTTGTAGTTTTTGCCCTCTCTAAGATATCAAGAGATATCTCTTTTAGCTCGTCCTCACTATAAACTCTATCAAATTTTTCTAAAACTATTGAGCCTGGTTTTCCTTTTTTTCGTACAGGTGTTATCCCGTCCTTTAAGTGAACAGAAAGAGTTTCTAAATCAAAGAAATCTTCAATCCTAAGTTTTACCTTTTTATAGGGCTTTAGAAAAATCGACTGTATACCTTTGGCCTCGGCAATGTCCTTTTGTATTAAATCTCCTGTGATAAGGGTGCCACCTAGATCCATTGCGGCTTCCCTGATTATGGCGTCAATATCCCCCTTTTTTGCACCTGCAATTTCGTATCTTGTTGGCCTCTTGCCATAATATTCTAAAGGTACGAATATCTCCTTTGAAATATTGAATATGGCCTTTAACTCTGAAATGCCAGATATACCGGAGGATTTCCCCTCGTTTGCCAGATGCTCAATTTCGGCGACTGTGGCTTCGGCTATGGCAATTCTTTCTAAATCTTTGACAAAAACAGCATCGCGCAAAAGGGCCTTGAATCTACCGTCGACAACAACGGATGTATCTGGTACCGCTATCATATGAATCAACAAGGACTAGTATATTTCTCCCTGTGGGTATACGACTATGCCCTCTTTTGATATGGAAAAGGGGTACTGCTTTATCTTGTGATTTGTCTCTCTCATCTTTCTAATGAATATGCCTCTCTTGTACTCTGCCATCCTGGGCATGGCTTTTTCTCCCTCAACAAGATGCATTGTGATGACCCCTCTTGTTATGAACTCCTCGTATCCGAATCTGGAATATCCCCGATTATTTATTATCTCAGTTATTAGAATACATGTTGCCTTTGTCTCCGTTAGGACTCTTCCCATCATGTAGATATCATCGCGCATTTTTTCAGGTTCATTAGAAAAGAAAAATGCAGGAAGAGAGTCTATGACAATTCTTTTTGCGTCTATATCCATAGCTATCTCGTATAATTTTGAAAGAAGGGATTTTATATCGACATCACTTTTGACGTAAAAATTTTCATCTGTTGGAACTCCTACTCTTAAAGATGCAGCATCAAGGATGACTATCTTTTTCTGATCTTCATACTTTTTTAGATCCCATCCGAACTGGAGCGCTTCTCTCCTAAGCTCCTCAGGTTTTTCTTCAAACGTTACATAAATGCCGGCTTCTCCAAAGTCCTTAGCACCAGAGTAGATATACTGCAGGGAAAATATAGTCTTTCCTGTTCCTGCCTCACCAGATAACAATATTGATGAGCTTTTTGGGAGGCCTCCCCCTATTAGTTCATCAAGACCTTTAATTCCTGTCTTTACCCTATCTTCCATATATTCTCACCTATATTCTTAACGTAACTAGGAAAAATGCAAGTATCATTATTACAAGCCCTAATATGAATACACTAAAAGATGTGTTAATAAATGCTTCCTTCCTTATATTTTCCTCCTTTAGCTTTGAAGATTTAAACGCAGTAATAAATGACCCCATGAAGATTATGCTTGATATTAATAGGAAAACGGATAGTGACTCGCTGTACACATACTCCGATATGAGTGCATACTGCGCCAAAAATAGAGATACCGCAAACATTATGATTGATGCTTGGAGTATGCTCTGCGAAGTCTCGTTCATTACCTCACCCCCGCCATAAGTCCGTAAAGGTAAAAGATGTAGCCTAAGACGCCAATTATCAAATAGATCATATATTGATTCTTCTGATCGTTTTCTTCAAGATTGTATTTGAACTGGAGTATGATGTGAATTGTGTAGAGGAAAATTGAGATTAGAATACTTGATGATCTGGCAATTTCAGGATATGAGGCAGGTGAGAACTTCAAAAGTGCGTTTAGAATATCTGAGGAGCTTAAGATAAATATGAATAAAAGAAGATATCCCATTATGGAAAAAGTTTCCCCCATTATAAAATACATTGTTTTTGACTTGTAGTCGTTTGTTGTGTTAAACAAAATGAATGTGATAAGCTCTACCGTGAAAAATAGTAGGATGGCCGTTCCAATCCCCAAAAACAGTACGTCTACCATGGAATCCCTTATATTGTAAATCTATCAAATATTACTTTATTATTATCTATACGATACTTTATTCTTTTATAGTTTCCGCTATAAAGCTTACCAAAATCGACATAGAATATCTCTTCACCCATTTCAATAGCCCGCTCTAGAAATAATGTAGCTTCGGCTAGGTGTCTGATTGATACCTCAACTTCATCTTTATGCATGCCTTTGTGGAGAAGAATTATTATTCTAGCTTTTTTTTCTCTCCCGATTGCAAATAGTCTCTGGAGAAACCTATATACAGGAACAAGACCTAATGTGACTATCAAAGGCGATAGGGAGTCTATGATTACTGTCGTGTGCTTCCCAGTCTCCTCCCTTGCCATGAAGATATTTCTTATTATTTCATCTAAATCATAGGCATAGGAGATGTGGTATTTTTCAGAGCTTTTGATGCCAAGCCGTTCAGTATAGCAATCGATAATGAATTTCGGCTTAAAGAGTTCTCTTATTTCTAGAGGGCTTTTGTCTATGCCAACATAGATTAAATCGCCCTTGATTAATTCCTTGCCAAAATACTCCTTTCCAGTTTCTGGCTCCCCTAGAAGAAGTATGTTGTTCTGTTCTAGCTCTTTGAGCATAGGGCGATTTCACCCCAGATTTTATCTATTTCACTTATTGTTGCAACTTTTATCCCTGGAAGGTCTAGCTTTGGTTTTTCATTTCCAGAGTATATGGCGCAGAACTTTCCTATCTGCATAAAAGAATCCTTGAGTTTGACAGCGAACAATATTCCTTCCATTTTTCTCAATCTTTCGAATAAATCTTCCGCCTTTTTTATTGTAATTGAGTCGATTGCATAAGTTTCCGGGATTATTTCAATCATATAGTAAGTTTCACCAAGTTTTTTGTGATTTAGGGTTAACCTGTAATTTAGGACGTTTTTCAGCTTTTTTAAGCGGAAATGAATAGTGGTGTCAGGGATATTAGTGATTTTTGAGATGTCAGTTATTGAGATTCTCGCATTTTCTTTCATGACATCTATAATCTTTTGATCAATATCTTTCATAATAATGAATTAAATTCCATACTATTTAAATTTATCGCAATTTATTTTGTTAATATTGGAATTAAATTATTTATATATTTTATTATTGCGAATTATACATGAATTACCGAAACACTTAAAAACAATTCAAAGCTATTCATTATTGTCCATGTAAAAATGGAGGATGAAAAAATGATGAAATTTTTTAGGAAACACAGAAAGGCTGTATCACCAGTTATTGCAACTATGCTATTAGTCGCAGTTGCTGTTGCAGCCGTTGGAGCATACTTTATTTGGTTTAGATCTTTCCAGACGCAGTCACAGGGATCAGTTCAGGAAGCTGCAAGTGGTGCGCTTGGGGCAGAATTACAGGTAGCAAATATAGCTAACGATGAATTAACATACTACATATCACTTAGAAATGCATCGAATGCAAATGTTAGTGTCACTTCGATAAAAGCTAGCAATGGGCAAGACAGGAGTATCACTGCCGACAATAAAATTGTAACTGGTAACACAGCAACTTTCGAATATACACTTGGTGGAACTACAAAGCCTGCAAGAGGAACTACAAGAACTTTCACAATCGGTTATGACATTGGAGAAGGTACAAACTTACCAACAGGAGTCGTAGTACACACATACACAGACTCATAAATAAATAATTTATTTATTTTTTAATTATTATTTCTTTTCTAACTAAATTTAAAGAAACTCTTATATATTTTGTAGCAGGTAATAAAAGCAGTTAATTTTAAATATTAGTAGGCACTACATTTATTATGGCTTTTATCAGAAAAAAGAGTAAAGGCAACAGTTACTATTACGAGTTAGTCGAAAGTAAAAGAGAAGGCAACAAAGTCATACAAAAAGTCTTGAAATACTTCCCATCTCTTAAAGAGGCTGAAGAGTATATAAAATCAGAGAATATCGCCCTTCAAATTGATTATAACAATTGGCTAGATAACGATCTTAAAGAGAGGCTAGAAAATAAATTCAAGACGCTAAGCAATCTAAGACCTCTATCCGAAGATGTTCTAAATACTATAAAAGACAAGTTTGAAATTGATATGAGCTACCATTCAAATGCAATAGAAGGGAACAGGCTGACACTGCGCGAAACGTGGCTTGTGATAAGAAAAGGAATTACTATAAGCGGTAAATCACTAGAAGAACACCTTGAAGCAACAAATCATAGAGAGGCTATCGAATTAATAGAAAAAATAGCTGATAAAAGAGAAAATATAACGGAAATAGATGTCCTAAATCTTCATGCCGTAATTCTTGATAAAATAAATCCACAAAACGCCGGATTTTACAGGCGTTCAAACGTATTTATACAGGGCTCAGAGTTAAAACTTCCAAAGTGGAGAGATGTTCCAATATTAATGAAAAGAGTATATGAAGAGCTAAACAATCAGGACAAAGGGATTGATGCAATTTATTCCTCAGTTAAAATACACTATGATACTGTGAGAATACATCCATTTATTGATGGAAATGGAAGACTGGCACGACTTCTTATGAATTTAAGACTAATGAGGGGGGGATTTCCTCCGGCCATACTGAGAAAAGAAGAAAGAAGGGCATATTACTCTGCATTGGAAAAGGCCGATAGAGGAGACTTCAGACCTTTGACGATGATAATTGGGAAAGATGTAGAAAGAGCGCTTGATCTATATATTGAAACATTTCTTGAGATATAATCTAAAGAAACTCTTATATATCTTTCAAGTTAAAAAGCATTGAATGATAGCCTACAAGATGAGGATTATTGACCTTGTCAATGGTAAGTTAAAAAAAGACGAGATGGGAGGAGTTTTACTTTCCACTCCTTTTGGGGAATCAAAAGAAGCTAGGATAATAGGCACTATAATAGATTCCTATAGAAACAATGAGAATACCTATGGTTCTTTCACAATTGACGATGGAACTGCCACCGCAAGATTAAAAGCATGGTCAGACAAAATCGAGCTTCTTGATAAATTCAAGAGAGGCGAGATTGTTGACATAATCGGAAGGGTGGGAGAATTTCAAGATGAAATTTATCTTGTGCCAGATATTATAATATCCGCCACACCAAACTACTGGCTTTATAGAGAACTCGAACTTTCCAAAAGAATAAAAGAGCTTATGGAAAGGGGCTTGTCATTTGAATATACTGATAAAATAGATACTTATTCTTCTCCAGAACCTGTCCTTTATCAAAAAGAAGAGACGTACGAAGCAGTGACTGAAGAAGTAAATATCTCTGAAGTTGAAGAAGCACTTCAAGAGACAGAGATAGAAGAGCTTATGGAAGAGGTCTCTGAAGAAGCACTAACTAACGAAACTGGAAAAGAGAAAGGCGACATGTCATTTTACGAAGACGTTGATGAAGAAGAGATAAAGGAAAGTGTCTATGAGCTATTAAAGACCGATCCTAAAATATCAAAGTCAGAGATATCAAATGTTTTGAGTATTGATGAGCTTGATGTTGAACTTGCCATAAAAGATCTGGTGGATGAAAATCGTATTAAATCAAAGGAAGACGGGTTTGAGATAAGTGAATGATAGGTATGTCCTCTATGCATTAGCCTTTTCCTTCATCTTCGTTTCTGCGTTTGTTCTTCTGTCTTTTAGCGAGGTCAAAATTTCTGAAGAGCGTTTCACAAGGCTTTACTTCAACACTACAATACTAGAAAATGATAACAATACTTCAAATCTTGAAGGTGCCAAATTAAAAATAAAAAACGGTGCAGTTACTCTTGATGGCCTAAATTCATATTATCCGGGAGATACTTTTTTTGTCAAGGGAAAAGGATACACCGTTAACTTGATTAATAATAAATCAATACTTTTGTATAACTATACTAAAAAAACAAATGGACTCATCTATTTTGATTTCACTATAGAAAATCTTGAAGGTGTAGACAAAAATTATTCTTACATTGTTTATATTGATGGAGATAAAATCTTGGAAGGAAATGAATTTGTAAAAACAAATGAAAAAAGACTTATCCAAAAAGAAATTGAATATAGCATTCAGGGAGATCACAGATTAAGCATAAAATTAAATACCGGCGCAGAAATTTACTTTAATTTTTCTCAGGTGAAAGAATGAAGTCAAAGATACTTGAAATCCTTGAGAAAAAAGGCAGTTATGTTTCTGGAGAAGAAATATCTAAAGAGATTGGGATTTCAAGGGCAGCTATATGGAAGCATATCAAAAAGCTTAGAGAACTTGGCTATGAAATAGAGTCAAAGACCAACGAAGGATATAAGCTTATCAAATCCCCTGAAAAACAAATAAAATTTGAACTAGAAAGATTGCTTGATACAAAGATTATTGGGAAAAAAATCCTATTCTTTGAAGAAGTAGATTCGACCAATAACAAGGCAAAGCAGATAGCGTTGGAAGAAAACGAAGGAACAGTTGTAATATCAGAGATGCAGACATCGGGCCGTGGCAGAAGGGGAAGAGGATGGTATTCGCCTAAGGGGGGAATTTATGTATCATTTATTCTTAAGCCAAATGTTTCACCTGAAAAAGCATCTCAATTGACTTTAGTATCTTCATTGGCCCTTGTTGAAACATTAAATTCTATGAATAAAAATCTTAATGCAAAGATAAAATGGCCTAATGATGTTTTAATTTCAGGCAAAAAGATATCAGGCATACTAACAGAGCTTTCAGCCGATATGGAAAAGATAAATTATATCGTTGTTGGGGTTGGGATAAATCTAAATACAGAAAAAGAGATTCTCCCAGAAAACGGAACTTCACTAAAAATAGAAATGAAAGAAGAGGTTTCCATTAAACTATTCTTGAAATCCTTTTTAGAGCATTATGACTCAATTTATCAAGAATATCTAAATGGCAAAATTGATTTGATAATTGGAAGATGGAAAGATAATTCAGATACGCTCGGTAAAAATGTTAAGATAATTGGGATAAATGAATCTTTTGAAGGTTTGGCGAAAGATATTGATGAGAACGGTGCATTGATATTACAGACAAAGGAAAAAGAGATTAAGGTTTATTCTGGGGATGTGTCTTTAAGATAAATATTTACAAATCTTGATTGAACAAATTATTCGTTAGCCGATAATAATTCCATTATTATCCTTATTACTTCGTTAATTTTTTCACTTTTTATCTTACCCACTTTGTAAAGGACGATTTTTTCATCGGCCGTAAATATTCTATTTGGTCTTATATTACTCCCTTGATTTATTTCGCCATCATTAAAATCACTAGAAGATAACAAAATAGCAAAATTATCCTTTACTTTTTGGCTAGTAATCTGACATAAAATAATATCGTCACCTGGTGGCGATGCCAAAACTAAAGCAGGCCTCCTTTTGATTGTGTCAAATCAGAGAATGGAAAGGGCACTACTACAACATCGCCTTTCACAAATATGCCCAAGCGTCATCCTCCTCAGGTTTTAGCCAATCTTTTTTCAATGAAGACTCACTAAGAATTGCAGTTTCTGGAACAATATTTGATTTATTTTTTAAAAAAACTATAAAATCAAATACTTCTTCGAGTATTGGTTCTGGAGTTTTTTCTATTTCTTTAATAACTAAATCTTTAATGCTCATTTAATCCCCAAGCAAGAGATAGTTAAAGTAGTATTAATATCTTTGGTTAAATGATTTACCATTTAACCGGGTAAATTATTTAAAGGATTAATCCATATAGAAGATTATGAAGAAAGAATCTAAAAAAAATGGAAAGGGATTTAACCCTAAAGGATTATTATATTTCATTGTTTTTGCTCTAGTAATTGGATACTTCTTTGGAATTCCACTCTACTTTAACTTGAAAGTTCTCTACACATTGTTTTATGAGCAGTTTATGGTAAAGCTCTCTCTTTATGCTATAGGCGTTGTCTGGAGTTTAGTTTTGGCCCTAATCATATTTTTGATAATGTTCTTTGTGACGCCACTAAGAAACTTAATAAAACAGGAAGTTGGAAAGAATACTGCTGGAAAGCTTATCTATCTCCTAATATTCTTTTTGATTTTTATTTTCATGCCAGTCCCTGTTCTATATCTGAGATACGCCCTTTATTTACAGCAGCTTCCTGAAATTACAAGACCACTTATCATGGATTTTATATATAACACAGACAGCTTCTATCAAAGCTACCTCTATCTCAATCTGATCAATATAGGGAAAGGCATTCTTTTCCTTTTGACCTTGGTAGTGGCACTTCCCTACATCGCAAATCTATTCTTCGAAAGGGCTAGGAGATTGGGCAGAGTTTTTGAGGATGGGACAGTAAGAGAAGAGCCAAAAGAAATTGTTTTAGAAAAAACACATATGACCGTAACTGCAGTAATCTTATTTCTCGCCCTAGTTGCATTCTCAGCACTTCTCTTTTTCAGTAACGTATTCACATTCTATATCTATAATCCAGATTATGTCAAGTTTGGAATACTTGATTTCCTACAGATTGGTTGGGTTATTGAATCCTTGATTCTTGTAGGCATTGGATTAATGAATCTTGTAGTTTCAAGGGATAGAACAGAACTTGGAATAATGAGCGGGATATCCCTAGTAGCATTGTTCATGCCCGGGATTGTCAAGGCCGCATTACTTGTGGCGGCACTAGTCTTTATGCCCACATTAAAGAGCATAGCAGATATGAAACTCACTGAAGCAAACGTTGAAGATTACAAGAAAAGATTCTTTAGTAAACGCGGGATTATAGCAATTTTGGTAATACTTTTAATAGTTTCACCGACAGCTGCCGCTGGAGTAAAGGGATTCTTGCTAAGTAGAAGTGTTGCAGGAAATCCTCTACTAAACACCCCTTACATCCAGAGAGAAATCAACGCAAACAGATGGGTCTCCTATGTTGAAAATGTTGAGAGAATAAGCGTGGACATCTTGCCCCAGACAGAAATTAAGAATATGGTGGTGCAGGACTTCCTAAACGAAAATCGTTACCTGATAGATAGAGCCAGAGTTTGGGACTATGTTACAGCATATGTACTTGCAAGACCACAGCTTGGCCCCAGGTATTATCTTATATCTGATACTGATTTATTCCTCGATCCAGAAGAAAAGAAGATTTATTGGGCCACCTACAAGACAATAAAACCAGAAACGCCTGTCACAGATAACTTCTACAATAGGAACTTATTCTATGTTGGAACAGATGATATAATCATCATGGACTCAAACACTAGAGAAATAACAAATATACCTTCTAAGATTTATTTTGGAGAAGGACAGCTTGATTATGTATATTCAGACGGGCTTGAGGTAGAAACTGTAACTACAAATTCCTATTCAACAAACATGTACTTGGCGGAGGACAGGGCGACAAACCTTGGAGACAATCTTCAAACCCTAAATGTCGATACAATAAACATTAGTGGATTAACTTTGTTTAGGCTTGAAGGTTACGGCGTCTGGTCAGAGTACGCATCGCTTGATTATGTTCCATACAGGTCTTTAGACGAGAGAAATTCAATTTATCTCCCAGAAGAGTTTGAAAGGGATCTAGATAGTTACATAGTATTGTACAATAATGAACCTTACTTTTTAACAGATTACAATTTAAGGCTTGATGCAGGAACTTACATGCCCTATATAAATCTTGATTACAAGAGAAACGTAGCCAGAGTCCTTACAAATATGCAAACTGGGGAGGTATTAACCTATTATGTTGGGCCTAATGACGTCTTTAAGGATATATATCTAGAAATATACCCATGGATTAAAGACGGCAGTGAAATCCCTGCTGAAGTTAGATCCCAGTTAAGGGCACCTGATGACTATTTCCACTACGTTTCTGATGCCTACACAACTTACCACATAACAGATCCAAAAGAGTATATCGAGGCGACAAATTTCTACGAGTTTGATTTAGGGGACAACGTCGGGAGATATACAGATTTCATATACAACATCATTGCCAAAAATCCAAAAACTGAAAATTATGAATATGCGGCATTTTTACAAATGATCTTGAGAAGAGCTGAATCAAGAGAACTTACATCCCTTATGTATGGATACCTTGATGACGAAAATTCAGAAGCAAAATTCTATGCTATTGACATCTCGGCAGAAAAAATTACAGGCAAGAGAATTACACAGGAATTTTTGAACAGTCAGTATCAAGAGGAGTTCAGGCTTTTGGCTGAAACTAAAAGACAGGGAAACATGATACTTTATCCCTTTACTTACAAGGAAAAGACAGTTCCATTATATCTTCTTTCGGTATATGTTCAAAGGGCAGAATCTGTCAATCTTTGGGACATCGTTGCAATAGACCCAAGGTCAATGACATTTGGTAGAGGCCAAACTGTTGATGATGCGTTGAAGGATCTCTTCTCAAAAATAACTGTGACCCCCGTGACACCCACAAAACCAACTGATGAAAAGCCTGTAGTTACCCCGACGGGAGAAAAGGAAGACCTAGTTGCATCCTTGATTAAGATATATATCCAAAGAGAATCTTTACAACCAGGTTCCGAAGAATACAAGAATCTTACTGAGGAGATTGTTTCAATACTTAATAAACTTGAATCACTAGAAGGATAATCAAATGATCTTGAGTGGAAGAAAGATATCCAAAGGTTTAGCAGAAGGTGAGGTATTGAAGAGTACCTCGCCAATTTCTTTTCTTGGAGGGGTTGACCCAAACACTGGAGTCATAATGGACAAAAATTCCAATGCCTGTGGTAAGAGTATAAAGGATAAAATATTTGTCTTTCCAATGGGAAAGGGTTCAACTGTCGGATCCTATGTTATCTACCAGTTGAAAAAGAATGGTGTTGCACCCCTAGCCATAATAAACAGAGAAGCAGAAACAATAGTGTCAGTTGGTGCAATAATCTCAGACGTTCCAATGGTTGATAGGATAGACATTGAGAGTATTCAAGAAGGGAAAAAAGTCAAAGTCGATGGTGACCTGGGAACAGTAGAACTGCTTTGATTTTATTCTTTGAAGTAGTAATACTCGCCAGATGACTTCTGCTCTCTGTCTTTTTGGGAGTCAAGTTTATTTGATCGTGGTCTTCCAGATCCAGGTTCTCTTCTGAATGTTATTCCAATCTCTTTCAAAAACCTATTCATTCCATCACGAAGAGAAAGTGGTGAAGAGGCTATTCCGGACACACTTGGCCTTCCAGAAAATACAATTGCTTTATCTGAAGTGTAGTCTAAAGAAACTAAGTCATGTTCAACTATAACCGCCATTAATCCTTTATCGCCTATAAATCTTCTCAATACCTTTGAAAAGTTAAGTCTCTGCTCAATATCAAGGTATGCTGAAGGCTCATCAAATAAATACAAGTCTGCATCCTGAGATAGGCACGTAGCTATTGCCACCCTCTGTAATTCCCCGCCAGAAAGTTCTGAAATTGAGTTATCTATAATAGGATCTATATCAAGAGGCCTTAGTATTTCAGCTTTGTAGATATTTGTGTGAAATTTCTCCTTAGCAACTTCCGATAGCAAATTCCTTACGGTGCCCTCATACTCTCTTTTAATATATTGAGGCTTATATGACACTTTAAGTTCTGTTTCAAATTTATTGTCATTGTCAGGCTCTAATACTCCAGCAAGTATTTTGATAAATGTACTCTTACCTGTGGCGTTTGGCCCAACAATACCAATTACTTCACCCTTGTGGAGGATTCCACCTTCAGTTTTAAGTGAAAAGCTTTCATAATTCTTTTCAAATGACGGATACTCTAAAAGCACCTTCTTTGATTTTAGAGATTTTTCTTCCTTTTGATAAAACTTAATTGATTCTTCTCTAAATCTAACGTTGTCTTCTTTTATGTAGCCATCGAGGTACATGTTGATTCCAACTCTTACCCCAAGTGGCGTTGAAACAATTCCGTATACCCCCGGTTGCCCATAAAGGATGTGAATATTATCGCTCAAATAGTCTAAAATTGCAAGGTCGTGCTCAATTACGACAACAGTTTTTTGTTCTGCGAGATTTCTTATTGATTTGGCAACATTTAACCTTTGCTTTATATCAAGATAGGATGTTGGCTCATCTAAAAAATAAATGTCAGCGTCTTTGGACATTGAAGCAATTACAGCAACCCTTTGCAATTCTCCCCCGCTCAGCACAGAAATATCCTTGTCTAAGGCATCGTTTAAACCGAGTTCTTGGATAAGCTCTTTTGAAATCCCTCTTTCATCAACCTTTTCAAGGAGCTCCCCCGTATTTCCTTTTACAACTTGAGAAAGTTTGTCCACATATTGGGGTTTTAGTGAGCTCTTAATATTTTTGGCCTCAATTTTTTCAAAATACCCCTGGAGCTCTGTTCCTCTAAAGTAAGAGGTTAGATTTTTCATCTCTTTTGAGGCATAATCTCCCATATTTGGGTAAAGCTCTCCTGAAAGAATCCTAATTGCTGTTGTCTTGCCAACTCCGTTTTGGCCTATAAGACCCAATACCTTTCCTTCTTTTGGGATTGGCAATCGATAAAGCCTAAAGGTATTTGGGCCATACTGATGTATTGGCTGAGAAAGTTCTTCAGGCAAATTTACTATGGAAATTGCTTTGTAAGGGCATTTATGAATGCATATGCCACACCCAGTGCACAAGACCTCAGAGATAATGGGTTTTTTTGTTACTTCATCGACTATAATAGTCTCTTCGTTCATTCTAGGCCCAGGACAATAATTAAGACACAATAAATTACACTTTTTTGGTTGGCATTTATCATAATCTATTACCGCAATTCTCAAAGATTTCACCTGAAAAAAAATAATAAATTTTAAGCATTAAATAAGATTATCCAAAACATTAGCCAGCTTCCGAGAAATGAAAAAATTCCTGATTTTAAGATGCTACCTGCGGTGCCATATTTTGTCATATCAACGCCAATGACCTTAACGAGGTACTGTGAAGCATAGAATATAACAAAAGCTATGATAATACTCGCATAACCAGGTAGTGTGGACATCCCCGAGATTACACCTGCTATAAGTCCAGTTAAAGCAAAAACAAGCCCTATTTTATGACTGTCATCCATAAAAACTCACCATTTAAAGAGATGAGAAGTGTTACATTTAAAAAGTTTATTATGGTCCGACATATTTTATGTCAAATATAATATTCGTAAATCTTAAATTGGATAAATAGATATTATTTTTGTGATTTGATGAAGAGATTATTCTTATTTGCCATTATTCTTTCTTTTATTGCTTATCCCATATCGGCTGAGTATGTTGACCTTAAATTATCATACCCAAATAATGTAGAAAAGGGGGAAGAGATAGCGATCACATTTGAGATTATAAATCAATCAAACGATAGGCTCTGGGATGGAACAATAATGATTGAAGAGTTATTTATGGATGAATACAAGGCTTACATTCAATCGAGCAGAGACTATCAAAATAATCCTTTCAAATTCTCAATTATTGAACCTGGTCAGAGTATCAAAGAAACATTTGTATTGACCTTTGAAGGAGATATTCCCTTAAAACAAACGAAATTTAACATTGTGCTGAAATGTGGTAAAGGCGCATGCAGGGGAGGTTGCAGGCCTTTTTACTTGGAAAAGCCTGTAGAGATAACAATTATAGAAAAACGGGCCGAAGCTGTTCTAAAATTAGACGCTAATGATTTCACAACTAATAAGGGTGAAACTTTAGAAATACCGTTCAAACTAGAAAATATCGGGATAATCCAGATGAGGAATATCAAAGTAGAGATTAAAGGTGACGTTGTATCCGATGAAATAGTTAACTTTGCCCATCTAAATCCTGGAGAAGAAGTCTTGGATAGAATAAGTATTTCAATTGATGAAAATGATTCTAGAACTTCTTTCAATTCCATAGTTATAGCAAGATTCCAAGAACCCGCAGGCAAAGAGGGAATAACTTATGAGAATATAATAATTAATGTAATTGAAAAGGAAAAGGTAGAAGATCTCAATACTACTGAAGCGAATAATGAAGTTATTAAAGAGCCCAATACCCAGAACCCTAGTCTCTTCTATTTTTTTCTGTTTCTATCGATTGTTGCGATAATTGCAGTTATTTTATTCTTGATACGCCTGTTTAAGAGATAATTTTTTAAATAATTTCATTTCTTTCTCGTAAGGTGCTTTATTGTCCTCTGAACTTATACGTACTACTGACTCCATATGCCCGATTTGCCAAAAAAGAATTAAAGCCGATATCAAAGATTTTGGAGGACAAATTTTAATGGAAAAAACGTGCCAAGAGCACGGTTTCTTCTCAGATATCCTTTCAGATGATGCTGAGTATTATAAAAGGCTTCAAAGGCTTGACCAGATTGCCGAAAATTCTGTTGAAATAACAACAAATAAGAATAAAGGATGCCCTTATGATTGCGGATTATGCCAAGATCACTTGACCCCGTCTATTTTCGTTAATATTGATTTGACAAATAGGTGCAATATGAGTTGCCCTGTATGCTTTGCAAGCGCGGGCGCAACTAAAAGATTGTACGAGCCTTCCTTTGAAGAGATAAAAAAAATACTTGAAAGAATAGCTTCAGTAAAACCAAATCCACCGTTTGCAGTCCAGTTTTCAGGCGGCGAGCCCACTTTGAGAGATGACCTGCCCGAGATAATTGAAACGGCTAAGAGCATGGGCATTTCACAGATTCAAGTAGCAACGAACGGGAAAAGATTTGCTAAAGATCCAGATTATTTAAAAAAAGTTATTGATTCTGGGATAAATACATACTATCTTCAATTTGATGGGTTGAATCCCTCTTCTTACAAGAAATTCCGTGGCTATGACACTTTTCCGGAAAAGAAAAAAGCCATAGAAAATTTAAGAACTTTCGGAGAAACAAGTGTTGTCCTTGTTCCTACCGTCTCGAAAGGTGTAAATGACCAAGAACTTGGAGACATAATATATTTTGGAAGGGACAACTTCGATGTTGTTAGAGGAATCAACTTTCAGCCTCTATCTTTCTCCGGTCGTGCAAGCCAAGAAGAAATAAAAAAATACAGGATAACGATAACAGATTTGGTAAAACTAATTGAAGCCCAAACAAATGGAGAGATTGGAAAAGAAGACTTTTATCCCATCCCGTTTGTAGTCCCAGTATCGATGTTTGTTGAATCTTTAAAAGGTATATCTATGCCCCACTTCACAACACATCCCCAGTGCGGTGTTGCAACTTATGTATTTGTGGAGAGTGGAAAACTTATACCTATCACTAGATTTGTAGATGTTGAAGGATTCTTTGAATATCTCAAAGAAAGAAATGAAAAAATAAAATGTGGCGGGAAAATAAGAAAAGGAATTGAGATATCAAGAATTTTAAAAGATATGAGCTCTTTTATTGATAAGGAAAAAATGCCAAAAGACTTAAATCTTTTAGATATTACAAAGGGCGTTTTAAATGGTGGGGGGAAAGAATATCTTGCAAAACTCCATCATAAGTCACTATTTATTGGAACTATGCACTTTATGGATCCATTTAACTTTGATCTAGACCGAGTGAAAAGATGTGCAATACATTATGCCCTGCCTGACGGTTCATTTATTCCTTTCTGTAGTTACAATTCAATTCATAGAGAGAATATTGAAAAAAAGTTAACTACGCCAATCGACGAATAGTATTTCACCGAAAGATATTTATTAGGCCCTTAACTCTTCAAGATTGGTGAGTATATGAAAAGAGGAAGTATTGTATTCGCCCTGATATTTTTAGTTACAATTGCTACCTTCTCAGGGTGTGTTTCACAGAAAGAAGAAAATGGTGTAGATGTTAATACGACGCCAGGGCAAACTGGCAAAACAGTTTCTTATCTTAAGGCTAGGATTAATATTTCTCAGCCATATGACCTTTCAGATTTAAATTCATCACGACAAAAGGTCGTCATAATTAGAGATAGTGGAATGAGACTTGAGGCTATAGTTACTTTATACGGCGAGACCTATACATTTGATGATACTACTAGGATACCTATTATAGAGACTGAAGAAGATGCTTTGAAAGCACTCAATAGTTTTCCAGAAGAAGTTTTACCTTATGTTGTAGGAATAGAATTAGATGAAGGGATTTGGGGAACTGGAACGGTCCACTGGACTGAGCATATGCGTAACAATATCGCATTAAGATATGCAAAAGAAGACGCAGATTATAATTTATATGGAACTGCCGTTTTAATAATGAAAGACCAAAGAGACATAATTAGAGTTGATGAAAGCCCATATTTAAGCAATGGTTATGAATACTGGTGGATGCAAGGCGCAACTGAAACTCTATCTACTAGTAAAGCATTGGGATCTGGGCCATATACAACATTATATACATCTCTAATGAGATCTATGATGATTCCAACAAAAATAGTATACGGACTTTACTATGACATTGAAGAAGGTGGAGTATGGAAACCTTACTCGTGGAATGAACTCTACATTAATGGCAAATGGATACCTGTTGACCCATATAGACAACAGATAGGAACTCTATCAAGATACTACATGACTTTGGACGAAACAGTTGATCTAGTAGAACTTGACTTCTCTTGCTATAGAAGCAATTTAGAAGGAAAAGGATGTAAGCCTTATACCATAGAGATTCTCGAGCAGGGAACAGTTCTAGAAAGCGAAATCAACAAATAAACTCTTTTGAATTTAAATATTTCTTTATTATATTAACAATTTTTTCAGCAAGCTTTTCCTTTTCTTCTAAAGTTAAGTGGGAGACCTTTTTTGTTTTGTCTATAATAAAGACTTCATTTGTTTTTGACTCAAATCCTCTCATCTCTCTTCCAACATCATTTGCAACAATCAAATCTATGTTAGAGTTTTGGAGCCGGTCATAAGCCTTTTTAATAAGTTGGTCTTCTGAAACAGAATACTCTGCTTTAAATCCAACTATAAATGATTTTGACTCTTTTGAAAACTCTTCTATTATTTTTTTGTTTGGGGTGAGTGTTATACCAAATGGTTGATTTGAGGATATCTTGCCACTGGAACAATTATCAACATGAAAATCAGATGTCGCCGCCGCAAAAATAGCTATGTCCACTTCTTTGTTCGACATAACAGCGTTAAACATCTCCTCATATGTTTCAACGTGATGAGTTTTAACATAAGAACTTAGTTGGGTGGGCCCTAATACTAAATTGACTTCTGCCCCCCTCATATCAAATTCTTCTGCAATCTTTATACCCATTAATCCGCTACTTTTATTTGTAATAAATCTGACGTCATCAATCTTTTCTATTGTGGGGCCTGCAGTTACTAATACTTTTTTGCCTAGGAAATCTTTAACATATAATCTTTTTATGACTGCTGTCACAATATCATCTATTTCAGGAAGCTTTGCCTTGTTTTCTTCAAACTTTGGAGTGAGAAATTCAACACCGTATTTTTTCAGCTTTTCAATGTTTTCTAGAATAATTGGATTTCTATACATCGAACTATGCATAGCAGGAACGATTATAATTGGGATTTTACCAAATCCTGTAGAAACAACTGTTGTGACTGGTGTATCATCTATGCCTGATGCTATTTTTGAAATTGTATTTGCTGTTGCAGGTGCAATCAGTATTAAATCGCATCTCTTATCATGTTCCCCTGCATATGAAACATGTTCTATCTTGCCGGTAATCTCATCAACAACAGGATTTCCTGTACCGAACTCAAGTGCATATGGGTGGATTATTTTTTTTGCATCACCGCTCATGACTGCATATACCTCTGCACCATGCCTCATAAGCTCCCTAGAAAGTTTAACAGATTCGACTGCGGCGATGCTTCCAGTAATCCCTAATACAATACCTTTTCCGGCTAACTTGCTTGACTTGCTCCCTTTTATTGACTTTCTATGCATCACAATTCAAATGGCCTAAATCTTTATAAAAATTGTTATTATCTACATTGAATAGGTGGGTAAATGACTAATAATCTCTTGGTTTATGATACAAAATATGGCTCTACTGGGGTAATTGCTAGGTGGATATCCGAAGAAATGGGAGATATTGTTGTTAAAAAATGCTCAGAAGTAGAGTCTATTGATGATTACTCGTTTGTGGTAATAGGTTCGCCAGATTATGATGATAAACCTCTCAAAAGTGTAAGTGAATTTATTGAAAAATTTAGAGATGAGCTTAAAGAAAAAAAGATAGCAATTTTTGTTGTATGTAACGATATCGAAGAAACAGAATATCAAGGCAAACAAATAGGCGGTAGGTTCAATCTAGAGATAATAAAAAGAGAACTTCCAAAAGGAAATATAGTTTTAGAGGAAGTGCTGGGTGGAGTATTTAATCCTAAAATCCTTGACGATCAAGATCAAGAAAGAATAGTGAACTTCTTTAATGAAATTGGCAAATCCCTCAAGAGAGAAGACCTAGTTTTCATGCCTGTGATGAATAAACTTGATAAAGATAGATGTAAACAGTTTGTTAGTAAACTTAAGGAGATTTAAAGGCATTTTATGTACAATTCAGAATATTATGTTCCTTCGCATATAACTGGGTTTTTTGTTCCTTTCTTTAGTGAAGACTATTTAAAAACTGGATCAACCGGTGCTGGAGTTTCACTTTCTTCTGGCCTTAAGACTAGAATTAAAATAATTGAAGGTGGTGGCAAAGTTGATGTCTTTTTAAATGGAAGTAAGGCCATAAAAAACAACACACCGGTATCTTTGAAATGCTTAAATATAATCAAAGAAAAATATCCAAAATACTTCTTCAATAAAGATGTTATAATAGAGCATGAGAGTGATGTTCCTATTGGATCTGGATTTGGGGCATCTGCTTCAGCCGCCCTTGGGATTTGCTTCTCAATTAAAGATTTGATAAAGATTTCGCCTAGAGAATGCATAAGAATTGCACATGAGGCTGAAGTCAAGAGCCTGAGCGGTCTTGGGGATGTAGTGGCTGAAGTAAAAGGAGGTGCTGAGATAAGGAAAACTCCAGGTGTTGATGGAATAATTGAAAATATCCCCTCGGATGATCTAAAGGTAATGGCTATAAGTCTTGGAAAGAAAAAAACAGAAAGCGTATTGAAAGATTCTGAAAAAATGAAGATAATCGAAAAATGTGGAAGTAAATTATTAAAGAGGCTTATTAGCGAGCCTAATATTGAAAGATTGATGCAATGCTCAAAGACCTTTACATACAAAACCGGTATAATGTCACAAGAGATTTTGGATTTAGTTAAGATCGTTGGAGAAGTTAATAGTTACGATGCTTCGGGTATTATGATTGGAGAAGGGGCATTTACCTTTATTAATAAAGAAGATGAAAATAGAGTATTGGAAAGTATAATAGATATTAAAGGAGACATCATTGTTTCTCCTATAGCTTCAGGTTTATTATAGGTGCTATAATGGATATATCAAAAAATCACCCACGTTATGAATCGCTTCTTTTGAGGGAGAAAATAAAAGATTGTCTGAAAGAAGGTATTCTTTCAGAAGTTGGGGTAGCTGCACATGGTAGGGGAGAAGCTTTTGACTACTTATTAGGGGAAAGAACTACAGGAGAAGCAGATAAAGCGATAAAGGCTGCCGCCATCATGATATGCAAAGCTAAAACCCCAGTAATATCTGTAAATGGGAATATCGCATGTCTTGTTCCAGGGGACATTGTTGAGCTATCAAAGATTGTACCTTTGAAAATAGAAATCAATCTTTTTTATAGGACTTATGAAAGAGAAATTAAAATTAAAAAAAGATTGGAAAAATATGGCGCAACAACTATACTAGGCGTTGGAGAAAATGCAAATGAATCCATACCGGGACTTGATTCTCTAAGGGGCAAAGTGTCTGAAGAAGGTATCTTCAATTCCGATGTTGTTATCGTTCCTTTAGAAGATGGGGACAGGGCTTTGGCACTTAAGAAAATGGGGAAAAAGATTATAGCTATTGATCTAAATCCTTTTTCAAGGACCTCCTTATGCTCTGATATAACAATAGTTGACAACGTTGTTAGGGCAATGCCCCGGCTTATTAAGGAGATAAAGAAATTTAAGGATAAACGTATTGAAAAAGATATTGAATTTGACAATAGCGAGAATATTAAAAAATCGATTGAAATAATGAAAAATAATCTTATTCATTGGGAAGAAAAAATAAATGAAAGGTGATTCTATTAGTATAATAATCCTTCAACTTGCATTAGATATATTAAATCTTGATCGTGCCATCTCAATGGCTAAAGAAGCGGCCCCAGGAGGCATAGATTGGATTGAGGCAGGAACCCCTCTAATAAAAAGTGAGGGCATGGAAGCCATAAGAGAACTAAAGCGTATTTTTCCAGATAAGAAGATAATTGCAGATATGAAAACAATGGACACAGGTGACTTTGAAACTGAGATGGCGTCAAAAGCCGGCGCCGACATAATCTCAATATTGGGTGCTTCTGATGACAGTACAATAAAAGAGGCAATTAAAGCAGCTAAGAAGTACAATTCTGAGATTATGATTGACTTAATCAATGTCGAAAACAAAGTAGATAGGGCTAGTGAAGTTCAGAAAATGGGTGCAAAATATGTCTGTATTCACGTTGGGATTGACCAACAGATGAAGGGAGAAGATCCATTGCAGGATATAAAAGATGTAAAAGGGGCAGTGAACATTACAATTGCAACTGCCGGGGGATTAAATTCTGAGAATATTCCCGATGTAGTTTCTGCTGGGGCAGACATAGTTATTGTTGGTGGCTCTATTACAAAGGCTTCAGACCTTCTCGAAGCTACAAAAAGAATCAGAAAGAGCATTGATCTCGCAAAACCTATTGAGAGTTTAGAATTTAAAAAATATAAAAAAGAAGAGCTAATAGAAGCCCTAAAAAAAGTATCTTCTTCTAATGTCTCAGATGCCATGCATAGAGGTGGCGCAATGAAAGGCATACACACTGTTGTACCCGGACTTAAGATGGCAGGAAAAGCATTGACTGTTAAAACTATGAATGGTGATTGGGCAAAGGTAGTTGAAGCAATTGACCTAGCAGAGAAAGGAGAAATACTTGTCATAGATACAAATTGTGGCAACATTGCCGTATGGGGAGAGCTAGCAACTTGGAGCGCTTTTACCCGAGGACTTGGGGGGATTGTAATAGACGGTGCTGCAAGAGATATCGATGACCTAAAAGAAATACGTTTTCCTGTATTTGCAAGGTATGAGACCCCCGATGCAGGGGATCCAAAAGGCTTTGGGGAGATAGGATGCGAAGTCGTATGCGGCGGCCTTAAAGTAAACAAAGGGGATTATATAATAGGAGATGACAGCGGAGTTGTGGTAATTCCTCAAGAAGAAGCCCAAGAGATAATAAATAGGAGCCTTGATGTCAAAGAAAAGGAAAACAGGATAAGAGAAGAAATTAAGAGGGGCTCGACTCTATCAAAAGTGCTAAAGCTTAAAAAATGGGAAAAAATTGTTGGCTAGATTCAAAAACGAAAAATTTATATAGAATCTATCTCTTTATGACATATCATTATATGATATATCGGTGCCCATATGACATTTAGACAAATTCACAATAGTTTTCATTATTTTCATATTTTAGATACATTCGGGCTTTGGTTATTTAGCAAGAAGGAGCTATGTGGCTACGACGTAATAAAAGAGTTTGAAAGTAGGTCGAAAGGCACTTGGAAACCGTCTCCGGCTTTAATTTATCCTAAAATATTGATATGGGTATCCGAAGGATTAATTGAAGAAACGAATAAAGGAACTAGAGGTAAAAAATATTATAAAATAACTCCGAAGGGAAATATAAGATTAAATCAGAAAATGGGCAATCTTAAAAGAGATCTCTTAAATTATGAAGATTTTCTGGGGGAAGTTTTTGAGGTGGGTATATGAAAGAGCTAAGAGATACCCTTTTTGGAAAACTTGCACTTATCGAATACAAGTACAGTAAGATTATTGTAGTCTCAATGCTACTGATAACTATTTTTTTATCCTTTGGCGCATTAAACTTAAAGTTTGAATCTGATTTCATGAAAGAACTTCCCCAAAACTTTGACGTTGTAAAAACTCAAAATCTCATTAACAGTGAATTTGGCGAAGAAGAAGGAATTATAATTCTATTGGAAACTGATTTTGATGTTGTAGGCGATATACGAAACAAACAAAGTCTTGAAAGTATATATGAGCTTGAGAAAAGGTTAAGCTCCAGACCAGAGATAATCGACGTGATTGGCCCCGGGACTGTCTATTATTCCATATTTAGAGATATTCCTTCAGATGAAATGTCATTGAGGGAAGTGGCAAAAACTATACCGGGATTGATATCAAAAGATTATACGTCAGCTATAGTCATGGTCAGGATGAGCGGGGTAAGGAGCGAAGAGGAAATTCAAGCTGCAATCGACATAGTAGAGGAAGAAACTGAAAAAGTACAGTTATACGGCTTGGATTATACAGTAACAGGATCCCCTGTGTTAAATAAAACTATTCTTAAAATTTTGAGAGAAGATTCATTGAAAACTATGGCAATATCCGCAATAATTGTATTCCTATTACTGAGCTTAATACTTAGATTCAAATCATTCTTTGTTATTATTCCTCTTATTTGCGGGATAGTGTGGACTGCAGGAATTCTATCCTATATTGGGATCCCAATAAGCCTTGTAACAGCTAGTGTTGGCGCTATTGTCATAGGTCTAGGTGCCGAATACGGGATATTTATGGTATTACGTTACAACGAGGAGGCAAAAAAAGACAAGCCAAATGAAGAAAGAGTTGTGGCTATGGTTGCGGGCGTTGGCCGGGGCACCATAGGTTCAAGTGCAACGACAATCGCTGGCTTTATGGCCCTAGCGCTTTCTTCGATGCCTATGATGGTCCATCTTGGAACTGCTTTATCCTTAGGAATAATAAGCTGTCTTATTGGAGCTTTAGTTTTTTTACCTTCAATTATGGCTTTGAGGAAGTGGTAATATGTCACGTTACGATAAACTAATAAGAGATTTTTCAGATATTCACGGGAAAAATCCCAAGAGGCTCCTTATATTATCATTTATTATAACTATTATTTTAGGCTCTGGAATATCCCTCATCAAGATAGAACAAGGAGACGATATGAGCCAGCTGCCCAATGATATTGAAGAGATTAAAGTATTCATGAAGATGGAGGACAAATTTGAAAGGTATAACTCTATTATTGTTGTAATCAACTCAGAAAATGTATTTTCTCCAGACATATTGAAGGAAGCCTATCTATTGAATCAAGAACTTATGAATGTCTACGGCATAGAAGGCTCTTCTTTTGACCTTAAGCTTGATGAAATATACTTGCCAAAAGAAGAACTCAAAAATCGGCTTGAAGTTTCCGATAGCCTAGGGTATATGCTGATACGACTTAATGTTATGAAAGGTGTGGATAATATCCAAGTATATGACGACGTAAAAGAAATAATCTCAAAAACTACATTGACTGTACTCCCCGGAGGCGACATAGCGATGAACAATGAACTAACGGACATAATCTTGCCCGAAATGTCAAAGATATCCACATTTGGTATGATAGGGGTCTTGCTGTGTGTTATTCTAACCTTTAGATCCATAAGATATGGTATAATGCCTTTGATATGCGTTGGATTGGGAATAGTGTGGATGATGGGGATATCGGGCTTCGCGGGTATTTCTTTAAGCTCCGAACTTGTTGGCGTTGTTTCAATGATGGCTGGAATAGGCATAGATTTCGCAATACAGACTATAAATAGATATAATCTTGAAAGGACTCCAATAATTATTGAGAAAATAGTGAAGACAATGGAAGGTGTTGTTGAACCAATTGTAGTCTCATCTATTGTTGCGGGATTTGGATTCATTGCAATGCTAACGGGATCTTTATCGATACTAGATACCATGGGGAAGATGTTATTCATTG